>ERZ773277.1131-NODE-1131-length-23241-cov-38.926292_pt1 | contig 23241 bp, 13 predicted proteins | sample MGYA00511957_ERZ773277 | MGnify/ENA primary metagenome ERZ773277 (study PRJEB29015, sample SAMEA2737800) | human gut metagenome | biome: human gut; feature: human-associated habitat; material: faeces | place: China | collected 2012 ... | reverse complement strand
TCATCCCGATGCAGCTGTGGCAGCAATACGGTTACACGTCCTACTGCTGCGGCACATCCAGACAGACACTGTACTATTCGGAAGCGTTCTTGCACAAAGCCTTCCAGAAGCAGTCGCCCAAGCTTGTGATCCTGGAGACCGATGTGATCTACATCGACTTTTCGTACGGCAGTATGCTGCTGCAGGAGGCCGGCGACCTCTTCCCGGTGTTTTCCTACCACGACCGGTGGAAATCTCTGAAGGCAAATGACTGGCGCATGACCGTCAATTACACCCACACCGAAAATGCCAAAGGGTATCAGTTCCGCCACAACGCCGTTCCGGCGGACGCCAGCAATTATATGACGCCATCGGATGCCTACGCTCCCATCTCGAAGCGAAACCGCGCCTATGTTGAGCGCATCAAGGCCTTCTGTGACGAAAACGGCGCGCAGCTGCTGCTCGTCAGTGCGCCCAGCACGCTCAACTGGAACATGGCGCGTCACAACAGCACGCAGGCATTTGCCGATGCGCTGGGTATCGGCTTCCTCGATCTCAACACCGCACACGAGCAGGTTGCGATCGACTGGAACACGGACACCCGCGACAAGGGTGACCACCTGAATTATTTCGGTGCGCAGAAGGCCACGAACGTGCTCGGTACGTATCTTGCCGATACCGGTCTGCTCCCGAGCCATAAGGATGACCCGGCCTACGCTGACTGGAACAAGCAGTCGGACGCCTTCAGCCGGACGGTCACCGATGCGCTCGCAAAAACGTAACGGCACCTCCGTTTCAGACAGAAAAAACCTGCGGTTTCCTCGGAAACCGCAGGTTTTTCTTTTTTTGCTGCGCCTTACGCGCCGCCGTTTGTTCCGGAGAAGGTGCAGAACTTTCCCTCACGCGCGTATTTGCGCAGGACGCCGGCCATGGCCGCAAGGTCGGCGGGCTTGGTCGCCAGAAGCTCATGCCGGGTCTTGGCCAGCTCCTCCGGCGTCACGCCCTTGAGCGCGCGCACGCACTGACTCTCGCACACGCCGGCGGGATCGAGCAAGGGATCGGTCGTGTTGACCGAGCCGATGATAATGTCGTCGAGCGGCATGCCCTGCGCCGCGAAATTCTCGATGAAATCGGCAACCGCAGAAAACACCGCGCGCGTATTGTCAAGGTTCGGGTCACGATAGGAGTAGCAGAAGATGTCGCCGCTGCGGCGCACGTTCATGCCCGTGCCGTAAGCACCGCCCTGCACGCGCACCATGTTCCACAGATAGCCATAGCTCACGAGCGAGGACAGCACCGGGCACACGCCGGAATAGCTGCTGCCGAGGGCGTAGAGGTTATGTCCCAGCGCGCAGAAGCCCACATCCGCCGGGATCTCGACTGCACAGGAGGCCGCGTCATAGCGCTTGTGCGCAGCCGTCGCGCCGGGCGCGCCCTGCGGCAGCGCGGCGATAAGCTGGGCGAGCACATCGGCATCGAGCGCGCCGGAATAGCCCGCGAAGAGGCGGCTCGTGACGAACACCTTTTCGGTGAGCGCGCGAAGCGCGGCACTCACCTGTGCGCCGTTTTGCGCAAAGCCGGCGGCCAGCGCCGCAAACCAGCGCACAAAGGTCTCACCCTCGAGCGTCTCCTTGAGCGCAGCACCGGCCGAGAACGCCGACAGCGACTTGGTGACGGCGAAGGTGTGGCCGTTCGAGATGAGCGACTGGCGCATGAAGTAATCGTTTTGCATGACGGTCTCACCGATGCGTCCCGTCTCGTCGTAGCAGCCCTGCGTGAGCAGCTCGCGCAGAAGCTGCGCCGCCGCGGCCGCGTTTTCCTCGAGCATACTCGCCGACACGAGCAGGTACGGGTGCACGTGCTCGGTGTCCCCCTGCTTCTGCAGGCAGTCCACGCGCAAAAACAGCGAGCCCAGCAGCGCCTTGACGCGGTTTTGCAGCACGTCCGCGGGGCAGGTCTCCGTGCGCAGCTCGCCGAAGCAGGTGCTCAGCACGTTGAGCATGCACAGTTCCTCGTCCGTGAGGTCGGAGACGTCAAAGTATAGGTTGAGGTACACGATGCCGTTCGTGTCGCCCGAGACGTGCAGCGTCCGGACACCGTTGACCTCGCCCGGCTGCGTCTGCACAGGGGCGACCGTCTGCGGCACATCCTCAAGGCGCAGATGCGGCAGGCTCATGAGCGCCTGCGCGCTGTCCTCGCTCTGCTGCCACTGCTGCATCCGCCGGAAGGCCGCATACGCCTCGCTGCGCTGATCGGCATCCCACGCGGCGGTGGCGGCGGCGAGCCGCTCGGATTCGCGGCGGGCGTCATCTTCCCCCTTCGTGAGCGACGGCAGCACATAGAGAGTGCACAGGTCGCCGCTCGAGCCGAGCAGGTCGGACAGCAGGCGCTCAAAATAGCCCGCATGGATCTTTTCGCGCAGCGCGTCGAACACGGCAGCGTTATCGATATACGCCAGCGGATCCCCGCCGTAGAGCCAGCTGTCAAACGCGCGGCAGGCAAGCTCCACGCCGTAGGGCTCGGTGATCTCGCGGTTGGTGAAGGCAAAGCGCTCGAGCGACGCCGAGAGCGCCGCGCGGTCGAGCCCGGCGGCGAGCATATCGCGCGCGACCTCCGCCGCAAGGGTCTTGACCTTGTCAAAGGCGTCTCTGGTCGTGTTGCGCACGATGAGCGCGGCGCTCGGCTGATAAATGCCGCCGGAGATCTCGAGCGTCACATCCTGCGCAAGACCGCGCTCGAGAAATGCGCGCTTGAGCGGTGCCTCGTTCGAGCCGGTGAGATAGTCCGAGAGGATCTTGGCTGCATAGACCGTCTCCACGTCGTCATAGCGGCACAGGAGCTTGGAGAGGCTCATGTGGCAGAGCGTCTCCTCGCCGGGCATCGCCTCATAGTACACCGTGGCCTCGCCCGTGCGGGGCTGCTGCACCGTGAAGTCAAAATCCGGGGCGCGGTATGTGTACTGCGACAGGTACTCTGCGTCGATATAGGCAAGCACGCGCTCGGCGTCCATGTGGCCGTCGAGGAAGATGCGCGCGTTTGACGGGTGGTAAAAGCGCTTGTGCGCGGCAATAAACTGTGCATAGCTCAGCTCGGGGATGTGCTCCGGCTTGCCGCCGCTCGAAAACCCGTAGCAGGTGTCAGGATACAGCAGCCGGTCCGTCCCCTCGCCGATGACGCGCTCGACATCGGCATAGGCGCCCTTCATCTCGCTGAAGACGACACCGTTGTAGTACGGCTGCGCCTGCTCGCCGTCAAACTCGTAGTGCCAGCCCTCCTGCATGAAGATCTCCGGCTTTTCGTAGATGTTCGGGCAGAACACGCCGTCGAGATACACGCGCATGAGGTTGAACAGATCCTGCTCGCTGCGGCTGGAGACCGGGAAGATGGTCTTGTCGCTGTAGGTCATGGCGTTGAGGAAGGTCTGCATCGAGCCCTGCAGCAGAGACACGAACGGCTCCTTGACGGGAAACCGCTTCGAGCCGTTGAGCACGCTGTGTTCCAGGATGTGGAACACGCCGGTGTCGTCCTCCGGCAGGGTCTTGAAGCCGATGCAGAAGGTCTTGTTCTCGTCGTCGCGGTCAAAGTACAGGAGCTCCGCTCCGCACTTCTTGTGCCGCATGGTGTACAGCGTCGCCGCCTTGGAGGCGACGTACTGCTTCTTTTCCAGCTCGAAGCCGCAGCAGACATCGCCGGGCTGAGCGTCGGTAAGCTTCACATTTTCTCTGATCATGGTTCCCTCGCTGACATCAAAGTGATTTGCTGAACATTTGATAGTATGCATTGCTCGCGCGCAGCTCATCCGCGTGCCGGCGGCTTCGACCGTGCCGTCGCACATGACGATGACGTAGTCGGCGCGCTTGGCCGCCTCATAGCTGTGCGCGATCATGACGGTCGTGCGGTCCTTCATGAGCCGGTCCATCGCCTCGGTGACGAGCGCGGTGCTCGTGGCGCCGAGGTTGCTCGTCGCCTCGTCGAGCAGGAGGTAGTCTGCGCTGCGCAGCATGGTGCGCGCAATGCCAAACCCTTTCCAATGAAAATGATGCGTTTTGGTCTTTGCCAAACGCGTGACAAATTCAGCACTATTTTAACGCATTCTTTGCGCAATTTCAATAGTCGGGGGCCGCCCTCCGGCCGCCGTTTTCTGCGCATTTCCATTAAAATCCTACAAAAACCGTATTTTTCGGGGCATTTTCCTGCTGCACACAAAAAAGCAAGGCTTCCCGGATCCGGGAAGCCTTGCTCGGCTTGTCACCCCCCGCAGCGTCCCGCCGCAGGAGGTTCAGGTTTGTGTTCATGTGCCGCGGCTACTTTTTGGGCTTGTGCGCGCACGCTCTGCCGCACTGCGCGCAGTTGCCGGTGCAGTTTCCGCCGCAGCAGCCGCCCTTTTTCATCGTGCGCCGCCAGACGCGCCACGCGATCACGGCGCACACTGCAACGATGGCCAGCAGAATATAGTCCAGCGCCCGCATCACACCAGCCCCGCGATCGCATACGCCGCGCACGCCACGATCCACGCGACCGTGCACTGCAAAAGGACGACGCCGACCGTTTTGAGCCGGGAATCGAGCTCGCGCCGGATGGTCGCAACAGCGGCCACGCACGGCGTATACAGCAGCGTGAACACGAGAAAGCTCACCGCCGCGCGCGTGCTCAGCAGCGACGAGATCGCCGCGCCGCCGAGCAGCACCTGCAGTGTGCTCACGACGGACTCCTTGGCGATGAAGCCGGAGATGAGCGCCGTGGCGCAGCGCCAGTCACCGAAGCCGAGCGGCCGGAAGATCGGCGCGATCCAGCGGCCGATGAGCGCGAGCAGACTCTCGGCGCCGTCGGCCACGACGTTCAGGCGCGTGTTAAAGCTCTGCAAGAACCAGATGATGATCGTTGCGAGGAAGATGACCGTGAACGCGCGCTGGAGGAAGTCCTTTGCCTTCTCCCAGAGCAGCAGCGCCACGCTCTTGAGTCCGGGCATGCGGTAGTTCGGCAGCTCCATGACAAACGGCACGGGCTTGCCGCGAAAGACCGTCTTGTTCATGATGAGCGCCGCGACGATGCCGATGAGTACGCCGAGCGCATACAACCCCAGCATGACGAGCGCGCGGTAGCGCGGGAAAAACGCCGCGGTGAAAAACGCATAGATCGAAATCTTCGCCGAGCAGCTCATGTACGGCGTGAGCAGGATGGTCATTTTCCGGTCGCGGTCGGACGAGACGGTGCGCGTGGCCATGATGGCCGGCACCGAGCAGCCGAAGCCGATGAGCATCGGCACGATGCTGCGCCCGGACAACCCGATCTTGCGCAGGGGCTTGTCCATGACGAAGGCCACGCGCGCCATGTAGCCGGTGTCCTCCAGAATGGACAGGAAGAAAAACAGCGTCACGATGATCGGCAGGAACACGAGCACGCTGCCGACGCCGGCAAACACGCCGTCAATAATGAGGCTGTGCACGACGGGGTTGATGCCGTAGGCCGTGAGCGCCGCGTCCACGACGCCGGTCAGCGCGTCGATGCCGAGCTGCAGCAGGTCGGACAGCCACTTGCCGACGACGTTGAAGGTGAGATAAAACGTGAGCAGCATGACGAGCAGAAACATCGGCATGGCGGTATATTTGCCCGTGAGGATGCGGTCGATCTTCATCGAGCGCGCATGCTCCTTGCTCTCATGGCACTTGACCACGGAGGAGGCAACAACGGTCTCGATGAAGGTATAGCGCATATCGGCCAGCGCCGCGTTGCGGTCAAGCCCGGTCTCGTTTTCCATCTGCACGATGCAGTGCTCGAGCAGCTCGCGCTCGTTCTCGTCGAGATCGAGCACCTGCGCCAGATCATCGCCGCCCTCAATGAGCTTGGCCGCGCAGAAGCGCGCCGGCACACCGATGCGATCGGCATGGTCGGCAATGATGTGCACGACCGCATGGATGCAGCGGTGCACGGCGGAATCGTCCGAGCAGAAGTCCGTCACCTTCGGCAGCGTGCGGCTGCGCGCGACGCTCAGCGCCTGATCCACGAGCTCGGACACGCCCTCCCCATTCGCCGCCGAGATCGGTACGACGGGGATGCCCAGCGCATCGCTCATCTTCTGCACGTCGATCGCGCCGCCGTTGGCGCGCACCTCGTCCATCATGTTCAGCGCCAGCACCATCGGCACGCGCAGTTCAAGCAGCTGCAGCGTGAGATAGAGGTTGCGCTCGATGTTCGTGGCGTCGACGATGTTGATGATGCCGTCCGGCTTTTCATTGATGATGAAATCGCGCGAGACGATCTCCTCCTGCGTGTACGGACGCAGCGAGTAAATGCCCGGCAGGTCGACGACGGAGCAGCCCTTCTCATCGCGCATCTCGCCCATTTTCTGATCGACGGTCACGCCGGGGAAATTGCCCACGTGCTGGTTCGAGCCCGTGAGGGCGTTGAACAGCGTCGTCTTGCCGCAGTTCTGGTTGCCGACAAGTGCAAAGATCATGCCGACACCCCCTCGACCTCGATCTTCTCCGCCTCTTCGATGCGCAGCGTCAGCTCGTACCCGCGCACACGGATCTCGATTGGGTCGCCCATCGGCGCCACCTTTTGCAGCGTGACGCGTGCGCGGGGCGTGAGCCCCATGTCCAGCAGGCGGCAGCGCAGCGGGCCGTCCCCACCGACCGCCGTGATGACGCCTGAAGAACCGATTTTCAGTTTATCCAATGTCATTGCTTTTGCCTTTCCGTATAGATTGCATTCCCTTTACGATAAAATAGGTGTAGCACGCGGCAGCGGGGTTTGTCAAGTATATGACAGGAATTTCCGCACTTTTTACGGAATTTTCGCGAAAAAATGTGTGTGCGCCAACCAAAAATCCCGGAGCGGCATTGCCGCTCCGGGATGTCCCGTTTTGGGGCTTTGGGGGTAGTGCGCCCGCGCCGTGATTACGGCGTTTCGCCTTCTGCGGGCGTTTGCACCGTTTCTGGCTTCACCGTTTCAGCCGGCTGCGCGCTGGGCACAGGGGAAGCGCTGGTTTCCTCGGGCGAAGCGCTGGGCTCCTCGGGTGAGACACTGGGCTCGACCGGAGCGCTCGGCGCACTCGGTACATCCGGTGCATCCGGCTCGTCCGGCTTGTCCGGCGTCAGCGGGAGCACCTGCATCATGTACTCCGCCATCATCATCGCAAACTGCTCGCGCGTCGTCACGCCCTGCGGATCGAGCAGCGCCTCGCGGCCGACTGCGACACCGGAGATCAGGCTCTCGGCAACTGCCCAGGTCATGGGCTCCTTCGCGAAATCGGAAACCTTACCCATGTCCGCGAACGTCGACAGATCGCCATACACATTCATGTCACAGCCCTTGAACGCTGCGTACTCATACAGGATCGTCGCGACCTGCTCGCGCGTTGCATCGCCGTCCGGGTCGAACTTGCCGTCGCCGATGCCGGCCACGATCTTGTTCTCCGCCGCCCAGATCACCGCGTTGGTGTACCATCTGTTGTCCGCAACGTCACGGAACGGATTCTCCCCGGTGACGGCGGGCTCGCCCTCGAGCGTATAGAGGATCTCAACGATCATCGCGCGGGACAGCTTGGTCTTGGGCTCAAAGGTCGTCGCGCTCGTGCCGAAGAAGAGCTTGTGCGCAACGACATATTCGATCGCGCCGTGTGACCAGTAGTCGGTCGACGGCATGTCGCTGAAGCTGTGGCCCGGGCAATGCTGATCGCCGGAGCACGGGATGCGCAGCGGATCCTGCCGCTCACAGACCGTGCAGTAGCCGCCGACATAGTGATGCCTTGCCGGAATGCGCTTTGAGCCTTCCAGCGTCGTGCCGCACACAGCGCAGACAATACCGCCCGCCGTGCCATCCTCCGTGCAGGTCGCCGGAACGATCTCCGTCGCCTTCGGCGTATGCGGCTTCATCGGAACCTCTGCCTGCGCAACGAGCGTCTCGCCGCAGACGGAGCAGTGCTTGCCTTCCGTCAGGCCGGTCTGCGTGCAGGTCGCATCCTTCGCCGGGTCGATCACTTCCTTGTGACCGAGCGCCGGGATGCTCTCGTACATGATGTTGCCGTTTTCACAGGTGTAGGTACGCACGCCGCTCTCGGTGCAGGTCGGCTCCTTGGTCACGACGCCATCGTCCCACGTATCGTTGAACTCTGCGCTCATCTTCGCGATGCGCGCGCTCAGCCACGTGTTGAGATCCTTGACGGTGTCGCCGTAGGTCGTTCCGTCGGGCCAGAAGTGATTGTCCGAGCTCGGCTTGCCGACGCGGACCAGCGGCCACTGGCGGTAGTTCATCGCGGCGCTGGCCGAGATGTGATCGTAATACCCCTGAACCTTACCGTTGTCGCCGACAAGCGCCTGCGCCTGTGCAAGGAAGGTGTTGTGATAGTAGTTGTTCACCGCAGCGCGGAAGCCGGGGATCTTGGTAAGTGCCTGGACAAGATAGCGGCCGTTGATGAAGGTGTTGTCCGACGTGATCACGCCGGACCAGCCGCCGCCGCCGGTCAGCTCCATGTCCCAGACGGGGCCGGCGTACATGAGGCCGTCCACGTCCTTATAGAAGAAGAACGAGGAGTAGAACGCGTCGGAGTTGCCGGAGAGGTACTGGATCAGGTAAGCCTGAACCAGCGAGTTCAGATCGCAGTACTCATAGTAGTACTTGCCGGTCTGCGCGTTGTAGCCGGTATAGTTGCCGTCGGCATCCTGCGCGTAGACGGCGTCTTCAAACTCCTGATAGTACTCGCTGATGTAGGCCATAGCGTCCTTGCCGCACCACTCGGGGCTCTTGACATTCATCGCGGAGCCCTTGCCGGTGATGAAGCCGCTGGCCTCGTCATACTTCGGGTTGTAGCTGTCGTCGAGCTTCGTGCCGTTGAGCTCCAGCAGGTAGCCGCCGGTGATGTTCTCCGGCTCGGTCAGGCCGGTGGTGTACTGGTAAGTCTGGCCGTACTTGTTCTCGGCCAGTGCCGTGGAAGCGTTCTCACCGTAGCCGGGGTTGCACGCCTCGTAGGCTTTTTCCATGTCAGTGATGTTGACGCCCGTCTTGTTGACGGAGTTTTTCTCACTGACGATGTATGTGCCGCGATACACGCCGTCGTAGTACAGATCCACCCAGTCGGTGCTGGCCGTGTACGGCATGCCGAGCGACTTGGCAAGATCCTTGAACATCTTGTCGCGCATGAGCGTTGCGTCGTGGGAGCCGGCGAGCAGCGTCCAGGTCTTAACCTTCTCGCCGCAGGCGATCAGGTCGGACTTGCCGTCGAGTTTGATCTGGTAGGACTTCTTCTCGGCGTTGGTGAAGGTGGTGTTGCCGCGCGCCTTGAGCTGCGTGAGCGCACCGTCATACACGGTCTTGCCGTCCTTGTCTACGACGAGCAGCTTGCCGGTCGCGATGTTGGACTTGCTGGCATCGACAAAGTCTCTGCCCTGTGTGGCCGGATCGTCACTCGTGATGTAGAGCGCGTTGATATTGGCCGACTGTGCGATGTGCACGACCGCAGCCTTCTGGCCGTTGACGAGAACCGCAAGATCATACAGGCCGTCCTGCGCATCCGCCAGCTTGGTGACGTTCACGGCAGCACCGTCGAGCGTCTGCGTGCCCTTCGTGCCCTGCAGCTCGATCTTGAGTGCGTCGCTGCTGTGCGTCGTGACCGTCAGGGCGAGCTTGCTCAGCTTCGCGCTGGCCGGCAGGAACAGATACTGATCCGCACCGGACTGCAGGCCGGAGATCGTCTGTCCGTCGACCGTCGCACAGATGTCCTTGAACTGTTCGGACGGCGCGAACTGGTCGGCGTTGAGTGTCGTTGCGCTGACGACATCGGAATAATGCCGAGAATTGAACCATGTGTCGCCGACCTTCGTGCAGCCGTATACGCGGAAGCTGTACGCCGTCGACGGGTTCAGGCCCGTGGCCACGCAGCTGGTCTGCGAGGTCACCTCCAGGACCTCCCAGGTATTTCCGCCGTCGCTGCTGATCTCCACGCGGTAGTTCTCAGCACCGGGAGCCGGATTCCAGCCGACGGTCAGACGCTTCTGGCCGACATCCGTCACCGCAACACCGGAGACGACCGGCGGAACGATCTCATACTGTGCGGACACGATGCCATAGTAATCGCCCATGCCGCGGATCGTCACGACGCCATAGCCGACCTTGGTGTTGTTGGAATAGGAAACATAGCCGTCAACACCCGCGTCGCTGGTCTTGACTGTCAGCTTCTGTCCCTCGTAGGTGGCCTCAACATAGCACGGTGTGCTGCCGCCCTTATAGGTAGCCGGCCACGTCTTGACCGTTGCCTTGGAGATGTCCCTGCCCACGAAGCCGCACTTCGTGCAGACATGGTTATCATCCCACTTATGGCCCTCCGGCCAGAGAGATGCACTGTGATGAACAGCGCCGCAGGTCTTGCAGGTGGTCTCCAGCCAACCATACTTCGTGCAGGTACGGGTGTCGACCGTCTCGGTCACGTGGGCGATGCCGTCATCGCCGAAGTGGTGCATCTTCTCGCCGATCTGCTGCCAGCCGGTGACATAGTCGCCGGCCAGGAAGTACATCTGCTGTTCGGTGCCCTCGACGGTCATCCAGCCGGTGTACTGCGCGTCCTTGACGTCGATCAGCTTGCCGCAGACCGCACAGGCAGACTTGCCATTCTGGTAGGTCGTCAGCTGGTGGCCCTTCGAGCAGCGGGACTGCAGCGTCGTGGAATCGACCACACGGCCGTCCTTGCTGTCGTAAGCGGTGATCGTCATTTCCTTGCCGTTGGCCGTGACGTACATGATCAGGCCCTCGTAAGCCTGCTCCTTGTAGGCGAACGAGAAATCGGAGCTCATCGCATAGTTGACGTTTTTGGACTTCTCGCCCAGATCGCCGCAAATGAAATAGGTCACGCCGTTTTCTGTGACGGGTTCGCCATCCTTGGCCATGATGCGCGCATAAGAGTGGTCATGACCGGAGAAGACCACGTCGATGCCGGCAGCCTCTGCCGCGGCCGGGATCTGCTCATGGAACCGCTCGCTGCCGCCCTTGGCGTTCGTGTAATACGGCGGCTGGTGGATGGACAGGACCTTCCACATGCAGGTGCTCTGCGCCGCGTCCTGCTTGAGCCATTCGCAGGCTGCGCTCAGGTCGGCGCCGTTGTTGATGACGGCGACATAGACATCGCCGTACTCCATGGAGTAGTAGTCCTTGCTCGGGAGCTGAAGGATATTGCTGGCAGTACTTCCGCTGAAATCGCCATAGTACTCATGGTTGCCGAGCGTGTGGATGAAGTCCACGTTCGGGAACGTGTGGTTAAACGCCTCCTGCATCTCGGCCCACATGGCGTAGTTGGTGCCGTTGTCGACATAGTCGCCCGTCTGGAGGCCGAAGTCGACCTGCTTGTCCTTGACGAGATCACCGAGCGCGTCGAGGATCGCGATGCTCTCGGCATCCGCCTCACGGTCACCGGACATCTGCGTGTCGCCCATGACGACGAAGGCCGTGGTGTCCTGCTGCGCCGCGTTCGTGCGGAAGGTGTGCAGCTCGGACCATGTGCTGCCGTCGCCGACGCGGAACTCATAGTCCGTGCCGGCCGTCAGGCCCGTGAGCTGAATGGTGTTGATATAAGCCGCATCCTTGGAGGTGGAGAAACCGGTGAGCGTAGAGGTGCCATCGGCCGTCTGCCAGGCATCCGCGCCCTTGACACGGTACTGCGCGACTGCCTTGCCGCCCGTGCTGAGGCCGGACAGCCAGCTGATATTCTGGTTCGTGCTGCTGCCCTGAACGGCGTTGAGATGGACGGCGGTATACTCCGTGCCGGCAGCGTCCGCCAGAACGGTGACCTTCGTCGCCTCGGCGACGCCCTTCGTGCCGACAGCCGTGAGCACGCAGACCGTGCCGGCGTCCTTGGTCTTCATGGCATCGGTCTCGAGCAGGCCGTTGGCATCGGTCTTGCCGATCTCCGTGCCGTCGAGCGACACGGTCACACCGGCGGCGGGACTGCCGTCCTTTTCATAGACCGCGATCACGCTGGACATGCCGACCGCCTGCGGGCCGGGCTGGATGCTGTAGTATGCCGACAGCGGCAGACGCACCGCCGCCTGGGCCGCCGTATAGGCCTCGCTGTTCGCCGCGGTGAGCGCGATGTTGGACACCGTGTACGTGAACTGGTTGACCGTCGTGTCCAGGCCGGCGTCAATCTTGAAGGTCAGTGTGGCCAGCTCGCCCTCGACCGGGGCCGCCGACTCAAGGTGCAGCGTCAGCATGGCCTTCTTAAAGCCGGTCTTGGTGTACGTCAGTTTTCCGGTCACGCCGTTGGCATAGGTCACCGTCGGCTGACCGATGTCATCGTTGAGGTTGAGCATCGTGATGTCCGCGGAGCGGACCTTGCCGTCCGCCGCGACCGTCAGCGTATAGTCGCTGCCGAGCGGGACGAAGTCCGAGCCGCTGACGCTGACCGTGGCCGTGTCCTGCATATCGCCGGCAACGACAAAGGCCGTGGTCTTTTCGACCGTGTTGCCGAACGCATCGGACACGGAGACCGTCATGGTGTGCTTGCCGTTCTGGAGCGTCAGACGCACGGTCGCATTCGTGTCGGAATTGTCCGACTGGAGTTCCTCGCCGTCGATCTTGATGACCGTTGCCTTGGCATTGATGCCGGAGCGGTTCTGACCGTCCACATCGTCATACGAGGCGACCGCTTCGATCGAGTTGGAGTTAATGACGGTGGAGCCGTCGTCCGCGAGCGTCTGGCCGTTGATCGTCATGTCGTGGATGACCGGGTTGTCCAGGTCGTCCAGGTTCGTGCCATAGACGGCGCGATAGTTATCGAAGTAGATGGTGCCGTTGCGCCGCCCAGCGCCCGCATGTCCCATCATATCGTCGACCTTTGCTGGCTGATAGGACAGCCAGAACACACCTGCGCCGGGGATGATGCTCAGCGGGTGCTCATCATTCTGATATTGCCAAATATCCTGAATATTTGCCGAGCAGTACATCCACCCGGTCCAGTCAATGATCGTGGAGGGCTCGCCATTTGCGCCCTTATGCGAGAGAAGGTAATTTTTAGTTCCATAGTCGCTGCCCTTCCAGAACATAATGTCGGCATAGAGCGAATAACACGGCGTGTTTTCCGGTGCATAGATCCAGACGCCGATCTCCGTGGGCGTGCCCTCGATCTTGATCTGGTCGCCGCAGTAGCGAACATAGAAGTTGGAGTTTTTCGACCCGTCATAAGACTCGTAGTCATAGTTCAGCTCCATGGCATAGTCGCCAAAGCGCACCTGACCGCCCTCGGCCGCCGTCGTCATCTTCAGGTCGCCGCAGAGATATTGCGTGATAGAGGCGTTCGGCCACAGGTAATAGCTATAGCCATTGGCGCGGAAAATGTCCGAAGCCGGAACAGGACTATCCCAGTTGCCTGTGAAGCGGTAGGGCGCAGAGAGCTCCGCCGTCGTCGGGTTGTCCGAGTAGGTACCATGGGTCGTGACAGTGATCGGCGACACATTGCCGATGTAGCCGTGGTCGGGATTCATGCCGTTATCCACGTAAGTGGATTTGCCCCAGTGGTAGTGCGCGCAGGTCTGGCGCTGGCCGTTAATGGGCTCAAAGTCCATGAGCGTCACCGGCAGCTTGCCGATCTCCACACCGACCTCCGCCGACTTGGCGCGGTCGTTTGCGTAAGTAACCGTGACGGTCGCGTTCATCGTGCCGCTACCGGTACCGGCCACGAACGTGTTGCCGTCCATGTGGCCGACGTCCTTATCCGGCACACCGGCCGTCTTGGACTTGATCGTCCACTTGAAGTCACCGGGCTTATAGGCGATGTCCACACCGTCAGATTTGGCGACAAGGCCGAGATCAGATGTCGCGCCAAAGTCCAGCGACACGGACGAGCTGCTGAAATACAGGTCCGTGATGTCCGCGATCTTCACGCTCGTCGTGCCCTTGACAGTGCCGTCCACAAGCAGACGCGCCGTCACATCACCCTTATAGTTCTTCGCGGGCGTGAACAGACCGTTGGCGTCGATCGTGCCGCTCTTGGCGTCCGCGACCGTCCAGGTCACATTCTCCGGGAGCGCGGCCTCGCCGCCGTTTTGATCCACGCCGATGGCCGAGAACTGGATCTGGCTGTTGGGCGTGTAGACCGTGTTGTTCGGGGAAAGGGAGGCATGGTCGAACACGCCGTCGCTCTCCGCCGTGGAGACCAGCAGCAGGGCGCTGGCGACCGTGCGCTCCACACCGTCGGACGGGCGGTTGCGGACCTGAAGCTCCGCGGTGCCCTCGCGCTTGGTGGCGCAGGTGGCGGAACCGCCGCCGTCGAGAAAGATCGCATCCACCACGCCCTGCGCATACAGGAACGAAATCTCCTCATCGATCGTCATGCCGACCGAGTACGGGCTCTGGCGGCCGTCGGCCAAGAAGGTCACGACCGTGCCGTCCGCCTTGATGCCGATGCAGTTGCGCGGCATGAGGTCCGGATTCCCGTTGTAGCAGGGCTGTCCATCCTTGATCAGATAAAACGGGCCGGAAATCGCTTCCAGAACGTCGGAGCAGTCCACCCCGGCGTCACGGATGGCATAGGTACCGTCCTTCAAAACCGCAAAATACGGCTCGTTGGCAACACCGTTATTCTTCTGAATGAGGTTGCCCTCCATGATGAGGTAACCGAGCGGCTGCAGCGTCTGCATGTTGTAGTAGTCGCCGTTCATGGCCATGATGACGTTGCCGCCGGTGGCCTTGGTGTAGTTGGCAGCCTGCAGCGTGGTCTTTTCCATGCTCCAGGCCAGATTGGCCGCCTTGTCCTTGCGGGACGCGGGCGTGCTGCCTTCTGTATAGTAACCGTTGTACGAGGCCTTGAATGTCGCCTTCGCACCCGGTGCGATCGTCGTCATAAAACCGGCGATCTGTGCATTGCCTTCCTTCGTATTCAGGAAGATGTCAGATTCCGTCACGCCGTCGATCAGCGTGTAATCCGTCTGACTCACAAGGATCTTACCGCTGGCAGGTTCGACGGGGTCTACGGTGTTCGCAGCCAGCGCCTGCGGGGCAATGAGCGTCAGCGTCATCAGGACGGCCAACACAAAAGCCCACGCTCTGTTCGCGAATCGGGTCGCTTTCACGACTCACATCAGCTCCTTTTCTGTAGTTTCCTCTCTAAATTTGTCAGCTCAATGTGTGAAAAAAGAAGAGATGAGGTTTTCCCATCTCTTCTTTGTGCTTTGGGGTCTATGATTTGTCTATTAGCAACCGAAGTCCTGATAGAAAAACATGTAATTATCCGTGAACTCCTTACTTCGCGAACGCGTTGTACAGGAACTCAACAGCCTCGGCACGGTTGCAGACCTTGTCCGGGCTGAACGTGGTGGCGCTGGTGCCGACAGTCAGACCGTTGGCCCATGCCCACTGCACTTCGTTGTAGTACCATGCGCTGACCGGAACGTCAACAAACGGCATATTGTCCGTTGCGCCGTCCGACAGCAGACGCACGAGGAAGCAGACCATCTCGGCACGGGTGCATTCCTTAGCCGGGCTGAAAGTCGTGCTGGTCGTGCCGGCAACGATGCCCGCCTCATAGGCCCACAGGAGCGCATCCTCGTACCAGGCAGCGGCCGGAACGTCGGTGAACGGAACAGCCTTGATGGTCGCGGCCGGATTGCCGGCGGCGTTCCACAGGAACTCGACCATCTGCGCGCGGTTGCAGGCTTCAAGCGGCGCAAACATCGTCGGGGTCATACCGACAGTCACACCGTTCTTGACGGCCCACATCACGGCGTCATAGTACCAGGCGTCCTCTGCCACATCGTCGAACTTCATTTCAGGCTCAGACGGCTGGCTCGGCTGAGAGGGCTGAGACGGCTGGGACGGCTGGCTCGGCTGAGAAGGCTGGCTCGGCTGGGACGGCTGGGACGGCTGGCTCGGCTGAGACGGCTGGCTCGGCTGAGACGGCTGGGACGGCTGGGACGGCTGGGACGGCTGAGACGGCTGGCTCGGCTGGGACGGAACGACCGGCTGAGACGGCTGGGACGGCTGGCTCGGCTGGCTCGGCTGGCTCGGGGTGGACGGCGCGGTCGTGCCGGACGGTGCCGACGGCATCGACGGGGCAGACGGGGCCACGCCCGCAAGAGCAGTCGTAGCGAGCAGGCAGACTGCCACCAGAAGCGTCAATACGACTGTCAGGATTTTTTTCTTGGACATGCTTTTTTCCTCCGTTTAAAAATAATTGCAAATTCCTGTCATTGGATGCGGGAGTTCCATGCTTCCAGACGAGTTAGAATTCAACACTGTCATCGTATCACAAGGCCTTCCATATTTCAAGCCCATTTCGGACAAAATATCCGGTTTTTGCAGCGATTTGTGCATGCGGGTGTCCCTCTGCCGCGCCCGGCGCTCTCAGGCCCCCGCATAGCCCGGAGCACGCGCACCGCCCCTCCTGCCGATTTGGTTTGACACACGGATGTGCATACACTTATAATAAACCACGGCATCGTCCAAGCACGCCGCAGCGATGCCGTTTTGATGCCGGAACGATGTAATTTTGACCCGAAGGAGGCGGTAGCATGATCCAGATCCTGATCGTAGACGACGAAAAGCCGATCTGCGACCTGATCCAGATGAGCCTGACCCGCGCGGGCTACCGGTGCACGTGCGTGTATGACGGTCTGGCCGCGGCGGACATTCTCGAGCACAATGTCTTTGACCTCATCCTGCTCGACGTGATGCTGCCGAACGCCGACGGCTTTGAGCTCATGGAATACATCCGCCCGCTGGGCATCCCGGTCATTTTTCTGACCGCGCGCGGCTCGGTCGACGACCGGGTGCGCGGCCTGCGCATGGGCGCGGAGGATTATATCGTCAAGCCCTTCGAGGTGCTGGAGCTGCTTGCGCGTGTAGACGTCGTGCTGCGGCGCTACAACAAGACCGACGCCGTCATCGAGATCGGCGGGCTGCGCATCGACACGCGCGCCATGCAGGTCTGGCGCGGCGCGGAGGAGATCGCGCTCACGCACAAGGAATATGACCTGCTGCTGTTTTTCGCCCGCAACCCCGGCACTGCACTCTACCGCGAGACGATCTACGAGCACGTCTGGGGCGGCGAGTATAGCTACGGCAGCAAGACCGTGGACCTGCACATTCAGCGGCTGCGCAAAAAAGTCGGCTGGGAAAACCGGCTGCTGGCCGTGAACAAAGTCGGCTACCGGCTGGAGGTGTGAGCGGATGAGATTTCGCGCAAAGCTCACGATCGCCATGGTGCTGCTGCTGTCGCTGACGTACGGCATCGGCGGGAGCCTCATGATCGCGCAGTCGTTTTCCGCGTCGATCGACCGCGAGCGCGACGCCGCCGTCCAGACCTACCGCATGGTCGTGGACGTGCTGGATCTGCTCGGCGACAATGCCTCGCCCGGCACGGCGGCCAACACCGTCGCGCTCGTGCTGCACAAGCTCGGCAGCGGCGGGTCGAGCACGGCAGCGCGCATCCGATTCGGCGCACAGATGACCACAACGGGCGACACCGCGCTGCTCGACGCCGCGCCGGAGCCGTCCGACGGCGGCGACGGGCTCACGCGCATCGTGCGCACCGGCAACGGCCGGCACTACCTCATGCTCGGCGCCACGGCCGACGGCACGACCGTCCAGCTCGCGTTCGACGTGACGGAGGCCTACACCGTGCGTCAGACGCAGCAGCGCGCCTACCACACGACGTTCGTGATCCTCATCGCCATCGGCGCGGCCGTGTCGTGGGTCACGTCCTATCTGCTGACGCGCCCGCTCAGCACGCTTTCCCGCGCGTCGCGGGAGCTGGCGCGCGGCAACCTCAGCTACCGGGCGCCCGTGCGCTCGCGCGATGAGGTGGGGCAGCTCGCGGCCGACTTCAACCGCATGGCCGGGCAGCTTGAGCGCAACGTCAACCGCATTCAGGAGACCATGGCGCTGCAGGAGCGGTTCATGGCCGACTTCTCGCACGAGATGAAAACACCGATGACCTCCATCATCGGCTATGCTGACCTTCTGCGCAGTCAGGTGCTCACGCCCGACGAACAGATGGACGCGGCAAACTATATCTTCTCCGAGGGCAAGCGGCTCGAAGCGCTGGGGCTGAAGCTGCTGGACATGCTCTCGCTCGACCAGTCGAAACTCCAGCTCGTACCCGCGAGCCCGGCCGACCTGGTGGCGGGGCTGCTCGAACACCTCAAGCGCGTGTACGCCCAGAAGGGCATCGCCCTGCAGTACCGCACGGCGGAGGGCATGTGCTTTCTGGAGCCGGACCTATTTAAAACCCTGCTCGTCAACCTCATGGACAACGCCCGCAAGGCGCTCGACAACGGCGGCTACATCTATGTCTGGCAGGAGATGCTGCCCGACGGCTGCCGCGTGCGCGTGCTCGATAACGGCCGCGGCATCCCGCCGGAGGCGCTCACGCACCTGACGGAGGCGTTTTACCGCGTGGACAAGTCGCGCTCGCGCGCACAGGGCGGCGCGGGCCTTGGTCTGTCGCTGTGCAATGAGATCGTGCAGCTGCACGGCGGCACGATGCAGTTTGAGAGCCGCGTCGGCAACGGCACGGTCGTGACCGTGGAGCTGAAGGGAGGCCGTGTATGAAGCCATGGATACGCACCGCGCTGGCGGTCGCGCTCATGCTGGCGATCGCGGCGGGCGGATTTTTCCTGCCAAACCTTGTGGCCGCGCGGCTCGACCGCGCGGAGCAGGACACGGCGTTTTCCCTCAGCACCGGCGACGAGCAGGGGCCGGCCACCGTTCTGCGCCGGAAACTGACCGACGGCATGCAGAACCTGTTTTACGGCGCCGAAGATCCCGTCGAGCTCGACGAGAGCGCCGCGGCGCACACGCTGGCCGAGATGACGCAGTACGCGCAGGAGCTTCTGGGCGCGCTGGAAAAGGACAGCGCGCTGTTCGGCGGCGGCTTTTCCGTGGAGGAGGGCGCGACCGTCCAGTACGCGAGCTACGGCAGCGGCTTCGTCCTCTGGGGCATCGCGCTGAGCAATCCGCGCGGCGACACGGCGTCCTTCCTGCTCGATGATGCGACCGGCTGCGTGCTGGCGCTCAGTTATACGTTTTCGGACAGCTATGCCTTCCAGATCCGGCAGAACGACCTGTGGGATTACCTGCTGCGCGTGTTTGAAACCCGCGTCGGCGCCACGGTCGCGGCCGCGCTCGGCGTGCCGTACGACGAGGTGCAGATCCCGATGCCGGAAGCGGCGAAAAAAATGCTCGGTCTGCGCACAAGCGGTGGAAACACCGTTCCCCTGCAGCTGCTCAACGCCGGAAACGAGGGCAGTTACAACGACGGCATGGACAGCAGCATCACCGACTACCTGCAGTTTTATGACCCGGACGCCGACACGGCCTTTTCCCTGCCGGCGTGGCGCGTGGAAAATACTTTGTATTTCAACGCACAATGATGCCGTTTCGATGCCAAAGCGTTGCCGGACGGATCACAGTCTCCGCTAAGATGGGGTCATACCCGCTTCGCGGAGACTTTTTTCGTCAGGGGATGCCCACTATGCAGAGAAACGATCTTCCACGCATCGGCGTGCTCAGCGCAGACGCCGCCGCCATCGCGCAGTTTCTGCGCCGCATACAGGCGCTGGATGCAGAGACTGCCGCCCTCCTGCCGCTGAGTCCGGCTGCCGTGCCCGACTGCGAGCCATATCTGTGCGGTGCGAGCACACACGCGCCGCTGCAAAAGCTGAGCGAGGCGGCCGGGATCCTGACCGCATCCGGCTGCACGGTCATCGCCGTGCCGGACAGTGCGGGCATTTTCTGCACTCAGCTCACGGCGGCGGCCGGCGTCCCGGTACTGAGCACGGCGGACGCGGCAATGCCGCAGCTGGTCGGTGCGCTGCGGCAGCGCGTGAGCATACTGTGTACGCCCGGCGTGCGCGCCGCCAACGCCTACGGGCTCGCGGCGCAGCGCTACGGCCTGCAGTGCAGCTATCCGGACGCGCCGGTGCAGGCGCTGCTCGGCTGCGTCCGGCCGGAAAAGGCGTGCAGCGAGCAGGTGCTGCGCTCGATCATCGAGCTGGAGCTTGCGCGCGGGCGCGACGGCATCGTGCTCGACAGCGCGCAGCTGTGCGCCGCGTTCGCGCACTTCGGTCTCGCCGCGCGCTATCCGCAGGTATTTGACGGTATGGAGCTGCTGGCGCAGGCCGCGCTGCAGCAGAGCGCCGCGGCATCCGACGCCCGCCGCGCATAAGATAGCAAACGGCTGCGCGCCCCACTTGGGACACGCAGCCGTGCAGCTTGTCAAAGAGCCTCGTAGAGTTTCGCCAATGGCACGGCGAAAGAAAGTCCAATCATTTTCTTCGGCGACATGTGCGGCGAAGAAAATACTTCTCAGGCTGCAAGTGTGGAATTTGTGCGCTGGCGGCGCACAAATTATGCGCGCAGCAGACTGCAGCCCCTTTGTCAAAAAGTAATACTTTTTTGACAGCCTCAAAGGCTGCGCGCCCCTGCTTGGGGCGCGCAGCCGCGGTTTATCCGACCGTGAATGTCTCCTGCGTGTCGATGTGTCCGTCATGATCCGTGCCCGGCGGGTTGTCGGGCATATCATAGACATAGGTCAGCATGCCGCCGTCATACGTCAGCGCCGTGACAGCATAGGTATCGGCATAGCCGACGCAAAACGCCCCGTCACGCCAGACGACGCGCGTGCGCGTGACGGTATCGGCTCCGTCCGCATGCAGCAGCGCGTGGCACAGCAGTCCGCCGTCGCGGCAGACCTCATAGAGCGTGAGTGACGCCTTCTCCCCCGCTGCGCGCGCAGCCCAGAACGCCGCCACTGCTTCCGGGTGCGTGACCGGGTCGGCCGCGTCCACGTGCACAGCCGTCAGCCCCGCCGCGCCAAGCTCCGCCACGGCCTGCGCGATCTGCGCATCCGTAAGATTGACGCCCACAGCCGTGCCGTCACCGACCGCCTGCACAATGGGCTGATACCGCTGCGCCGCCGCGACGGCGGAGTCGGTCTCTTTTCCGCAGCCCGTCAGCAGCGCCGCGCACAGCAGACACAATAAAATACGTTTCATGCGCGCACCTCCCGCCATGTCTTAAAAACAGTGTACACGAAACAGTTCGGCATTGCAAATTTCGCCGCATCTGCTATACTGGCGGCAGATATATGCCGTATGAAGCCACCGGGAGAGCGCTGCGGCCGCCGAAGGAGTCACACTCTCAGGCAAAAGGACCGGCGGCGGACGGAGCTCTGGAGAGACGATTCCGCACCGAAGAAGCAAGGCCGCACGGCCAATCTTTCAGGTAAAAGGACAGAGTGCACACCTGCTTGCCGGCGGGGGTGTACTCTTTTTTTGGAGGTCATGGCCATGCAAACGTTCCTCTTTCTGCTCGAGCTGGCCGGAACGGTCGCGTTCGCCGTCAGCGGCGCGGTGCTCGGCATCGAAAAGCACATGGACATTTTCGGCGTGGGGCTGCTGGGCATCACGACGGCCGTCGGCGGCGGCATCCTGCGCGATCTCGTCGTAGGGCTGACCCCGCCGCGCGCGTTTCAGGACCCGATGTACCTGCTCGTGGCGCTGGGCGTGTCGGTCGTGCTGTTTTTCCCGTTCGTACGCAGGCTCATCGGGCGCAGCAAGCGCGTGTTCGACGCGCTCATGCTGCTCATGGACGCGACCGGGCTCGGCATCTTCACGATCACGGGCATCAACACCGCCATCACCCTCGCCGACTGCACCGACCCGCTGCTGCTGGTCTTTGTCGGTCTGCTGACCGGCACGGGCGGCGGCGTGCTGCGCGACGTGCTCGCCGGGGATATGCCCTACATCCTGCGCAAGCACATCTATGCCAGCGCCTCCATCGCGGGCGGCATCCTCTATCTGCTCCTGCGGCCGGTGTGGCAGGGACCGGGCGCGATCCTGACCGGCGTGCTCGTCGTGGTCGGCATCCGCTGCGCCGCGGCGCACTTTGAGTGGAATCTGCCGCGCGCAAAAACCGTGTGGAAAAGCGGCGAATGATGTGATACACTAAGCAGAGAATTTTTACGAAACCGGAGGTCTTCCCCATGCCCAACACGACCGTATGCCCGCTTGCAAAAAAGTGCGGCGGCTGCCAGCTGCAAAACCTCTCCTACCCCGAGCAGCTGCACCTCAAACAGGCGACGGCCATCCGGCTGCTCGGCCGCTTCGGTCATGTTGAGGAGATCCTCGGCATGGACGACCCCTATCACTACCGCAACAAGGTGCAGGCCGCCTTCGGTGTCAACCGGCAGGGACAGATCATCTCGGGCGTGTATCAGTCGGCCTCGCACCGCATCGTCCCGGTCAGCGACTGCCTGATCGAGGACAAGGTCGCCGACCGGATCATCGTCACGATCCGCAAGCTGCTCAAGAGCTTCAAGATCCGCCCCTACGATGAAGACACCGGCCGCGGCACGCTGCGGCACGTGCTCGTGCGGCGCGGCTGGCGCAGCGGGGAGATCCTCGTCGTGCTCGTGACCGCGCACGGTATGCTGCCCGGCAAGCGAAACTTCGTGCGCGCGCTGCTGCAGCAGCATCCGGACATCACGACCGTGGTGCAGAACATCAACGCCGGGCAGACGAGTCTCGTGCTTGGGGCGCACAGCGAGGTGCTCTACGGACCGGGATATATCCGCGAGCAGCTCGGTGATTTCACGTTCCGCATCTCGCCGCGCGCGTTTTATCAGATCAACCCCGTCCAGACGGAGGTGCTCTACCGCACGGCGCTCGAATACGCGGGGCTGACCGGCACGGAGACCGTCGTGGACGCTTACTGCGGCACCGGCACGATCGGCATTTTCGCCAGCCGGGATGCCGCGCGCGTGATCGGCGTGGAGAACAACCGCGATGCCGTGCACGATGCGATCAGCAACGCCAAGGCCAACCGCGCGGACAATGTCCGCTTCTACACCGCCGATGCGAGCGACTTCCTGCAGGGCATGGCCAGGGCCGGCGAGCACGCCGACGTCGTCATCCTCGACCCGCCGCGTGCCGGCAGCGACGAGCGCTTTCTCTCCGCCGTCACGACCGTAGCGCCGGAGCGCGTGGTGTACGTATCATGCAACCCGGAGACGCTCGCGCGCGACCTCGGCTACCTCACCCGGCACGGCTATCGCGTCGAGCGCATCCAGCCGGTCGATATGTTCCCGCATACGGAGCATATTGAGACGGTCTGTTTGCTGTCAAAAAAATAGAATCAAGTGCAGAAAAGTGTCGTATTTCCGGGCTTTTTGTAAGGTTAGCATCATCAGAGAAGCCTTGCAGAAAGCTCGGTTTTATTATATGGAAACTTTATATCTGATTTTTGATTATCCCTATAAATATTACACTTTCAAGCATT
>ERZ773277.1130-NODE-1130-length-23243-cov-2.830516_pt1 | contig 23243 bp, 37 predicted proteins | sample MGYA00511957_ERZ773277 | MGnify/ENA primary metagenome ERZ773277 (study PRJEB29015, sample SAMEA2737800) | human gut metagenome | biome: human gut; feature: human-associated habitat; material: faeces | place: China | collected 2012 ... | reverse complement strand
CCCTAGCCTCGCCGAACACCAAAGCCTCGCCGAACACCCTAGCCTCGCCGGACACCCAAGCCTTGTCGGACACCCTAGCCTTGTCGGACACCCGAGCCTCGCCGAACACCCTAGCCTCGCCGAACACCAAAGCCTTACCGGACACCCGAGCCTCGCCGAACACCCAAGCCTTGTCGGACACCCTAGCCTTGTCGGACACCCTAGCCTCGCCGAACACCCAAGCCTCGCCGGACTGATCCAGATTGGCCTCCGACTCAATCCAGCCGCCCATATCTCCGGATTTTACGTTCCAACGCTTAATATCAATCAGTGCACGGATTCGGTGAAGCGTGATCCCGCACACCATTTTAGTTTCTGATGTAAGCTCATATTTTTTCATATTGGATCCTCCTATGGCTCCTGTATATCGCAGAAGTACGCTTTCAAGCACTGTCAAATCACTCCCGCCGCAATCAAGATGGCCCACAGGATCACCGCCGCCGAAACGGCCCCGAGGCTCATGCCGTTCAGAAACCTTGCCAGTTCTCTGCTGATCCGCCGTTCCAACTTTCCGTCCGTCGGCGCTTCCTCTTCCGTCTCCGTTCGCTTGATAATCCCAGCCGGAATCACCACCGCCGCCGCATCCTGTGCCGCGATTTCCCGGTTTCTCCGTTCCATGGCCCGCTCAAATGCCCGGTTCCACGCCTCGGGATCCACGAGGATCCCCTCGCTTTCATTCCTCATCGCTTCCTGCCGTTTCAGCAACAGGGCAGCTCGCCGGTTCTCTTGCAACTGCCGGTCAATGGGTGTCTCGATTCTCATGCTTGTTTCCTCCTCTTGTCCTCGATACTGCACAGCGCCTGATCCAGCTGTTCCAGCTTGATGTAGTCCGCCACGGGCAGGCTGCCGTCATAGCGCGCCTTGGTCAGCATCTTTTCTCGATCTTCACGTCCAAGCTCGCCAAATGCTTTCGCGTATTCTGTGTATTCCATTTTGTCGTTACCTCCTATTGCTCACCATCTATGTGCCGTGGTATCCACCGTTTATGATTCCGATATACTCGGTTATCACGGTCTTTCTCCCGGTTGATTCTGTCCCGTTCCTCGCGGAATGCTATGTATTTCAAGCATTCGCTGTGACACAGGGTGTGACGTTCCGGGCAATTCTTACAGGGTGCATTCATACATCCACCCCGTAAGCCCTGAGGAAAGGGATCCTCGGTATCTTCGTCCTGTTTCCAACAACGAAAACAGGGAAATGAAGCAGTTCCGGTTTCTGCCTGGCTGCCACTCGGATCAAATCCGGGCTACAATGCATCACCTGTGCAGCCTCTGCCGGTGTCAGGTTTGCCTTATCAAGCCCCTTGATTTCCTCAAGCAGTTCCGCGTCAGTCATCGTCCTTTTCCTCCTTTTCCTTCTTCTCGTCACGGTTTGCGGCTTCCTCCAGTGCCCGGTAAAAATAGCCCTTGTCAAACTCGCTCAGCTTCGGCAGTCCTTCCTTGATGGTCTCTGCCATTTTCTTTTCAATTTCAGACATCGTGTGTCCCCCTTTCGTTGTTGTCGATTTATCCTCTCGTTTTTACATGTATGAGGAGCGCCACACCCACCGCCCAGGGCCTATTGCTCCAACCAAATGCGCATGGTGTCGGTCTCTGCGGAATATTCAAATTTCAGAATGTTTCGATCTGCATATCCTAGAACCGAATCTTCAAACCACGATCCACTGACCACCTGGTGCCCGGTGTAGAATATGACAATCTTTGTACTGTCAAGAATCAGACGATCCGTGTTCTTCAACAGCCATTCCAGTGTCATTTCCATTCGATTTGCCCCCTTGCCCCTGTGTTTTAACGTGGTTATATATTATATCAATTACATTCAAATGTCAAGGTATTTTTTGAACTTAATTAAAAAATTATCTTGATTTATTTTATCATCGTGGTATAATGGTGTCGTGGACAAATGGGAGGTGATACCATAAACGCAAGGATAAAAAAAATCAGGAAAAGCGCCGGAATGACCTTGCAACAGCTTGGGGACAAAATAGGCATTACGCCAACAGCACTGTCAAACATTGAGAACGGGAAAACAAACCCATCCAACCAGACCGTCCTGTCTATTTGCCGAGTCTTCGGCGTGTCGGAGCATTGGCTCCGTACCGGTGAGGGCGATATGTACGTTAAAAAGTCCAAGGATGAGGAGATCATGGAGTTCTTCAACGACGTATTACAGGACGAACCGGAATCATTCCGTCGGCAGTTTGTTTACAAATTGTCGAAATTATCGGAAGCAAGCTGGCAGGCCATGGCACAATTGGTTGTTGAGTTGACAAAAGGAAAGGAGTAGGGGCTTCCCCCCTGCTCCTTTTGCATTGAATTTGTGTCATTTTGCGCCAATTACTTGAAAATCGCTTGCCTGAATAGTATGATGGTTTTAATGTAATCTACACTGTAAGGTGTAAAATTAAAGGAGGAAATCCCTATGAAAAAGCAACTGGCAAAAATCACATCGGCGCTGCTTACAGTGTTGATGCTCACCACGTCCGTATTTGCCGCATCGGCAAGCGATTTTACGGATGTAAATCTGGATGCATGGTATGGCGATACATTGACCTATGCCGTGGATCACTCAATGGTCAATGGTAAATCTGCTACCACCTTTGCGCCCTATGATACCATGACACGTTCCCAGTTTATTGCGGTCTTTGGCCGTGCTATGACCGGCAGCGGAACCAATACATATAAGTTTACCGATGTAGACAATAACGCCTACTATATCCCGTACCTCTACTGGGGCGTTGAGAACGGCATTATTAACGGCACCGGCGATACGACCTTTTCCCCCAATTCCCCCATCACTCGTCAGGACATGGCAACCATCGTTGGCCGTGCCATCGGTAATCTCAGGCTGAACGTTGCAGCAGGAGATAAGATTGCAGACGGCTTTCAGGATGCTTCTGCGATCTCTGGATATGCACAGCCCAGTGTGGAGCTGCTCCGTACCCTTGGGATCGTAAATGGTGACAACAACGGCAATTTCAACCCGAAGAAAAATATGACGCGCATCGAAGGCACTGCGGTGCTGGTTCGCCTTGTGCAGCAGATCCAGCCTGCTGCAACGCCTACGGAGCCCACACAGTCCCAGAAGAATGCACTGGAACGGGCAAAATCCTACTTGCGTGTATCTGCATTTTCCCGGACTGGCCTGATTGAGCAGCTGGAATATGAGGGGTATTCGACGGAGGATGCGACCTATGCCGTAGACTATTGTGGTGCAGATTGGTACGAACAGGCACTAAAAAAAGCACAGAGCTATTTGCGGAGTTCATCTTTTTCTCATACCGGCCTGATTGAGCAACTGGAGTATTCCAAGTTCACACACGATCAAGCTGTCTATGGCGCTGACAATTGTGGGGCAGACTGGTATGAGCAGGCTGTGAAGAAAGCGAAGGATTATCTTGATTACACGTCCTTTTCTTATGACGGACTGGTGTCCCAGCTGGAGTTTGAAGGGTTTACCTACGATCAGGCGGTTTACGCCGCCAATCAAACCTACCAGTAACCCGTAAAAAAAGGAGCGGGATTCCCGCTCCTTTTAACTATTCAACCGAAAGCCTCAGCTGGATAAACCGTAAGATCAACCACAGGCTCCGCTCATTTTCGCACGTATCAACTAATCGCTTGATTTCCTCTTTGTACGCATTCATTTTGTCCTCCAGTCACTGCACTTTATGGATAAGCCGTCTTCTTATGTAAATTCTTTCCGCAAACACCGGCGGCGGATAATCCTCATGGCACTGCATCATCTCGCTCACCTCCCGCAGTGCTGATACTTCAAGTATACCACGCTTATTTTTCCAATCAATACCATTTTTGTGTTCTTTTGATGCTCTTTGCGGCTCAAAAATTGCCAGAGGAGATGATAACGTGAGCCGGAATCAGATAGCCCTAATCCGTCAGTTAAAAGTCATGCGGGAGCAAAAAGGGCTTACCTACCAGAATATCGTAGACGCGTGTGAACTTGCCGGGGAACCGGTTTCCATGTCTTCCGTGCGCCGGATTTTTACTGCGGACGATGAAAGGGCCGAGGAATTCCGCGTATCCACCCTGCAAGCCGTGGCGCGCGCCGTAATCGGTGACGGCTACAACCCGGATGTAACGCCACCGGAGGACATAGCAGCGCTTCGGGCGCTTCTGGCGGTCAGAGAAGACGCAGACCGGGAGCGCCAGCGCGGAATTGATGCGCGATCCGCCCAGATAGACCGGATGCAGACCACCATTGAGGAGCAGCAAGCGGAAATAAAACGCAAATCCAAAACCATAAAGATCATGATTTTATGGGCGGCAGCTGCAACCGTTCTTCTTGTCCTAGTTGCCGCCGGACTGATTGCTTATATGATCTGGGATATGTTGCATCCCGGGATCGGAGCGTTTGAGTAAAAAAAGATGTCCCCCCAGTGTGCCAACCGGGAGGACATCATGCAGACCAAAGGGAGGATCCAAAAAATATGGAGGGAATCTGCGCATTTATTGTAACGCAGTTCCTCCATACTGTCAATAAGAATGGAGGAACTTTATGCAATGCAGGAAATGCCATTTAGAAGCACCGGATGGGGCTAATTTCTGCCCAAAGTGCGGGGCCAAATTAACTGTAACCACAAGCGTAAAAAGCCGTGGAAACGGACAGGGGACGGCCATCAAGCGAGGAAAAACGTGGACAGCCGTATGGTCTGCCCCACGCTACATCGGCGAGGATGGGAAGGTACACTATCCGCGGAAGTGGAAGGGCGGCTTTGCCACAAAAAAAGCTGCTCTGGCGTATGCGTCATGCCCTCCGGGAACTGTAATCAAAGTGCCTACACTCCGCGAGTATCATAAAACATGGCACTCAGCTGCATTTATTAAGCTGGGAAAATCTAAGCAGACGGCTTATGAGATCGCCTGGAAGCGTTGGGAGGGCCTATACGACAAACCCATAACCAAGCTATCCATTGGAGATTTGCAGGGGCAGGTGGACGCTGAGACCTCCACATACTACCCAGCACGGGACATGAAAACCGTAGCGTCCCACCTTCTGAAGATGGCCGTTGCCGAAGGGCACCTCCGGGCGAATCTAGCGGAATATATAGAGCTCCCGCCGCTGGATGAAAAAGAGATGACCGCGTACACCGAGGACGAGATTAAACTATTCTGGGCGGCGTACGCTGCCGGTGATACGTTCGTTGGCTATATTCTTCTGATGATCTATACCGGCCCGGGGAGCTGTTTATCTTAAAAAAAGACATGATAGATTTTGAAAAGTTCGAGATACGGGGGGCTGGGCTCAAAACGAAAAAACGCAAGGAAACAGCTCTAGTGTTTCCACAGTCCGTCGCTCCCGTGCTCCACGAACTCTGCGATTACTCAAAGAGCCGGAAAGATTACGTCCTCTGCATGGATCGTGACAAGTTCTACCCGGAATATCATAGAGCTGTAAAAAATGCCGGATGCAGAGACCTCCCGCCGTACTCATGCCGCCACACTACCGCCACTGCGCTGGCTCTTGGTAATATTGCTCCGTCCGTAATCCAGGAGGTTATGCGCCACACAAAATTTACAACGACACAGCGCTATATCCATCCAGATACCGCCGCTTCTCATGCCGCCGTAAATCAGATGGCGGCAACGTCTGAGTAGCACTGTCGTTAGCAAATTGTTAGCATATCCCGATTTTTTCTTGTAATTGCAACGATTTTTTCACCCCTGCTAAGGGAGTAGGCCGGGAAACCGGCGCGAGGGTTCAAATCCCTCCTTCCGCGCCAAAAGTACCGCATTTGCACTTGAATTTGTGTAAATGCGGTACTTTTTTACTGTATTTGTTTGAAAATCTGTGCTTTGAAAATCCACGAGGAATCACGCAGGATCATGCCGAATCAGGCAAAAATACAGTCTATTGTTAGCGTAATCGTTAGCACTTATCCCACGACAATCCCATGATAGTATGCTGCCAGCTTGGCTTCCGGCCCCGGGCCGTCCTTGTCAAACAAAAACGCCTTTGCGAGGTCGGCGTAAAACTCTACCTTGTTGCATCCGTGCTTTGTTGCCACGCTGCAATAGTCCGAGTACATCATATTCATGGCGGCATTCCATCCATCCGGTGTGATGTGCTCCATTACTACCCCTGCGGTTTTTGCCGCGTCGGTGGTCTGGGCTACTGTCCAATGTCCACCGGTGCTACCATCATCGTTTTTCATGTTGGCATTCCATGTCTCCAATGCGTGATCGTCCAGCTTCTCACTATGGCATACACAATGTTCCATGTCATTAACGTGTTCCCAGCACTCAATCATAGCATCAACGGCGGCCATGGATCTAGTCCCGATTGGCTGATCGAGGTATTCCGCCAATTCGTGCTCCAACTTGGATTTATACTCGCTCAATTTGGATTTCATGGCGATCACCTCACGCCAGCTTTACGGCGCTTGCGCATACATGGGAAACCGTGCCTGCTACACCGCCGAGCGTCGCGCTGATTGTTGGAGCGCCATTGCAGCACACTGGGACATATATTGTAGTCTCTGCGTGGAGCGTGTACACAGAGCCAGCGGCTACCGTTTCCTGCGCATTGAGGCAAGGGAGCGTTGCCGTGTCCTTGAGTCCCTGGAGCACCGCCACGCCAGCAGCTGACGGCGTGAAGGTCACGTCATAGGATACGCGGTAAAGTCCAGAGGCGTTGATCCGGAAGCCCCCTGTGACTGTATCCACAGAGCATCCGGTATCAGTGTTGAGCACGCCCAGCACGGATACGGGGGTGCCGGTGGCAACAAACGCCTGTGATGCGTCGTTATAAGCGTTCTGGGCGCTCTTATAGTGGGGATTTTTAAGATTTCTGTTGCAGCTCATATTGTTCTCCTTTCAGAAATGCCCGGGGCAAATCCGCCCCGGGCTTATCGCTGTTAGAGCGGTTTTTGAACGTTGTTATGCGCACCCGCAGCCGCTATTGCAGCCGCAGAACGGGGAAGGCCCGGCGGTGTAAGTGTAGCCGTTGGGATAGCGAACCACACCATACATGCGGTTGTCAGCCTCCAGAGCAGAGACCTTATCCCGCAGGCTCTGGATCTCGTTTGCCTGCATCAGTGCCCTGGTCTGCTCACCCTCGGCGTGGATCGCCGTAGTGATGTCGCAGGTCTGCCGGTCAATTTGTGCGGACAGGTTTGCGGTGGCCAGCCGATTCTCGCAGCAGCACTGAGCAATCTGAGACTGGATGGCATTCCCGGTCTGCATGATTGTGGTGTTGGTGCCAGCCTGCGCCAGTGCGACCTCCTTGCCGAGCTGCCCGATATTGCCCTGCATCTCATACCCGAGGTTGCAGATTCCGTTGCCGAGATTTGTCAGCCGGTCATTGATCTGGCCAAACTGCTGTCCATAAAGGATCTCCTGCTGGGATGCCGCCGTGGCGTACTGTCCATACTCTCCCTGGCGGTTAAACCCACTCCAACCTCCGCCCATGATGACAAACAGAAACAGGATGATGATCCACCATGCACCGTTACCAGCCATTCCGTCAGCGTCCTTGGTCACAGCCGCGAGATCGGACAGAGAATAATTTTCCATCATATCACTCCTTTTGTAATTTATATAATCCCGTTGCGCACCGGGGTTATTTCAGAAATTTTGAAAATTCTTGTGCTTGCGCTTTGAGCTGATTAAATTGCTCTTGCGACATTTGCCCAGAGGCCAGCAACTGCTCCACTTGTTTCCGTGCGCCGTCTGGCGTCATTCCTGCTGCAAATTCACGGAATCTGGAAATTATAGCCATTGGGTTATTTGGCCGGTTTTGGCTTTGCGGCAGAAACTGGTTCAGCGGATTTACCATTTACAATTTCCTCCAATCGTTTAATTCGGTTTTCTAAATCACCGACAGATGCCGTCTGCGCGTCCTGGTGTGGAGCTATATCAAATGCTCTAACCGTTTTGTAACCGGCTCCGTCGGTCTGACAGAGCCAAATCAGCGGTGCAGTATCATCCATCACGATAGCGCTGCTATTTGGAGCCATTTGGAGCGCCTGTGCTCCATTCTGGCCGTTTACGTGGATCACCTCTGTACGCTGTGGCTGTTGGTTGTATCCGCCATACTGGTTGCCATACCCTGTATAGCCACCATATTGATTGCCATACGGCATATATCCATAGGCCATATTGCTCACCTCCTGATTTAATGTTAGCGCGTATATCTGCCAACCGGAATGCGCAGATATTGCTCAAAAAATATTTAAAAAATCTCGAAAAAGGCTTGACATACCGCCCAATGGGCGTTATAATGTAGACAGTTAATAAATCAGATCACCAAGGAGGAAAATAAAATGAAGGATTGGTATTCAGTGCAGGTTGGCAATGATTTTGACTGCGGGAATGGAAGCTATGATTATGATGAGGCTGTTGCAATGGCAGAATCAGAAGCCGTTTGGCATCCTGAGGAAGAGATCCGCATCGCAGTATGCACCAATGGCACCGACTGTGTGGAGCGTGAAATTATCATTAAGGAGGGTACAAGATGACCCCAGCCGGAGAGGGCGATGGATACGGAAACGACCCACAGGAGGTCATTATCAGCCATGCAGTCGTTGTTGCAGTAATCAAATGATACAGCAGGACATCAAAATGTAGACTATCAATAGGAGGGAATCAAAATGACACTAATGGAATTAACCAACCACGAGGCAGGAATCATCGTTTACGGCGGCAACACCGTCGGCGTGTTTAACTGGGGGACCTGCGATGACAACCAAATTCCGGTACTCAGCCCGCTCGGCCTCCCGATGCCATGGCCCGAGGTTGACGATGTGTTTGATGGCGTGACCGAGGCAGCGGTTAAGGACATCCGCACCGTGATTCCAGGCCGAATCTGGCTGGAAGATGGCGAGGCAGAAACAGATTTGGACATCGTATATGATGAGGATGGAGACCTGCCCCGGCTGTTCCTTGAGGATTTAGATCCGGTTGATTACGAGGGGACTGTGTTCTCCCTGCGGGATGGGCGTAAAATCATCGCACCTAGTATGTGGATTTAACTAGTCGGATAGGAGGCACAAAAAATGACCCCAGCCGAGCAGATCAAATCCATCCGGGCCAGCACCGGCTTGTCCCAGGCTAAATTTGCCGCAGCGTTTGGAATCTATCCACGCACACTGCAAAAATGGGAGGGCGGTGAGCGGAACCCGCCGCCATACTTAATCAACCTCCTGCGGATCGCCGTGGAATACACGATGCCGCACACCGATCTCACCGATCCGGCGGACGATCATGGCTAAGCGGATTTCCTCCGGCCAGCGGTACGGCAGGCTCACCGTCATCCGTAAAACGGACCGCCGCACCTCTGGCCGTGTCGTCTGGGAGTGCCGCTGCGACTGCGGAAATACTGCCTACGTCACATCGGCCCACCTGCTGGGCGGCAGCACCACCAGCTGCGGCTGTGCCAGATCGCACACCAACCGCATGAATCTATCCGGGCAGCGATTTGGCCGACTGGTGGCCCTGTCCCCCACCGATCGGCGCATGTGCCATAGCGTCATTTGGCGCTGCCAGTGCGACTGCGGGAAAATCGCAGAGATTGCCGCCATCAGCCTGCGGAATGGCTCCACTCGGAGCTGCGGCTGCCTGTCGTCCGAGGTGCACCGTAAATCCTCCGCCACCATGCAGCAGGAGCGCAGGAAGGATCTCGTGGACGGGACAGACATCAAACTTTTGATGCTGCCGCCAACATCGGCCAACACCAGCGGAACCACCGGCGTGTCCTGGGACAAATCCGTGAGGACGTGGAAAGCCCACATCACATTTAAGGGCCGCCGGTATTACCTCGGATCCAGCCGGGACAAGGACGTTGCCATTGCCCTGCGCAAGGAGGCGGAAAAACGCATCCATGGCGAATTTTTGAAATGGTACTATGAGGCATACCCCGACCGTAAAAAGGACTAAAACGCCCCGCCGGAAGGCGGAGCGTTTTTTTGAAAAAATCTGAAAAAAACTCTTGACATACCGCCCAATGGGCGTTACAATGTAGACAGTTAATAAATCAACACACAATAACGGAGGAGATCAAAATGGCAGTCGTAAAAATGAGTTATTCTGAGTACAAAAATGAGTGGGATCACTGCAAAACGGTACGCGACAGCTACAACCGTGAGGACAAGACCGTTGACGTCAAGATCCCGGATTATATTCTCCAGCTGAAGGACGTTATTCCGTCCGATCAGATCGAGTCCTACCGCAGCTACCTGATCGAAATCGACCACAGAGAGTTTGCCAACACATTCAAAATCCTCGAAATGTTTGCAGAGGACTTGCACGGCACTAAAGTTTCCGACTGGGAAATTCAGGATGCATGGATCGAAAAAGCAATTGACATTGCTACTCGTGCATGGTGATTACAAGAAAACACCCCCACCGAAAGGTGGAGGTGTTTTTGCTAAATTCTATCTATCTTCTGCTTAACTTTGCCGGAAATACGCCGGATGCCGCCCATGGAATAATCCAGTTCTCCGCAGCAATCCTCTAATGTAGCGCCGCTGGCTCTCAGATCAAAAAACGCCATTTCCGTGTCTGTAAAATTACATAAACTTCTAAATCTATCTAATTCCGGCTTTGTGTAGTCTTTGATCTGCATTTTTACCTCCAATTACACTCGATTCAATACGATGATAGCTCGCACTGTGCTTTCAGGCATATCCAGCACCAGATTTTCTTCTTTGCCGGACTTGCCCTTGAGCTTCCCGGCGGCGATCAAGGGGTCAATCTCCTTTCGGTAGTAGTCCGGCAGGTCGGAGAGCAGATGGTAATACCGCTCCATGGGCCGGAGCTTGCCGTCGGCCCCGATGCCCACCGTGCGATTTGTCACCATTGCGCCGTCGGCCCCCAGATAATAGGTGCCGGTGCTGTCCACTTTCCATGTATCCATCAGCATATACCCCTTTTCGTCAAAATAGTACCAGTTGCCGCCGAGCTTCGCCCAGCGGTCTGCATAATAAGTTGTCTCCGTATCGGCGTACCACCACCCCTTGCTGTCCTTGTGCCAGCCGAGGGTGTATTTTTTCCTCAGCAGCGCTGTGTTTTCCAGAAGATTGACGTCAAACCGCCCGGAACAGCCCGGAATGGTGTAGCTGCTGGAATACTGCCAGATGTCATGCCCCGCCGCGCTGGCCGTGCTGGAATACTGGGCATACCACTGTACATACCCGCCGACTTGATCCATGTCCACATATTTGCGGAGATAGTCCAGATTGTAGTATGTGCCGGGGGTGTACCCCGCCGCCTTGATCCGCTCGCAGAATGCTACTGTGTGGTCGTTAAATGCGTCCTTACCAAGCGTCACGCCCTGCTTTTTGGCGTAATCCACGGTATCATATTCAAAATCAAAAAATACCGGCAGTGTGATTTTTCCCTTGTAAGGTGCAAGCAAACTCAGGACGAAATCTGCCTCTGCCTTTGCCCCTGCAGCGGTCAGCGCGTAGGAGAAATGATAGATGCCGATGGGAATCCCCTGCGCCGCAGCTCCTGCCATATTGGCCGCGAACTGTTTATCTACATGGCTCGTGCCATAGCCGGTGCGGATTACCGAGAATCCGATACCGGCCTTTTTTGCCGCAGACCAATTGACCACACCGTTATGCTCAGAAACATCAATGCCGATGATTTTGCCCATCCGTCAATCCTCCTTTTTGGCCTGCTTCGCAATTTGGTTAATGCCAGTGGCCGCAAAACCAGAAACAGCCCCGATCGCTGCCGCAGTAATGGGATCGTCCGCCGGGAAATCCGGCATAATGTACAGAGCCGTGATGCCAAGCACCAGGCCCGCAATTCCGCAAATAACCGGGATCCACTTGTTAGCCAGACCGGAAGCTTTGACACCCTGGCCGATCAGATAAGCGAGTACGGTGATAGCCGCAACGCCTGCAATGCCGAAATCCATGATTTTGCCCTCCTTAATCGTCGTGTTTTTCCGCATCTTCTAAATCCTTGATTCGATGGTTAATCACCTTGATTTGTTCCTCCACCACCGGAACGCGCCGTGCGAAATTGTTGTGTTCCCTAACCTCACGGGTCAGCTCGTCAATTTTCGTCTCCGTGACCGCCTGACTTTTGCCGTTTGAAATCAGAATGCCAACCAGAGTGACACCGCCGGTGATAACCGCCGTGATAACCGCGCTTAAAACGTCGCTCAAGCGTTTTCCTCCTTTTCCGCCAGCTTTTCTGCCAGCTCCGCATACTCGTCCGTGGTCAGACGGTCAGCCGCCAGATAGGCGTCCATTTTCTCCTGCAACCCATCGGTTTTTCCCCGCTGGATCAGCAGCAGGCACAGATTTTTTACACTCGTCATAACGTTTCACCTCCATTCAGCTCCAGCATGCACAGCCGGTACTCATGATCCGCCGTCAGCTCCAGTATGGTGTCCTCGGTGCTGGGCGCAGTATCCGCCTCATAGGGCGTGTAGAGCATCACAGCCTCATAGTCCTCATCTGTGTAGGCAAATTTTGTAATATTGTCGATGGGCTGTGCATCCGGGCGGATGCGCACAGTCTCCGTGAGGCTGCCCTTTGCGGCATCATACTCGGTGATCTCTTCCATGGATTCATTCAGGATTATCATAAGCTTCCCCCTTTACACGCCGCAGGCGTAGATGGAAATATCTGTAGAAATGCTGTCGGTGCTGGTAGCGGTCACAAAGGCCATATAGGCGTTATTCTTCACATCGGAACCACTGGCCGGAGTGGATGGGATGGCCCAGATGGGCTTATTGTTGGGACTCCGCACCCCCACATACACCGTAGGCTTGCCGGTAAAGCTCACGGGATAGGGATAGGGCACGGTACTGGAATAGTAGAGGCTTCCGCTGGCCTGCTTGACCTCATGCTTGATGGTGGTGATCAGCCAGCACTCCTTCTTGCCGTCGCTCCAGATCCGGTATCTCCACGCCCCGGAGGTGCCCTCCTGAACGACATAAGATGCCGGTGCCGGGCGCTCATCCCAGTTGTACCATTGACTATTGGTATAGCACCGAGTAGCTACATAGCCGCTACTGGTGTTAAAACTCACGAAGGTCTGATAGATCACGTTGCCCGTGGGGCTTGTGGTGACAATCAGCATGCCGGTGCCGCCGTTGGGCGTGTTGGTCACCGTGGTCTTGTTCAGCCAGTACAGCCCAGCGCCTGTGTAGTCATTGATGTTTGCGGACGAACCGGACACCATCTGATCCAGCGGGGAGGCCGGGCTGATCTCCACCCATTTCTCGCTCCACTTCCCCGTGGCGGCGTAGTAGGTGCGAAGCCACCGGCGGCCCAGCACCGGCTCGTATTCCTCCAGCTCCACGGTGATGTGCTCGCTGCCGGTGGGATTTCTGACCGGGTACACCGTCCGCCGGGCCCAGAAGCCCCCGGAGGTCACGGGGCTGTTCGTCAGGGTAGAGGCGTCCTCGGTCATGATGGTGGCGGGCTGGTTCTTCTCCGCCGTCAGGGTGTTGCCCTCCCCGGCGGCAATGGCGAGGACGTTGGTGGAAACCCCGGTATCGTAGCGCCGCCATGCCCCGTAGGGAATCAGCCAGCGCTTGTAGGCGTCCGCCTCGGCGGCGCTGGCGGCGGCGGCATTGGCACTGGTGGCGGCGTTGGAGGCGGCAGTCTGGGCGGCGTTTTTCAGCTGCTGGAAGCAGCTGATCTCCGTCTGGGAAAGATCCGGGTCAGCAGGCATGGCAGAAGACTCCACGTCCAAAACGAAGTTCGCGCTTCCCAGGACATAGTCCCCCTTGGTCACTGTCAGCTGGCACTCCGCCAAGCCCTTTACCGCCGTCATCTGCTGGGTCACTGTCACTGTCACCGTAGAGCCGGAAGCCGACGCAATGTAGCTAAATGCCTTGTGGTCCGCTTTGGTGCCATCAATGGTGACCGTGGCCCCCTCCGGCACATCCCATAGCATCCCGCCGCTGTATAGCTCAAAAGTCAGGTGTCTGGACCCGGCATCATATTGGCTCACATGGACTATGGTCGGGACGCTGCCACCCGGGATCATGTCAAGATTGTATTTTTGATTTATCATTCTGCTCCTCCTCTCCCCGGCGAACCCGCTGACGCTGGGCTTCGCCGGGGCCCCGAAAGCTGACAGCCCCCTTTACACAAAGGGGCCTCTGTACCGTGCAAAACTGCCTACCGTTTCCGTTTTCTGCTCAGGCCCGGTACTCCATTCAACTAATATTCGTCCACTCGTCCCCCTCGCTGCCCCTCCGGAACCGGTGATATACACCCCGGCGCCCTTGTCCCCGGAGGAGGTGATGAGCACGCTTCCGGCCTTGCCCGTGAGCTTCGCCACCCCGGTTTTTGTGACGTAAACGCTGTAGTCCCCGGCCTGAAGCCGGATGCCGGAGCCTGTGGCAATGGCATAGCAGTCCCCGGAGGCGTTGCCCACGCCGATGCCGCTGGTGGTGCCGGATTCCGTGGCGCCGGTCATATAGCCAAGGTATCCGCTGAGGGTGCCGTCCGGGCTGTCATAGGAGGAAATGGTGCCGGAGGTGGAAAACTCCCCGGTCTCCATGTTCCAGAAGTTCTTCCCCCGGTCATCGGCGAGCACCCCGGCGCGGATTAGACTTGCGTTAAGTGTCCCGGCTGTGATAAAGTCTGCGACAATGCCGCCTTCCAACGTTGCGCCGAGTGTAAATGGCCCGTTGTAGCCGTTGGAACTAGCACCCCATCCGGCATAGTTCCAACGCCACACCTTTTTTGCCTTTGCCGGGTCATCGTTGTCTGCGATGTATAGCTCGTCCGGCATGCCGTCGTTGTTGGTGTCCAGCAGCCGGACCGCACCACCAGACGCGCCGAGGATAGCCGCCGTCAGCTGCATCACCGCTGCACGCATGGTGCTGTCGCTAGGGCGCTGCTGTATCTCTTGGCCCTGAGCCACGATTGTATCAGCTAGGGTTGTCCTGGCATCTCCAATCTCTAGCTCGTCGTATCGCTCGGAGAGCACATCATACTTTATCCCGACGCACTTAGCGACAGCCGACACACCAAGTCTTGGAAACTCAACCGTAACGGTGTCGCAGGGGCCGACCTGCTCCAGCATTGCGATACCCTGGTAGTCCTCGGACTGGTCAAGCGGATAAAATGCGACGGACAAGGAGACCTTTGGGACCCCAATGTTGTTGTCTTTGATATATCGCTCCGCTCTAGCCTTTAACTGGTCCTTTGTCGGTTCATCTTCCCACTCCGCCGACAGATCAAGTGGGTATATCCTTGTAAATCCGTACGATCCCGGCGCACTTACGATCCTATCGTCAAGTTGCACGATGTTACCATCCACATCAGCCCAAAAAGGGTATACCCCGGTGTATACAGCCTCGCAGCTTTGGTCCTGCGTCAAGCTGGTCATATTTTTACCGTATCGGATCGCCACCCCACGGTCATACCCTCTCTGCTTGTGTAGCTTGACCGTCCACCGATCAAACTCATACTCCCCTCCGTATGTGTCAAGGATCCCGCCCTGGGTGCCTCCCAGCAGCTCCCAAGCGGACGTTGGCACAGACACTTCCATCTTGGCGACAGTGTCCTTGTCTGTCCAAAAGTCAAAGGGGCAATCCGTCACAGCATTTGTGCGTAGGCCATTTAGCGCCGCCGTCACGCTGGCCGCCGTGTACGGTTGATCCACAATCCCCATCAGGTCATAGGCCACATGCCTTGCATACACAGTGACCAAGCCGTCAAGCGGCTTACTGATGTCGTACACCCTGTATGGCTGAGCTCTGGATTGCTGATCTGGGGCGGCAAGGATGATTCTGCGCAGCTTTATCTCGTCAAAGTGTATCCCATCCATTGGGTACACCAGCTCAAGCTCCATCTCGCCATTTCGGCTCCATATCGCGGTGGCAGAGACGCAGCCGCTCAACGCCCCAATCCCGTTGTGGTCAAAGTCTCTCTCATTGGCATTGTACAGTATAGGTGTCATATCGTCCACCACCTTGGTACAATCTCAACCTTTGACACCCCTCCGGTCCATGACACCACATTATCTCCGCGTGTAAGCCGTGGGAAGGTTGGCGCATAGATCGATGCGTTTTTATTTGCCACTCCCTTGTAAGCATTCTGCGTGTCACAGTCCAACGTCACGCTTCCGTCGATGGCTTTTATCGTGACTGTATTCCTGCCGATCGTTACAGTACCGGCTCCAGTCCCGTACACGGTGACCAGCGGCAAAGCCTCCATCCACACATTGCGCAGAGTGGAAGGCGCGGTGAACTCCACGGGGATTTCCCCGGATTTTAAAAATCGTTGTGGTTTGCAATCAAATTTTATTTCAAATTCTCCCGCCGCCCAGTTTGCGCCAAGCCTTTCCGGGGCCAGCTCTCCGACCATAGCCGCCAACCGATACTCGTCAGGGTGGTAGGTGTCCTCAAGTCTGTGGTACCCAGTCGGAGGTAACGCAGCGCAGAAAGCGCTAAACTTTTGTGCAAAATCCCGCTCAATCCCGCAGGTATACGACACGGTAACGTTGTTAAATCGGCCATTGTCATACACCAAGGCTCCGTCTCTGCCCGGGATGCTGACGTATGACACGTCACGTTCCGCCCTCGTAAAAACTCCGTCTCCGGAAACGATAATCCCATAATCAGACGTTGATACGCCGTCAAAAATAAATTTTTTACGCAAGTGCCGCCGCTCCCCTCCGTACCAGTCTACTCAGCCTATCTGCCACAGCGTCCGCAAGGTCGTTGACATTTTGGCCGGATGCACCATACACGTTAATCACAGGTGCAATGGTTGTGTTTTTACAGCTCCCAGATGGCCCGAGTGCTGCCATGCCCACGGTCCCGACGCCGCCAGTGATCTTGGTGTTTAGGGCTCTGATTGCTTTAGATACCATGCTCTCGTTGTCCGTGATACCCTCCGCCATACCAGCGGAGATCATCTTGCCTACCTCATCCCGGAAAACTTTGGACGGGGAGTGTACACCCAAGCTGCGCTTTGCAGACGCCAGCGCATTCTGTGCCGCCGCATTGGCTGCCTGTGTGATAAGGTAGCTGCCACCGCGTACGCCGCTTGCCACGCCAGCGGAAATGTTGTACCCAAGATCGTACCAGCCGCCAATCTGCATAGCGCCACGGGCCGCATAAATCACATTGCTTGCCGATCCGGTGACGGTGCCGCGCCCGGAGTAGATGCCGTTTGCCAGGTTTACCGCAGCGCTGTTGCCCTCGGCGTAAAACGTGCCCATCATGGCCTCCCACGCACTCTGCACGGATGTTGCCAGGGTCTGCCCGGCGGCCCGTATATCACCGGTCAGAGACAGCAGCCCTGCTCGTATCCGTGTCCCGGCATTACGGCCAGACTGCTGGAATCGTCCAGCTTGTCCTGCCCAAATGGTGTTGACCGCCGTCGCCAGGGTCTGCCCAGCTTGCCGGATGCTGCCGGACTGAGACATCATACCGGTCCGGATACGGGCGACCGCAGTATACCCGGAATTTTGAAATTTCCCGCCGTTGCTCGTCCATACAGACGTGGTAGCGGTGGCCAGGTCCTGGGCGGCCCCGGTCACTTGTCCCTCTCCACTTGTAATTCCGTTGGAGATACCGGCTGCGATTGCGTCTCCCAGATTAGTCCAGCTGATGCTGGCCACTGCGGAGTGGGCCGCCATGCCGAGGTCTTTACCCGCTTCAGCCACGACGCCGGATTGTGACGTGATCGCGCTGGCAGTGCCACCGGCGATTTGTTGGCCTACATCGTCATAGCTCTGGTTGCCCGCCGCAGTCAGAGCCTCCTGCCCGATTGCCGTACCGGCCTCTCCGGCCAGATACTGCTGCATATATATACCGGCGGCATAGTCACTGGTTGACTGCTCGCCGATCTGGCTCCAGATGTCAGCGGCCTCTTGCAGCTTGGAGTATCCAGCATTGGCAAAGCTCTGGACCTCTGCCGCATACTCCGGCCCCATCTGGGCGAGGTAGTTGATGTACGCCATTACATTGGTGTTTTGGTCCGCGTACGCCTGTGCCCACATGTCCGAGAGGTTTTGGCTCCACTGCTGCTGTGCCTGGAGGTTGTACTCCAGGTTGGACACGATCTCGTCTGCCGTCAGGGCATTTTCATTCTTGATGCTCTGGAAGTTATTAACAACGCTGTCCCGCATGGACTGGACTCCGGATGCGAATTCGTCAACGCTGGTGTCGGTCTCGACCAGATACGCTGCCATATCAGACAGGGTGCCGTCAATCTCGACGCCCATCTCCCCGTATGCCTTTCCGAGCTCCTGAGTGGTCGCGGCAACCTCCAGCATTTTAAGCGCCCGCTCCGTGTCTGCAACAGTCTGTGCATTTGCCGTGTCAGTATACTGTTCAGCTTGCTTTGTCAGATCCTCGTATACCGCCGTGAGATCGCCGCCAGCGTTAAGCGCATCATACGCCGCCACCCCGACATCAGCGAGGGACTTCGTGGCGGCAGCCTCCGCGTTGGCCTGCTGCTCCGCCGCCTCCGCTGCCTCAAGCTGGTCCTCCGCAAGGTTCATTGTGCCGGTCTCGGCCTTGTGTGTCTCATTCCAGTACGCGGTCATCTTTCTGCCAAGGACGTCCTCTGACACCCCAAGCAGTGTTGCTGCATCCTCGGCCGGAAGGAAACCGCTGTTTACGAGGCTAATAACCTTATTTTCATACGCAGTCGTTTCTGCTTGCATTTCCGCAAGTGCATTAACAAGATCGTTGTAGCTGCCTCTAACGCCATCGGCACAGATAGCCGCATCTTGCAGCTCAATATTGCTATGAGCGGTTGCTTTTCCATTCTTTTTTGTCTCATCCGTGACGCTTGCCATAGCGCTCTCTAGCCGGTCATCGGCGGCCACCAATCTATCTTTTGTTTTTGCGATTTGGTCTTGCTGGTCTTTTTGTTCCTCTAGCGATTTTTTGTAGTCCTTTGCCCCAGCAATTACCTCTGTATATAAATCCTGATTGGAGCGCTCCTTCTCGATTTCGGCCAGCTCACGCTGCGTCTTGACGGTCTTATCAAGCTCGGAGTTGTACTCTCCCTCAGCTGTTACCGCCCCGCCTGTGGCGTCAGCTAGTGCAGACCGGACCTCGGACAGCTCGTCCTGAATTTCCGCGTACTGCTCTGCCGTAAGAGTTGATTCTTGCAGCTTTGCCCGCAACTCGTCGTACCGATTTGCAAGTGTAATGACGTTATCGGCTTGCCCAAGCTTTTCCTGCGCAACCGACATAGCCTCCAGGTGCTTTTTGATCTGGATTGTAGGGTCAGTAGCCTTGTGGATTGCGTCTGAAAGTGCGATTACGCCGGTTGTCGCCGCAGCGGCACCAGCGACGGCCAATCCTGCCGCCCCGGCAGGGCCGAGCGCTGCCCCGAGAGCTGACGCCACCCCAGACCCTCCGGCTAATGCGTTCGTAAACTTTCCGGCAGCCACAATTCCGTTTCCAGCGACGTTGATGAGCTTACCAATTCCGCTCGTCGCAGTCCCAACGGCTGTGGTCACGGGGCCAATGGCCGCCACAAGTGCGCCAGCCTTGATAATCCCTTGCTTGGTAGAGCTATCAAGCTCCCCGAATTTTTTTACCATCTCCGTTGCGCCCTGGATCAACGGCGTGATGGAGGGTAGCATCTCACGGCCAAAGGTGGCGGCGAGATTGGCCGCCTCAGCTTGCAGCGTCCGAATGGAGTTTGCCGTGCCGTCTGCCGTTTTTTTGTAGTCGCCTTGGGCGTTTTTGGTATTTGCCAAAACGTAGTTATAGCGGAGCGTGACCTTTTCCGCCTGGCTCATGCCGTCGTAGACGAGGCCGCAGTCCGAGGCAAATTGCTTGAGGTTGGTCTCCGTCATGACCACACCAAGGGTCTTGAGGGACTCCGTCTCCCCGGTAAACACACCCTTGAGGGCGGTCATTGCCTCGTCGATGCCGATATTTTTAAAGCTGGACAGATCACCGGCAAGCCCAGCGAGGCTTGTGGACATGCTGGCCGCCTCTTTGGTTGTAAGGCCCATAGACGTGCCCATGTCTCCAAAGAGCGACGTTGCCTCAAGGGCAGCGCTCTCGGACATGCCAAAGCTTTCCGTTGCCGTTTTGGCCCACTCCTTGACCTCTCTGGCATTACCCTTAAACGACGCTTCTACCTTGTTTAGGTTTTCATCGTAATCCGATGCAAATTTTACAGCGGCCGTCCCAGCGGCAGCAAGTGGTACTGTCAGACTCTTTGTCAGGCCCTTGCCGACGCTGCTAATCTTATCCCCGGCACCACTTACTGCCTCGCCGGCCTTTTTGACCTTCTCACCGGCCTCCTGCATCTTATCACCGAGAGACTTTGCCGCGCTCTTGGCCTGTTCCTCCAGCTTTTTGAGCTTTTGCTCTGTATCGACAATCTCCCGCTGGATGGCCCGATACTGGTCTGTGCTCATCTTGCCGTTTTCCATCTGCTCTTTGGCCTGTTTCTCGGCTTTATAAAGCTCCTCCAGCTTGTCCTTTGTAGCAGTGATGCTCTCAGCCAGCAGCTGCTGTTTCTGCCGCAGCAGCTCCGTGTTGGTCGGGTCCAGCTTCAGCAGCCGCTCCACATCCTTTAGGGCTGTGGATGTGCGGCTTACCTGGGTATTGACTTTTCTGAGGGCGTCAGTAAGTTTTGTGGTATTGCCGTCGATCTCGACGGTAATGCCTTTTATTCGGTTTGCCATCTCTTGCCCTCCTAAAATCTATCAAAAGCCGCCTGGTTGGCAACGGGCGTGTAGTCCTCACGGTCGTTTGAACTCTCCGTTATTAAGTCCATCACCATACCCACCTCCAGGCGCTCCAAATCCGCCATAGATAGGCCAATCTGGAGCGCCCGCAGCAGGTATACCGCAGCGTTTATCTCTCGGTCTGTCCCCCGGCCTTTTTTTTTGAGGTTGACGTGGTCACAGACTGACGATTATACAATGCCATCACATCCGCGAGTGCGGCGCTGATGTCGTTTGGAGCAAACTGGGACAGCCAGTCTATCATGTCATCCTCCCCGGCAGCGTCAATCACGCCGTCGGCCTGACGAGCCATGACGTACCCAAGCCGCGTGATCATCTCTGTGGCCGTCGCATCGTCCATGTCATCCGATGCGCTCTTTGCGAAAAAGCGCATGATGTCCAGGTGGAAGACCCGGCGGAAAAGGTACGGCGTGGCAGCGTTGGCCAGCATATCTACCGCGACATCGCCAATTTTAACAATATCCCGCATGCTGCCCTCCTATTATGCCGAAGCGGTAGGCTGGTAGACCTTGGTATACCAGCCGTTGTAGGTGGTTTCGTCCGTGCCGTTGGTCGCGGCATCAGATGTCCGCGCCTTGACGATGTTTTTCTTCAGCGCATCGTCATACACGCTGGTCGCGGTAATCGTCATGCTCTCGGTCTGAGGCTCGATGGTGTCCTCGTTGGTCTGTCCAGACACAGAGGGCCGTGCGGCGGTGCATCTATACAGCACATGCCGGATCGCCTTGACGTCGCCCTCAAATTCAAAGAGTAGGGCAAATACATTGGTCTTAACTTCTGTATCCTCGATCATTACGTTTTTCCCGTCTTTTGCCTCACCGAGGATTTCAACGCGGAAGTCCTCTGGGATGATTGCGCTCTCAAAATCGCCCTCATATCCGCTGTTTGCAGCGGAGTTAAAGTATACAATTCCGTCGGCGTAAAACGGGGTGCTGTCGCCCTGGGCGTCAAGGGACAGCGACACCGCACCGGGCCAAGCCTTGACATCTCCATAAGTCGCGGTGCCGTCCTCTCCGATTGTGGCTTTTGCCCAGTGGACGTTCCGCAGGTTGTATTTAACTTTGTTAGCCATCTAACATAACCTCCATCTCATAGCGCTCCTGATACATCTGCTCATCGTCGATGTAGCTCTCATACCTCGCCCAGCTCATGCCATACTTGGCCATCGCGGCCTCTGCCAGCTGTTCCGCGCGGAAGTCCTTGTGGGGGAGGTATAGCTCAATAATCAGGGTCTCAATTTTTTTATAATTTTTGCCGTCGGCATACACCGGGTTGTCACCGGGAAAGTAGAAAATGGCGTATGGCGGTGTTGGGGCTTGCCCCACATGGAATTGGTAGTAAGTGTGCCGTCCACCTATAGCGGCAGCCACATCTCCGACCATGTTGTTGATCTCCTGATAGGTCATCCCTCAAGTGCCTCCTCCACCAGCCCGAGAAAACGCTTCTGGGCCTCGTCATTGGCTGGCGCGATGTGGACATGTGCGGGGGTGCGGCCTCCCGTGTGGTTAGCGTGCCCATGCTCCAGCAGATGTGTCAGCCCCGGCTTGATGCGGTTATACACCACTGTGCTAGAGTGTGTCCGCTCTGTCTCTGTCTTTGTAATCCATCCTTTGGCATAATCCCCGGTGTCTTTTGGTGACGTGCTTCTTAATGTTTTTGCGGTTTCCTTCCCGACCTTTGCGGCGGCGTCCTGGATTGCATAGATTGCTTTGTCTCCGTACTCGTCCAAAATGGCGTTTAGTGCGTCACTCAGGCCGCCGATTTTAACCTCTATTGTGCGTGCCAATCTTTACCTCCGCATATAGCTCCACCGTCTCTCCGGTCTGGTACGTCCGGTATATGGCATACCGTCTGCCGTCATATTCGGCAATCTGCTGGCCGTCGTATTCGTCTGAGCAGACGATAAACTTTAGCGCGGGTTTGGTCCCACCTTGCCCGACGGCATAAAACTCCTGCCGCCCGACAGACTTGACGCGGCAGAAAACCACGGTTTTGTCAACGTCTCGCTGGATCGGTACGCCGTACTCGTCGTTATCGCACGTCACGCGGATCAGCGTCAGCAAATCATTCCGCATTGCCAGCCTCCCGATGTCTCCGGATGCAGTCCGTCTGATACTGCCATGACGCAAAATAGCCGTCGTTGTCTCCGTCGGCATGGCGGTACATCACATACGCGATGATAGCCTCCTGCGTAACCGGGTCCGGGTCCTTGATGTAGGCCTCAGACACGCCTGCCCGCTGCATAGCCTGACAGGCGGTCTTGATGGCCATCTCAATCTCACTGTCTAGCTGACTGTGCGACACGCGGAGATTTTTTTTGCATCGGGTCACCAGTGTGGCCAGCATCTCCGCGCTCATGATTAGCTACCAGACTTGGGCAGATTTACGACGCTAAATCCGTGCCAGGTTGTGACGCCAATATCTGCGCTAGTCTCGCCAAGAATGGTGATGAGGCCCTCGGCAAACTTGTAGCCGTCGTTGTCCTCAATGGTTGTGTCCCCAAAGAGCGCCATCTCGGCGGTCTGAGGATTC
>ERZ773277.1094-NODE-1094-length-23780-cov-7.801180_pt1 | contig 23780 bp, 18 predicted proteins | sample MGYA00511957_ERZ773277 | MGnify/ENA primary metagenome ERZ773277 (study PRJEB29015, sample SAMEA2737800) | human gut metagenome | biome: human gut; feature: human-associated habitat; material: faeces | place: China | collected 2012 ... | reverse complement strand
CTCTTTTTCTTGTTCTTTTGGTCATTGGCGTAATTCACTATTCCTCCAAAATCGGCTCTTGTTTTAATCTTCGCTATCATGATTACTATTCTTTACTTGGGTGATGATTCTGCTGACTTCTGATATGATTGTAAAGCATTGTTGTTTCACTGCCTCCAAACCATAGGCGTGCATCTGATGGGCAATCTAGTTGACATTATTGGCGATGCCGGAAAGGTCACGGATTGCCGAAACCATTTCCGGACTGATGTGCTGACCGACTTCACAGCCCATTGTTGCCTGATGGCAAAATTCATTGACAGACAGTCCTGCCTGTTTAGCTTTGGATTGGATATAAATGTAATCGTTCTCGGTAAACATCACCCGAAAACATTTCGTGCGTTTCTGATAACTCGCCAACTTTGGACGGCCACCAAGATTCTTTTCCTTCATACTTATCTTGATTTTAATGTTTATAGATTGATTTTTTGAGAGTGGCAGTTCTATCCGCTTGCCGCATAGGTTTTAGTGACACTAAAACACAAACTTGCCACTCAAAAAATCTTCTTATATTTTCCCTGCTCTATGCGGCATAGTTTGCCATTTTTGATAAAAGCTTCTATCCACTTGTTTGCCGTACTTCCATTCTCGCCCAAGGCTAAAACTGCCGCATCATAATCCTTCTTCGTGAATGTTTCGGGCAGCATATTATAAAGGGCATACCTTCGTGCATAAACACCAGTTTCTTGTGAAGCGGATTGGAATTGTTTGGGCTGATTTCCAGACAAATTGCGATAGATGAATACAGCATGGCAAAGCAAGGTCTCGCAAATACTCATGGCTATGGAATAGTCATGCTTATGACAAATCAATTGTACAGTCTCGTCAGAGGAAGATGGTTCTTGATGTACATTCTCCAAATATCGGACAGCGGTCAACACCATCATTATACGATAGGCAATCAGCCCCATCCGTCGGACTACACCCTGCATCTTGTTATCTACTTCGTCACAACATTCCTCATTCACCCGACTGAGATATTCTATAAAGTGTTCCTGTAAATCGGAGGGAATAGAAAAGGAATAATTACCCTGCCGCACAAATTCTTCATGCAGATGGCAGAATTTATCCCCCAACAGCTTGAACATGGCATTCTTGGATTGGGAAATATCATTTGTGGCAAACACGTTTCTTATACCTCTCTTGAAGCGGATAATATAGAAACAGAAACGGCTCATCAGCCCGTTCTCTGCATCAGGTATCAACCTTCTTACCTGTTCGGGAGTTCCAACCAAAGCGACTGACACTCTTGGATTGCTGACTTCACAATATTCCCTGTCCTTGCGGCGGCTTAAACTGACTAACTCATGGTGAAATGCCTTTCGCAACACATCGGAATAATTTCCATAGTCCGACTTCAAAGTCTGGCTTAACGTGTCACCTTCCGATTCAAACAACAGCCCGATTCCATCATTATCCCCCAATATCTTCAAGAAAGAACTTGCGCTACTGTTGGCAGGAACGACAAGCATTCGCATGGGCGGTTCGGTCGGTATAGCCATTCCACCATCTTTCTTTCCTTTGATGTAAGTGTTCATTGCTTCCTTATATTCCTGTTCCAACCGTTTGGAAAGTTCACGCAAATTACGGTTGATGGGAGCCACAAGTTCCCGGCACAAAGCCAATGCCCCTTTCCCCATACCGGCATCCGCTACGACAAACAGATAAAGATTCGGATAGACTATGCGCTCATCGTACACACCACAAACATTGTGAAAGCAGACAGACAAACACACAATAGCTCCAATCAATATCGTATCACGGTCATCCACCGATATGGAATTGCTGACAACCTCATTCAGAAAAGGGGGAAGATGTTCAAACACACATTCTGGAAATGCAGGAAGTTCCTCCTCTGATTTTATCCATTTGCCCGTTTTACCATTTTGGATATTTGACAAAATGGACAAATGTTCTTTGCTGGACGAAGTCAGCGAGATTCCGGCTTGGCTTGCCAGATGGAAGAAAGAACGAATGGTAATGCCTTGTCCTTTGGATTGCAGACAATGTGTATATTGTTTGTCTGCCTCTTCCCTTTGATAGGCAGGGTAAAATCTGCTGATGCGGTGATAATACTTCCGTCCGTTCTCTCCCAATCCGTCCACAAGCGCAAAGCCCAATTCCAACCAATCTTTATAACTGGATGTTATATCAATGGCACGTTTTTCTATTTCCCGAACAACACATTCCACATCTTCCTCCACCTTATTATATATAGGAATAACACTTGGTGTATGCGTTTGCTCCATTTCAAAAGGGACATTCTCCCAATCTTGGGCGGAAAAGATTTTCTTCGACATCATCTTTATATTTAGGGTTAATATATACTTGCGGGTCGTATGGCAAGAAACAAGAACGGGCTACGTCACTACCGGACATATCCACCAATGGCAAGCCTGTCGCTTTGATGCAGTTGGCAACAGCCTTAAAGTACCGGGAATGTTCCCAACCTTTCAAGTCAACAGGTATTATCCATTTTAATCCATTACCGGACGGACTGACAAATAACAGTTCCGTATCAAAATACTCATGGTTGAGTAACTGTTGCTTTAGTTCCCTAATATCTTCCACATGATCAAAGTCCAGACACATCAATCCGGAGTGCATTATCAATTCCTTTTCATTACGTTTGCGGAATAATCCCGAAAAGGTACAATAGTCAAAATGGGTGGCTTTGTATCTTTTGGCTTCGGGGGAGGATAACATCATGCGCAAGGCTTCTGTTTGTGGCTGTGCATAATGCCCGATGATATAGCGATACACATCCACAATGCCTACCGCCCTTATCGGTTCGGTGTTTTGGATAGGCTTACGGAAGAATGAAAAGCAATAGTCCGTCATTCCCGTCATCTGATAATCTTTTTAGATTCGACAAATCGTCTGGCTTCCTCCATCAAGTCATCCTGTGTCTTATGTGATTTGTTCTTCAACCAATCATCTATTTCCGATTGTAAAAAAGCCAACGCCTTATTTATTTTATGTACGGGAATTTGTTTGGATGAAACCCATCCATAAACCGTTTGCTTGGCAGGATGTGACGGCAGATAAGCGCAAAGCTCGTCTATATCCATCCACTTAGGTGAATTGCTTGCCTGCTTATGCTGCAAGGCATTTACTTTGGATTGCAGTGCTTCAACGGACTCAATCAGGTAGGACAACGCATTCGGCATTTCCTCCAATGAATTTACTTTATAAGCCATTTTTTATTCGTATTAAAGTTTATGCCGCAAAAGTATAGGGATGTTTATGGGTGCTAAATAGGTGCTCGACCGCCACCAATCAACCGCTTATTTACCACTGACAGATTTAAGTTTCGTTAATACGAGAATTTATTGGAAGACATAATAAAAGGAGAATAAACCTGCTTTTGAGCCAACACACTCTTTACCGAAAGCCTCTATGCTACAAAATACCCCTCAAAAAGCTGATGCTTCATGAGGGGTAAACGGTGGTAAGTATATGATTGGAATTACATAAGTCATTGGTACTCAATGGTGGAAGTTTCCACCACGATCTATAAATTCAAATTGTCTATATGCAACGTATTAGCAGCTCTTTCTTTCTGTTCATTTACAATATGCGTATAAACCTGCGTGGTTCTGACATTTGTATGTCCCAACAAAGACTTGATGGTGTATATGTCAACGCCATTTTCCAGCAATAACGAAGCGAAACTATGGCGACCGCAATGGAAAGTGATGTGCTTCTTGATACCGGACGCTTCTATCCAGACTTTCAGAGGCCGAGAAATCCAAGAGGCATCAGTCAATCCCTCAAAAACGAGAGCTTCGTCATTACTTGGACGTTCACCGCATAACTGGAGAGCTTGTTGGATGACTGGTTTATAATCGGGCACTTTCGTTTTCTGCTGTACTACGACTGCTTGCCATGTTCCCTTACTCGTCTGCTGAATTTGTTTCCATTTCAAAGTTTGAATATCACTATGTCGTAATCCAGTGAGAATAGAGAACAAGAACGCACGTTTCAAAACATCATCCTTACAAGGTGTGTCAACCAACATTTGCACCTCATTCATGGTAAGCGCAACACGAGGCTTCTCAATGTTTGTTATTCCCTTTACTTTCGCACTTATATCAACGGTCAGATATTCATCAATGAATGCCTGTTTCAATCCGGCTTTGAGTATAGAGAAATAAGTCGATGCCGTGTTTTGTGAGATAGTACCTTTCTTATTCCCTCCCATTGGAGCACGGAGAAGGAACATCTTTATATCTTCAAGCAGTTTAACGGAAATCGCCTTGAATGGAATTGGCTGTCCTTGCGAATACATTTTCAACAATTCGCCTACACGTCTCCAATTGACTATAATCGAATCGGAACTGTTGGGATGCCGTTTGCTGATGATACTATTGAAGTACTTGATAAAGTCCTGTTCGCTTCGTTCATTTTGCGCAGCGATTTCGTTCTCTTTATCCGTGTACAGAATAGCACTATCGTATTCATGTTGCCGCAACTTACGCACATTGTCGGCATAGATACAAGCCTCTTGGTCTATCGTTGAACGGCATTGGATAATTCCATTCAAATCACGCTTAGGCTTGTAGTTAAATGTTCCATCCGGCAAGATCCGAGCAATGGATGACTTATCCCAAATAGGCGTGGATATAGTCCGGTTAATGGATTCTACCACACGGCTTGCCCGTTTAGAACCCTGCTTGTAAACCGGGTATGATTCTATAATCAGATACCATTCCTCTTTGTATTTTGACTTTCTGAGTTTAACGGTCACTTTAGTATTGGGTAATGCTTTCTTCATTCTACTTCAGATTTATATAGATTGTCTATTTCTTGCTTGGGTACATACACATAGTTTCCTATTTGTCTTGAAGGAATAGAATATTTCCTAACGTGCGCCCATACTGAACTATCATTAATATGGTACTTCTCACAGATTTCTGTAATGGTATAGCAATCCTCCGGCTCTAAGCTATATGTTTTAGGAACAGGTTTTTCTTTTTCGGCAATACTTTCCGGTCTCTTTAGGAAAAGTTGTTCCATTTCGGAGCGTTTGATACGCGTGAGCCTTGTACCCAAATTGATGACTGGAATACGTCCCAATTTGATTAAGCGATAGAGAGTACTACGTTCTACCCCAAACATTGCTACTGCCTCCTTTACAGAAATATATTCTCTGATGTCTGGTACTTGTTGGGCAATGGCTTCTAATTTTGCATTTCTATCTTTTACATCCTTTTTGCGCTTCCAAGCTATTTTACCACATTTTGGGGAACAATAATAGCTGTCAAGTGTCTTTGCGATGAAAACCTTGCCGCAGACTTTACACTTCCTTTTGATTTCAAATCCGATTGTTGGCATATTATCTACTTTTAAGTATGTATTAGTATGGATAAATAGAATTTAGTTCCACATTATCTACTTTTTTGTCTTGTCGCAAATATGTCGCAAATAAGAGATAAAAAAGCCCATAGAAAACACATAGCAACCATGAACCCCATAAACGCAAAAAGCGTGCAACTCATTGAGCTGCACGCTTTTGCTTATTATTTATTATCTGTTTCCTTATCGGAATCATTTGACTTCCTCAAAGTCAGCATCCTGCACATTATCCCCATGCTTACCATTATCCTGAGCGCCGCCTTGTTGTCCGGCATTCATATCAGGACCGGCTTGTGCACCACCCTGAGCACCGCTCTGAGCATACATTTCAGCGCTTGCGGCCTGAAAAGCAGTATTCAGTTCAGCCATTGCAGAGTCAACAGCAGCCAAATCCTGTGCTTTGTGAGCATCTTTCAGTTTCTGAAGGGCAGCTTCAATCGGAGCTTTCTTGTCGGCAGGCAACTTATCGCCCAGTTCCTTCAGCTGATTTTCAGTAGTGAAAATCATTGAGTCGGCTTGGTTCAGTTTGTCAACTTTCTCACGTTCTTTCTTATCGGCTTCGGCATTTGCTTCGGCTTCGGCTTTCATCTTTTCGATTTCTTCCTTGCTCAAACCGCTGGAAGCCTCGATACGGATAGCCTGTTCCTTACCGGTAGCCTTATCCTTGGCAGATACTTTCAAGATACCGTTGGCATCGATATCGAATGTTACCTCGATTTGAGGAATACCGCGACGTGCCGGAGCGATACCTGTCAGGTTAAACTGACCTATTGACTTGTTCTGTGCAGCCATCGGACGTTCACCCTGCAATACGTGGATAGTAACTTCCGTCTGGTTGTCGGCGGCGGTAGAGAATGTTTCGCTCTTCTTGCAAGGAATAGTCGTATTGGCGTCAATCAGCTTGGTCATTACACCACCCATAGTCTCGATACCCATAGACAGCGGAGTAACATCCAGCAATACAACACCCTTGATTTCGTCCGTCAAAACAGCACCCTGTACGGCAGCACCTACCGCTACTACCTCATCCGGATTCACGCCTTTGGAAGGAACTTTACCGAAGAAGTCCTCAACCAATTTCTGTACAGCCGGTATACGTGAAGAACCACCTACAAGGATAACTTCATCTATATCGGAGTTGCCCAAACCGGCATCACTCATAGCCTTCTTGCAAGGTTCAAGACAAGCCTGAATCAAATTGTGAGCCAAAGCCTCGAATTTGGCACGCGTCAGAGTCTTAACCAAGTGCTTGGGCACACCGCCTACCGGCATAATGTACGGCAGGTTGATTTCCGTACTGGTAGAAGAAGACAATTCGATCTTTGCCTTTTCGGCAGCTTCTTTCAAACGCTGCATAGCCATCGGATCCTGAGTAAGGTCAGCACCTTCGTCGTTCTTGAACTCTTGAACCAGCCAGTCGATGATAACCTGGTCGAAGTCATCACCACCCAGATGAGTATCACCGTTGGTTGACAATACTTCGAACACACCGCCACCGAACTCAAGGATAGAAATATCGAATGTACCGCCACCGAGGTCGAATACGGCAACCTTCATATCCTTATGCGCCTTGTCGATACCGTAAGCCAAAGCTGCGGCAGTCGGCTCGTTCACAATACGCTTTACTTCCAGACCGGCAATCTGGCCGGCTTCTTTGGTAGCCTGACGTTGAGAATCGGAGAAGTAAGCCGGAACGGTAATAACGGCTTCCGTCACTTCTTGTCCCAGATAATCCTCAGCGGTCTTTTTCATTTTCTGCAGAATCATTGCAGAGATTTCCTGCGGAGTATAGAGACGTCCGTCAATATCCACACGCGGAGTATTGTTGTCACCCTTCACTACTTTATAAGGTACGCGGGCTATTTCTTTCTGTACCTGATCCCAGTTCTCACCCATGAAACGTTTGATTGAGAACACTGTTCTCGTCGGGTTTGTGATAGCCTGACGCTTTGCAGGGTCACCCACCTTACGTTCACCACCGTCCACAAACGCCACAACAGAAGGAGTGGTGCGCTTGCCTTCGCTGTTTGCAATTACTACAGGTTCGTTTCCTTCGAATACGGAAACGCAAGAGTTTGTTGTTCCTAAGTCAATACCAATAATTTTTCCCATGATCGTTATTATTTTATTTGTTATTATTCAGTTTCGGTGTCCGCCTCGTTGGCAGACGCCAATAAAAAGACAAACGTCGTGCCAAATTGTTCAAGAAGGCGGCAGATTTATGAATGTGACAGTTTGTCTGTCAGTTTGGCAGAGTTAAATATATTTTTTCTGTCGGAAATTACCATTTGTTAATTTCTATCCCGTTCAAAAGTCCTACTTTTGCCCCCCGAAAAAGAAAAGAGAGTGTTTGAGACAGTTAAGACAAGTATTTTGATTTTCTTTTTTCAGGCTTTCTCAAAGGAAAGCCGAAATGAAATCAAAACACTGTCTAAAAAGAGGCATTGCTACTATTTATTCGTTCCACCATGGTGGAACAGAAACTTCTCCATGATGGAACACAAGTTTCTCCACGGTGGAACGAAAACTTCCCCACGGTGGAACAAATAAACATTAGCAACCGGACTTCTTAAACGAAGAAACAGATTACAATAATATATAGAAGACTGAAGATTATGGAAAAGATGAGAGACAGCATTGACTTCAAGAACATGGACATTGCGGCATTATTCCGCAAATTACTGCTCCCTACCGTACTGGGAATGATATTTTCCGCATTATTCGTCATTACCGACGGTATCTTTGTGGGAAAAGGTATAGGCAGCGATGCCCTTGCCGCCGTTAACATCGTGGCACCGCTATGGTTATTCTCCACCGGCATCGGCCTGATGTTCGGCGTAGGAGCATCTGTGGTGGCTTCCATCCACTTGTCGCACAATAAGCCCAAAGTGGCACGTATCAACATTACACAATCCATAGTGGTATCCTCCTTGTTGCTGATATGCACTTCCACCCTGTTTTGCCTGTTTGCGCCGCAAGTGGTGCATCTGTTAGGCGGTTCGGAACGGCTCGAACCTTTGGCAGTAGAATACATGCGCTGGTTCGTGCCATTCTCCGCTTTTACGGCCCTGCTTAATTCGGGAATGTTTTTCCTGCGACTGGACGGTTCGCCCAACTTCGCCATGTTGTGCAATATAGTTGCCGCCGTTCTGAATATCATACTCGATTATCTGTTTATTTTCCCCTTCGGCTGGGGGATGTTCGGCGCGGCTTTCGCAAGTGCCATAGGAACGACGGTGGGAGCGCTGATGATTATTGTCTATCTCGCACGGCGCAACTGTGCCCTGCGGTTCTATCCGGTGAAGCTCAGCCGCAACAGCATGAAGCTGATGAAACGCAATGTGGGTTATATGTGCCGGCTGGGTTCATCCGCCTTTCTGTGTGAAGTGGCGATTGCCTGCATGATGTTTGTCGGCAACCTTGTATTCATTCATTATTTGAAAGAAGACGGTGTGGCGGCATTCAGCATTGCCTGCTACTTCTTCCCGATTATATTTATGGTATACAATGCCATTGCGCAGTCGGCGCAGCCTATTATCAGCTTCAATTACGGGCTCAACGAGACGCCTCGTGTACGCCAAGCCTACCTGCTCGCCTTAAAGACAGCCATTGGTTGCGGAATATGCTTTGCGCTGGTTACAATATTCTGCAGCCGGGAGATTGTCGCCATGTTCATCGACCGGAGTTATCCTGCCTATGACATAGCAGTGAAAGGTTTGCCTCTATATGCATCCGGTTTCGTGTTTTTTGCGGTTAACATAGTTTCCATCGGCTATTTTCAGAGTGTGGAACGTGCCAAATACGCCACTTTCATCACGCTGCTGCGCGGATTTATCCTACTGACACTCTGCTTTTACGGACTTCCGCTGTTGCTGGGTAAACCGGGAATTTGGCTGGCTACCCCGCTGGCGGAACTGTTGACCGCTCTTTTCATACTCATTATTTATATAGGCAGGAAAAGAAATGGCAAGGAAAAATCAATATCTTTGCAGCATGGAAATCATGCTAAAGAAATTCTGCAAGAAGTATAAACTGCCCGAGAAAAGTTTATTTGAGCTATTGTCTCATATGGAAGAAGTTGCTTTTTCCAAAGGAGAGCTCATAATAGAGAAAGGAGAACGGAATTCTAATTTCTACCTCATAAAGAAAGGTATATGGCGGGCATACTATCTGGCAGACGGAACGGAAAACTCCTTATGGTTCGTCAGTCCCGGTGATGCCGCGTTCTCTTCATGGGGCTATGTGGACGACAAACCGTCTCAGGTCAATATCGAGTCTGTAAACGACAGTACAGCCTATTGCATCAGTAAAGTCAAATTGGAAGCTCTGTTCGCACACTCTATCGAGATGGCAAACTTCGGCAGGAAGATTTTTGAACGTGAGATATTGTCAGTAGACGCTTCGACACTGGCTTATGGGGCGCCGCCTACCGCCAAAGAGCGTTATCTTACATTAATGGAAGAGAACCCGGAACTATTGCAGGATGTACCGCTGAAGTACCTGGCTTCATACCTGTATATCACTCCGCAATCATTAAGCCGCATACGTGCCGGACTGAGAAAAAAAGGGAATATGTAAAAATAAGAAACACTTACTGTTTGTTTCTTTGATTAAGCGCAAATTCCACGGATTTCACAGAATAAAGAATAAAATAAATCTGTGAAATCCGTGGAATCTTATATTGAATAACGTACAAAAGTCCGTTATTTCTTTACCAATACCATCACAAGGTTATTATCCGTGTCATAGAAGCCCATACCGCCGCCTGCCAGCTTACCGAAAGACTGAACGGAATTCAACGCTTTCAAGACCCGGCCTTCCACTTCCATATCAGGGCATGCCATCATAGTGCTGATGACTCTCGGGAACGAAATGGCCGCAGGATTTGCATCATCCACATCAAAAGAACCGTTGATGATGTTACACCCGGCATTACCGTGCATGCGTTTTTCCGCAATGTCAAACTCGATAGCCGGCTGTTTCTCCATTCCGGAAGGAATAGCCTGCCCGCCGGCCTCACTGATTATCCATCTGCCATTCAGGTCGGACAACTTGGAAGAAGCTTCCTTCTTCTGCAACACGATAAGGGGACGGTTGGAAGAACCGCACAACGCCATGTTCTCTTTGCCCAGTTGCTTATATTTCTTTACTTGCCCCAAAGCGGCCAACACATTCTTTTCGACTGTCATGTCAGGACACATCATGCGGGTACTTCCCAGCGCTCCCAGGTCTATCTGTCCGGGCTTGGCATTCACGTCGAAAGAGCCCATCAGTCGGTTGCAACCGCTGTTTCCATAGACTTTTCCGGTCTTTGTGTCAAAACCGATGAAAGGGAATTCCTGATTCGGAGCGGGCACGACCGCGCTGCCGTTTATTTCAATAATATTCCACTCGCCACTCAGAGAAGAGAGAGTTGCGGCATTTTTAGTCGAAGCGCACGATGACAGCCCCATCAGAGTAGCCGCCATACAAAGGGAAACAAATACTTTCTTCATTGCTATTTTTTGTTTAAGTTAATTTTTACGGAACAAAGATATGTAAAATAACCCAAAAGCAAACCCTTTGTTTAGAAATAGCAGTACTTTCCCCAAAGTATTTAGCAGGATTTTAATGTTTATCTGAGAATTAAGCCTTATATTTGCTCTTTGAAAAAATGATAATCATATTTAAAACTTTTGCAAGTAGAAGAAATGGGTAAAGTTCTTATTATCGGTGCAGGCGGTGTAGGTACCGTTGTTGCGCACAAAGTGGCTCAAAATCCGGATGTGTTCACAGAAATCATGATTGCCAGCCGCACCAAATCCAAATGCGACGCCGTTGCGAAAGCAATCGGTAACCCTAACATCAAAACCGCCCGGGTAGATGCAGACAGCGTGGACGAACTGGTGGCGCTCTTCAATAGTTTCAAACCTGAAATCGTCATAAATGTGGCTCTCCCCTATCAAGACCTTACCATCATGGAAGCCTGTCTGAAAAGCGGAGTGAATTATCTGGATACGGCCAATTACGAGCCGAAAGACGTCGCTCACTTTGAATACAGCTGGCAATGGGCATACAAAAAACGTTTTGAAGACGCCGGACTGACAGCTATCCTCGGTTGCGGTTTCGACCCAGGTGTAAGCGGCATATATACCGCCTACGCCGCCAAGCATCACTTCGATGAAATTCAATACCTGGATATAGTAGACTGCAATGCGGGAAATCATCATAAAGCGTTTGCAACCAACTTCAATCCGGAAATCAATATTCGCGAAATCACCCAGAACGGACGTTATTACGAAAACGGCGAGTGGATAACCACCCGTCCGCTGGAAATCCATAAAGCGCTCACCTACCCGAACATCGGACCGCGTGACTCTTACCTTCTTTATCACGAAGAACTGGAATCTCTGGTAAAGAATTTCCCCACCATCAAGCGTGCACGTTTCTGGATGACGTTCGGACAAGAATACCTTACGCACCTGCGTGTTATCCAAAACATCGGCATGGCACGTATCGACGAGGTGGAATACAACGGTATGAAAATCGTTCCGCTGCAATTCCTGAAAGCCGTACTCCCCAACCCGCAGGATTTGGGCGAGAATTACGAAGGCGAAACCTCCATCGGTTGCCGTATCCGCGGTTTGAAGGACGGCAAGGAACACACCTATTATATATACAACAATTGCAGCCACCAGGAAGCTTACAAGGAAACAGGCATGCAGGGCGTGAGCTACACAACCGGCGTTCCCGCCATGATTGGCGCCATGATGTTCCTCAAAGGCCTGTGGAAGAAACCGGGCGTATGGAACGTGGAGGAATTCGATCCCGATCCGTTCATGGAACAGCTTAACAAGCAAGGATTGCCTTGGCATGAAGTAGTTGACGGAGACCTGGAAATTTAGTTTAATGAAGAATGAAGAATGAAAAATGAAGAATTTGGTTGCACAACACACGCCGCATGGTAATTCTTCATTCTTAATTCTTCATTCTTAATTTTTAATTCTTAATTTTTAATTTATATGAACGTAGGAGATAAAGCGCCCGAAATACTGGGTATCAATGAAAAAGGCGAAGAAATTCGTCTGAGCGATTATAAAGGAAAGAAAATAGTACTTTACTTTTATCCAAAAGACTCAACTTCAGGCTGTACGGCGCAAGCCTGCAACCTGCGCGACAACTATGCCGACTTGCGCAAGGCCGGTTATGAAGTTATCGGAGTCAGCGTAGACAACGAGAAGTCTCACCAAAAATTTATCGAAAAGAACAACCTGCCCTTTACCCTTATTGCAGACACAGACAAGAAACTGGTAGAGCAATTCGGTGTATGGGGTGAAAAGAGCATGTACGGACGTAAATATATGGGCACCTTCCGCACCACCTTTATCATTAATGAAGAAGGAGTGGTCGAGCGTATCATCGCGCCCAAGGAAGTAAAGACCAAAGACCACGCCGCACAAATCCTGTAATAAAGATTAGTGAGCAACGGTCAGTGATTAATGCCGTGCGATCCCGTTCATTAATCATTCACCACCGATCACTAACCACTAAACACTAATTATTTATTTTATATGGCAAAGAAAGACGAACTTAATTTTGAAAACGGAAATAATATGGCAGCAAGCGAAAAACTAAAGGCACTGCAAGCTGCCATGGATAAGATAGAAAAAAGTTTCGGTAAGGGTTCTATCATGAAAATGGGCGACGAAAGCGTCGAACAAGTAGAAGTAATCCCTACCGGTTCTATCGGACTGAACGTAGCATTGGGTGTAGGCGGTTATCCCCGCGGACGTATCATTGAAATCTACGGTCCGGAATCTTCCGGTAAGACCACGTTGGCGATCCATGCCATCGCCGAAGCGCAAAAGGCGGGCGGCATCGCGGCATTCATCGATGCGGAGCACGCTTTCGACCGTTTCTATGCGGCCAAACTCGGCGTAGATGTAGATAACCTCTTGATTTCGCAACCGGACAACGGCGAGCAGGCATTGGAAATTGCAGAACAACTGATTCGTTCTTCCGCCATCGACATCATTGTGGTAGACTCCGTAGCCGCCCTGACCCCGAAAGCCGAAATTGAAGGCGATATGGGCGACAACAAGGTAGGCTTGCAGGCACGTCTTATGTCACAAGCGCTGCGTAAGCTGACATCCGCCGTAAGCAAGACCCGTACAACCTGTATCTTCATCAACCAGCTCCGCGAAAAAATCGGTGTAATGTTCGGTAACCCCGAAACAACCACCGGAGGTAACGCGTTGAAGTTCTATGCTTCCGTACGTCTCGACATCCGTGGAAGCCAGGCTATCAAGAACGGAGAAGAGGTAATCGGTAAGCAGACCAAAGTGAAAGTTGTAAAGAACAAGGTAGCTCCTCCTTTCCGTCGTGCAGAGTTCGACATCATGTTCGGCGAAGGCATCTCGCGCGCAGGAGAAATCATCGACCTGGGCGCAGAACTGGGTATCGTCAAGAAAAGCGGTTCCTGGTTCAGCTATAACGACACCAAAATCGCACAAGGACGCGACGCCGCCAAGCAAGTTATTCTGGACAACCCGGAACTGGCGGAAGAACTGGAAGGACTTATCTTTGCAGAACTGAGAAAAGACAAATGATTCCTTGATTTATGATTTCGGATTTATGAGTGTATAAGTCTGAAATCAGAAGTCAGGAAATACTCCGGCACGAATTGTACGGCATCTTACGGATAAGGAATAAAAATCCGTAGTATTCTGTACGATTCGTGCCTTATTTATGTCATTACACAAGCTACACCATACTCTGATGTGGCTTTCTTTTTATGTACAATTTTATTTTTGTACGAAAATGTACTCTGTCTGTACTATTATAGAAGAATGTTTTTACATATATTTATAACTTTGCCACCGGATTTAAAAAACAGCATAAGATAATCTTATTTTTGATAATATGAAAAGAAAACATTCCGTGAGCTTTAAAAGAGCGAGTTCTCTTTTATTCTTTTTGCTGCTTTCGCTGACTGCGCTGCAAGCACAAATCAAAATTACAGGTACGGTTACCGATGAAACTAAAGAAACAGTTATCGGAGCCAACATTACTGTAAAAGGAACCACAATCGGTACTATCAGCGATATAAACGGCAAATACTCGATTGAAGTACCTAATCAGAAAGCCGTTCTTGTTTTCTCCTTTATCGGTTACACCACCCGTGAAATTCCGGTAGGAAAGAATAAAGTAATCGATGTCGTAATGAAAGAAGACGGCGTGATGCTGAATGAAGTAGTAGCCATCGGTTATGGTAGCGCCAAGAAAGGCGACCTTGCCGGTTCTGTGGCGAAAGTAGACATGGAAGAGCTCAATAAAACTCCTGTCGCATCGTTCGACCAGGCATTAGGCGGACGTGTTGCCGGTGTGCAAGTGGTAAGCGGTGACGGACGTCCCGGTTCGGCAGCGAACATCGTTATCCGCGGTAGTAATACGGTTTCCGACAACTCCGACGGTTCTCCGTTGTATGTTATCGACGGTTTTGCGACCGACGACCCCAACGCCGCCGCCTATAACCCGAGTGACATCGAGTCCATGGACATTCTGAAAGATGCTTCCGCAACCGCCATTTATGGTGCACGCGGCGCCAACGGTGTAATTATCATCACCACCAAACGCGGTAAAGAGAGTGCTCCCCGCGTGACATACGACGGTTACTTTACCTGGCAGGAACAGCCTCAATTCCTCGACATCATGAACGGTAAGCAATTTATGAAGTTGCAGACCGAAATGTTGACCGAAAAAGAGCTGAACGATACCTACTTCGGATATAGCGAAGCATTGGGACGTAAACGTACATTGGCCGATTACGATTACATACCTTATTATAACTGGCAAGACGAGGTATATCGGGGCGCTCCCATGACAAGCCACAATGTATCTCTTTCCGGCGGTAGTAAAAACACCCGTTATAGCTCGAGTATTTCTTATTATAACCAGCAAGGCGTTATCATCAACTCCTCTTACGAGAGCTTAAAGGCGCGCCTTACTCTCGACCAGAACATCAGCAAATCCGTAAAGTTCGGCGCAACGATGAACTTTGCCAATAACCTGTCCAAAGGTTCGGCACCCTCACAGTCGGGCGGCGGTACATCTCAATATTACCTCTATCAGGTACTCGCTTACCGTCCGGTTACTTACAATGAGAAAGACGACCTGATTAACAACATGGTGGATGAGAGCGGAAACTATCCGTACAACCCCATGAAAACCGTACAGAACTCGTACGACCAGACCCGTACACGCCAACTGAACCTGAATACGTATCTGACTTGGGATATTATCAAGAACCTGACTTTCAAAGCCACGTTCAACTATACGTGGAGACAAGATGTGCGCCGTACGTTCTACAACTCGGATACCTATCAGGGAGACCCCAAATACTCCGCAAGCGGTGTAAACGGTAATTTCTCCGACAAAGACCGTAACAGTTGGTCCAACGAATACACATTGAATTACAAACGCCGTTTCGGCGATCACAATCTGGCAGGACTTCTCGGAGCTTCTCTTTCCAGCGACCGCACTACGGTGATGGGAGCCGGTTCGGGACTTATCACATGGGAAAGCCTCGGTTTCTGGGGATTGGATAGCGGTACTCCCCGCTCCATCACTACCACCAGCGTGGAAAGCAAACTGATGTCTTACTTCGCGCGTTTCAACTACGACTGGAAGTCACGCTACATATTGATCGCTACTATCCGTGCCGACGGTTCGTCACGTTTCCCCTACAACAAATGGGGTTATTTCCCTTCGGCATCATTTGCATGGCGTCTTTCCGACGAACCGTTCATGAATTTGGAAGATACATTCGTGTCCAACCTGAAACTGCGTGTAGGTTGGGGAGCTACCGGTAACAACAATACTTACAATGACTACGCTTCTTCCGTGCTCTATGCCACCGGCCAGAACTACGCATTCAACAATATGCTCACTTCAGCCATCTACAACAGTCAGATAGGTAACAGAAACCTGAAATGGGAAACTACCTACCAAACGAATATCGGTTTGGACTTCGGTTTCTTCAACAACCGTATCAACGGTGAAATCGATATCTACAACAAAGACACCAAAGACCTGTTGCTCTACGCCGAAGTGCCCGGTTCGCTCGGTTTCTCTTCCGTACAACAAAATATCGGAAGTATCAACAACCGCGGTCTTGAATTTTCTATCAATACCGTAAACTTTGTAGGCGGTAAGGGCAAATTCAAATGGACCACCAACTTCAATATCTCTTTCAACAAGAGTAAAGTCACAGGACTTTCCGACGGACAGGAGAGCCGTTACAGCAGCGTGATAACCACAAACAACTATATCTGTAAGGTGGGACACCCGCTATCCGAGATGTACGGCTATGTATACGACGGTGTCTATCAGTACGAAGACTTCAACGAAGTGGCTCCCGGACAATACGTATTGAAGCCTGAGATACCCAATAATACTGAAGTTCGCAGCAACATCCAGCCCGGTAGCGTAAAATTGAAAGATTTGAACGGCGACGGTAAGGTAACGGCTGAAGACCAAACGATTATCGGTCACGGTCTGCCCATCCACACCGGAGGTTTCACCAATAACTTCGAGTGGAAAGGCTTCGACTTGAGCGTATTCTTCCAATGGTCTTACGGCAACGACGTTATCAACTATAACCGTACCCGTCTGGAATCGCTCAACAGCAAGCACACTAACCAGCTTGTTTCCGCCGCCAACCACTGGACACCGCGTACGGTTAACCCGGACGGCAGCATTACCGAAGGTAACTACACCAATTATCTGTGTGCTCCCAACCGCAGCCTGACCAACATCAATACCGACCGAGAAATAGAAGACGCTTCTTTCTTGCGGTTAAAGAATGTGCAGCTGGGTTACAGCTTCCCCACCAAGATGCTGAAGAACCTGAAAATACGTTCGCTCCGTGTATATGTATCCGCACAGAACATTTGGACGTGGACCAAATATACCGGTTACGATCCCGAAGTATCTACCCGTAACTCGGCAATGACACGCGGTTTCGACTATTCCTCCTACCCTCGCACCCGTTCCTATACATTCGGCGTGAAGTTAGGTTTGTAATATGATATTCAGAAGTAACTAAAAAGATATAAACACCATGAAAAAGTTGATATATATATTGCTAAGTGCCGGACTCTGCACCTCATGCAACTTCCTGGACACTGAAATTTACGACAATCCCGATGCGGAGACCATCTATCAGGATGAAACCTCTTGTATGTCCGGATTAGCCGGTGTATACGACGTATTGGGTTATGCGGGAGCTTACGGACAATACTTGTGGGGCGACCTCGACTCCGGAACAGATATTCTCGTCTACAACCGCAGCTACGGTAAAGATAACCTCCAACCCAATCTTTATACGCACAACAATACGGACGGTTATATCAAGGACTGCTGGCTTGCCCTCTACGACGGCATCAACCGCGCCAACGATTTTATCGACCTCATCAATCAGCGTACAGACGAACAATGCGGAAGCGCAAGAAACAAGAAAATGTATATTGCCGAGGCTCGCGCACTGCGTGCACTCTACTATATGAATCTTGTCGCCTATTGGGGTGAAGTGCCATTGCGCCTGACTCCTACCCGCGACCTCACCACGCAGCTCTTGGAAAAGTCTCCGCAGGAAGCTATATACGCACAAATCATCCGTGACCTGAAAGCGGCGGAAAACGGCTGTCTTCCCGCTGACGAGCTGAACGCTCCGGGACGCATCTCCCGTACCACAGTACAGGCATTATTGGCGCGTGCCTATATCTGGCAGTCCGGCTATCCTGTTTATGCCGATACTTGGGAAGAAGCCCGTACCTATGCCAAGAAAGTTATAGACAGCAATCTGCATCACCTTTACGGAGAAACAGACCCTGCTCACCAAGGCTATCGCGACCTTTTCATTAATATGTGTTCCAACCGTTACGACCTCGAAGCCCGCGAAAGCATGTTCGAGGTAGAGTTCTACGGCAATGGCATGGACCGCAGTAACGAATGCGGTAAAGTGGGTTTGTACATCGGCATATCGCAAGGTGTCACCACCGACCCTGATGTACCTTACGCATACGCCTGGTACGATGCTACCAAGATACTATACCGCCTCTACTTGGAAGACGGTCTGGAAAGTGACAGAGATGCGGAAAGAGAATACAAAGTAAATGTAGCCAAAGACAAAGGCGACCAGCGTCGTTGGTGGACTTTCGCCGACTACACTTATAAAGCCAATGCCAAAACCGGAAAAATAGAAAAGAACTACCTGACCGATGCCAACCTGACAAGCGCCAACAACTACGGCCGCACCGGCAACCCCGGCAAATGGCGTGCCGAATACGACCCCGTACGTCCGTGGGCACGTAACAATTCGTCCATCAACTTCCCCATCATGCGTTTTGCCGACGTATTACTGATGTTTGCCGAAGCCGAAAACGAACTGAACGGCCCCACAGATGAGTGTATAAAAGCCCTCAACCGCGTACGCGAACGTTCCAATGCACGAACTCTCCTACAAGGAGAAGCCGGTAGAACCGACAACAAGGAGAACATGCGGCAATTACTGTTCAGGGAACAGACACGCGAACTCTGCTTTGAAGTGCCCCGGCACATGGAATTGCGCCGCCGCGGCGAACAGTTCTATTTCGACCGCATACGTATGCTCTACGACCAAACCGCTCCAGAGAACCCTAATTGCGGTGCTTCCAGCGCCACAGTGGGTTATGAGCGTAGCGATGTACGTTCCGTTCCTGCCTACAATATATCCGAGCGTAATTTGTATCTGCCCATACCGCAGTGCGAACTAAGCACCAATACCATCTGTAAGCAGAACGAACGCTGGTAACCCGATTAAAGTATATAATAGAAACGATAAATAACAGTTCATAACGATATGAAAACAAATAATAATCCCACTTCCGGTAAACGCCTTGCGCAACTGCTGGCGTTATGCCTGCTCGCTACTTTTTCCTCATGCGATCGCGATGGAACCGAAAGTGTAGAATTCGGTGTAAACGTCCAAACACCCGATGCAGTGTATGCCGGTCAGCCTGTCACCTTCGAATTCGACGGAAATCCCGACTACATAGCTTTCTACTCCGGCGAGAAAAACGACCGTTATGCCAACAGAGACCGTACCACGCTGCCCGAAGTAGACAGTCTCGGACTTTCATACTCCGCCAAGATGCAATATGCCGAAAATTATGACTATTTGGGCGACCGTATCCTGCGCGTCATGATTTCCGATACTTACGACGGTTCGGGAGAAATCAACCCCGAAGAATGGCACGACCTTACCGACCCGGATCCGGCTGTCAATGAAGAATACCTGAAAAGTGTTATCTTGGAAACCAGTTCCACAGCCAAACTGCCGTATGCCGCTGTCAATCTCAGCCAATACAAAGATAAGGATTTCTACCTTGCTTTCCGTTATCTGGCGGAGCCTCACACAGGAATAAAGAGCGAAGGACATACTCTTCCGAACAACCCTACAAAGACATATAGCTACGACAACCGCCCCCGCATCGACGTCACCGAACTTAAACTCGTGAAGCGCGAACCGGACAAAAACCTGATTGTAGTGGAAGACATGGTAAGGGAGTTCGTTTTCACGCCGCACTTTGTTACCTCCAAGGTACAGAACAATTTCACTGTCAGCAACTACAGCATGATGTTCCAACCGCAAGAATATGTCGTAACGGATGGAAAAATAACAGTCAACGAATCCCAGGATTACGACATCGATGTATGGATGGTAAGCCAGAAGCTGTCGCCACATAGCGTAGAGCCCGACCGTGGTACTCCTATTAAGGGGACAAACGCCCGTCTCGGCATCTATCAGCACACTTACAACGAACCGGGTACCTATACCGCCACTTTCATCGTTACCAATGCCAACAAATGGAATTCGGAACAGATAGTACGTGAAGTAACCGTTGAAGTGAAACCCGCACAATAATTCAAACAAGCGTTTTATTAACCACTAAAAATAATTATTATCATGAAAAAGATTATTTTAAGCGTTTTCGGTATGCTGGTTATGGCAGCCGGACTGCAAGCACAAGAATTGATAAAGGACAATGAATTCGACAACGCCGACCTCACTACAGAATATGGCAGCAAAGACAACGTGACATTCGGTACTTGGTGCGCCGTAAACGATGAAACCGCAGCTTCTTTCCGCATCATCAACGACAAGCAGCGCGGCAAAGTCTTGGAATTTTCCGTAGACCCCAAACTGACTACCTGGTACAAGTCGTTCGTGGCACAACGTTACGAAGGCAGCGTAGAACCGGGTATGTATAAATTGGGTTTCTGGGCTAAGTCCGAAGACATGGGACAAGTAAAAGTATTCATCCGTCTGCGTGATGCCAACGGTAAAGACCTGCAACGTTTCTTTGTGTGCACACAAAGCCAGCCTAAGAAAGCGGATCGCAAATTCTACGGTGGTTTCGGCAAGGCGAACCCTTCGGGCAAGTGGACCTACTACACGCTCGACTTCAACTTCGGTAAAGCGGCCAACAGCATCTACCAGTTCAGCATGAACGATACGGAGGATGCTACTCCCACAGACTTGAAGAACTTCTCTATCTGTTTCCAAAACAGTGCATCCGAACCGTCAAGTGTCCTGATAGACGGCGTATCACTGAAGAAAATAGAAGAATAACACGCAATCAAATAAAGAAACGGTATCCGTTATGATAAAAAACAAACTCATATTTCTTTTCCTTGCAGGGGCTTTACTGACCGCCTGCAGCGATGATGAAGCACCTGCCGCAGACCCTAAGGCATACCCTCTCATTATCGAAGCAAAGGTGTACACCAACTATGACACCCAGCAGGAAGGAACTACCTGGACCAAGCCCGAGGACAAAATCGGCGTATATGTGCTGAAAAGCGGCAGTAGCGAAGTGGTGAGCCCGCACGCTAATCTCAGCTACAGCCCTACACCGACTTCGTATGACGACTATTTCCAGCCCGACCAAGTAGACGCCATTCCCTACTTTCCTACAACAGGTGAGGATGTATGGGATGTAGCCATCTACTATCCGCGTCAGGAAACGTTCGAAACCGAAGGTATGGTGCCTCTGAAGTTGGACAAACAGGGAGACATGAAAGCATCTTCCCTATTGTATGGACGTGCCAGCTCGCTCACTAAAGAGAATACGGTGGCTTCCATGCGCCTTGCTCCCGCCCTGAGCCGTTTGGTATTTTACTTCCGTGCGGAGGGGGATATAACGGCGGAACAGCTCGATAATGTGACAGTAGACCTTAACGGCCTACCTACCATCGGTAGTTTCAATGTTGTCGAGGGACGTTTCAGTGCCGATACAGAAAGTGTAGCCTCGTTCCGTATGCGTACTTCCTCGTCTGCCGATGCCACCGTGGCACGCACCACAGAAGCATTTGTTATGCCTCTCGGCAGTACACAGGGATATGTAGCCACTATCAATGCAAACAAGTTGCCTGATGCGCTGAAGAAGAAGACTTATACTATCGGTAGCAGCATCGGTAGTTTTGAGCGTGGGATGCAGTATGTATTCGATGTTACTGTCAGCAACACCGGTTATACTATCGAGAGTTCCTCCTCACCTATCGCAGGTTGGGAAGAAGGAGATAAAATCAGCGGTGAAGGTGAAGAAGTACAACCTTAGTTAATCAAAATAGCATTTAATCAACTATCAAAAACAATTTAAAGATATGAAAACTTTAAAACATTTAGCGCTGTGCCTCGCAGCGGTATTTATTGCTACCGGCTGTAGCAATGATGAAAATGAACCAGCAACGGCAAAAAAAGGTACACCTGCACAGTTCATAATGACTATAAGCGGTGGTTCAAATACACGTACTGTAACTACTAACAACGGAAACGAGCGTAGTATTGATTGGAGAGAAGGTGATGAAGTTGGTATTTTCGCCCAAAGTACCGATGATGATCAACAGTATATTAATTGCAAATATACCTATAATGGTAACGAATGGACAACTACGGATATAAGTAGCGCCATTACATTGGAAGAAGGAAAAACTTATAATTTCTACGCATATTATCCTTACACCGCAGGCATAACGGCAAACAGTGCTGCTCTGAACGTATCGCAAGACCAATCCATGTTAGGCGAAAGCAACAGCAACTACGACCTAAGCGATGTACTTCTTTCAAAATTAGAAGGAAGTGAATATACCGGTGCTGGCATCAACTTGACTTACAACCATGCTTATGCTATGGTAGAGGTTCTCGTAGCCGGAGATAAAGTAGGTGGTAAGCCTTCAAAAGTACTTTTGAAAAACGTAAATACCGATGCCTCTATAGACCTTACTACACAAGCAATAACTTCCGCTGATAACATACAAGATGTAGTTATGTTTTATGTGGAAAATGGAGACGCCAATGGTACTTATCTATACCGTGCCATTGTTCCCGAACAAACAATAAAACAAGGTAGCGTATTATTGGAAGTTTATGGGGTAGATGGTGGTAAGAATTACATGTTTAAAGCTCCATCAAATCAAGATGTGAAATATCCTCAAGGCCAATATTTCAGAATGGAAGTAACTATCGGTGAATATAATGCAGGAATCAAATTCCCTGCTGGAAGCATTAACCCGTGGAAGCCGACAGATGGTGTTGATTTGGATGGAGAGGAAATTGTTACCCCTATAACAAACCTGACATTAAAATTTCCGACAGCAATACCAGAGAAAATAAAAGGTTGGGGTAGCTTTAAAATTATAGGTGATGAGACTAAATGGTATTGGAGAGAGGGCAATCCAGATGATCGTACCTCTATTACTATTGTCAATGAAAACAGCATTATATTAACGACCGAAACAAATACAGGTTCACATAATAATTCTAATATTGTTTTACATTATACTGATAATCCATTTGAAAATGCTCGATATAAAGCCACTATTAAAGGAAATGGAGCCAGTGTAGGAATGGCTATTACAAACGCTAATGACGATAATTATTTTGCCTTATCCTCTGGTAGTTCATTCGAAAAGTTTACAACTGTAAGAGGAGCTTCTTTTAGTAATGAAGGCGTAGTAACTAACTATTTTGATTTTTCTAAAAAGCATACTACTGGCAGTGGTGGTAATGTAGCTATTGAAGATTTCACTACCGCGACTTCTGATGATGTTAAGAATGTAAATATTTACTTATATAATTACTCGAAAAATGCAACTCTGACAATTGAAGAAGTTACAATTGAAAAAATAATTGAGGAATAAGTATATAAAAAGATAATAATTCAACCTTAATCAAATCTCTACCCAAGAGCCACAGCTCTTAACCAAAATCCCTTGCCTCTCCCCCGCGGCAAGGGATTTTACTTTAGGTAACTATATATTGCCTTACAGTGTGAACCCTTGTTAAGCAGTAGGGTATATGA
>ERZ773277.1054-NODE-1054-length-24471-cov-10.479112_pt1 | contig 24471 bp, 38 predicted proteins | sample MGYA00511957_ERZ773277 | MGnify/ENA primary metagenome ERZ773277 (study PRJEB29015, sample SAMEA2737800) | human gut metagenome | biome: human gut; feature: human-associated habitat; material: faeces | place: China | collected 2012 ... | reverse complement strand
GTGTCGTAACATTGGAAAAATCTTTCAACGCACAATTTGTTCCGAGAGAACTTAGGTGAATTAAACTACATTTTGAGTGATTTCTTTTAAATATTTTTCATTTTGATTTATTTCGTGACAATGCCGTTGATGTTGTGTGTTATATATTATTTTGGCAATGATTCGTCTATCATTTCCTTACTTTTATGCCTATTATTCAATACATTTCTATTTGACGTTTATATTTTAGGATATAATTCTAAGGACATGATAAGTTTATATAATGGTGATAAGGAAATAAAAATCGAAGTAAAGGATGAAAGCTACTCTTATGAAGCTATCATGGGAGAAGATACACTCACTTTGTATTTTTCACATCCGGGGTATATTGAAATTCCAGTTGGCTCCTGGTGTGACTTCTACGGGAAGCGTTATTCCTTGAAGAAGGATAGCAATTTCAAGAAGAACGGTGAACGTAACTTCGAATATACATTGATTCTGGAAACTGGGAAGGCTGATACGATGTTGTGGAAAGTACGCCATACCGTTGATAGAAGTATTAAGTTCTCATATACAGCTAAGGCACACGAACATCTACGTCTACTCGTTGAAAACCTGAACCATCGGAGTACCGGGTGGAAAGTCGGTGATTGTATCGAGGGAACGGAGAAAGTAATCAACTACAATCACACCTATATACTTGACGCTCTCAATCAACTTGCAGAACTATATGAAACAGAATGGCAGATCACTGAAGAAACTGTGAATGGAAAGCAAATTAAGACTATCCATCTGCGTAAAGTTGAGTATAACAAGGAGAACCCTTTGAAACTGTCGTATGGTAAAGGCCACGGCTTCAAGGTCGGTGTTGGTAGGACTTCTGGGGATATACCACCCGAAATAATTTTGGTAGAAACTACAGATCGCAATATTGATTATTCTACATACGGATCTAAATACCTGTTACTTCCAAAGAATAAGACTCTTGTTTACGAAGGGAGAACGTATAAGACAGATGCGGATGGAACTTGTGTCATGCGTGCTGATAAAGAACTTACAACAGCAAAGGAAGATAGTCTGGACTGTACAGCTATTTATCCTTCCCGTGTTGGTACTGTTAGTTCTGTTATTGAAGTGAACAAGGAGAATAACCTCTTTGACTTTGTAGATAAAGACATTCCTGAAGAGTTGAATTTCGAAGATTGTCTCATAGCAGGAGAAACAATGACGGTTATTTTCCAGACTGGTATGCTTACAGGCAAGGAGTTCGAAGTAAAGTATATCCATGAAGCGAAAGACAAGAAAGAGGCACGTCGATTTGAAATTGTTCCGCAGGAAATTGATGGTATTACTATGCCGGAGCCGGAAGTCTGGCGACCGAAGGTTGGTGATACATACGCAGTGTTCGGAATGCAATTGCCGAAGGTTTATATCTGTAACGATAGTACACAAACGGGTGCGAGCTGGGAAGCTTTCAAGGAAGCTGCTAAATACCTCTATGAACATGAAGATAAAGCATTCATATTTACCGGGACATTGGACGGTATTTGGGCTAAAAAACGCTGGTTAGAGATAGGCGGAAAAATTGTGCTAGGTGGATATGTAAACTTCTCTGACACACAGTTTCATCCGGAAGGTTCTCTTATCCGGATGATCGGAATCAAACGTTTTGTGAATAATCCGTATTCACCCGAAATTGAATTGTCTAACGAACCGATAGGCACGTCTGTTTCAAGTGATCTGAACAAGATCGAAACTAACGAGGTGACAGTTATTGAGAAGCATAAGGATGCACTTCAATTCACAAAGAGACGGTTCCGAGATGCGAAGGAAACGATGTCTATGCTTGAAGATGCACTGTTGAATTTCTCCGGCTCTGTCAATCCGATAACCGTTTCAACCATGCAACTGCTTGTAGGTGATGAAAGTTTGCAATTCCGTTTTGTCAATTCAAAAACGAATCCGGTTCAATTAGCTCATAATATCACCTATAATGCCAATACTAAAATACTGAACGCTCCGGCAGGAATCATTCAGCATTTGACACTAGGTATTAGCTCTCTTTCTTCTTCCCACAAGGCAGATGAATACAAGTACTGGGATATGGCTGAATACAATTCTCCGGTGCTTATTGATCCGGTAAAGAAATATTATCTGTATGCCAAAGTTAGCAAGGAGAATCAAACAGGGACATTCCTCTTGAGTGAAACGGCTATTAAAATGGAACAGATAACCGGATATTATCATTTACTCACTGGAGTGCTTAATAGTGAGTATGACGGTAGTAGAAGTTTTGTCGAATTATACGGATTCACAGAGATTCTCCCGGGACGTGTAACAACAGAACGGATTATTTCGCCGGACGGAAAGACGTACTTCGATTTGGTAAAAGGGGAAATAGGCGGAAATATTCAAATTAAAGCCGGTTCCTCCGGATTAGAAAATCTATCTGAATGGGAAGATGCTCATCAGGAAATAAAGGATGCAGCTAAAGCGGCCAAGGATGCTGCTGATTCAGCGGAAGGACTTCATAACTATATAGATGGAGCCTTCGCTGACGGAATTATAGACGAAGCAGAAGCAAAAGCTATTGAAAAGTATATCAATACTGTCAACAATACCAAACAGGCTATCGAAGCAACTTACAATAAACTCTACACGAATGTTTATTTATCCGGCTCTGCAAAGGTTGGTTTGCTCAATGCTAAGGTTACATTGATGGGAAGTATTGAGAACCTTATAAATGCTATCAATACGGTCATCGCTGACGGACAGGCCACTGTAGAGGAAAAAAGAGAGGTCGATAATAAGTTTACTCTGTTTAATTCAGCCTTAGCGACTTTCAACACAGCTGTTGAGGAAGCTAATAAGGCAATACAGGATAAACTAAAGGAATATTCCGACGAGGCACTGAAACAAGCGATACAAGCTTTAGAGGACGCTGCGAACGCAGCCAAGGCCGCACAAGATGCAGCCGATTCAGTCGATGGCTTACATGACTACGTAGATGGAGCTTTTGCTGATGATATTATTGACGGGGCGGAAGCGAAAGCAATAGAGAAGTATCTGAATACAGTTAAGAATACGAAATCTGCCGTTGAAGCTACATATAATAAACTATATGTGAATGCCTATCTGGAAGGCTCTGCTAAAACAGATCTACTTAATGCTAAGGTTTCTTTGTCAGGTGCAATTGATAATCTTATTGCTGCAATAAATACGGCTATTGCAGATGGACAAGCGACTGTTGAGGAAAAAAAGAATGTAGATGATAAGTTTGCTTTATTCAACTCTGCTTTATCCGGTTTCAATACCGCTGTTGAAGGAGCAAACAAAGCTATACAAGACAAATTGAAAAGCTATTCCGATGAGTGTAGTGCCGATCTGAAAGTGCTCAATACTCAAATCTCCGCACAAGTAACTCGAGTTGATAGCTTGATGCAGCGGATAGATACTGCCGGGTGGATTACCACAGCAGACGGCAATAAGATATATGCTTCTAAAGAACTGGAAAACGGCAATACGCTTATATCCTATATTAACCAGGCAGCAGGTGAAACGACGATTCACTCTTCAAAGATTAACCTAGAAGGTGCTGTTACAATCACCGCACTGCATAGTGACCTGCAGACAGTGATTAACTCTAAAATTGATAGAGACGGATTAGGTAAGTTGGCATTTGAGGATGCAGTTGAATATGCGAAGTTAGGCACTACCATTGTGGTAGGCGGTTACCTGAATACTGATTTGATAAAGGTTAGGCACATTGAAGCAGTTTCCGGTTTTATTGGTGGCTTTACCATTGAAGGTGGTCGTCTTGTTTGGACACGTTCAGGGTACTTCGGTGGAACATCTCGCAGTTTGAAATTAGGCTCCGGAACATCAAAAGAAGGAGTTGTTAATGTCACTTTCAATGCAGAAACAGATGGACGTTTTGGGGTCGCTGCTATCGGTTCAAACTCTGGTGGAGCTTGTATTTATGCCTCCAGGAATCTTAATGCATCAGACAGAAGCTATCCACAGGCAAATACAACGTATGCCGGCTTCTTTGATGGAGGTGTTTACGTGAAAGGAACATTGTCAAGTGAATTGTGCTTAGCTGATAATTTTGGCTGTATTACATCTAGGGATGGAAATGGTGGGATTAACTATTACCAAGGTATTGATTTCGATTTTGGTAGTAATATGAAATTCAGAAAAGGGTTATTGGTATCAATCGCTTAATATATAAATAATTATGAAAATCAATTTAAACAGACCTTTACTCGATTTTAAAGGCAATGAAGCTATTAAAGTAGGCAACGGTAAAGAGGTAAAGCAGTATCTCCGTGATATGGTTTCAGAGGCATTGTATGCAGCAGGTTCTAACCCTCAACAGGGTTTGGATATGTCGAAAAAGTTGCGTGCGTATAAAATGTTACAACAGATTATTAACAATCGTGGTGTACTTGATATAGAGACAGAAGATGCAACCTTATTGAAGGAAATTTGTGCAGACTTCTTTGTATCTGGCGCATACGGACAAATTTATGATTTAATAGAAGGAGGAAACAAGGAATGAACATCACAGCAACTAACAGTACCGCTACAACTAAGGTTACGGAAGCTATCAGGGTTAAATACAGAATGTCAACCCGTGGCACCGAGGCAGTCAAAGATATTACTGCCGAAATCATTAAGGATGAAACGACTGTCGGATTCTTCAATGCATCGCGAAATGGAGTAACCGGCTTCTCGCTACATGAGGATCATGGGCTAACCTCTGGCGAAGTGAAGAAGGTATTTCAGACAGCCATTGACGATTGTGGTGAGGTCTTGAAATGAAGTATTAATATTTTAGATAAATGATTATGGATTATTTCAAAAACTTACTTATTGGATTGATTACCGGCATAGCTGCTTATCTCAATCCTATTTCCGGGGAGATCAAAAGTCTTATTGCAGTATTTGCTCTTAATTTCATTTGTGGACTGCTTACTGCACTCCTTATCAATCATGAGAGTTTTTCTTTTAAAAAAGCTTGGAGGTGTATCGTAGAAGCAACTATTTTCTTTGCCTTGGTTAGCTGCATCTACTTTATAGGTGAACACAAGGGCAATCCAGAAGGTGCTCTACAATGTGTCTCATTTATTACGTATAGCGTTTTCTATTTCTACGGGGTGAACATTCTAAGGAATATCAAAGAAATTCTACCCAACTCTAGTAATGGTTACAAGGTAGTAGCTTTCTTGCACTATGTATTAAGTGTTGAGTTTATAAAGAACATCCCCTATTTAACGAACTACTTACAAAAAGGAGACGCAAAATGAAAACTATTGATGCAATTATCATCCATTGTTCGGCCACGCGTGCCGAGCAGGATTTACGTGCAAAGGACATTGACCGGATGCACAAGCAAAGAGGTTTTAGTCAGATCGGTTATAACTTCGTCATTGACCTGGACGGAATGATAGAGAACGGTCGCCCGCTTTCCATCGACGGGGCACATTGCAATACGAAAGGTTTTAGCGAATCTTCGTATAATAAGCACAGTATAGGTATCTGTTATATCGGAGGCCTGGACGCATCTGGAAAACCTGCAGATACACGTACTCCAGCCCAAAGGACAGCACTACGCGAATTGGTCGCGAAGCTCTGTAAGGAATACCCTATAATTGAAGTACTCGGACACCGTGATACTTCGCCGGATCTGGACGGCAGCGGAGAGATAGAGCCGGCAGAATATATCAAAGCGTGCCCCTGCTTCGATGTCAGGAGTGAATTTACCAACTTCTTGCGTAATACAGTAGTTCGGCCATGAAAACGTTTTCTTGGACATTAGTCGTATTATTGGCTATCGCTTGTGTAGTAGCCTGGTTCCGTCCACCTGATCCTCTCCCGACACAAATAAGAACTGAGACGAATATAAGGACGGTTATCAAAGTTGATACATTGCTTATTTCTTCACCTATGGCTCCTTTGTTGTTTATACAGTTAAAAGATACGATACACATAGGTGATACAGTAGTCAATCGTGAACAAGCTTGCTATAAGGATAGTCTTTACCAAGCATGGGTCTCTGGTTACCACCCAAGACTTGACAGTATAGAAGTGTATCCGCGAACTGTGTTTCAGGAAGTGACAAATGATATTTATCATAATATTGTTCCAAAGAGGAAGCGTTGGGGACTTGGGTTACAAGCCGGATACAGTTATCCCAATGGTTTATATCTTGGTGTAGGGATTAGTTATAACTTATTTATGTGGTAATATGAAAAGAAAAAGGGTGGCTAATAAACCACCCTTTTCTTAAATAGATACATAGCATAACTCTCTTCCTAACTTATGAAGAGCATTCACTATTTTTTCGGCAGTTTCTTTACGAGGCTTTGAACGTCCACAGGCATAATGGCTAAGCTGTTTTTGATTTATCCCTGTTATATGCTCTAAAGCCGATCTTGTAAAGACCTTTTCATAGCAGCAAAGTAAACTTTCAATATTAAATTTATATTCCAGTTCATAATCCCCATTGAAGATAATAGGATAATCATCCCCTTCTTCTTGGGCACATGATACATAAAAATCAATACTTTCTTTCACTTGCAATTTCAAATCCTCAAAACTTCCAGTGACAGCAACTATCCAACCTTCTAATAACTCGCAAGCTGCAGAGTAACCTTTAGGAGTTTTTGCTACAGTAATGACAACTTTCTTCATATTGATAAAATTTACTAAAATTGTAGAGTCTGGCTAAAATTTAATTCCAGACTGCTTCTCTACACTGGCAAGTAGCATACCATCAATTACATCCGAAGGATTACCATTAATAGTAACTTTTCCTTTTTTTGTAGGATGTTTAAATTGTTTATGACTACCTACTTGGTGGGATTGTACCCAGCCACTTTTTTTCAGCCTTTTTAATATGGCTGAAATTTTCATGTTTTTTCCCATTTTTTCTCTGGGGTTTAAATCTCATTTTTAACAAGTAATGTGTAGAAGTTTACTTATCGTCAACAAATGCATTACAAAGATAGTAATATTACTACTACTACCAATAAAAGACGCTATAGAAAATAGCAATATTACTACTATTTAACATCTTGACTCTAATATTAGAGTGTTAATGTTGCCTACTACCATTTTTATCTAGAATTGAATACTCAATATTAGCATATTTCACAGCAGGTATATACCTTTGCCCCAAAAACAACATTATGGAACAAAACTACGATCACGATTCCGTGCAAGAGTTACTAGCTTGGGCGAAAGAAACGCTTAGTAATAAATCATATCCTGATGGCAAATTTCAAATCAATAAAGCAACTACAGTACTAGACTGTGCTTCTTTTCTGTCATCAATGATACAAATGATTTCAAGGAACTGGGAGAATCCTACATTCTATCCTACTATCGACCAGCTGCGGGAATTTAGGACGAAAATAACAGAGATGCATTAATTAATGCAATATATTTATAATACAACAAGATATGGGAGAAAGACAAACCTTATTAAAATCAATTACAGAGGATATATACAGTGGTTCATTGATAAAATCTCCAAAGTTATCAATCTTTGAGATTGAATATTCTGGGCTAATAAATGAGGTGGAAAGAGTTTATTCAGCATTAGGAGGAACTTCTGAACAAATACCCATAAACTATGGTTCCTGGGATATTTCATTGAAAGACTTTTGTATTGAGCTTGACGAAGAAAGACATTTCAATCGATACCGACTTGAGACATTGGCTTCTTCTATCTACAATGATTTCCCCTTTTTTTCAGTTTCTAATTATAAAGAATATTGTTTAACAAAGGAAGAACAATGTTTAAGAGCTGCAAGTTGGGGAAATAATTGGAAGACAAACTCTTCTGATAAACATTTTGTTGTTAGTGGAGATTATGGTGATTTATCAGAAAATGGCAGTTCCAGATGGAGACAAAGGGCTTTTTATGATTTCATAAAAGATTTGAATTCAGTTATAAGAAAAGTTCCAATATTACGTATTTCTATATATGATACTTATAATGGTAATACAGTGAATGAAATGCTAATTAAAAAGGACGTTCGTAATTTGAGAGCGTTCTTGAAAGATTTAAGGAAAAGCATTTAGATATAGGTGAGGTAGCTTATTCGGCTACCTTTTATGCTCTTTGTAAAATGGTTGGGTCAGTTGAAATCTTCTTAATAAAATCTCTCTCTATTATATAAGCGTCCATTTTATTAGCATCAAACGGTTTAAGTAAAGAAGTAACATCCGCTTTCTGTAAGTCAGAATCCAGCCATTTTTCTTCGTCCTCTTTAGATAGGATAGCCGGCATCCGATGTTTCGTATTATGGATATAATCGGTCAAAGGGTTGGCGTCAGTGGTAATAATAGAGAATGTATCATATTCTTCTCCTGTCTCTTTGTCTAGCCAACGATCGTAAATACCTGCCATCGAAAAGATAGGTTCATTTTTCAGATATATGTAATAAGGTATTTTTTTGCTCCCTTCATGTCTCCATTCGAAATAGCCGGTTGATGGCACGATACATCGCTTCTTCATTATCGGTTCACGAAAAGAAGGTTTCTCAAATATCGTATCTGCCCGTGCGTTAAGCGTCATTCTCCGTATCTCATCAGCATTAGTTTCATCTTTCGTCCAAAATGGGATTAGCCCCCAGTTGAAAACTTGTATTTCATCCGCGGTTGTGATAATAGGATATTTGGGGAAGTTGAAAGCATTCACATGGTACTGTTCGTTTAGCATATCTTGATATATTTCAACAATATCCGATTTACGACCGTACCGGGCGGCCAGCTTAATGGCTTTTGCTGACATGGAATTATGGAAACACATACTATTTACAATTAATGTTTATAATCTGATTCATATCAGTAGTATAACGCCCGGAGAGTTGTTCTTGTTTAAGTTTCCAGTCTCTCCCTGTTCCTTGAATTGCTAATTTCACGAGTTGGTTATGTTCTCCGTTAATCTTATCTATTGCCTGTTGAAGTCTTTCTCGCTTTTCACGATCCACTGAATCAAAAAGTCCAAGCTGGGCACCTTCAGTTATTTCGGTGATGATAACCCCGGCTTTCTTATACTGATAACCATTCATGAATATTGTTTTTAGTCCAATCAGCGCATAATGTACTATTTCTTGCGTATCATTTGTTGGTACCGGAAGATGTAGAACGGTATTTTTCCAATATTGAGGAAGATCTTCCCGAAAGTTATTCGTGTGGATAAACACCATCAGGGATATTGCATAAGATTTTTGTTTCCGGAGTTTTCTTGCACAGGTGGAAGCGTGTGTTGCTATTGCTTCAGCCATTGTGTCTATATCAGTGAGCATCTTGCCAAAACTTCGTGAAGTGCAAATTTGCTTTTTGGCCGGTGGAGCTGATTCCATATTAATACAGGATATACCGCGAAGCTCTTTCCATGTACGTTCTCCTACAACAGTCATATTCTTGCATACCCATGCACCGGAAAGCTGCGTAAAGTCGTATGCTGTTTTCACTCCTTGCTTTTCGAGCTTTGCTGCTTGTCTACGTCCGATTCCCCACACATCACCGATATTCGTCAGTTGTAGGGCCTTGACTCGTTTCTCCTCTGTATCAATGATACAAAGACGGTTGTTAGCTGGATACTTCTTTGCAAACTTATTTGCTACCTTTGCAAGCGTCTTTGTAGGTGCAATACCTAAACTAACAGGAATACCGGTACCACGTGTTACCTGGTTTACTATTCTTGTTCCAAGCGATTGAATATCCTGAATGCCATCAAGGTTGATAAATGCTTCGTCAATAGAATAAACTTCCAGTTCGGGTGCTAATCCTGCCAAAATAGACATTACGCGACCGGACATATCTCCATACAGCGTATAATTGCTGCTGAATACAGCAACTCCGTGACTACTCACCAAATCCTTAATCTGATAAGCAGGTACTCCCATCTTTATACCTAGTTCCTTGGCTTCATTGGATCGTGCAATAACACACCCATCATTGTTACTAAGTACGACGACAGGCTTCCCATTAAGCAACGGGTTAAATACTCGCTCACAGGAAGCGTAGAAGTTATTGCAGTCCATCAATCCGAACATTATCTTTTCCTCCGATTCTTTTTAATTGTATAAGTTACTATTCCCCACACCATAAACTCATTATCTCTTGTTACCTTAATCAAGGGATAATCAGGATTGGAAGGAACCAACCAAGCTGCATCAGGTTCTAATCTTACTCTTTTGACAGTAAATTCCCCGTCTATAAAGCACACAGCAAGATCATCATCCAGTAATTCAAGTGACTTGTCAATTACAAGTATATCACCTTCTTCTATTCCCTCATCCTTCATTGAATCTCCGACTACGCGTCCGTAAAATGTGCTAGCCGGATGTCGAATAAGTTCTTTATTCAAGTCTATAGCCTGTTCCAAATAGTCTTGTGCTGGTGAAGGAAAACCGGCCTTTATACCTTCATCTGCAAATTTAAGCGGCAGATTGCTGGATATATCTATTTTATGTATTTCTATTTGTTTTTTCATAACTCTGCTTCTTTTCATTAAGAACAAAAGAGGTCAGGGTTTGCTCACTAAAGATACTCGTTTTTAATTATAAATAGTTTTTTCCCAGTCATCCAACACTGTTACATCCCACCGAGGAAGATCCGGATTAATATAGGTTACAGACCTACCATACACAGAGAAACTTTTTCCAATAAACTCGTCAATAGCTTCATCTTCCCCTTTTTGAAGACAGATATTCATAAAAACATGCATTTCTTCCCAGTTTGTAGGCCCAATGAACAAAGATTCAATGAGCCTACCTTTTACAGGAGCTCCGACAACCTGATCTTTAATTCTGTCAACCAAAGAAACTGCTTCTTCAAATGTCATACTTGTAATTTTAGAGCAAAGATATAAAAAAAACAGATGCCCTCTCCCCTATCATATAAAAGCTATTTCAATCTGTGGAATTTCAGTATTACATATTTCAATTCTATTAAGAAAGATATTTTTGTAATTCTTCGATTGCCTGTGATGCACTTCGAACTACCACATACTTATTACGGCATGATTCCGCTTGTTTTTGAAACTCCTTCTGTTCTTCTGACTGTTTCCCTACCCTCGTTTTAAACTCTATACAAAGAGAAGCAAAACCCTTTTTGGGAATAAGTACGATCACATCAGAAACACCTGGCTTTACTCCTTGACGTTTCAGGTTAGCAGCTTCCCGTACATGACGACTTCCACCATTCGGAACGGCAAATATAAGTTTGTCAGGTATATTAGGAAAATATAGAGGAATAAGTTTAAAGAACTCTGTTTGTATGCAAGCTTCCTCGTTATTATGTACTTCTTTTGAACGTGGAGGATTACGCTGATCTGCATAACAATTATAACACATAAAGCCGGTATCGGTTTTAATAACCGACACCGTTTCCTTTCCACATAAAATACACTTTTCTTTAGTCATTAATTCAAAATAAGCTAAATTGTATTGGTCTTCTACCTACTGCTGTTATCGTTCTCTTATGAATCGGACATTGCGAAGCATACGGGCATCTTCCTGACATAGCAGAAAGATGCGCTCCATGCCATTCATCCCAATCTGTTACATTATTAGCGGAGAGGAAAGTTATCAGCTTCATACAGCAGAAACCTCGTTCTTTCTCTTGACCTCCTGTAACTTCAAATAACCCATTGCTCTGTGGACGCTTCATTTAATTCTATATTATTTTTGTTAATAGTTAATTCTCAATGAAATATAATTTATTCATATCAGTTCTTGTTATGGGATAATTAATTCGGGATTATCATAGATATTACCAATCACGATAGTATCATCCATTCTTGTAAGGTCAGATTGCCCGAAATAGAATAAATTTCGACCATTAGATAGTTGAAAGCGGCAATTATCATATAGGATAATTGCAGTATATTCTTCTGGTTCAAAACCAAATGTAACAGTGTGAAGAATATCCCCTTCATAGATCTCCATCCCTTTCTTGTCTAATAACCCGGTGAATTGTCCTGTTGTATTCAGAATAACTTCATACCGAGTCATGTTCCATACGGCAGCTTTGTCCGGGCATATATATGCCTTGCCGTTTAGCAGAAGCAAACTGCCATACAACCATTCATGAATCCCAAACCTAGATTTTCCTCTAAATTTAATTGTTCTCATTATATTCTTTTTTTTTGTTATTCGTTAGCTATGTGTACCCATATCAATATCTGAATTTTGTAAAATGAATAATTGCCATAGGTTGATTCAGATCATAGCCATTAAACCATTCAATCCAATTTTCAGGCGATAGTCCGTCATTATTGGCAAGTTCCTCTGTTAGTGGGTTTATACCTTTTTCAATATTGAAACGTGACAACACCCCGCAAAACGCTAATTTCTGTATCCCTATGCCATTCTCCGATGTCAGCTTTACAACTTCAATCTGTGAGCTGCGGTAAGGCTTTCCAATCCACTGCCGGACGGAAAGAACAGCTAGTCCGGCTTGAACCTCTTTAATACGCTTCTCCCACATTGGGTAATTGGCTCGTATGGTGTGAAGTTTCGGATGTAAACAGGCTCTTATACAACTGTTGCATCGGGAAATTTCTTCCCCCGATAAATCCTGTTCCACTTCACAATCAGGGCAGCGTTGCCCCAAAAGAAACTCATATTTGAAATTCGTCTCGTTCCCTGATTGACTATGTCCTACTGGGAAAAACTGTGAGAGTGTGATTACATAAGTTTTCATTTCTGTATCTGTTATTAGTTAATCTTCAATGGAATATAACGCCATCATACATTCAAAAGGAAAAGTTGAATTTAAAGCATCGTACACTTCTTCAGGTATATCATCTTCACTTTCAAAATTACCTTCAACACTTTTTGCTCCGGTTGCAGTTGCAACATGTTTCTCTTTAAACTCCTTACCATTGATGGTTGCAGTTGTTTCCCATCCGTCGGAGGTTACTTCAATTACTATCTTATTCATATTTGATTTTGTTTAAAATTTATGGTGTATTTGTCGTAATCATGGATGTAGAATTTGGTCATTTCGTATATCATTCATATATTTGCAACTAAGTGATTTGGAATATTTTGCTATGTCTAATTTTGAAATTATTATCAATTGTATTACAGCTCTTGGTGCGTTAGCGACTGCAGGGACATTTATTTATGTGATAAAAAGTCAAAAAGGAACCCAGAAACAAATTGACAGTTTGTCTCAAATGGCGGCCACGTTTACACGCCAATATGAAATGGCTCGAATTCAAGCCGGGAACACCATATATCCCAAAATCCAGATTACATTGAAACATGATGAAATGTGGGGCATGAAGATATTGGTCAAAAACCTTTCTTATCCCATAGAGATTTACCGTATCATCGTACATACTGACCAACATCATTCTGATATAACCATAAAGCCCAAAGACAATTACATCGGCATAAGACAAGGAGAAACCACCCCCGTATTGCCCGGCGAAATGGCACGACATCCCTTTTACTTATTTTCTGCATCTATCCGGCTCTTTTTGGTAACTCCTTTCGATGAGGCGTATGAAATAAGATATGCGGTCGGAAATGAACAAGAATCCTACCAATCGGAAGCAATCCCTATTCTGTATCGTAAGGAAGATCATGAAAACGATACAGAACCCACTATCAAAGTCAAGGAATATTCTATACACGGGAATATATCAGGGACAGTAGAGGATAATTTTCCTGAAATTTCTCAGGATTCAGATGATGTTTAATTCCTTCGGAATAAATCAAGGCGGACAATATCCAAATGCTGGGACAGAGCATTAAATGCCTCCATTCTATTCTATTTTTACTCTAAATCTTTGCTTGTAGGATACCTACCTGTTGCTTCGGAAGACATAAAAGACATTCTATCGTACTTTTCTATCGTACTTTCCAAATCCTTTAATCTTTCTGCCGTTTCGTTATTCACTTTGCTATTAAACTTCCGGCAATTCTGTTCATGTAGTCCAGTAGCCAGCTTTCCACAACAGCAAAACATTGTTTGCTTATCGGAAAACTCATCAAATACTTTTCGCCTTGTGGAACTCCACGTTGGTGAGTGGTGAGTCTTTAAATGTTCTATTCTTTCTAATTTATTCATATTTAAATTGATTTGAGCTATGCGGTAAACGAAGAATCTACCGCATAGCTGATTTATCATTTATTTCTTGCCGCTTCTAAAACTGGAAGATTTGTCTCCGTTGGTATGTATATCACAGTTTTATCATTCAGATTGCTTTGTTGACGTACCCACAAATATTGGATATATGCGGGGGTAATACTTCCATTTTCAATTTTAATCGCTTCGGCAGCACCTTTAGCACGTTCGATTTCAGCTTGGGCGTTCAGCTTTTCAGCTTCCAGATTTGCTTTAGCTTCTTCAATCCTTATTTTACGGTTTTGTTCTGCTTTAGCAAATTCAGCCTTTCCAGACATTTCTTGCTGCCAAACGTTATAATAAGGGATGGTAACAAAACATCCTACAACAATTGCGACAAATACGATAGCCGCCAAAATTCCAAGTTTATTCATAATCTAATATTGGGTTTTATAAAGCCGCCCAAGGCTTATTAGTTTATTATTATTATATTTGCAAAAAAACAAATATATGTCAACAATATATCGTAATAGAACAATCCGCCCTTCAAGTAGACTTGAAACATCTGTATCTTATAAAATCAATACAGAGAAAGTCACGACAAATGATACATTGGTTATTACCATTAACCATGAAAGTGAGAATTTTAGTAAAGAATTTACTTTTTCAGGAGAGAAGGTTGCAAACCGTTCCTCAATACACTTCAGATATATCAATGGAGAAATTATTTGGTCACCAGTTCAGCCTGATTAGATTCATATCTTTGCAGACTTAAATTATTCATCATCATAATCAGTATCAAAGATACGTGCAACCATATCGACGATATTTTCTTCAATATCCTCGGTAGAACCAGTTACAGCATTAGCTATATTCTTTTTCTCCTGGATGATTCGATAAACCTTCTCATCTATCGTCCGACGGCCAAGAAAATAGTAACAGGTTACAGAATCCTTTTGCCCGATACGGTGTGCCCGGTCCTCACATTGACAGCAGTCTGCATACGTCCAGGGAAACTCAACAAAGGCTACATTGCTTGATGCTGTAAGGGTAAGACCTACACCAGCGGCTTTTATTGAGCAAATGATAATATCTGCTTTCGGGTTGTTCTGAAAAGCGTCTACGGCTCTTTGCTTCTCGTCCTGTGAGTCTCTTCCGGTAACCGATACGGCGGTAGGAAAATAACGTTTCAGTTGGTCTACAACTTCATGAAGAGAACAAAAGAGAATTATCTTCTTCCCATTCTCCCGAAAATCTTTTACAAATTCAATGACATCACGTACTTTACCGCGAGCGGAGATCTGCCGTAGAATATTGATACGTACCATCACTTCACCGCGCATTGCCTTAGCTATCTTATCGTCGTCAGCGTCCTTGTATTTCTGTAGATACATAATAAGGTCGCGTTCTGCATCCATATACTCTTTTCGATTTGTGATTTCGCAAGTATTCACCTGCCGTATTTTATCGGGAAGATCTGTGAGGACAAGTGACTTTTCACGACGAAACATACAGTACTTCCATAGGTTAAAATTCAATTCTCTCAAATTTGATGCTTCTCTCTGTCCGGAACAGTATCTATCAACAAATGGTTTATATCCACCGAAATCGTTCATTCGATCTAAAATAGCCAACTGCGGAATCAAATCTTTAGACCGATTTACCACCGGTGTTCCCGTCAATTCAATAACCCATTCTTTGCCGGTACAAATACCTTTGCAAAACTTAGCCTGCTGGGTTGATGCAGATTTGCAACGATGGCTTTCATCAATGATAACAGACTTGAATAAATTGATTGAGTTTCTAAATTCCACATCTCGCAGCGTCCAGCCTTCAGCTTTCTTTATACGTTGTACAAAGTACTTCTTTAATGATTCATAGTTAACAATAAATACCTGGTGCATTCCTGTCTGAAAGAAAAAAGTCCATGTATCACGTACCTTGTCGGTTAGGATCATCGCCTTTTTATCCGTAAACTTCTCCCATTCACGTAGCCAGTTGATTTTTAATGATGAAGGGCATACAACAAGACAAGGAAAAGCGTCTGCGAGGTTAATTGTTGCTATACTCTGTAATGTCTTCCCCAAGCCTGGTTCATCGCAATTCATAAATCGTTTAAGTTGCAAACCACGTGCAATACCTTTAAGTTGATAAGGATAAGGCTGAATTTTCAAATTGTGCGGAACGGTTAAATCAGGTAATTCCGGAATATCATAAGCGATATCCTCCTCCTTTTTTTCTGTACCATTTACCCAATTGATATTCTCAAATTGCCGTATTTGATAAATCATTCTTTCAAGGTCAACTCTACTCCGAGCTGGAACTATCCAAACTTTTTTTGCACCGTCAAAACGTCTTCCGGGAATTTGTCGGACTCGATCTACAATAGAAGGTTTATACTTGAATGATAATTCAAAGTTATCTCCTTTTAATTCAATATTCATGATTTAGAGTATTTTATAGGGGGATAATTTCCCCCTATGGTGATTGTAAGTTATGCGGTTGCGTCAAGAGGTGCAGGAGCATCTATCTGTTTTTTTCTTCCTTTTTTCTTCGGCTTTTCTTCCACTATGATAGCTTCTTCTGGTTCATCGGTTTCGAAATCAAGACGTTCTTGTCTAATTCCCCATTTTTCTTCAAATAGGTAACTTTCTACTTCAGCATCACATGCAGCTGCATCAATGCTTAATTCTTCGTAGTAGGGATATTGTTCGTCAAGGAGAGGAACGAAGATTTTCAAGTCAACGACTTTGCCGGACTGAAGAAGTTTGGATCCCATGATAGTTATTCCGGAAACCCCATCGACACTGTCATTCGCATAACCTGTAATGATATAATTTTCTAGTGTCTCTGCATATCCCGGAGAAGAAAAGCTATCCTTGTTGATATTAGAAGCCTCTGGCTGTTCACACAATACGACGAGATGCAATCTAAGCCGAATAAACGCCTCCCTTAAATCGCTGTGAATGATCTGATCGCAGCTCTTGTTAATTACATTCGTGTAGTTTGCTTCAGAGAAGCGTTCATTATACACAACATTCAGCCGGTCTTTCTTAACGACCGCCTTTTTAATCTCATTTTTTGCTTGTTCCATAATCTTCTTTGGTTGATAAAGTGATAATACTAAATGTTGATACAACTCCCATGACGGCAGCCGTAGTTATTTCTCTTGATGTCGCATCTTCTCTTTGAGAAAAAGATAATGCTGTAAACAGGCCGACAACGGCCAGTCCGATTGTAATTTTTCTTAAAATTTTCATGATAATTACTTTTTGTTGTTATGCATTCCGGCCATTTTCATTTCCTCTTTTGCTTTACTTATCACAGTTACACACCATGATAATTGATGTGTTGCTGTCCGGTTACAACGTTCGCACCAATCGACGAGATATCGCTCCTCCCGGCATAAAGAACTAATTAGGGCATTTATCGCTGTTGCTGTCGCTTTCGCATTTTTAGCTGTATCAACGAGTGTTTGCATGACCTCGGACTTCATTGTCTCATTAAGCCAGTATTTCGAGTCTGCAAGCAGTTTGCCGGAGCGAGCAACATATACAGCCAGGTCATTGCCACGCTGTACGGCTTCTTCAGCATTTTCGCTCATTGTGATATTGAGAAAAGAATCAATATTTTGTAATTCAGCCAAAATTTGTTCTTTTGGAGTGATTAGTAAGTTCATATTGTTTTCACTTAAAATATATTTAAACCATTAGTTGCCACCATTTAAAAGCAAGGTCCTCGTATTTCTCTTTCCCCTTGATATACGTAGGGTGGTTACGGTCGGTGATAAAATGCTTGAAGATTTTACAGTTCTTTTTTGAGATTGCGTAGATGAAATCTCTATTGCTCCCTGCAATATCCATATACCAGGCACGGGAACGGTCCCAGTCGAAAAAGTCGATAGCTTCATCAAATTGCGCCTGTGACTCTGCAAAAGTCGTTTTTAAATCACCTCCAAAATTGTAAGCAGACAACCACCAATCCCATTTACATCGTGTATCAAGATGGTAGGCAAAATTTCCATAATAGAACTCCTGCTGCTTATTTACCATGAACTTCTGTGTATCAGATTGCGCCAACACGACAGCCAGGAATTGATCTTTCTCTGCCTCTTTCCGGAGCGCCTTACGCATTTCAAGCCCTAGCTCAAATTCTTCTGTCGTATACAAGTAATCGTCTACCATCAGCTTGTCATACCGGACACGGTCATTCTCTGTGATAAGAGCATCTACGAGAGTACCGAACTTGAAAGCCTTTTCTTTATCCCCGTATTGAACACGGGGATAAAGATAGTTTTTAAGCTCTGTCAGATCTGAATTACTGACTTCCGAACGTGAATAGTATGAATCGGGATTTGACATAACTATTTAGCTTTTACATCTGCTTCGTAGCTGATGAATTGTGATTCAATATGTGTCTGATCTTTACTGTTTGCTTTCTTCTCGCAGTATGTAGTCATCTTTTTAAAGATCTTCTCTAACTCATCAAAAGGAAGAGTCTGCCCCTCGCCTATCCACCACATCTGAAATATTTCCAAGTATCCTTGCTGATGAAGAACAACAATCTTTTCTTTTACCTTAGCGTTTGTCGGTGGAGGTGCAACAGATGCAGCAGCACCAGCAAAAAGATTACCGATTGAGCTTTGTTGCGTTTTCATTGCAACCTCCTGCCTATCTGCTTCTTCCTTTCTCTTTAACTCTTGTAATTGTTTGGCTGCCTCTTCTGCTTCTCGTTGTTTGCGCAATTCTTCTGCTTTTGCGGCTTCTTCTGCATTTGCCAAGCGAAGCTGTTCCAGTTCAGCCAACTCTTTACGCTTAGACGGAATACGGTCGATAAGATCTTGTTTAACACTTGAAATTTTAGCCTTATACTGTTGAGCATATTGCTCATATTTACCCAGCAATGTATTTTTGCGAATCTCTGCTTTTATCTCCTTATTGATATAATAGGTAGCATATTCAGCAGTGAATTTATCAAAATGAGCTTTCGGGTAATCAGTTTGGAAAACAGTTATACCGATTACTTCTCTATCAAAGTTTACATAAGTCAATCCCGAAAAAATATTCTGCAGCTCGGTTACCTTAGAAGATAGATATGAACTGAAATAAGAAAGAAGTCCATTTTCTATTGCTTGTTGATAGCTTACCTTTTCATTATTGATTAATACTCTTTGCTCGGCTTCTTTCTTTCTCTTCTGCTCTTCTTCATATTTGAACTTAGCATACTCATTGCGCTTTGCTACAAGCTTTCCGGGGATTGTAGAAGAATCCTTAGGATCAATTTCTTTTTCTTGTGAAGTAAAGAAAGAACGAACTTTGTCGAATATCTGCGTGATGGGCTTGCGACGTTCGTCCATATTCTTGAGAGTAGTATTTACTTTTTTCAAGAAGTCAGCTGCAGCCTGATCTATCGTTTCATTCATACCTTCTCCCTCGATTGTATCAAGGAGAGCCTGCCCTGCTTCATTACATTTTTTTACGGAGAGAGTATTCCTTCCCATAATTTCGGGAAATGATGAAAAAATGTTTTTTACTTCGTCTATTTTGATTAATTCTGTTGCCATAATCGTTTTCTTAAATTGGTTAGTAATAGCTAGAAGCCTCCGTCTGCATCATCGTCAGATACTGCCACTTGAACGGGCTCCGGAGCGTCTAATTGTTTTTCTTCCCCAAAAGGTATTTTGGTATCATCTGCAGAGGCTGTAGATTGAACAGGCTCATTAACCTTTTCTTCATCGACAATGCCATAATCGATAACTTCTTCATCTTCCTGCTCTGTCGCCATCATAGTATACTTTCCGGTACGCACCTTGGGGTAAGCATCAAAAGCGTGCTTTATCATCTTGTTCTCAAGGAATCCCGGATCAACACCACCACTATTCGAATAATACAGTTCATTAGCTTTGCCTTCTACTCGTTGTCCATCTTTGTTGTAGTATGAGTTGTTTTTTGCTGAAAACTTAGCCAGGCGTTGGATATCACCTTCAAGTAACCATTGATAGTCTTCAGATCCGTCACAACGAACTATACGAATGAATGCCCCTATTACATTAGAAGACTTACGAGGTATAGCGGCTGAATAAGTAATCTTCTTTACACCATTATCCAGACTGATAGAGAATATATCTCCTTCGTAAACTATAACCGGATTATCCGCATATCGAATCTGCCCAGCACGCATGCGCATGGTCAGTTCTCCATAACCAGTAACAGAGACACTAGCTCTTTTTTCATATCTATCAAATCCTCGTTCATCTTTTTGGCCCGTTTTTACCTTTCGTGGAATGAGATAACAATGAGGATGTGATGTATTATCAAGTGATAGCCCATTTACAGCCATATCGAGGAAGCAACCAAACAGTGACATCTTACTACATTCAGCCAGCGAAGGATTCTCACGAAGAACCTTCTGGAAATTAAATACTTCCTTGTGGTAAATCTGTTCCCCCATTTGAGAACCCCAAATAGCATTGTACATTTGAATAAATTTCGTCTGTACATTTTCATTTTCGACAATTTTCGTTGCTGGAAGTGCGTTAAGCTCCTCCACTTTAATTTCAATAATGTTACTCATAATTGTTTAAATATTAGTTATTTATTAGTCTCCTTGGTATACTCCACGGCTGTATTCTTCCATTAAGAGTATGTCTTCAGCTGTAGGTTCTTTTCTGATATCTGTTTTTGATGAACTACATTTGATGGGAGAAGGACTGTAATTTTTAATAGCGCTTTCTCTTTCATCCAACTGCTTTCCTATCTTATCCTGTAATTCCTTTAATAAGGAAGATCCTTGTTTAACTTGTGTCATACAGCTGTCTGCATTAATTGTTTGATGATATTGTCCGGAACTTTATTATGCAAATCCATCATTGCGCTAGCTGTTTCCAGCTCTGACCGCTTCACATAATATTTTCCTCTTTCCTTATTATTTGCCGGATAAAACTTAATCCATGCTTTTTCGCGCCATTCTGTTATAAGGCGTTTTCCATATATATCTTCCGCTTGTGATATAGTTACTACTTCGGGAAGTAGCCCTAACATCGTCAACGTTTGAACAGTTCCGATCTTAATACATCGTGCGACCATCATTTCGAAGCAATTTTCCATAATCTCTAATTAGGCTGTTTCTTTGTTTTACTTTTGAATGGTGTTGAGCTTTTGATTACTGAAACACATCTGCATCTCTATGCTATGCTGCCTGATTAATATTGATTAGAGTTCATATACTTCTTCAATCCTATTTCTTCGTATTCTTGCCCGCCGACTCCGGTTAAGGTCGTTGTTGCAGTCAAATGCAATTTGAAAGGCAATAATTCCAAGAAATGAAAGAGCGATTAGCGATTTTTGTAATTGCTTGAAGTCAATATTTAGAGCAAACACTCTATTTATCCACCAAGCACCAAGTTCGTTCAGTTTGCTGGTTCCTGTCTTTTTATAAGCCTTGTCGAGCAGGACATTTACCGTACCATAGGCAGTACCTAATCTGTCGGCAATCTCTTTCTTTGCTAGGCCACAGGCAGCCAATCCTGCTATTTGATTTTCCCTCTTGGTTAAGGTAGAATCAGCTTGCAGATCCATGATGCAAAATCTCTAATTCGGCTGCCGCTCTGGAAACTCCTTTTGTAGCTTCGAGGGCTTCATTAGCCATTCTTACAGCGACATTCAGTACTTTTGCTTTGAAGGTTGAGCGAGCAGAAGCAGGCTTATTGTTTAGGATATTGTGCACTGTACCCTGTGAACATCCGACTTCCTTTGCTATCTGCTTTTCGTATCCGTAAGGCAGATTAGCTTTGATAGTTTCTAATTGATTTTCCATATACATTATTATATTTATAGTTTCTAGTTCCCGGAAAGGCGATCAAACCCGTCCGGGATTATGGATTATTTATAAATGTAATCAGGTGAATTTCTATATCCATCAAACGAAATTCCAAACGCATCAAAATCACTCTCACTTGCTAGTCTAATTTCATTCGGATGGTTGATCTGGAAATTATTCTGCAAATTGGTTGTACCAATAGCTCCTTTCAGAGGTGAAGAATGTAGAATTTGAACTGAATCAGGCAATTCTGGTAGAATATACCCAAGCGTATGTTCTTTGTAAACCACCAATTTTATTTTTTCTGTCTCTGCCATATCTATGATATTGTTTTAGAGTAAATAATCTATTTTGTTAACTTTATTGCCCTTTTATTTTGGCGTTATCATTGTTTTGCGCTAACTTTATAGTGCAAATATAGATTTAAAATCTACATATGCAGATATTTGTATAGAGAAATAATCTACATATTAAAGAAATTTAAGATTTAATGGAAGAAACAGTTAGAGATAGGCTACTCCAATTCATAAACGAATTAGGCATAAGCACAAGAATGTTCGAGCAAAATTGTGGTTTAAGCAATGGATTTGTCCGAAACACAGGAGACTCTATAAGACGGAACAATTTAGAGAAAATATCTACAGTTTATCCAGATTTGAATACAACCTGGCTATTGACTGGAGACGGAAATAAACTAAATTCTTCTGCGAGATCTATCACTTCTATTTCCTCTGAAATGCCTGCACCAAGCAAACAATCATCCAAAGGAATACCTTATTATGACGTTGATGTTACCATGGGATATGACGAACTCCCTAACGATCAGACTAATATTCCTAATTACTACTTGCATATACCTGCATTTCAGAATTGCGATTGTGCGGTACCAGCTTATGGGCGCTCTATGATTCCGGACATCAATGACGGTTCTATTATAGCTATCAAGGAAGTTGGTTTGGATAGTGTTCTCCCTGGAGAAGCTTACCTTATTATAACAGATGATTACAGGACGGTTAAATATATTCGTAATTGCAAAGACAATCCTAATAAATGGCGTCTGGTTCCGAAGAACCTAGAAGAGTTCGATGAGATGATAATAGATAAAGCTAAGATCCTTCGAGTATTCCTTGTAAAAGGAGTGATAACCAATAAGATTCTATAGTACAACAATATCCAACAAACAAAATAAAAGCTAGTTATGAAGAAAATATTGTATTTTTTTATCGCTATTTGTATTTCATCATGTTCTACTAACCAAAATAAGGCAGAAGATGTAATTTCAGAAAGTATAAAGTCCCAAATCGATGCAGAATGGGAATATATCCCTATAAAATTCACTAGGTTATCAGATGCTTTATCAAATATAGAAGAAGAAGAAAGATATAAAGAACTGGAAGCAAAGTACAAAAATGTTGAATACAAATATTTGTATGATTCCATATATAACGATGAAACCTACAAAGCTGACAGTGCCATATATGGAAAGGAATACGCCGATAAAACACGAATTAATCCATCTTCAGAGGAAAGAGACTTGATAATCAAAAAGATCAAACATCTAAAAGACAAATATACTCCCCGCAAAATAGGAAATGGAATTATCCACATGTATATATGTAAAACAAATTTCGGTGATTCACTGTATTTTTCTAAATGGATTTTTGACGATAATTTTAAGATTAGAAAAATATACAAGATATCTGAGCCTATTGAGTCAGATTCTATAAAAGATAGAGTTGAAAAACTTAGAAAAGAGAAAGATTGGGATATAAATAGTGATTTATGGAATATAAGTACACCGCTGAATTGATCAATAAAACATGGCATTCATATTCACTAAATGTGATATGAATTCTGCTGTAAACTTCATCAACTCTATATAAGATGAATTAGGCGTCTAGCAAATTGATTGTGTAACTAAAAAATAATATTTATGAAAACAGCTTTTTTATTGGGTAGTATAGGATCAGGACTAATTCTATTATGCAACCTTTATTCATTTGTCCAATTGGTAATAATTGACGGTGCAGAATATTTGCATCAAACATACTACATTCAAACCATTATTGGTTTTATAGCATGGGCGCTAATTCTTATTTGTTTCATAATCGCTTATCAAAAACAAAACAGTAAATCATGGAAGGATTGATACAATTTACAGGTATAGTGATGATTGCATTTGGAATATTGCAGATTATCCTTTTCTTTAAGGTTTGGGGGATGACTAATAACGTCAAACGTATTTGGAAGAAAATAGATAATAAGGACTTTCTTTCAGATGCTTGTGTTTCTTATATAAAAGGCAACTTGGAAGAAACTGAAAGGTTGGCAAATGAAGCTTTTCTGCAGGAAGTAGCTCTACTTTCTAAATCCTCTGAATCTTATGAAGACTGGCTCAATGGATATAAGGAGCTAAAAGAAAAATATACTCGTCTTTTTAAAAAGATAGATAAGCCAGCTCCTGACTTTGATAAATATGAAGATGTGAAGATGTATCTATTGTAATAAGGAGTCTAGTTAATTGATTGTGTAACTAAAACATACGACATTATGAAAGATTATATTGTAAAATTT
>ERZ773277.988-NODE-988-length-25903-cov-3.322075_pt1 | contig 25903 bp, 20 predicted proteins | sample MGYA00511957_ERZ773277 | MGnify/ENA primary metagenome ERZ773277 (study PRJEB29015, sample SAMEA2737800) | human gut metagenome | biome: human gut; feature: human-associated habitat; material: faeces | place: China | collected 2012 ... | reverse complement strand
AAGCAGCTTCTCTGATCGCCGGTAAACACCGCTTGAACCTGCATGAAATATATGGCGACTTCCAAGGCAAGAAGGTCGACCGTGACGAAGTGGAACCTGCTCATTTTGAGAGCTGGATGCAGTGGGCGAAAGAGAACGGGATGAAACTGGATTTCAACAGCACTTCTTTTTCGCATCCGAAGAGCGGCGACCTGACGTTGGCGAATCCCGACGATGCGATCCGCAATTTCTGGATCGAACATACGAAACGCTGCCGCTGGATCAGCGAGGAGATGGGCAAATACCAGGACGATCCCTGTATTATGAACCTGTGGATTCACGACGGCAGTAAAGAAGTTCCCGCCAGCCGTCTCAAATATCGTCAGATACTGGAACAGTCGCTCGACGAGATTTTTGCAACTGAATATAAGAACATGAAGGATTGTATTGAGGCAAAACTGTTCGGCATCGGTCTGGAAAGTTATACGGTCGGTTCCTATGATTTTTACTTGGGCTACGGTGCGAAGAAGAATAAGATTGTGACACTCGACACGGGCCATTTCCATCTGACGGAAAGTATCGCCGACAAGGTTTCGGCCCTGCTTCTTTTTACACCGGAGATCATGTTGCACGTGAGCCGTCCGATTCGTTGGGACAGCGACCATGTGGTGATCTTGAGCGACGACTTGCTCGATCTGGCACGCGAAATCATCCGTTGCAAGGCATTGGACCGTGTGCATATCGGCTTGGACTACTTCGATGCGACGATCAACCGTATCGGGGCGTACGTGATCGGTTGCCGTGCAACGCAGAAGGCCTTTATGCAAGCCCTTCTCGAACCGTCGGCAACTTTGCAGCAGTACGAAGCCGAAGGCAAATATTTCCAGCGTTTAGCTCTGCAGGAGGAAATGAAGAGCCTTCCGTGGACAGCCGTCTGGGATATGTTCTGCCTGCAAAACGACGTTCCGGTAGGTGAGGATTATATCGCCGAGATAGAAAAATACGAAGCGGAAGTAACAAGTAAACGTTAACCTTAGGGGCGAACACACAGGTTCGCCCTCTAAAAATAACATATATGGAAATAATCATCGGATTGATCATAATCGCAATCGGTAGTTTCGGGCAGAGCAGTTCCTACGTTCCGATCAACAAAGTCAAGGATTGGAGCTGGGAAAGTTTTTGGTTGGTGCAAGGCATTTTTGCCTGGCTCGTCTTCCCATTCTTAGGAGCGCAGCTTGCCATTCCCAATGGGAGCAGCCTTTTGGAACTGTGGAGTGCCGGCGGAGCTGCGGGGGCCGTTATCTACGGAATCTTGTGGGGGATCGGCGGGTTGACCTTCGGGTTGAGCATGCGTTATTTGGGGGTTGCGCTCGGCCAGAGCATCGCGCTTGGAACGTGTGCCGGTTTCGGGACGCTTTTCCCGGCAGTTTTTGGCGGAACGGATTTGTTTCATGGCGATGGCTTGGTCTTGCTGATAGGTGTGTGTATCACGCTTGCCGGTATCGCCGTGATCGGGTATGCCGGAAGTCTTCGCGCCCGTAATATGACCGAGGAGGAAAAGAAAGCGGCTGTAAAGGATTTCGCGTTGACGAAAGGTTTGCTTGTCGCTCTTTTGGCCGGTGTGATGAGTGCCTGCTTCAATCTGGGCCTGGAATCCGGCGCTCCGATCCTTGAGAAGGCGAAACAGTCCGGCGCAAGCGAATTGTTCGCACTGAATCCGGTCATCCTGTTGGTGACGATCGGGGGTTTTATCACGAACGCCTCTTATTGCCTTTTCCAGAATGTAAGGAACAAGACGGGGAGAGATTATTTCTCCGTATCAGGCGGTACTTTGCTGAATAATGTCTTATTTTGTGCGCTGGCAGGTGTTTTGTGGTATTCGCAATTCTTCGGGCTGGGAATGGGAAAGAGCTATTTTGCCGAATCTCCGGTGATGCTGGCCTTTTCATGGAGCATCTTGATGTCGCTGAATGTGATCTTCAGCAATGTGTGGGGCATTATCTTGAAAGAGTGGAAAGGGGTGAGCCGGCAGACGATCGTCGTTTTGGTTTGCGGCATGTGTCTCCTGATATTCTCACTTTTGCTGCCTAATTTGATTTAAGATAATGATCGGATTGGAAATGGATAGGCATGGGACGTTAGTTCGATAGGTATGGAACTTAATTTCCATAGGTATGAAATTAAGCTCCCGTGCTTGTCTGTTTTTTGCCGGGTGAAGAACAATTTTTGAGCCGGGGGCGTGTCCCTCATAAAAAAGATATATAAGTAAAATGAAAACAATCAGAAACAATGAAAAATTGATGGCCGAGATTGGCCGTATCGCTGAAGTGGCCGGCTATCTTTGGACAAAAGGATGGGCGGAACGTAACGGTGGTAACATTTCCGTAAACCTGACCGACTTGATGAACGATGTCGAAAAAGCACTTCCCGCACTGGGACCGGCTATTCCTTTACAAGAAGCGATGACCGCTCTTGCCGGACATATTTTCTATGTCACCGGTACAGGAAAGCGGATGCGTTATGTAGCACAGGAACCGTTGGCCAACGGTTCCTTGATCCGTATCGCCGGGGATGGAAAAAGTTATGATATTATTGCTGAACAATTGATTTTGCCTACTTCCGAGTTGCCTTCGCATTTGATGATGCATAATTATCTGCGTGGCCTGGGCCGTGATAACAGAGTCGTTCTGCATACGCACCCGACCGACCTGATCGGCATGACGCATTGTAAACCGTTCTTGGATTCGGATGTCATCACCCGTACGTTGTGGAGCATGATTCCCGAATGTCGTATCATTGTCCCGAAAGGAGTCGGTATTGTTCCCTATGAAATACCTGGGACACTGGATTTAGCACGTGCAACCATTAAACAATTGGAAAAGCACGATGTCGTATTCTGGGAAAAACATGGTATTTTGGCAGTCGGTGAAGACCTGATCGAATGTTTTGACGCAATCGACACGCTAAGCAAGTCCGCCCAAATCTATTTCAGCGCACGCATGGCAGGATACGAACCCGCCGGCATGACTGACAAGCAGTTGGATGATTTGGTTCCGGCCTTCGGTTTGTGATAGGTTACGATCGTAAATGATGATTTATAGGTGTGTTTATAGCAACGAGGTATAGCTTTGTTTGTCACTACACCGGTAAATCATCATTCATATAAATACCATATACCATGAAAACATTATTTATTCTTATATCTCTATTCTTTGCCGTATCATTGTCCGCTCGGCAGCGCGATAGTCGTGTACGCGAATATCTACCTCCCGCACGCATCGTCTGGCAACAGGAAAGCCAGTTGATACAGGGTGCAAACCATTTGCTTCTTTCTGGAAACGGACAATCCAATCTTGTGAATCATAACATCTGTAAGCTTTCGAGCACCGACCGGCAGCATCCTGCCATCCTTCTTGATTTTGGAAAAGAACTGCAAGGCGGCTTGCAAATAGTAACCGGCATGCCGGCTTCGCACGAACCAGTCGCCGTCCGGATCCGTTTGGGTGAGTCGGTAAGTGAAGCCATGTGCGATATAGATGGGGTGAACGGTGCTTCCAACGATCATGCCATGCGCGATTTTACTATTCGCCTACCCTGGTTGGGGGTTATGGAAGTGGGTAATTCTGGGTTTCGGTTTGCTCGGATTGATCTTTTGGACGATTCCGTCGAATTGCATATTAAAGAAATACGTGCTATTTCCGTTTTTCGGGACATCCCATATAAAGGCTCATTTCGTTGCAACGACGAACGGCTGAACCGGATTTGGCAGACTGGTGCTTATACGGTACATTTGAATATGCAGGAGTATATTTGGGACGGCATCAAACGTGACCGTTTGGTCTGGATTGGTGATTTGCATCCGGAAGTGATGACGGTCAACACTGTTTTCGGATATAACGAGGTGATACCGAAAAGCCTTGATTTTATCCGCGATGCAACGCCGTTGCCTGGCTGGATGAACGGGATGTGCAGTTACTCCATCTGGTGGTTGCTGATCCAGCGCGACTGGTATTACTATCAGGGGGACTTGGCTTACTTGAAGGAACAGAAAGACTATTTGACCGGTTTGCTCCGTCTTTTGATCTCCAAAGTCGGTGACGACGGCGTCGAGAAGCTCGACGGAGGAGGACGTTTCCTCGATTGGCCGTCCAGTGAAAATCCGGTTGCCATCGATGCCGGCTTGCAAGCCTTGATGCTACAGGCGATGAAAGCCGGAAACGAACTTTGTAAGGTGTTGGGCGAAGATGCGTTGGCGGCAGAATGCGAGGCTGTAGGAAACAGGATGACCAAGGCCGCTTCGAAGGTGATAAAACCTTTCCTGAAGTCAGGTGTTGCTCCGGATGCTCCTGGATCGAAACAGGCAGCTTCCCTGTTGGCGTTGGCCGGACTGATGAAGCCGGAAGAGGCCGATCGGAGATATCTCGCAGTTAATGGAGGGCATGGATTCTCTACTTTTTATGGTTATTATATGCTTCGAGCGATGGCTGCTGCCGGCAATTATCAAGGGGCGATCGACGTGATACGCCAATTCTGGGGTGCGATGCTCGATTTGGGTGCAACTACTTTTTGGGAAGATTTCAACTTAGACTGGTTGCCCGGCGCTTCTCGCATCGATGAATTGGTTCCGGTAGGCAAGAAAGATATTCATGGCGATTACGGGGCTTATTGTTATAAAGGTTTCCGCCATAGCCTTTGTCACGGTTGGGCTTCTGGTCCGACTTCCTGGCTGAGTGAATATGTGTTGGGTGTCCAGGTTGTGGAGCCGGGTTGCCGCGTTGTCCGGATCACACCGCATTTAGGTGACTTGGAGTGGGTGGAAGGAACGTTCCCGACTCCTTACGGTGTGATCACTATCCGTCACGAAAAAGGCGCTGACGGGAAAGTACGGAGTCGGATCGATGCTCCGTCCGAAGTAAAAGTTGTACGATAATCAAATCAGATAAAGATATGGTAAAAAAAAACACGCTGTTGATCTGCTCACTTGCCTTCTTCTCGCTGATGGGTTGCAAAGGTAAAAACGAGCTTACGGTTCCGGTGAACCTGCGAACAGAATACCTGCGCGAACCGATCGGTTTGGATACGAAAAGTCCCCGTTTCACTTGGGAATACAAAGGAAGTGAGAAGAACTTTTTGGCTTCCCGTTCGGAAATCCGTATCGGGACCTCGCCGGATAACCTGCAACCGTATACCGATAATATGACATTGGAACCGCATACCCGTTACTATTGGAATGTGACGGTATGGGATGAGGATGGAGACATTTGCGAGACTTCGGAAACGGCTACTTTCGAGACTGCCAAATTCAAGTCGTCCGACTGGTCGGGAAAATGGATAACCGACAGTCACGATAAGGAGTTCGAGCCGGCTCCTATGTTCCGCAAAGCTTTTACATTGGGAAAAGAGATTGAAGAAGCCCGCGTGTATGTGGCTGCCGCTGGTTATTACGATTTGTTTATCAACGGTAAGCGGGTAGGAGAGAACTATCTTGATCCGGGCTATACGCATTTCGACAAACGTATCCTATATGTGACACATGATGTAACCTCTCTTTTAAAACCGGGTGGCAACGCTATCGCTACCGTTTTGGGTAACGGCTGGCACAATGTACAATCCAAAGCTGTCTGGAATTTCGAGACTGCCCGTTGGCGTAACCGTCCCCGGATGCTCTGTGAATTGCGCCTACGCTATACCGATGGTACGATTGAAGTCATCGCCACCGATGAAAGTTGGCGTACCGCGACCGGTCCCTATACCTATAACAACATCTACAGCGGTGACAAATACGATGCCACGTTGGAAGAAAATGGTTGGAACGCGGAAGGGTTCGATGACAGCAAGTGGGATCCGGTACAAGTTACGGAAGCTCCGGCTCCCTTATTGGCCGCCCAGCAGATGCCGGGTATCCGGATTACGGAAGAATTGCAGCCTGTCTCGATGAAGAAGTTCAGCGATAAACTTTATGTATTTTCATTCGAAAAGAATTTTGCCGGTCTGTCCCGATTAAAGGTGAAAGGTGCTCCCGGTACGCGGATCACTTTGAAGCATGGAGAGTTGCTGAAAACAGACGGTCGTCTGGAACAGGGAAATATAGATGTCTATTATCATCCTGTGAAACCGGGAGAGGTTTTCCAGATGGATGTGTTCACACTGAAAGGAACAGGTGAAGAGGAAATCTTTATGCCTTCATTCGCCTATCATGGTTTCCAGCATGTGGAAGTTGAAAGTTCGGCTCCCGTAGTCCTGACAAAAGAGAGTCTGACCGGACTGTTCATGCACACAGCGGTAGAGCCCGTAGGCTCCTTCTCCTGCTCCGATCCGTTGTTGAACAAGATATGGAAGGCGACAATGGAAGCCTATCGTAGTAACCTGCACAGTATTCCGACCGATTGCCCGCAGCGTGAAAAGAACGGCTGGACGGCCGATGCGCATGTAGCAATCGACCTCGGCCTGTTAGGTTTCGACGCCATCACCTTGTATGAGAAATGGATGAACGACTTCATTGATAACCAGCGAGAAGCCGGTGAGATCTCCGGTATTATCCCCTCCAGCGGCTGGGGATATGGTGAATGGCCTGGCCCGGTATGGGATGCCGCCATGTTTATCATCCCGAATGCTTTGTATAATTATTATGGTGAGACACGCAGTATCGAGAACCTGTATCCTACGATGTTGCGCTATTTGGATTATTTGAAAGCAAAAGAGAAGGACGGTGGTTACCTGACCTTCGGTTTAGGAGATTGGGTGTACTGGAAGTCTACGACCAATAACACTTATACCTCTACTGCTTATTATTATTTGGATTACACCTTGATGGCCCGTTTCGCCGGACTGTTGGGTAAAGATGCCGCCCCTTATCGGCAGAAAGCCGACGAGTTGAAAGCCTTGGTCAACCGTAAGTTCTTCAATCCCGAAACGGGGGTCTATGCTGAAGGAACCCAGACGGCACAGGCGATTGCCCTCTATTTAGGAATCGTACCGGAAGGTAAGGAGCAGTTGGTCGCCGATAAACTTTGCGAGGTCGTGCGTGCCAACAACCATTTCCTCGATTTCGGCCTGCTCGGAAGCAAGTCTGTTCCGGCCATGCTGACCCGCTACGGCTATGTCGAGGATGCCATGAAGATGATTACGAAGACGGAAGCTCCCTCTTGGGGCTATTGGGTGGAAACGATGGGATATACGACGTTGCCTGAAACCTGGACGTTAAGTCCTGAGTTCCGCGACGCCTCCCTGAATCATGTCTTTATGGGAGATGTCTCTGCTTGGATGATGAATCAGCTTGCTGGTATCAACTACGATGCTGTTGAACCAGGTTTCCGCCATATTCTGATTACGCCTCATTTCGTGGAAAGAGTGAATTGGGCGAAAGGTGAGTATCATTCTGTACGGGGCTTGATTTCGAGCGAATGGAAACGGGAGGGAGGCAAAGTTACTCTTACCGTGACGATCCCGTCCGGCTGTACGGCGGATATCCGTGTCGGCGATAAGACGGAAACAGTCGGGTCTGGTACACATGTGAAAACTTATTAAACGAGAATACCATGAAACATTATTTTCTGTTGTTACTGTTAATCGGATGTATCGCTTCCGGCCATGCTGAATCTGGCTGGAAAGCCCATTGGATCAATACGGAACGTTGTCAGAGCGAGACGAACACCTGGTTGGCTTTCCGTAAAACCGTCCATATAGACAAGGTTCCGCAAACTCTTACCGCCCGCATCGCTGCCGATAGCAAATATTGGTTGTGGATAAACGGTCGCCTGGTCGTCTTTGAAGGCGGGCTTAAACGGGGACCTTCTCCGTATGACACCTACTACGATCCGGTAGAGATAGCTCCTTATTTGCAAAATGGCGAGAATACGATTGCTGTGCTGGTCTGGCATTTCGGTAAAAGCGGATTCAGTCATGTGAACAGTGGTCTGGCTGCCTTGCTGTTTGAAGCTGTCGTTCCTGGTGTCGAGATCGTTTCCGACAAGAGCTGGCAATGCACCGTATATGATGCCTATCAGGATACTGAGGCGCCCTATCCGAATTATCGTTTGCCGGAAAGCAATATCCGTTTCGATGCCAGGATGGAAATGTCCGGCTGGAATCAGCCCGGCTACACAGGCAAGATGCCGAATGCCGAAATTATTTCGTCTGTCGGGGTCGCCCCTTTAGGTAAATTGGTCGAGCGTCCGGTACCCCTATGGAAAGACTATGGCTTGAAACCGTATGTCAGTGTCCGCCGGTCGTCTGCCGGCGATACGCTTTATTGTCGTCTGCCTTATAACAGCCAAGTGACTCCTTATCTGAAAGTGGAAGCTCCTGCCGGCAAGGTGATCCATATCCGGACGGACAACTATGAGGGCGGTTCTCAATACAACGTCCGCGCTGAATATGTCACGCGCGACGGCGTGCAGGAATATGAGAGTTTAGGCTGGATGAACGGTCACGAGATGCAATATATCCTGCCGGAAGGCGTGAAGGTGCTGGATGTGAAATTCCGGGAAACCGGTTACGATACCGAATTTACAGGTTCTTTCAGTTGCAATGATCCGTTCATGAACGAACTTTGGAAACGTTCGGCCCGCACCTTATATATAACGATGCGCGATAGTTATATGGACTGTCCGGACCGCGAACGGGCGCAATGGTGGGGTGACGAGGTGAACGAATTGGGCGAGGCTTTCTATGCCCTTTCTCCCTCTAGCCATAAACTGGCGCTGAAAGGCATCTACGAACTGATGAACTGGCAACGCGAAGACGGTGTGATTTTCGCTCCGGCCCCGGCTGGTAACTGGCGGAAAGAGTTGCCATTGCAAATGTTGGCTTCGGTAGGTTGGTACGGTTTCTATACCCAGTATTATTATAGTGGCGACAGTAGCTTTGTCGCCGGTATTTATGACCGAATGCACCACTATCTGCACGAAGTATGGCAAGTAGATAAGAGCGGCCTGGTTATCGAGCGTGACGGCGATTGGAGCTGGGGTGACTGGGGAGAAAACATCGATATGGGCGTGTTGGTAAATTGCTGGTATTATTTGGCCTTGAAAGCAGAGAAAGCTTTTGCCCTCCAACTTGGAAAAACAGCCGATGCCGATGAGATCGGCCGTATGATGTACAGTATAGGGAAATGCTTCGACACAAAGTTTTGGACAGGATCAGCATATCGCTCTCCCGGCTATAAGGGAGAAACGGACGACCGTGCACAGGCGATGGCTGTCGTTTCCGGTTTAGCTTCCGCTGATAAATATCCTGCTCTGGTAAAAGTCCTGAAGAAGGAATGCCATGCCAGTCCCTATATGGAAAAGTATGTGCTCGAAGCCTTGTTCCAAATGAATGAACCGGCCTTTGCTTTAGAGAGGATGAAGCAACGCTATGCGAAAATGATGGATTATCCTGAATATACGACCTTGTTCGAAGGATGGGGAATCGGTCCGGACGGTTTCGGAGGCGGTACGATCAACCATGCATGGAGTGGTGGCCCTCTTACGTTGCTGAGTCAGAAAGTGTGCGGTATAGAACCTACCTCTCCAGGTTTTCGTTCCTTCAAGGTTTGTCCCCAAATGGGCACTTTGACCGAAGCCTCTGCTACAGTAGATACGCATTTCGGCAAGATAGAGGTGTCGCTGAAACGCAAAGGTAAAAAGATACAGGCCACCCTTTCCGTTCCCGAAGGAACGACAGCCGAAGTCATCTGGCCCGATGGCTCCCGCAAGAATTTCGATCCGGGGCGCCATCAGGCGAAACATGTAGGCCTTAAAGGAAAAAAATAGTACTTTTGTATCATTCTTTCTATTACTCTTCTGCGGGTAAGCCGTGGTAATTTATAAAAACATCTCCCTTTTCGAGAGGAGCGTGGGGCATGTGATCTTCGTATATCGCCTGGCAGCATTTTTGAAGATTGCATGCCTTTTTTGTGTCCTGCTCAAAAAGGGAAATACTGTCAGGCTACTGCAATCGGTAAGTTAACGGGACGGTATATTGTACGCGGACGACTTTTCCGTCTTTCATCTTTCCCGGAGTCCATTTGGGCATCGACTTGACAATCCGTAAGGATTCTTCATCCAATGAGGGATATAAAGCCTGTGTCACTTTGGCGTTTGTGATGCTTCCGTCTTTTTCGATAACGAATGTGACGACTACTTTTCCCTGTTTTCCCTGTTGCTGGGCTTCTGTCGGATATTTTATGTTTTTAGCAAGAAACTGCAATAATGCATTTTGCCCGCCCGGAAATTCCGGCATGATATCACATGTGTCATAAATCTTGTCTTTTTCCGGTGGAAGCGGATTGGCTGCTTCCATTTTGGAAACAGTAGTGGTGGCGAGAGCAGTCGGCTGTTGGATAACCTCTGCTACCTTTTCATTCAAAACACGTGCCATCGCATCGATATTATTGAGCAATAGCAAGCCTGCGGCCATTGGAACCAGTGCCAGGTATTTCACTTTTCTGGCGTTGTTCGTTCTTTTTTTGTTTAACATAGTAATTCTCTTTTTAAGTGGTAAGACACTGAAATTGTTATATAAATTTGCAATAGCCGTATTGGGATGTTTTACTCCGATCAGATGGTACTGGTATTCTTTTTTGTCGAATCCGGCAAGCATGACTTGTTCATCTGCGATAAATTCATGATTTATACCGATCTCTTTCTTTAGCCACCAGGCAAACGGATTTAACCAGCAGGCGATACAGATGATTTCACCAGCCATCATGTCGATCGAATGCCATTGGCGGACGTGTGTTTGTTCATGGATCAAAATGTCATCAAGCCTTTCCCGTTGATGCGGATCGGATGAAATGAAAATCCAGCCGAAAAAGGAGTAGGAGGCTTCCGCTTCCGGAAGGATACAAACTTCGATGCCGTTCAAAGTGATTTTCCTACATTTCCGGTGTAAACGAGAAACAGTGAACAGCTCCGCCAGACATCTGGACAGCAACAGGCCGGCTCCTGCCAGCCAGATAACTTGCATAACCTTGAGCCCGGTTTCTTTCCAGTCGGAGGCGGCTATTTCATTGCTTGCTGTCAGGACTGTTTCTTTAGGTAGCAACCCTGAATAGTAGCCGACTATACCTGCTACGCTTGTCTGGGTGGATAACCAGCCGCTTAAATCCGGTAAAGGGTAAAGGAATGCGATCAGGTAAATCGACAATAACACCCCTCTGCGTAACCTGAAGAACGTATCGTCACGGAATAATAGGCGATAACAGATATATAAAAATGCCAACGCCAGATTTACCTTTAGAAAATAGATTAGTATCGGAGTTATCATATTGATATCTTTATAATTGATTATTCTTCCTTTTCGATCTGATCCATCAAGTCCTGCAAATCGCTTTTGGATAATTTACGATCGCGGACAAAGAAGGAAACCATTTCTTTATAAGAACCGGTGAAATAATTTTGTACGACATTCGACATGAAAGTACGCTTGTATTCCGCTTCTTTCACACGTGGAGAAAAGAGTGTGATCGTTCCGAATTTCTTCGGGGTGACGTACTTCTTTTTTTCAAGGTTCCGGACCACCGATGCCACGCTGGTGTAGGGCGGTTTCGGATCGGGCATTTCGTTCAGTATGTCACGGATGAAACATGATCCTAATTTCCAGATATACAACATCACGCTTTCTTCTTGTGCAGTCAGTCTTTCCATTGTTTTGTTGTTTTTTTTTGAATTTCAGATTACTATCTTTTCGCAAATCTACTTTATTTTAGTAGATAAGGGTACGTGTCTTATGGTAATAATTGTTAATGAGGAAAAAAGGGCTTCTTGCTTCCGGTGTTGTGGAGGATTTCATTTTCATGCCTGTGTGTTTTGATTTGGACTAACGGATCTTTAGGAAAAAAGTACGATAAGAAGAAGGGAGGCGATAAGCCCTGTTCTTGTTTTTCGCTTTTTATTATGTATCTTTGCCCAACAGAATCAAAGAAAAATACTTACCGGATGATAGACTTCAATATGATACCATCTCCCTGTTATGTGATGGAAGAAGAGTTGCTCCGCCGTAATTTGTCACTGATCAAGAGCGTGAAGGAGAGGGCGGGAGTTAATGTAATTCTGGCTTTTAAGGCGTTTGCGATGTGGAAAGCATTTCCGATCGTGCGTGAATATATTCCGTATTCGACAGCAAGTTCGAAGTTTGAAGCCAGGCTGGCTTTTGAAGAGATGGGTAGTCGGGCACATACCTATTCGCCGGCATATACGGAAGCGGATTTCCCGGAGATTTTAAGATACAGCAGTCATGTGACGTTCAATTCGCTTACGCAGTTCGAACGTTTCTATCCGATGGTGCAGGCGGACGGAAACCGGGTATCGTGCGGTCTGCGCATCAATCCTGAATATTCGGATGTCAAAACGGATTTGTATAATCCTTGCGCTCCGGGCTCCCGGATGGGAGTGGTTAGCGACCTTTTGGACGGTCAGTTGCCCGATGGTGTCGAGGGCTTGCATTTTCATACGCTTTGCGAATCGAGTTCGTATGATCTGGAAAAGACGTTGGGAGAAGTGGAAAAGCGTTTCGGCCGTTTCCTGCCGCATATCAAATGGTTGAATATGGGAGGCGGGCATCTGATGACACGAAAAGGCTATGATACGGAACATCTGATCGGGCTGTTGCAGGCGTTCAAGGCCAAATATCCGAACCTCGAAATCATCATGGAGCCGGGAAGCGCATTTGCGTGGCAAACCGGATTTCTGTTGACGACGGTGGTGGATATCGTGGAGAATCATGGTATCAAGACCGCGATCATAGATGCCTCTTTCACTTGCCATATGCCGGATTGTCTGGAGATGCCCTATAAACCGGTGATTCGCGGGGCTATAGAGCCGGAAGAAGGAAAGCCTGTTTATCGTATCGGAGGAAACAGCTGTCTGAGTGGTGACTATATGGGCGATTGGTCTTTCGAGCGACCCTTGAAAGTGGGGGATAAATTGATATTCGAAGATATGATCCATTATACCGTTGTCAAAACGACCATGTTCAACGGAATCCCGCATCCATCCCTGGCTTTGTGGAGCAAGGAGGACCGGCTTGTGATGTACAAAGAGTTCGGCTACGAAGATTACAAGGGAAGAATGAACTGAATCAATTGACAATTAATAAAGAAGAGGAATGTCTGGATTGTAAATCAGGTTGTGCAAATAAAATTGTCGATTGTCAATTGTCAATTGTCAATTATTTAGTAATTTAGCGCACTCATTCAGAAAAGAAATAATTAAGCAATAATTAAGGTATGGGTATTTTTAGCTTTTTCAGTAAGGAAAAAAAGGAAACTCTGGACAAGGGGTTATCTAAGACAAAAGAAAATGTATTTTCTAAGATTACCAGAGCCATTGCCGGTAAAAGCAAGGTGGACGACGAAGTGCTGGACAATCTGGAAGAAGTACTGATTACTTCCGATGTCGGAGTAGATACTACACTGAAAATCATATCCCGTATCGAAGACCGCGTAGCCAGAGACAAATATGTGACGACCAGTGAGCTGACAGCGATCCTGCGTGAAGAGATCGCTTCCCTGCTTACAGAAAATCATACGGAAGACCTGGAGTCGTTTACGGTTCCGGAAGACAAGAAGCCGTATGTCATCATGGTCGTAGGCGTGAACGGGGTAGGCAAGACGACCACGATCGGCAAACTGGCTTATCAGTTCAAGAAGGCCGGTAAAAATGTGTATTTGGGAGCAGCCGATACGTTCCGCGCCGCAGCTGTAGAGCAATTGGTGATTTGGAGCGAACGGGTAGGAGTGCCTATCGTGAAGCAGAAGATGGGTTCCGACCCTGCTTCGGTGGCATTTGACACGTTGAGTTCGGCAAAGGCGAACGGGGCGGATGTGGTGATTATCGATACCGCCGGTCGCCTGCATAACAAGATCAATCTGATGAACGAGCTGACCAAGATCAAGAATGTGATGAAGAAAGTGGTTCCCGATGCACCGCACGAAGTCTTGTTGGTATTGGACGGTTCTACCGGACAAAACGCATTTGAACAAGCCAAGCAGTTTACGGCTGCAACCGAGGTGAATGCTTTGGCGGTTACCAAATTGGACGGAACGGCCAAAGGTGGCGTCGTGATCGGTATTTCGGATCATTTCCGTATCCCTGTCAAGTACATCGGCTTGGGAGAAGGAATGGAGGATCTCCAGGTTTTCAATAGAAAAGAATTTGTAAACTCCCTTTTCGGAGAATAAAGGGAGTTGTACCATAATATATGAGGAAAAATAAGGTAGATATTATAACGCTGGGATGTTCAAAGAACCTGGTGGATTCGGAGCAGCTTATGCGCCAGTTCGTGGCGAACGGGTATACCGTCGAACATGACCCCCATAAGATTAATGGTGAAATCGTTGTTGTGAATACCTGCGGTTTTATCGGAGATGCCCAGGAAGAGTCGATTAATATGATACTCGATCTGGGAGAGGCCAAGAAGAAAGGGAAGATCGGTAAATTGTTTGTCATGGGATGTCTTTCCGAACGGTTCTTAAAAGACTTGGAGAATGAGTTGCCGGAAGTCGACCGTTTCTATGGAAAGTTCAATTGGAAAGAACTGTTGAACGATTTGGGTAAATCCTACTACCGGGAATTGGCTGCCGACCGCGTCTTGACGACTCCCCGGCATTACGCCTACCTGAAGATCGCCGAAGGGTGTGACCGTACCTGTTCGTATTGTGCCATTCCGATCAGTACGGGGCGTTACCAGTCCATACCGATGGAAGAGATCGAGAAAGAGGTTCGCCTGCTGGTGAAACAGGGTGTGAAAGAATTTCAGGTGATCGCCCAGGATTTGACTTATTACGGTTTGGATTTGTATAAACGCCATGCGTTGCCGGAACTGGTGGAACGCATCTCCGATATTCCGGGAGTGGAATGGATCCGCTTGCATTATGGTTATCCGTCCCATTTCCCTTATGATCTGCTCAGGGTGATGAGCGAACGCGATAACGTTTGCAAATACATGGATATTGCCCTTCAGCATATCAGCGACCCGATGTTGAAGAAAATGCGCCGTAACATCACGAAAGAAGAAACATATGCCTTGATACGCCGGATGCGGGAAGAAGTACCCGGCATCCATTTGCGTACGACCTTGATGGTCGGCCATCCAGGGGAAACCGAGCAGGATTTTGAAGAACTGGTCGAATTCGTAAAAGAAGCCCGTTTCGAACGTATGGGCGCCTTTGCTTACAGTCATGAGGAAGGGACCTATTCGTTTAAACATTATACCGATGATATCGATCCGGAAGTCAAACAAGACCGTTTGGATTATCTGATGCGTATACAGGAAGGCATTTCGGCCGAAGTGAACGGTTCCAAGATCGGAAAGGTATTCAAGGTGATGATCGATCGGGAAGAAGAAGATTTCTATGTCGGCCGTACGGAATTCGACTCGCCGGAGGTCGACCCGGAAATACTTGTTTCTAAAGAGAAGCCGTTGATCCCCGGAACGTTTTATAACGTACGGATTGACGATGCGCAGGCTTTCGACCTGTATGGAAGCGTACTTTAATTTGACATAAAAACTGCAAAGATGTTTGTCGGTTTACGAAAAAATAACTAATATAGCTGCATAATCTATTAATGGACGCGGATATGAAAAATAAGGAACTAGTTACTGAACTTGCCGCCCGTATGGGTTGGACTGCGCAGGAAGTTGCTGAAACGCTTTCTGTCCTGAGTTCCGTCGTCAGTTCGCGTCTGGTAGATAACGACACCATATATTTGCAGGGCTTCGGTCAGTTTGAGGTGAAAAAAAAAGCGGAACGGATCTCTGTCAATCCTTCAAACGGAAAACGGTATTTAGTTCCTCCCAAACTTGTCCCGGTGTTCAAACCCGGAACGACCGTCAAGAATAAACTAAAAGAATTAGGCGACCATGAATAACCGGCTGGCGATACAGGATCTGGCCGGTCTGTTGGCCGAATATACAGGTAAGGACAAGAATAGTTCCGAGCGCTTTTTGAGAGAATTCATAGCGGTCGTGTCGGAAGGTGTCTATACGGATAAACTGGTAAAGGTCAAAGGGCTCGGTACTTTTAAGATCATTCCGGTGGAGAAGCGTGAAAGCATTCATGTGAATACGGGTGAACGTTTTGTAATCCCGGAACATTACAAGTTTTCCTTCCTGCCGGACAAGGAACTGCGGGAGCTTGTCAATAAGCCGTTCTCTTTTTTTGAAACGACCGAACTGCGGGAGAATGTCGATTTTACCGATATGGATGTCGTGTTGGACGAACCGGACATAAAAGAGACGGAAGACGAATCGATTGAGGAGATGATACCGGAAGAGAAACATTTTCCCGAAGAAGAACCTGTTGTCTTCTCGGAAGAGGGATCTGCTGTTCCTCCGGAAGAAGACCCGGTTGTCTTTTCAGAAGAAGAACCTGCCGGGCAGCCCGAAGATGAAGGGATGGATACCCTTGAACCGGTTGTGGACGAACGTTCAGATAGTTCCGGACCTGACAGTCCGAGCGAAGAGGTAGAAACTGGTCCGGATGCGGAAAGAAAGAAGCCCCGCACGAAGCGGATTGCCGTTGTTTCTATGTTTGTATTCCTTCTTATGCTATTCAATATCGGGCTTTACCTGAATCGCACGTACTTTTTCAAAAAGGAAAAAGAGCCCTTGAGGATTGATACGGTCTTTCCCAAAGGAGAGACTATTGCGACCGAAGCCGTTCCGGATACGACAATCGTTTTTGCCAATGAAGATTCCTCCCAGACTGTGGGTGAAACAACGGTGGAAAATCCGGAAGTTGAACCCGAAGCCGCTTCGCCTAAAGTCATTGCCCGTGTCAAGATCGAGCCGGGAAGCCGCCTGACGCTGATCTCGTTGAAATATTACGGAAGCAAATTGTTCTGGGTATATCTGTATGAATATAACAGAGCTGTCATAACGGACCCGAATAACGTGCCTATCGGCACTGTGATCGAGGTGCCTGCACCGGAAATGTACGGCATCGACCGTCGTGATCGTTCTTCCATTGAAAAAGCCGCTGCCCGCCAGACTGAGATACTGAGTGGCAAACTGTAATAAAAACTCTCTCTTTTAAGTAAAATAAAACAAAATAGTTCTGTGCAGGTTAGTATTATTTAACTGCGAAAGTGCAGAATACGAATTTAACATTTCTAATTTTGTGCATCTTAAAAAAAGCAAGTAAAAAATAGTAACAATATAATTGAAAAAAATCTATGAGTCAGACAGTAGACATTCGTGAGTTGAACGAGCGAATTGAAAGTAAAAGTTCGTTTGTGAACATGATTACGATGGGTATGGACCAGGTAATTGTTGGACAGAAACATTTGGTTGAATCATTATTGATCGGTCTGCTTTCAGATGGCCATATCCTGCTGGAAGGTGTGCCGGGATTGGCAAAGACATTGGCCATTAAGACACTGGCATCATTGATCGATGCGAAGTATAGCCGTATCCAGTTCACGCCGGACTTACTGCCGGCTGACGTGATCGGTACGATGATTTATAGTCAGAAAAGCGAAGAATTCCAAGTCAAACAAGGTCCAGTCTTCGCTAATTTTGTATTGGCGGATGAAATCAACCGTGCTCCGGCAAAGGTGCAGAGTGCCCTTCTGGAAGCAATGCAGGAACGCCAGGTGACAATCAGCGAAAATACATACAGATTACCGTCTCCTTTCTTGGTAATGGCGACCCAGAACCCGATCGAGCAGGAAGGAACCTATCCGCTGCCTGAAGCACAGGTAGACCGTTTCATGCTGAAGGTCATCATCAACTATCCGAAGAAAGAAGAAGAAAAGTTGATTATCCGTCAGAATATCTCCGGAGTGAAGCCGGACATTAAACCGATCCTGACGAAGGAAGAGATCCTCGAAGCCCGTAAGGTTGTCCGTGAGGTTTATCTGGACGAAAAGATCGAACGCTATATCGTAGACATTGTGTTTGCTACCCGCTTCCCGCAGGAACATGGTTTGGCAAATCTGGCTAACATGATCTCCTTCGGAGCCTCTCCGCGTGCGTCCATCAGTTTGGCGCTGGCTGCCCGTGCGTATGCCTTTATCAAACGCAGAGGATATGTGATCCCCGAAGATATCCGTGCCGTATGCCACGACGTGATGCGTCACCGTATCGGTTTGAGCTACGAAGCGGAAGCCAATAACCTGACCTCCGAAGAGGTGATCAGCGAAATCCTGAACAAAGTCGAAGTCCCTTAAATAGTTGAAAGTTGAAAGTTGAGAGTTGAAAGTTGCGTAAGCAGCCCGTTTTTAGCTCTCCTTATTAACTTTCAACTTTCAACTCTCAACTTTCAACTGAATAATATGGAAACAAGTGAACTATTAAAGAAGGTTCGACGGATTGAGATAAAGACGCGCGGCTTGTCACGCAATATTTTTGCCGGGCAATACCATTCGGCGTTCAAAGGGCGCGGTATGGCGTTCAGCGAAGTGCGCGAGTATCAATACGGAGACGATATCCGTGATATTGACTGGAACGTGACCGCACGTTACGTCCGCCCATACGTGAAGGTGTTCGAAGAAGAACGGGAGCTGACGGTGATGTTGCTGATCGACGTGTCGGGCAGCAGGGACTTCGGTTCCGTGAATGTAATGAAGAAAGAAGTCATTACGGAGATTGCGGCGACACTGGCTTTCTCGGCTATCCAGAACAACGACAAGATCGGCGTGGTGTTCTTCTCCGACAAGATAGAGAAATTCATCCCTCCCCAGAAAGGGAAGAAGCACATCTTGTATGTCATTCGCGAACTGATCGACTTCCAGCCGGATAAAAAACAGACCAACATTGCACAGGCATTGAAATATCTGACCAATGCGATCAAGAAGCGCTGTACGGCTTTCCTGATCTCCGACTTTATCGACAAGGATGGTTTCAAGGATGCCTTGACCATCGCCAACCGTAAGCATGACGTGGTGGCCATACAGGTGTATGACCGCCGCGAGACGGAACTACCGGCTGTAGGGTTGATGAAGATCAAGGATGCGGAAACCGGACAGGAGCGCTGGATAGACAGCTCGTCCGCCCGTGTACGGGCCGCCTACAAGGAATGGTGGGACCGCCGGCAGGCTGCCATGAGCGATTCATTCAAGAAATGTCGTGTCGATTCGGTCTCCATCCGTACGGAAGATGATTATGTGAAAGCATTGATTGCTCTTTTTGACAAACGTAATTAAAGCAAACAAATGAAATTAATAAAGAAAAGCATTCTGTTACTTGCACTTGCCGGTGGAACATTCCTGTCCGGCGGGAAAGCATATGCGCAGCAGACGCTCGTTGACGTTCGTGTCGACTCTGCCGCCATACTGATCGGAGAGCAGACTGTTTTACATTTGACGGTAACGGCAGACAAAGATAAGGCCGTCCAGCTTGTCATCCCGCGTGACACGTTGATGGCAGGAGTGGAGGTGCTGGAAATTCCGAAAGCGGACTCCACCTTGATCGAAAACGACCGCCTGCTGATCGAGCAGGACTTGCTGGTGACCTCTTTCGACTCTTCTCTATATTTGTTGCCCCCGTTTATGGTGATCGACGGGGCGGATACCGTTTACTCCAACCAGGTGGCCTTGAAGGTGTCGACGGTTCCTGTCAATGCCGACAAACCGGAGGAGTTTTACGATATTAAAAACGTCTGGAAGCCGCCTTTTGTATTGGCCGATTACTATCCCTGGATATTCGGCGTGTTGCTGACTCTGTTCCTGATCTGTGTGGTTGCCTATGTGATCAAACGTATGCGTAACCGTCAGTCCATCCTGCCGTTCAAGAAGCCGGAACCTAAACTTCCGCCTCACGAACAGGCGATCAAGGAACTTGACGAGATCAAGCAGCAGAAGCTCTGGCAACAGGGGCGTAGCAAGGAGTATTATACATTGATTACGGATACGTTGCGTCGTTATATTGTGGATCGTTTCGGTATCAATGCGATGGAAATGACTTCCGGTGAGATACTCGATATCATCCGTAAGCAGCAGGAGGCGACTTCTGTCTATGAAAGCCTGAAGCAGATCATGCAACTGGCCGATTTCGTGAAGTTCGCGAAGATGAATCCGCTACCCGATGAAAACGACTTGAGTTTGATGAACGCTTATCTGTTCATTAACCAGACGAAGGTGGAAGAGATTCCCGTTCCCGGAGAAGGTGAAAAGGCTGAAGGTGAAGTAAAGTCTGTAGAAAAGAATGATTCAAATATAAGTAAAGAATAAGATGATATTTGCAAATCCTACATATCTGTATTTGTTATTGTTGCTGATCCCGATGATCGGATGGTACGTCTACAAACTGAGCAAGAATCAGGCAAGTTTGCAGGTGTCGTCTACGGAAGGTTTCGATGCTCCGGAAGCAAGCTCCTGGAAAGTCTGGCTCAGGCATGTCCCTTTCATTTTGCGTATGGCGGCAGTAGCTGTCCTCGTCGTGATATTGGCGCGTCCGCAGTCGACCAACAGTTGGCAGAATTCTTCGACGGAAGGTATCGACATCGTGCTGGCAATGGATATCTCGACCAGTATGATGGCGCAGGACTTGAAACCGAATCGTCTGGAAGCATCCAAAGATGTGGCGTCCGCTTTCATCAACGGCCGTCCGAACGATAATATCGGTTTGGTCGTGTTTGCAGCGGAGAGTTTCACGCAATGCCCGTTGACAACCGACCATACGGTCTTGTTGAACCTCTTCAAGGATGTCCAGCCGGGTATAATCCAGGATGGGACGGCGATCGGTCTGGGGTTGGCGAATGCTGTCAGCCGTATCAAGGATAGCCAGGCCAAGTCGAAAGTGATTATCTTGTTGACGGATGGTGTGAACAACCAGGGCGAGATCGCTCCGGTGACGGCTGCCGAGATAGCCAAGACGTTCGGAGTCCGTGTCTATACGATCGGTGTCGGAACGCAGGGCAAGGCTCCTTATCCGTTCCAGACGGCCTTCGGTGTCCAGTATATGGATGTCGATGTGGAGATCGACGAGCCGACCCTGAAGCAGATTGCCGCTACGACCGGCGGACAGTATTTCCGTGCGACGGATAATGCCAGCCTGAAGGAGATCTATTCGGAAATCGATAAGATGGAGAAGACGAAGATCAGCGTGCAGGAATACAGTAAAAAGCAGGAAGAGTACAAGAATTGGGCGATCCTGCTGTTCTCGCTGTTGCTGGTCGAGATATTATTGAGAAATACATTGTTAAGAAATATACCGTAAATATAAAAGGCTTATGTTTCGTTTTGCACATCCGGACTTTTTATACTTGCTCTTCTTGCTTCCCGTACTGGTTGCATTCTATGTGTATGCAATCGTCTTGAAGAAGAAGGCAATCAAGAAATATGGTAATCCCGAATTGTTGGCAGAGTTGATGCCGGAGGTTTCTCCCAAGCGTCAGCATCTGAAGTTTTGGCTGTTGTTCGGAGCCATCACGATGGTTATCATAGTTATGGCCGGACCGCAGTTCGGCTCCAAACTGGAGACAGTGAAGCGTCAGGGAGTGGAGATCATGGTTTGTCTGGACGTATCCAATTCGATGTTGGCAGAAGATGTCTCGCCGGATCGCCTGTCCAAGGCCAAGCAGATGTTGTCTAAGCTGACTGACGGCTTTTCTAATGATAAGGTCGGACTGATCGTTTTCGCAGGAGATGCTTTCACGCAGCTTCCTATCACTTCCGATTATGTCTCGGCCAAGATGTTCCTTTCATCCATCAACCCGTCGATGGTGTCGACACAAGGTACGGCTATCGGCGCAGCTATCAACCTGGCGATGCGTTCCTTTACACCGAGCGAGACATCGGACAAGGCGATTATCCTGATCACCGATGGCGAGAACCACGAAGACGATGCCGTGAAAGCCGCTGCCGCAGCAGCAGAAAAAGGCATTCATGTAAACATTGTCGGCATGGGTGATCCGAAAGGTTCTCCGATCCCGGTGGACGGTAGCAACAACTACATGAAGGATAAGGATGGGAATGTGGTGATCACGAAACTAAATGAAGAGATGTGTCAGGAGATTGCGGCTGCCGGCCATGGGACGTATGTCCGTGCCGACAACACCAATTCAGCGCTTCGTGCACTTCAAAAAGAGATCGATAAAATGAATAAATCGGAACTGGACAGCAAAGTCTATTCGGAATATGACGAACGTTTCCAGTTTGCCTGGATCGCATTGATTCTGCTTTTAGTGGATTTCATGACGCTGGACCGCAAGAACCGTGTATTCAAAAAAGTAAAATTATTCTCTTAAAATGCTATGGATAAGATGAAACGTATGCGAAAATCGATTATATGGATGGCGGCATTCATGTTCTGCTGCGGGGCTGTGTTTGCCCAGAAGGCGGAACGTAAGAATGTGCGGGAGGGGAATAAACTTTATGAGACGGAGAAGTTTACCGAGGCGGAAATCGCCTACCGGAAAAGTTTGGAAGTGAACCCGCGTTCGTCCGAAGGAACTTATAACTTGGGGAACGCTTTGTATAAGCAGAAGAAATTCCCTGAAGCTGCTGAGCAGTACCAGTTGCTAGCCGGACAGGGGGAGAAGATGATCGAAACGCCCGAAGGTAAAGCCCGCTTGGCTGAGATTTACCATAATGTCGGAAATATTGGCATGCAGAGTAAAGAGTATGCCAAAAGTGTCGAAGCTTACAAACAATCTTTGCGCCTGAATCCGAAAGATGATGAAACACGTTATAATTTGGCTTTGGCACAAAAGTTGTTGCACGATCAGCAGAATCAGCAGAATGAAGATCAAAATCAGGATCAGAACGAGGACAAGAAGGAAGATCAGGATAAACAGGATCAACAGCAGCAGAACCAAGATCAGCAACAACAGCAGGATGATAAGAAGCAGGATAAGACACAGGAACAACAGCCGCAGCAGCAGGAACAGATGAGCAAGGATAACGCTCAGCAGATGTTGGATGCTTTCCTGCAGGATGAAAAAGACACTCAGGAGAAGGTGAAGAAAGCGCAGGCTCAACAGCAACAGCGTCGTCGCACGGATAAGGAGTGGTAAACAGAAATTGAAAATTAAGAATTAAAAATTAAAAAATAAGGATTGAGGAATGAGGAAATTAGTTTTCTTATTTGTTCTCTTTGCAACTTTCGGAGTGGTAGCCAGAGCGGCGGATGTGACGTTCAAGGCTTCTGCTCCGGAAGCTGTTGTTATGGGAGAAACTTTCAGATTGTCGTACACGGTGAATGCGGAAGGTAAGGATATACGTGTACCGGAAATACCGGACTTTGAGGTATTGATAGGTCCGTCTACTTCCACAAATATGAGTACCCAGATCATTAACGGTAAAATGACAACCGAAACGTCATTGACGTTCACCTATATTCTCCAACCGAAGAAAGAGGGTACTTTCAATATCGCACCGGCAACAATCAAGGTCAAAGGCGCCAATTACACATCTAACGCATTGGTGATAAAAGTGCTTCCTCCCGATAAGGCGGAAGAGGCAACCAAAGGCGGTTCGACCGGTACCGGTATCAGTAAGGACGATGCTTTTCTGACAATCGATGTTTCTAAACGGAATGTATATGAACAGGAAGGTATTTTGGTTACATTTAAATTGTATGTAAGAAAAGATATCGGAGGGATCGACCAGCCTAAATTTCCCGAATTTACAGGTTTCCTTGCCCAAGAGGTAGAATTGCCGCAAAATAAGCAACTGGTAATGGAGAACTATAAGGGAAAGAACTATGGGACTGCCATTATAAAACAGACGGTGCTGTACCCTCAGCGTTCAGGGAAGATTACGATTCCTTCCGGGAAACTGGATATTGTTTTGCGTGTGCCCGGACCGGCCAGACAGAGAAGCAGTGTATTCGATGATTTCTTCGGTTCGTCGTCTTATATAGATGTAAAGAAAGAATTGACAACGCCCCCTGTAACGATCGACGTCAAGCCGTTGCCGTCGGGTAAACCGGCCTCGTTCTCCGGTGCGGTAGGCAATTTCACAATGACATCCAGCATCAGTTCCAATAATGTAAAGACAGATGATGCCGTTACCGTGAAGGTGAAGATTTCCGGTAATGGAAACATCAAGCTGGTAAAGAATCCGGAAGTCGCTTTCCCGAACGATTTCGACGTTTATGATCCGAAGGTGGAAGTGGACATCAAGACTACCGCGGCAGGAACTTCCGGTACGAAGACGATCGAATATATGGCCATCCCGCGTTACGCAGGCGATTTCGAAATTCCGGCTATCGCATTCTCTTATTTCGATACGAAGACCGGTTCCTATAAGACGATTACCTCCGAACCATACAAACTTCACGTAGAGCAGGGCAAGGGGGGTGGAACATCTTCTCCTGTCGTTTCTAACTTCAGCAACAAGGAAAGTGTTAAATATCTGGGTAAGGATATCCGTTACCTGAAAGTGAACGGCATTCATTTCGTTCCGAATAATGAACTGTTCTTCGGTTCATTCATGTACTATATGTGCTATCTGATTCCGGCAATCCTGTTCATTGTCTTCTTCTTCATCTACCGCAAGCAGGTGAAGGAAAATTCCAATCTGGCATTGGTCCGTACGAAGAAAGCCAATAAGATGGCGGTAAGACGTCTGAAAAATGCCGGCAAGCTGATGAAGGAAAACAAGAAAGAAGAATTCTATGACGAAGTGCTTCGTGCCTTGTGGGGCTACTTAAGCGACAAGTTGAGTATACCTCAGGCCAACCTGACAAAGGATAATGTCGAAACGGAACTGGCAAAGTATGGTGTGGATGACGCTTTGATCAAAGAATTTATGGATATCCTGAACACTTGCGAGTTTGCCCGCTATGCTCCGGCACAGGCTTCGGATGCAATGGATAAGCTATATGAACAGACAGTGGATGCCATTGGTAAAATGGAAAATACAATTAAAAAGTAACGCGATGAAGATGAATATAAATATGAAAAAGATCGTATTCTTTCTGCTGGTTCAATTCGTTACCTTAGGGGCATTTGCTCAAGAGGCGACGATTAAAGAGGCGGAAGTTGCCTATACGAAAGAAGACTATGGCAAGGCTATCGAACTCTACGAAGGGCTTCTGAAAACGCATGGCGAATCGGCTGAGATTTACTATAACTTAGGTAATGCCTATTATAAGGAGAACAAGATTGCCCCGGCCATCCTGAATTACGAGCGGGCTTTGCTGTTGGATCCGGGAGACGGGGATATCCGTTTCAATTTGCAGCTGGCACGTCAGAAGTCTGTAGACAAGATCGAGCCGGTGGGCGATTTCTTCCTGCACCGTTGGTTCGACAAGGTTCAGAACATGGGGGCTGCCGATTCGTGGGCGCAAATCGGTATTGTTTGTTTTATCCTTTTTATCGGCTGTCTGATCCTGTTCTTCTTCTCCAAGTGGATTCATTTGAAGAAGATCGGGTTTTATCTGGGGCTGGTATTCTTGTTGTTGGTCATCTTTGCCAATATCTTTGCCGGCAACCAGAAGGACGAGCTGATAAACCGGAAGAGCGCGATCGTGTTTGCTCCGACAGTGACAGTGAAAAGTTCTCCCGATGCAAGCGGAACCGACTTGTTTATTCTGCATGAAGGAACGAAGATCTCTATCAAGAGCAAGTTGGGAGACTGGAATGAAATAGAAATGGAAGATGGAAATGTAGGATGGATGCCCAGCAAAGACATGGAAATCATTTAGGATTTGTGATTTATAACTTATGATTTATCATTGACGCATAAATTATAAATCACAAATCACAAATCTCCTTTTTCAATGGTTGAGAAAATACTAAATTACGAACGCGACGCGTTCTTTGCGCTTAACGGCAGCGACTCTGCTTTTCTGGATCGTTTTATGTGGATTTTCACAGGAAAGGCAGTTTGGCTGCCGTTAGCCTTTCTGATCCTGTTGGTTCTGATCTATAAAAAGAACTGGCGCGAGTCATTATTGATCCTGCTGGCGATCGTATTGGTCGTTACGCTGTGCGACCAGTTTGCCTCTCACGTCTGTAAGCCTGTCTTCACCCGTTTCCGCCCGACTCACC
>ERZ773277.983-NODE-983-length-26038-cov-4.382519_pt1 | contig 26038 bp, 23 predicted proteins | sample MGYA00511957_ERZ773277 | MGnify/ENA primary metagenome ERZ773277 (study PRJEB29015, sample SAMEA2737800) | human gut metagenome | biome: human gut; feature: human-associated habitat; material: faeces | place: China | collected 2012 ... | reverse complement strand
CGTCGAACAACAGGAAATAGTCCTTATAGACGGGGATTTCCAACTCGTGCATGGCGGGGAGCACCTTTTTGTCGAAGCCTTCGGGTGTAGTGATGATTTTGCGATAGCCGTCATGCTCGCCCGCAAGATAGGCTTTCACATCCTCTTTCGTAATGCCCTCGTACACGGCGAACAGAAACGGGTGCTCCGCTTTCTTGCCGAGAATTACGGGGATGTTCGGCTCGATGATGATGGAATGGCGTGCCGCATTTACGATTTCGCTGTGGGTCGCACCGCATCCCGTGATGGTTTTGTCGAAAATCGTGTTTGCGGGAATCGCAGGCAGGACATCGGTCAGGCATTGGCCCTTGTCAATGTTAAGAATTTCGGTTCGCATCTTGTTATCTGTCATAAAAATAAATTTAGTTTGCACCCTTGGTCGGCCGTACGCTCCGACCTCGTTTACGACTGCAAAAGTGGTCGATTTTTTTTGCTTCTCCGAGCCTTTCGAGGTAGAGGTTGCAGGCTATATTCAGACCTATTCTTTACCTCTGTCTTTTAATTGGTTACATTTTGCGGTTCATCGGTCGTTTTTTTAGTTCAACCTCCACTTTCGGGCTTTCGGTTTCTCCCTGCGGATTCATCAGCCGTACGCTCCGATTTCCTCCGCTTGCAGGATATAAAACACTTGAACACGCCCTTTCGCTAATCGGTTCGGGGTAGAGAATATCGGCTTGTTTTCGGCCTGTTCTTTACCTCTGTTCTTCACTCCGTTGCAAAGAGCCGTTTTCAGTCGTTTTTTCGTTCGGTACATTGTCTTGTCGTTATTGATTACGCTGGCAAATATCAGCCATTTTTTCGCGTTCTCCGAGCCTTTCGAGGTAAACAATGTCGGCTGTTTTCATGCCTATTATTTACCTGTTTGTCAGTTTTATGTCAGATTCTTTTACTCCGTTACGATAACGCGAAAATCGCTCTTGGGTTTCGGCGGAGCAGGTAAAGAAAAAGGGTGCATTTCTGCACCCATTCTCTACCTGAAATATGTCGGTTATTCAGAATAAATCCTTATGAACGATGTTGTCCGTTACGATGTGTATTCGCCCGAACTCGACAGACGGGAATTTCGGTATCTTTCCCCCGCCGTATTTCTGTACGTTCTTCTTTATATAGCCGATGTCGGCGCGTATGTTTTTGGGGTTGAAAGAACCGTCATAGCCTTTATAGGAGGGATAGCACCCGACGAAGCGGGTGTAATCATAGATCAACCTACAAAGTTCGTTCGGCGTGTCGGGATTCTCGGACATCGCATTTTCTTCATGGAGCATCCGATAAATCCCGTATGCGACAATCGGATAGCGCGTATTCATCGGCTTGGCTCCTGCCGACGGTTTGCGTCGTTCCAATTCCTGCCGTGCTTCCTCGGCGGTCTGAATGTCGGGGAAATAATCGGCGAGTTCCTTTCGGATCAGACGGAACAGCCAGTTATTCGTATTGGGAATTGTCTGCGGCTCCTGCTTGCGGCTGTTGGTGCGCAGAGTTACGGGCATTTCCTGTTCTCCGACACGTTCGTATAGGTTCCGATGCCGTTGTTCGGTTTCTTCCATAAAAAGCATCAGTTTCGCCCACTCGCCCTTATAGGTGTTCCAATCTTCCCAATATCCGCGTTCGTATAACTCCTCCTCGTTGAATTTGCGGTCGGTGATGATGTAAGCCACGAATAAGAGGGCTTCACGCAGTCGGTCGGTCAAAAGGGGCGTTTCTCCGAACAGTTCCATATAAGCGTCATAATCGAAACGGTTAATAGGCAAATATATCTCGTGCTCCTCTTGGATCGCTTTGGCGGCATGCTTTCCCGTACTCGATTCTATTTCATTGCTAAAGTATCCCAGCGTAATGCCGAAATAGTTTTCCAGCAACGGGGCGATTTCCCGTAAAGAGCGGGTATCGGTAGCCAAACAGCCTTTCGAGCCTGTAAGTTTGTTCATAAGCGGTAATTGTTTCAACGAATTTACAAAATTCCGCTTTCTGTCGCAACCGACGACCGCAGAAAAAAGAAAAGGGACTACCCGATGCAAGCGGATAATCCCTCAAAGAGTAGGACCAACTTTGACCGAGGGGTTATTTTAAGACCCCTCGGAAAAGTCGGTCCGAGTTTTTGTCATAGCAAGTTTTGCATAGCCGCGTCGATTTGACTATTCTCGAAAGAATCCAAATAGATTTGGGTAGTCGATAAATCGGAATGACCGAGCGATTCGGAAATGATGGCAATATTCACTCCCGAACGCTTCAAAACCGTTGCGAACGTGTGCCGAGCGACATAGGTAGTCAGTTCGATTTTCAGCCCCAACAATCGGCTCCACTCATGCAGGGCCTTATTCACATGTTTCAGCACCTTGCGTACTCGGTCGTAAATCTGTTGCTCGGTCTTGTGTATGCGGCGGTCGAGTATCGGGAAAATATAATCCTCGTCCGCATGGTCGGATTTGGCGTATTTGCCGATAATCGCTTTCGACTGATCCGAGAGGTGGCAGGTCATCTCCTTGCTGGTTTTGTGGCGGGCATAGTAGATTCTTTCCTCGTCCATATCGCAGTAACGCAGGGTGGCGATGTCCTTGAAATTGATGCCTGCCGAGAGATAGGAAAACAGGAAAATGTCCCGTGCGAAATCCAGATAGGCCGAACCGTCGGCGGGTATCTCCGCCTGCATCAGCCGTTGCACCTCCTCCTTGCGGATGGCGCGTTTGCGGGTAGCTGTCCACAACCGTCCGATTTTGAATTGCAGGAACGGACTGTGCGGCGTGGTGAAAATCCCCTCGGCAAGAGCCTTGTTATAGACGGCTTTCAGAACGCTGAATTTCGTGGCTATCGAATTGCTCTTGTTACCCTTTTTCATTAGGAACAGTTCGAAATCACGCAGGTAGCCGACCGTAATTTCGTCGAAACGGATATTGGTCGAGCGGAATTGTTGCAGGAGTGAAAACGTGACCTTGTGTTTCGACGCCGAGCCGATTTTACCCACCGATTCCAACTGTGCAATCGTGCGGCGGAAATATTCAGCTATCGTGCAATAGACCCTCCGTCCGTCGGTTTCCAGCACGTTGTCCAGCGTTACGGGAACCTCCAACGCTTCAAGCCGTTTGATGCGCTTGTCGTATTTCTCGATTTGCTCGTAAATCCGTAGCTGAACGGCGGGATTCTGCGTTTTAAGCGTTTGGGTGTCGAAATCCCAATCGTCGGCGGGGATATTGATTCCCGTGCTTACATAGCGGCTGCGGCGATTGACGGTAAAACGCAGGTAGATGTTCGTGGTGCGGTTTTGATTGATGCGGTCTTTTCTGCAAATGGCATTGATGCTGACATTCATAATGTTGCGGCATTGTGCAGACAGGCGCGGGCGGTGTTCTACCGCCGTAAAACATGGTTAAACAAATGGTAAAACATTCTTCGGAAAATGGCGCGAAAAAGGCATTATGGGGAGTTTCATTTCGCACCCGCAAAAAGAAAAACGAGCGATAATTCATTGATTATCACTCGTTTATCGAGAGCGGAAAACGGATTTCCGACCCAAGCATATTCCTTGTTCACAATCAGCGCATTACGTGAAGCATTTTCCTCAAAGGTCACTCCCGCGATGCGGCCATCATGCACTCGTTTGCATCCCAATGCTTTTGACAAAGATAGTGATTTTATTTCAATACCCAACCTCCAAAATTGGACATTCACACATCGGATGATTATTCCTCATCTTGAGACAATCTTGATATTTCTGAATGCAGGTTTATTATTGGCTCATAATTTTCATTCCCTGATAAACTTGCGAGATTACTGTGATAGCAAATTCTCATATCAGCCTCTGAAATGTAGTATCTACGCATAAATTCTTCGGAGAGCATTTCTTCGACAGAAGAGTAGGGACTATCTTCAACAGAATAATTTTCAATTAAAAAGTCTTTATAAGCTTGTTCTATGGAATCCTTCGTTTTTTGATGTATTTCTTCTAAGAATTTCAAAACATCTGATATTCGAGCATCAACCGAATATTGCTCTTTATAAAAAATGTTTCCATTTGAGTGGGCTATGTTATTCCGATCTTTGACAAGCTTTTTATATTCCCCTATTCGTTCAGTTAATCCCCAAAATCTGAATATTTGCAAAATTCGGCTTTCCTGTTCTTCGGAAAAACCAAAAGGTGATGTAGCAGTGCCAAGACATTTTTCGAAGCCATATGAAATTTTCTCAAAATCTTCTGGATGGATACTTTTAAGTTTCCATATTGTGAAATAGACAAAACACATGAAAAGCATGTGATAACCCATAAAGGCGAACTGATATTGTTCGTTTTGATAGTTACTCTCAAATGCTTTCCAAAGATATTGGACATATTCTGTCTCCTCAGCACTTTTATAATGGAGAGGTAGATATGAAAATATTCTAGGGGCTTCTTCCATTTCTTCTACATTAATGCTACTCTAAGATTTGATAATCCGGGCAGGTATAAAGACATGGGAATCTGGTTTAATTCCCATGATATGCTTGAGAATATTAGTTTGTTTCTAATCTGCTCTTTTATTTCGCTGGATTTATAATACTCATTTATAAAACTTGCAATATTCTGGATAAGATTATCATCAAGCATTACCATTGCATTATTTTTACTAGCGATGCTAATCTTTAATGCATTGACTGCATTAGTTATTGCTAAATAAATCTCATTTGCAATAGCACCTATCTTTGCTTTTCGTTGATTGTTTATATTTTGCTCTTCATATTGCGCAAGTTGTAATTTTAAATTTAATTCATTCTTTAATTTCAGCATAAAGATTTCCGCTTGGAGAGCCGATAAATTTCTGTCTAGACTCATTAACTCATTTTTATAAGTTCTGGCTAGATTCAAAGAATTTAATGCGCTATTGCTATAATATAATCTATTCATCACCTTCCTTCTTCTTGTTAATTGCATCCAATTTACTCTGATATTCTGTTATAATATTTTCAATAGTCTCCTTGTAGGAATCTATTGTGCTGTTAGTTTGATTTCTTAATCCATTAAAAATGTTTGTCGCATTAGCAATGGTTCCGTCTATATCTTCTTTCCCTTTTTTTCTTAGGTCTTCAATTTCCTTTCTGGACTGTTCAATCTTAAATAAAGAAAAGAAGCTGAACACAAGGAATATAATTGTCAGAACTGAAGCCCACACTGTAATGTTGGTATACTCATGCTCAATCTTGTTTAGATGCAATTCCAGCATTTTCTCCGACATGACAGAAGATATCATATCTCTATATTGTAGAGAAAGTGTGTCAGAAGCGATTCTTGTTATACATTCATTCTGTTCTCGCAGATATTCTATATCAGCATATAACTTTGTAAATATCTTTTCTGCAGATAATGAATCTTTTGAGTAACATGCATTACTCAAACACATCATTTGTTTATCCAGGCAGGACTGTAATTCCTTCCGATGAGCTGCAGATTGTTCGATAAAAGCATGGATATTGTTTGCCGATTGCTTTTGAATCTGGTCATAACTATTTACAATTCTTTCTTGAGATCCCTTTAGGTTTGAATTTGCGATTCCAAGAAAGACTCCATATGTAACAATAATAATAGCCATCACAATACAAAAGCACAAAGAATGATGCCGATTTACAAATTTCTCAAACCTCCCTTCTGCATCATTCTGTTCGGGTGGAAAATTGACAGGTATTGACTGAGGTTGACTTCCCAAATTGGATCTATCTGTTCCCTGAGGGCTTGCTGTACTCTGTTTAGATTTCCTCTTTGCCATAATTGTTATTCGTTCCAGATTCTTGCAATGCGTTTATTCATCTTTTCCGTAAATACATTGATTAATTCTTTTACGCTATCAACATATTTCTGCTCACGGTCAAGTTGATCCACAATTTCTTTTTGTATATCAGGGTTTGGAAGCACAACCTTGAGTCCTTTGACAAAGGACAAATTTGCCATTCTGAATTTACCATCTCCAAGTTTGATAAATTCAGGATATAATAATTGCGCAGCATAAAATAAAAACTTAGTTAATACCGCATTTTCATCTTTAGGGTACAATCCTGCAATATTTTGGTTGGTTGTTGTTTCAAATTCCAAATATGCCGTTTTTCCAATCGTGGCGCCTACAAGTGCAATAAGAGTTGTACCGACTTTAAATAATTTCGCATTTGAATTATTGAAGCCTTGTTCTGTTATATATTCATCTGCAGCTGATATGGGCTTATCTTTGCAAACACCTGATCCAACCCACGGAATATTGCCATTCCAATAAGCTGGATTATCTCGCGATGGAGTACCTCCCGATCTGATATCACAAATATCCCCTAAAGCCGCCATCGGCCAATTCGGATCAATGTCTATCTGCGGTTTATAATTGTCTACAATGGTTTTGGCGGCATCTATAATTTTTTGATAATTATCTAATTCCTTAACAATTGCATATTGGTCGGTTATTGAAGGTAACGGAATTAAAAATTCCTTTAAAGACGATCTTGTGATTTGAGGTTGCGCCGCACCCGTTATCACAAGGGACAAATCACTATGCACAAGAATATAATATAGATATAATTTGTCTAATATACTTGTATCCATCGGTTGTGCAACCATTGCATTACCCGTAATCCAACATTTCCCAGTTGTTATATTGATTGTGCCGCAAGTAGCCCCTCTACATGTAATAATAACTTCAGGCTCATCATGGTTATATTTATCATAACGACCTATAATACCATTTGCACCATACACAACATATTCCCCATCTTCTATTAACTCGCTACTAGTTATAGTTTTAGGTTGGTATAGGTTACATACATCTCCTAATTTAACTTGGGGGTATATTGATTTTTTTACAGTTTTTTGTATATATCGCTCTACACTTAAATCATAATCGGCTGTGTTAGCAATTTGAGATTTATTTACTAATGAAATAATAGTATTACTTACACATTCTTCGTTTCGGTGTATTTTAGTTCTGATGTCTTTGATGGCAGACGCAATACTTTCGAGCTGACTTCCTTCAATAGGGCGTCGTTGTGCACCTAATGAGAAGCCGTCATTTTCGACCTTTGCAAAAAGGATTTTATCGGTAAGTCTGGCTATTACTTTGTCGAATAGCAGAATAGATGTCTTTACGCCGCTGTAAGGATTGAAAACCCCTTGCGGTAAAGAAATAACACCATAAAGATAATTGTCATTGATAAGCATCTTGCGCAATTTGACAAAAGCGGAGTCGGTTTTGAATATCACACCCTCGGGCACAATTACCGCCCCTCGGCCTGTTTTGGTAAGATGCTCAATAATATAATCTACAAATAACGCCTCACTCCGTTTGCTTTGGATTGAAAAACGAGCATGAGGTTTTATACCACCTTTAGGAGACATAAAGGGAGGATTTGCAAGAATGACATCGAAATATTCATTCCATTTTGCATCACTGGTCAGGGTATCATATTCGGCAATGCGTGGTTCCGTAATACGATGCAAATACATATTGACCAATGACAGACGCACCATATCAGGAGAAATGTCATAACCACATATATTTTGAGCCAATTGCTTGCGCTGGTCGGGAGTAAGCAAATCTCCGTTACTTTTCCCTTCGCTCGAATTATGCCGCAAAATATATTTATAAGCTGAAATTAAGAACCCGGCAGTACCACAGGCTGGGTCAAGGATGGTCTCGCCGATTTTAGGCTCAACAATATCGACCATAAAGTCTATGATATGCCGCGGAGTACGGAATTGTCCGGCGTCACCTTGACTGCCAAGGACACTTAGCAAATACTCGAAGGCGTCGCCCAATCTTTCACTATGATCGTATTCAAATTGATCAATGATTTTCAGAAAACTTTTCAGTGTCTCCGGATCATTATAAGGTAAATAGGCTTGGCGGAAAATGGTGTGAAAAATCTGAGGAAGAGTAGGATTCTCGCTCAATTTTTGCAATGCTTCCCGGTAGTCAAGCAAAATTTCCTGACCGCCTCGGGTTTTATCGAAAACCCTCCTCCAGCTATATTTCTGATATTCACCCGAAAAAAACTTGGCCTCACCTCCCAGCTCCTCGCTTTCAGCATCCATGTCGTCCATGAATTTATAAATCAAGGCGATTGTGATTTGCTCGACTTGGCTTTTAGGATCGGGAATCTTTCCAACCAATATATCTCTGGCGTCGTCAATACGACGTTTTGTTACTGCATCCAACATATATAGTATTTCTCAATTTTAATTATTCATTACATAAATCGGTTCATCGAAACATAATTCTTAATGTATTCCGGAATCCACTGTTTCCAGCCGTTGGGTACGGCTTTAAAATCGGCCATCGTAAACGAAGAAAGCACATTGAGTTCTCCATATTGTTTCTTATCTATGGCTTCTCGCACCTTGGAATCACAGATATATGCCTTAAAATAGTAGCGCATGGCTGCGATATCTACATCTTCAGTGAAACGGCTCTTGTTGTCATCGATAAATCGCTCAAACTCATCCTCCAATATTTCATCTTTCATCTTGATTCTAGGGATTAAGCCAAAAATATATTCGAGAACTTCACGAACCGAAATTCGACGATCGATACTCAAACTCCGTTTTATCTTCTCCAAATTAATATAATCATCTGGTTTGTCAAACTTCTCTTTGCGCACATAATTTTCTGCAGCATCCCAGTTCCGGGCATCTACAGCCGATTTAACGAATTCATCATCTTTGATGTTCTCCTCAAATTTTTTGAAAAACATCCGATCAATTCGCATTCCCTCCAATCCGATTTTTGTCTCGGTCAGGAGCGAAACAGAATCTGTCCCTGTATGTTCATATTTATCTAATCCAGGATTTGGAGTGGAGTCTGGTGAATCTACCACATGAGAGATCTTAGGAAGTTTTAGAACTTCATCATAGTTAAATTTCTCCTCAAAATACTCGCAATTGGCAAAAAAATCAAAAAGCTTAAAATGCGTTTTTTCACATTTGGCATATTGGGCTTTCAACTCCTTGTCTCCAACAATGCATTGGGAAAAATTGAATTTACGTGTACCTCTCCCTTTAATCTGTACAAAATCAGTTGGAGAGAAAATAGGCCGCATAAGACATAAGTTCAAGACGTCGGAACAATCATAGCCGGTGGTCATCATTCCTACAGTAACACAAACTCGTGTTTTGCTAGTGCGATATATGTCACTTGTGCGGCTGTACCCATTAAGTTTATTATTCCTGAAATCAATAGTCATGCTTTTAGCATCAGGAATCATGGATGTAACTTGCACAGCAAAGTCCGAATTATATAACCCAGGATACATCCGGTGGGCTATTTCATTTAGAATCTGAGTAAGTTTAGCCGCATGATTTTGACTAACTGCAAACACAATTGTTTTTCCAATCTCATTTGTAATGGGATCGTGCATCGCATTATTCATGAATGTTTCGCAGAATACACGATTGGTACTGTCTGAGAAAAAGCGTTTTTCGAAATCTCGACCTCTGAATATTTCTTCCGCATCTTCTCCGTCATCAGTTATATCCACGGCAGAATAACCTTCATCCGACAGCAGCTGTGTGGTTATTTCTGTACGAGCGTCAATTACAATGGGATTTACGAGAAAATTATCGCGAACTCCATCAAGTAGCGAATAACGAAATGTCGGTTCTCCGCTTTCACACCCAAAGGTGCGATAAGTATCAAGCAACAAACGTCTTTCATACTCTCGTTGTTCACCTTCATTCGCTTTTTTTAGGTAGTCCTTAGGTGTTGCTGTAAGCCCTAATTTATAACCTACAAAATATTCGAATACTGATCTGGCATTCCCGCCGATGGAACGATGTGCTTCATCAGAAATCACTAAATCAAAATCAGTTGGAGAGAAAAATTTCTTATACTTATTGTTGAATAACAAGGATTGAACTGTTGTTATGACAATCTCAGCTTTGCGCCAATCCTCTTTATTTTCCTTATAAATAACCGATTTATAATCTTTTGATAAGTAAGCTACCATATCTTTTTGGGCTTGATCCTCCAATTCAAGACGATCAACCAAAAAGAGAACACGTCGTGCATTCCCGGTCCTTAAGAACAGCTTTATAACGGCCGCAGAGGTTAAAGTTTTTCCCGTACCTGTCGCCATTTCAAATAAAAATCGAATGGCTCCATCCTTTACGGCTCTTTGTATAGACTGTAGCGCTTTTACTTGGTACGGTCGCATGATCCTTACCCCTGTCCGCTCAAAATACTCACCTCTGGTCAACGGATTGATATATTCCGGATTAAGGTTATAGGACGGATCTTGAGTTAAGGCAATATAATCATTACCACAAATTTCATCTATTAATCTCTGTTTGTTGGGAACAAAACTCTTATACTGTTTAAACGATTCGGGAGTTGGTAATGTGGTTATAATGGTTGGATTTCCATTTTCCATATCCCAAAAATAATGCAGGTCTCCATTTGATAAAATAATGAACCGACAATTCATACTTTTGGCATATCGACGAGCTTGTTCTTTCCCTATTAATGGATTTTTATCATCAGATTTTGCTTCAAGGACAACTAATGGAAATCCTTTATCATCGAGTAATAAAAAGTCAATGAACCCATTAACGGTTCTCTCAAAATTTTCACCAAGTGCATCGAACGATTCTTTTGTGATTTTTACATTGTTTTCAAATAGCACATTGGCTTTCTTTTCAGGTGAATCAAGCAATTGCCATCCTGAATCTTCGAGTAACTTATTTATTTTTATTCTTGCTTTTGCTTCTTTTGCCATAGCTATAAATCTTTGCTGTCTATTAAATCTTTGGGATCAACTTGAAGGATGCGTGCTATCTCGAAAAGTTGTTCGAGACTTGGCTGACGTCGATTGCATACATAGGCATTGACAATACTGAAACTCTTACCGAGTTTTTCGGCTAACCATGTTTGTTTAATTCCCTTTTCTTCAAGGACCTCTTTTATCCGATTCATGTGTTGTGTCATACTAATCGCATGATATTTTCCATAAAGATATGAAAAAATCCGCGATATAAAGATGAACCTACCACAGATTCTTTGAGTCCAATCGTTATTTTATGTAATTTTCCACACTCCGCCATCCCTTTCCACCCGATAGCGACCAGCCTCGGACTTGGCGGTGTCGGATGCAAGGCCGTCCCCGTGGGGCGCTCCGTATAGCCTTGCGACCGATGCCGGCAAGTCGGATCTTTGCGGACGGGTGGAAAGGGATGATTGTGTCAGTCTTTGAGACGCTTTCGCATCACAAAGTTGGTCAGTTCCAACCGATTTGCCCGGCGTTTCTGATCCTTCACTACTTCGTACCCTCTCTTCTCGAAGAAAGGACGAGCCGTCAGGCTCACTTCCGAAGTAATTTCCGAGACTCCGTATTCCCAGGCTCTCTTTTCTACGGCCGAGAGCAGCAAACTCCCGACGCCGACCTGCTGATAATCCTTGTGCACAAACAGCGAGTGCAGATAGCCTTCGGCATTCATCGACGAAAAGCCGATGATTTCACCCTGTTCGTTCAATGCCGCGACGTAGTCATTGCGAGCCAACAGGTCTTTCATATGCTCTACACTGTCCCCGCACGAAGCCCAGTCTTCCACCTCTTCGCGGGTGTAGTCCCGCGCATTTACATGAAGAACCGTCTCCCGAAACAAGGTTTGCAAGACGGGAATATCCTCATCCGTGAGTTCTCGTAATTTATATTGAGAGCTTGACGGTCCAATCTTCCGGCAAGCATTCTTGACAGCAAAAAAGTGGCGGTCATTCTTGGATTTCTCTTTCATACGCTCATCGGGGTATTGCCCTATAAAGATAGGCTTTTAATTCCAGTTGGCGCACACGGTCATTCGACAAATTTCTTTACCGGCTCGGGCCGCGCGACTTCTTCTTCGGGGTGATAAAGCGTCGCGGCCGGTCCTGTTGTCGTTCGGTTTGGGCAGGGCGTGGTTCGCGGGGATCGTCCCAACTCTCCCGGTAGGTCGTATCCGATGCATTCTCTTTCCAGAGGTAGGGACGTGCCGTCGCACCTCCCCACCATTTCACCAGTGCCCGTACCACGTAACCCGCCTCGATCCGGTCCCGGTCCATGCGCCGCATCGTGTATTTCCCGTACTCCACCCAGTCCCGCGGATCGTCCCGATAGACCCACGCCATCTGCAGCCGGTCGTCCATCACCACATAACCCTCCGACTGCGTTCCCCGCACGAAGATCGGTTCTCCTTCGCGGAGCATCTCGATCTGCACCTTGGTTAAGGGCCTGCCCGCAATCGACAGTTTAGGGCACGGCGGTTCTGGTGGCTGTTGCTGCTGCTTCTCCGACTCCAGCTTTTGCAGGATAGCTTCGACCTGCGGGCGTTGTTCGTCCGTGTAGTTGCGAACCTGCTCGATCATCGCCTGTCGGAAACGGTTCTGTTCGATCCGTTGCGTCAGGCGGCCGTAACTGAATTTACGATCCACCAGCGAAGCCTTGAACGTATGTCCCTCCAGGGTGAAGGTCACGCCCTGGATCTCCTTCGCCGGATCACCGCCCCGATGAACGAAGGTCGTGGTAATATGTCGTTTGGCCAGTTCTCCGGCGAGCGCTGTCCAGGAGGTGCAGGCGGGCAGCACCTCCAGCAAGTAGCCGTAAATGCGGTGGCGCAGCTGCTCCGGGCCGTGCAGCCGTTCCGTGACAACCTGCTCCTTGCCGTGCGAGAAGGTCAGTCCGTACTCCTGCTTGAGCTCCTTGCAGATGCGCATGTTGTGCAGGCGTTCGTTGCGGTCCGGGACCAGCGTCGTGTCGTAGCGTACCCGGTTGTAGAGGATATGCAGGTGGGGATGTTTCGTATCGGTATGGCGCACGACAAGGTACTGCGTGCCAGTAATCTCCATGCGCTGCATATACTCCCGTGCCAGGTCAATCATCAACTGGTTCGACAGCCACGGATCATCGTCGGGGTGGAACGATAGGGAGATATGACCGACGACCCGTTCGACATCGGGACGGGCCCGGCGCTGGAACTCGAAGCTGCCGATCAGCGCCTGCCGGGAGGAGAGTTCCACGCCGCCACTCGTCAGAATGTAAGCCTTTCCCGGCTCCTTACCGAGCAGGTAGCGCACCGCGCCGCCAAAGGATTTGCCGGTTACGATTTTGCCAATCATCGGTTTAGAGTTTTTGTTTCAGTCTTCCGATTACCTCGTCGTAAAAGCGGAGGATCCGCCGCAGCTCCTCCTCGTGGGAGGCAATCCCGAAGGCGTGCTGGAGGAAGGCCAGCTGGTTCAGGTTATTCCGCTCGCGCGTCAATTCGGAGACCAGGCGCAACTCCTCGGGGCCGATCCGCCGCAGGATCCGTCCCGAGACAACCGCCTGACGGGCATATTCCGAGAGGGTCAGATTGCAGGCTGCTGCCTTGCGTTGCACCCGGAGGTATTCCGCCTCGCTCACGCGGAAACGTACCGTGCGTGAGCGCAAGGTCGCCGCGCTCTTCCGCGGGCGTCCGCCCTTGGGTTTCGCTATCTCCATGGCTCGGAGGCATTGGTGGTGGAACGAACAAACGGAAGCAGTTTCGCACAGCATGCGTCGTCGGGCTGGAGCGACGTCCTGTGCCCCGAATCCACGGCGAGCCCGGCGAGCGGCGGATGGTTCAGTATGCGACCCTCGGGAGCAGACCGGGCGGGGCAGCCCCGCAGGGCGAGGTGGTTCGATGTGGCAGCCAAAAAACCGATGCGGGGTTTTTGTGCCACGAGAACACAACCTCGCTCCTTTCGGTTTTCGGACCCGGGAATCGGCAGCACGTTCGACGTCTGAAGTCGAACGGTGCGGAATCCCGGGGTCGCAAAGGCTTCAGCGCGGAGGCGCTCCCGTACCGGCAAACGGCAGGAGGTTCATGTCGCGGCAAGGAGGGGGAGCGTGTAGCTTTTGGCCCGAACGGATCGGGGCATGCCGTCGTCCAACCGGAGACGGCGGGCAACCGATGGAAGGTGATCAGCTCTTCAATGGGGAGCCAAGGGAGGAATGAATGGCATTGTCATGGTCGGTGGTTTTTGCGTCGTTGTGAGGATAACGACACCTGTCTCCGCTTTGTTTCACCATGGGACGCGATTGCGTTCTCTTGCCGGTAGTTGCGCAGATGGCCGGTGGCAGGCATATGCACGAAAAAAGCCCTCGAATCATCTGATTCGAGAGCTCGTATAGTCTGTTACTCGGCAGCCGGTCGAAGATTGCGGTCAAGCGTCGCCCGGATCCCCGATTCGGGATAGAGCAGCAGGCGGTTGCCAAGTACCGTGAAGGGAATCTGCCGTCGGTCCCGCAGCGTCTGCAGGGTGCGCGGCGAAAGGTGCAGGCGTGTGCAGACCTCCTCACCGGTCAGGTAGCGCTCCTCACCGATCATCGGACGGCGCTCCTCGGAGGCCTTCCGCAACGTGCGTTCCACATCATCCAACCGTGCGAACAAGCGCTGTACCTCGTCGCTCGCTTCGTTGAGATAATCCAGTGGCATGGCTATCGCGTTTGAATGGTTTTACGGGAGAGCCAGGCGGCCAGATCTCGGCGTCGGTAGTAGAATTTACCGCCCAGCCGCGAGCAGGGGATCGCTCCCCGGTCCCGGTAGCTCTGCAGCGTGCGTTTGGTGATGTTCAGTGCCCGGCACACCTCCTCGCTGTCCAATCACCCGTCGTCCTGCGGTGGCGTCAAACGACGTTCCAGACGTTGGGCAAGGGCGGAGAGGTGTTCCACCCGTTCGAGGAGCCGCTGCCAACTCCGCTCCCCGATACATACGATCTTTTCCATGGTCTTCTTTTCTGTTTGGTTCGACATTCCGGCAACCCGTCTCTGTGGGTTGCACTCTGTGTGGATGGGGACACCGAACATTCAGCGGTCCCGGATCCGAAAGGCGCGGCGTTTCATCTTTTTCCCGGTTTATGAATCTTTATTCCTGCAAGCTTGCACTCGGATAACGCGCGCAGCCCTTCAAAAGTTTCGTCCGCAAAGTGATGTGGCAGTGGTTGGCGTCGGTTGGCGTCAAGAGGGTGGACAAACTGCAGTGGAAACGCCGGTTTATGCCGTCAGCACCTTGCCGATGCGACGCATCTCGCGGCTGATGTTCGCCTCGGAGATCTTCGCATAGCGGCGTGTCATGTTCGTATTCGTATGGCCCAGAATCTTGGCGATAATGTCGATCGGCATCCCGTATTCAATCGCCAGGGTGGCGAACGTATGGCGCGCCAGGTGCGTGGTCAGATGCTTGTGAATCTGGCAAATATCCGCAATCTCCTTCAAGTAGGCGTTCATCTTCGTATTTGACGGAACAGGCAGCAGTTTGCCCCGTGCCCGACAGTTGGCATCGTCGCGGTACTTCTCCAGCAGGGCCGCCGCCTGCGGAAGTACCGGAACACGGCTCATCACCGAGGTCTTCTCCCGCGGCTTATGGATCCACAGCTGCCCCTCCTCGTCCGTCGTGAAGTGTTCCTGCCGCAGGTGGTCGACATCCGTGAAGGCCAGTCCCGTCAGCGCGCAGAAGCAGAAGACATCCCGGATCCGTTCCAGACGCTCGTTGGGCATCGGTCGCTTCAAGAGCAGGTCCAGTTCTGCCTTCGTCAGCGGGACCTTGACGTTCGTCTTGTCGATCTTCATCTTGTAGTAGCGGAAGGGATTCTTCTCGATCCACTCGTTGCGGACCGCATAGAGCAGAAAGTTTTTCAAACAGCAGAGCAGATTAACCGCCCCGTTGTTGTGGCAGTTGTAGGCCGTCTGCATGTAGGTGTTCAATCCATCGACGTAGGCATAGTCGATCGTCTCCAGTGGAAGATCCTCTTTGCCATACACCTGCCGGACATATTCGGTCATGTAGCGCAGCAGGCGGTGGTACTTGTTGGCCGTGAGCTGCGTGATGCGGGTGCCGACCTCCTGCTGCCGTTTCTCGCAGTATTTGCCGAATTCGGCCAACAGCATTCGGCTCGAAGAGGCGGAGCCCAGCAGCTGTTTGACGGCAAAACAGGTCGGCGTCCTGTTCTCCTGGATCAGGCGGTCATAGGCGGCAAGGATCGAGGCCCGGTAGCTGGCTACGATACGGTTGATCTGCTGGTCGACCTCGTCCTTGTAGAGCGAGCGTTCGAGGCGCTGGTTCCAGCGTTCGGGCTCGATTTGGCACTGTGTGTAGACTTCGGTCGACTGGCCGGTCGTGGTGATGCGGGCATAGATCGGGGCCTTGCCCTTTTTCGTGACTTTGGTCTTCTTGCAGAAGAAGACAACGCTGAAGGTGGTTCGTGGCAACATGGCTGCTTGGTTTTTGAGTAAATGAAACGTCTTCAGCACCGGAATGTTGCAGAGTAAAATGATGCAAATCAGCGAAATAGAGCTAAATCGTGACCTATTTTCGGTCCGGGCAAAATAGGTCACGATTAAGGCGTGAAATACTTGCTGCCTTTTGCTTCAACAGGAGTGGGAGAATACAAGAAAAAGCCTTGCATATCGCTGATATACAAGGCTTTTTGCTTTCTGCCGGGCTTTCTTTCTGGCCCCCCTGGAGCGGAAAACGGGACTCGGACCCGCGACCTCAACCTTGGCAAGGTTGCGCTCTACCAACTGAGCTATTTCCGCAAAAGTTATCTTCCCCGCCCCGGGAAAACTTCGTTTCCTGCGTTTCGGGACTGCAAATATAAAATGAAAAATTTATTCTGCAAAATTTTTCGGCTACTTTTGTCAAAAACAAAATGTCCCCGGCCGCAAAGCCGGGGACATCCGTATCGGAAACCGCCTTTAGCGGACCATAAACCCTTCGTCGGCACGTGCCGGAATGGGCATCGAAGCGTATACGCCGGTTTCGAGTTTCTCGCGAACGGCCTTGAAAGCCTCAATCGTAACCTTCACATCCTCCAGCGTATGCACCGCCGTCGGGATGATGCGCAGGATGATCTCACCCTTCGGAATCACGGGATAAACCACCATCGAGCAGAAAATACCGTGGTTCTCGCGCAGGTCCACGACCAGATTCGTGGCCTCGGGAATGCCGCCCTTCAGGAAGACGGGCGTCACCGGCGAGTTGGTCACACCGATCTCGAACCCGTTCTCTTTCAGGCTGCTTTGGAGCGCACGGACGTTCTCCCAGAGCTTCTCCTGGAATTCGGGGTGGTTGCGGATCAGCTCCAGACGCTTCAGCGCGCCGATCACCATCGGCATCGGGAGCGACTTGGCGTAAAGCTGCGAACGCATGTTGTAGCGCAGCAGGTTGATCAGCCAGCGGGGACCGCTCACGAAAGCGCCGATCCCGGCCATCGACTTGGCGAAGGTGTTGAAGAGCACGTCCACGCCGTCGACAACGCCGAAATGCGCCGCCGTGCCGCGACCGCCCGGGCCCATCGTACCGAAGCCGTGGGCGTCGTCCACCAGCAGACGGAACTGGAAATCCTTCTTCAGCGCCACGATCTCGTCGAGCTTGCCCAGGTCGCCCTTCATGCCGAACACGCCCTCGGTGATCACCAGCACGCCGCCGTTCTGCTCCTCGGCCAGATCCGTGGCATGCTGCAACTGCAGGCGCAGCGACTCCATGTCGTTATGTCCGAAAACGAAGCGTTTGCCCTTGTGCAGGCGCAGTCCGTCGATGATGCAGGCGTGCGCCTCGGCATCGTAGACGACCACGTCGCGGGGGGTCAGCAGGCAGTCGATGATCGAGATCATGCCCTGGTAACCGAAATTGAGCAGGAAGGCATCCTCCTTGCCGACAAACGCGGCCAGTTCACGCTCCAGACGCTCGTGGTAAACGGTCTGTCCGCTCATCATGCGGGCGCCCATCGGGGCCGCCATGCCGAACTGCGCGGCGCCTTCGGCGTCGGCCTTGCGCACCTCGGGGTGGTTGGCCAGTCCGAGGTAATTGTTCAGGCTCCAGTTGAGCATCTTCTTGCCCCGGAAAACCATGTGGGGACCGATGTCGCCTTCGAGTTTGGGAAAGGCATAATAACCGTGGGCGTACGACATGTACTGACCGATCGGTCCGCCCGCATTTTTCTCGAGGCGTGCAAAAATATCAACCATATTTGTCTTGTAATTATGAGTTTATGTCTCTTTTTTCCGTTTTGGACGCACAAAAGTATACATAAAACGGAATCGGCATTCAAAAGTAGCCGTTTTTTATTCCACAAGGATACGCATTTATACTTATTTCAATTCTAAATAAGGAAAAGGGCCGCCGACGGCGGCCCGGGAACGGAGTTTTTCAACGCCGCCGGTCGATCGCATCGACGATCACCGCCACGGCGCCGTCGCCCGTCACGTTGGTCGCCGTTCCGAAGCTGTCCATGGCGATGTAGGTGGCGATCATCAGCCCCGCGAGGGTCTCGTCGAAACCGAGCATCGACTCCAACAGTCCCAGCGCCGCCATGATCGCCCCTCCCGGCACGCCCGGAGCCGCCACCATCGTCACGGCCAGCAGCAGGATGAACCCCGCGAAGGTCGACGCCGGAATGTCCAGCCCGGCGATCATCGACACGGCCAGCGCACAGGCCGTGATCTTCATCATCGAACCCGAGAGGTGGATCGTGGCGCACAGCGGCACAACGAACGACGCCAGTTCGGGCCGCACGCCGAGCTTCACGGTCTGGGCCAGCGTCACGGGGATCGTCGCGGCGGACGACTGCGTTCCGAGGGCCGTCATGTAGGCGGTGAGCATCGTGCGGAGCATCTTCAGCGGATTTTTACGCGCCGCAAGCCCCGCGACGGAGAACTGCACGAGAAGCAGCACGACCGTCATGCAGAAGATCACCGCGATCAGTTTCACGAAGACGTCCAGCACCCCGGCCACCTGCCCCGACTGGGTCATCGACAGAAAGATGCCGAAAATGTAGAAGGGCAGCAGCGGAATGATGACGCGCAGAATCACCAGCTCGATGATCCGCTTGAAATCGTCCATCGCCGCCTTGAGCGTCACCGAACGGATATAGGCCATGCCCAGCCCCAGCACGAAGGCGAGGACCAGCGCCGACATCACACCCATCACGGGAGGCATTTCGACCGTGAAATAGGGCGCAAGGGCCGCCCCTTCCTCGGGCAATACGGCGGCGGAGCCTTCGAGCAGCGCCGGAAAGAGAAACCGCCCCGTCAGATAGGTCCCGAACCCCGAAAAGAGCGTGAAGGCATAGGCCAGCGCGGCGGTCAGGGCCAGCAGACGCCCGGCGTTCCGGCCCAGATCGGCGATGCCCGGAGCCACCAGCCCGAGAATCAGCAGCGGAATGGCGAAACCCAGGAACTGTCCGAAAATCGCATTGAAGGTCAGCGCGATGCGCGTCGCCCAGCCGGGGAGAAAGAATCCGCAGGCGACGCCCAGCGCAATGGCCAGCACGACGCGCGGCAAAAGTCCGAATTTGAATTTCATAAAACGGTATTTTGGTAAAATTAGGAATTAATTTTGAATTCCTAATTCTTAATTCTTAATTTCGCACCATGACAGCGCTATTTCACGACATTATCTTCGGCCCGGTGCATTCGCGGCGACTGGGCCTTTCGCTGGGAGTCAACCTGCTCCCGCTCTCCTCGAAACTCTGCTCGTTCGACTGCATCTACTGCGAGTGCGGCTGGAATGCCGAGCACCCGGGCGGACGACGCTTCAACAGCCGCGAGGACGTGCGCACGCAGCTCGAAGCCACCCTGCGGCGCATGGTGGCCGACTCCACGCCGCCCGACGTGATCACCTTCGCCGGCAACGGCGAACCGACCATGCACCCCGATTTCGAAGCCGTCATCGGCGACACGATCGCCCTGCGCGACGCGCTGTGCCCCGCGGCGAAGGTCTCGGTGCTCTCCAACGCCACGCAGATCCACCGCGACAGCGTCCACCGCGCCCTGCTGCGCGTGGACAACAACATCCTCAAACTCGATTCGGCGTTCGACGCGACGGTGCGGCGGATGAACAACCCGCAAAGCGCGTCCTACACGGTGCGGGGCATCGTCGAAGCGATGAAACGCTTCGACGGGCGCATGATTCTGCAAACGATGTTCCTGCGCGGGGAGTGCGGCGGACAGCCCGTCGACAACACCACCGAAGAGGAAGTCTCGGCCTGGCTCCGGCTCGTCGCCGAAATCCGCCCGCGGCAGGTGATGGTCTACTCGCTCGACCGCGACACCCCCTGCCCGACGCTCGAAAAAGTCACCAAAGAGGAGTTGCAGGCCATCGCCGCGCGCGTCGAAGCGCTCGGCATCCCCTGCTCCGTAGCTTAACGCCCGAACGCCATGCAGCTGCTTCTCTCCTGCGCCAAGACGATGACGGAGCGCAGTTCCGTCCCGACGCCCCGCACGACCCGGCCCGCCTACCGCAGCGAGGCCTCCGAACTGGCCGCCGGGCTGGCGACGCTCCCGACCGACGAACTGGCCCGGCTCCTGCGCGTCAACCGCCGTATCGCCGCCGAAAACCGCCTGCGCTACGGCCGCTTCCACGGCGACGACGACGCGGCGATCCCGGCCCTTACGGCCTACACGGGAATCGTCTTCAAACGCATCGACCCGGCGAGTTTCACCGACGCCGATTTCGAATACGCCCAACGGCACCTCAACATCACCTCGTTCCTCTACGGACTGCTCCGCCCGCTGGACGCCATCCGCACCTACCGGCTCGAAGGCGACGCCGTACTGCCCGGCCGCGGCGACGAAACGATGTTTTCCTACTGGCAAAGCCGGCTGACCGACGACCTGCTGGGCCGGATTCACGCCGACGACGGCATCCTGGTCAACCTGGCGAGCGGAGAGATGAAGCGGCTGTTCGACTGGAAACGCGTCTGCCGCGAAGCGCGGGTCATCACGCCCGAATTCCGCGTCCGCGAGGGCGACCGGCTGAAAACCGTCGTGGTCTATACGAAAATGTGCCGCGGAGAGATGACGCGGCATATCCTGAAAAACCGCATCGCCGATCCCGCGACGCTCCGGTCGTTCGAATGGGAAGGCTTCCGCCTGGACCCGGCCCTCTCGAAAGGCGACGACTGGGTGTTCGTGCTCTGACAAATGCCTTTACGGCAAAGGCGGCGAAATTCCCTGCCCCTGATCCACGAACAACAGTTTCCCGGTGCGGTAGCCCCGCGCTTCGGCCAGCCGCAGGATGTGGTTGAGCGTACGGCTCGGCAGACGGGGTGTGCGCGAGAGAATCCAGAGGTATTTCGACGAACCGCCGCCCACCAGCGCCCAGTCGTAATCGGGGCCGAGTTCCAGCACGTTGTAATCCGAATAGAAAAACCAGAAAAACGAGACCCGCAAACGCCCCGGCATCGCCGTGGCGCAAGCTTTGCCGCGCGCCCGTTTGCGACGGCCCGAACGATAGTCGACGCCGCTGTTCTCGACGGTCACCCGACCGTCGGACAGCAATTCGTAGTGCGCCTGCACACCCGCCAGCCGCCGTTCGAACGAATGATCGTAGCGGGCGATCTCATACCATGTTCCCATATAACGCCGCAGGTCGAACACGGCGACAGGCATGCGGTCGGTGCGGTCCGAAGCCGCCGCGACAGCCACCGCACCCAGAATCAAAAGGGCGGCAGCAAGCAATAAAATGACGATTTTCATTTCCCGGTCGTTTTGGGAAGCCATCACACAGAATTTGTGCCGAAAAAATGCGTTGCGGAAAATTTACGCGCGGGTATCGAGCAGGGCGCGCAGAATGCCCTCCTCGTCGTAGCCGCACAGGGCGTACAACTGCCCGGGCGTGCCGTGTTCGACCCACTCGTCGCCGATGCCGAGCCGCTGCACCCGCACGTCGTAGCCGCGGCCGTTAAAGAACGCCGCGACGGCTTCGCCGACGCCTCCGCGCAGCGAACCGTCCTCGACCGTGACCACACGGCGGAACTTACGCCCCACTTCGTCCAGCAACGCTTCATCCAGCGGTTTCACGAACCGCAGGTCGTAATGCGCGACGCTCACGCCTTCCGCGGCAGCGCGTCCGGCGGCCCGTGCGGCGGCGTTGCCGACGGTCCCCACGGTCAACAGCGCCACGTCTGCGCCCTCGCGCAGGCGGCGGCCACGCCCGACGGGCAGCGTCTCGAACTTCTCGCCGCGCCACGGCAGGCCCTCGCCGTGCCCCCGCGGATAGCGGATCATAAAGGGATGTCCCGATCCGAGGGCCGTATACATCATGTTGCGCAGTTCGGGTTCGTTCATCGGCGCGGCGATCGTCAGTCCCGGCACGGCGCCGAAAGCGGCCATATCGAAGACCCCGTGGTGCGTCACCCCGTCCTCGCCCACCAGGCCGCCCCGGTCGAGACACATCACCACCGGAAGATCCTGAATCGCAACGTCGTGGATCACATTGTCGTAGGCCCGCTGCATGAAACTCGAATAAATGTTGCAGAAGGGAATCATGCCCGCCGCGGCCAGTCCGGCCGAAAAGGTCACGGCATGCCCTTCGGCGATGCCCACGTCGAAACAGCGGCCGGGCATCTCGCGCAGCAGAATGTTCATCGAACAGCCCGACGGCATGGCAGGCGTGACGCCCACGACGCGCTCGTCGCGGCGCGCCAGTTCCAGCAGGGTTTCGCCGAACACGTCCTGATAACGCGCTGCGCCGCCCGGAGCCGAAATCCGCTCGCCCGTATCGGGATTGAAACGCCCCGGGGCGTGCCAGGCGGGCTGGTCGTGCTCGGCCGGCAGGTAGCCCTTGCCCTTGACCGTCATCACGTGCAGCAGTTTAGGCCCCTCGATGTCGCGCAACGCCCGAAGCGTCCGCACCAACTCCTTGAGGTTGTGACCGTCCACCGGACCGAAATAACGGAAATTGAGACTTTCGAAAAAATTGCTCTTGTTCAGCAGCCCCTGCTTCACGGCGTTGCCCGCCTTCTGGCAGAGCCGCAGCAGCCGCGGCGTATGCGACATCAGCCCCCACAGCCGTTGTTTGAAACGGTTGTAGTGCACCGAGGTCGAGATTTTCAGCAGGTAGTTTTTCAGCGCTCCCGTGGCCTGGTCGATGGCCATGTTGTTGTCGTTGAGAATCACCAGCAGGTTGGTGCGCTTCGAGGCCCCGGCGTTGTTCAGCCCCTCGAACGCAAGCCCTCCGGTCATCGAGCCGTCGCCGATCACGGCCACGACCTGCCGCTTCTCGCCGCGCAGTTCGGCGGCCTTGGCCATGCCGAACGCCGCGGAGATCGACACCGAAGCGTGCCCGCCCCCGAAAGAATCGTATTCACTCTCGGACATGCGCGGAAAACCGCTGATGCCGTTCAGCTGCCGTTTGGTTTTAAACGCCTCGCGGCGTCCCGTGATGATCTTGTGGGCGTAGGTCTGATGGCCGACGTCCCAGACGATCCGGTCCTCCGGGGTGTCGAAGACGTAATGCAGGGCGGCAGCCAGTTCCACGGCCCCGAGGCTCGATGCCAGGTGGCCCGGATTGACCGCACACTCGTCGATGATGTAACGCCTCAGCTCGTCGCAGTAGGCGGACAGCTCCTCCGGCGGGAGTTTTTTCAACTCCCGCGGTGAGGAAATCGTATCGAGCAGTTTATATTCTTCCGACGACATAAGGATTGCAAAGATAGAAAAAAGAACGGACGCCTCCAAAACCGAATCGCGCGCGGCCCGGCAAAACGCTCCGACCGGTAAAAGTGTCGTTACGACACCAAAGATAAGGAATATATATGAATTTTTTCGAAAAAATACCTATCTTCGCACTACGATAAAACGCGACCCACGATGAAATACAAGCGAATACTCCTGAAATTGAGCGGCGAATCGCTGCAGGGCGGACAGAAATACGGGCTTTCCCCCGAGACGCTGCAATCCTACGCCGAGCAGATCAAAGCCGCCGCAGCAACGGGCGTCCAGATCGGCATCGTCATCGGCGGCGGCAACATCTTCCGCGGCCTCACGGGCGCCAAAAAGGGCTTCGACCGCGTGAAGGGCGACCAGATGGGCATGCTCGCCACGATCATCAACTCGCTGGCGCTCCAGTCGGCGCTCGAAGACAACGGCGTCCGATGCAAGGTGCTCACCTCGATCCGCATGGAACCCATCGGCGAATACTACTCCAAAGCCCGTGCCATCGAATACCTCGAAGCGGGCTACGTGGTGATCGTCGGAGGCGGCACGTCGAACCCCTACTTCACGACCGACTCGGCGTCGGCGCTGCGCGGCATCGAGATCGAGGCCGACGTGATGCTGAAGGGCACCCGCGTGGACGGCGTCTACACGGCCGACCCGGAGAAGGACCCCGCAGCGACGAAATTCGACGAAATCACGTTCGAGGAGGTCCTCGACCGCCGTCTGAAGGTCATGGACCTCACGGCCTTCACGCTCTGCCGCGAGAACGGTCTCCGGATCATCGTCTTCGACATGGACACCGCGGGCAACCTCGGCAAGGTCCTTGCCGGGGAGAAGATCGGAACGCTGGTAAAACTGTAAGACTATGGCAACCAAGAAAAGCAACAAATCGCTGTGGGTGATGCTGGCGCTGATCGCCGCGATCATCGCCGTCATCCTGCTGCTGCCCTCGTGCGGCAACCGCAACACCAAGAAGGGCGCCGAGACGGACGCCGAATCGACAACGCTCGTAAAGGCCGGAGACACGGCTCCGGACTTCACGGTCGAGATGGTCGACGGCAGCTCCGTGACGCTCGGCGACCTGAAGGGCAAAGTCGTGCTGCTCAACTTCTGGGCCACGTGGTGTCCGCCCTGCCGGCAGGAGCTGACCCGCGTGCAGACGGACATCATCGACCGCTTCGCCGGCAAGGAGTTCGTCTTCCTGCCCGTATCGCGCGGCGAGAAACGCGAGGCCGTGGAGGCGTTCCGCGAAAAGACGGGCTACGCCTTCCCGATGGGACTCGACCCCGCACGCACCGTCTACGACCGCTACGCCTCGAACTACATCCCGCGGAACTTCGTGATCGACCGCAAGGGCAAGGTCGTGCTGGCCACGGTGGGCTACGACGAACATGAATTCGAGGAGCTGATCCGCACCATCGAAAAAACACTCGGAAATTAAACCCCAACACTTATGGATACCAAGACGATTCTCAACGAAGCTACGGGCCGCATGCAGAAGGCCATCGACCACCTCGAAGAGGAACTTTTGAACGTTCGCGCCGGCAAGGCGTCGCCCAACGCCCTGAACGGCGTGATGGTCGACTATTTCGGCTCGCAGGTTCCCGTTTCGGGCGCTGCCAGCGTCACCGTACCCGACGCCAGGACCATCCTGATCCAGCCGTGGGACAAGAACATGCTGCGCCCGATCGAGAAAGCCATCATCGACTCGAACATCGGCCTGACGCCCTCGAACAACGGCGAGCAGATCCGCCTGACGATTCCGCCCCTTACGGAGGAGCGCCGCAAAGAGCTGGTGAAGCAGGTGCGCGCCGAAGCGGAGACCGCCCGCATCAGCCTGCGCAACGCCCGCCGCGACGCGGTGGAAGCCTTCAAGAAGGCCCAGAAGGAGGGCATGCCCGAGGACGAATCGAAGGACGGCGAAACGCAGTCGCAGAAACTGCTCGAAAAGTTCTCCAAGACGCTGGACGAAGCGCTTTCGAAGAAGGAGAAGGAGATTATGACGGTCTGACCTGCCGGCTTCCGCAAGACGAAAAGCCCGGCTGGAAATTTATTCCAGCCGGGCTTTTTCCATCCGTTTGTCCGGCAAACCCCGCACACACGGGCGCGGCAACCCCGCATCGCCCCGGCAAAACCGACAGCGACCGGCGCAGACGGATCGCCTCCGATCGCAAACCCGTCCGCACACATCCGCCGCCCATCCGCCGGACCGTGCCTGTTCCACAACATAAAAAATCCCGGTCTCCAACTGCGGAAACCGGGATTCATCTATTTGCAGCGGCTCAAGCCGCAGAGAATTACTTTACCTTCGGGCCTGCGGTTACGAGTTTCTTGCCCTCCTCGTTGCCCGTGAACTTCACGAAGTTCTTCACGAAACGGTTGGCCAGATCCTCTGCCTTAACCTCCCAATCCTTGGCGCTCTTGTAGGTGTCGCGCGGATCGAGGATAGCGGGGTCTACGCCCGGCAGGGCGGTCGGAACCACGAAATCGAAGATAGGCATGGTCTTGGTCGGAGCCTTGTCGATCGAACCGTCGAGGATCGCGTCGATGATTCCGCGGGTGTCCTTGATCGAAATAC
>ERZ773277.975-NODE-975-length-26156-cov-3.718708_pt1 | contig 26156 bp, 19 predicted proteins | sample MGYA00511957_ERZ773277 | MGnify/ENA primary metagenome ERZ773277 (study PRJEB29015, sample SAMEA2737800) | human gut metagenome | biome: human gut; feature: human-associated habitat; material: faeces | place: China | collected 2012 ... | reverse complement strand
CAGGTTAACGGGCAGCCGCGAAGGCGTGACGGGAATCAGCAGGCTGTCATCGGCGGCGACCCGCTGCTCCGCGACGCGGTAGCCGAGGCGGTCGTAGGTCGTCAACAGCACCCCTCCGTCCGCCGGGGCGGGCGCGAAGGAGCCGTAGGCCGAGGTGGTGATGCGGTATTCGCGGCGGGCCATCAGGTCGTAACAGTGGGCCTCGTCGCGGCCCGAGGCGATCGAGCCGTAATAGAGCTTGCCGCCCCCGGCCCGCAGGTTCGAAAGGGTGATGTAAGCCCCCTCGGTAATCGGGTGCAGGCCGTCGGAATCGATGCGGCCGATCCACATGCCGCTGTCGTCCGTGACGAGGACGTACCACGCCACCGTACGATCGTCCCACGCCAATCCGTGAATCTCCGACCGGACGGGCGTTTCGAACCGCCGTTCGGGACCCTCGCCGTGCCGCACCACGACCGTATAACGGCCGTCGGGATTGTACTCGACCCATCCGAACTCCTCGCCCGAAGCCGTGGGATAGAGCGTGTTTCGCTGCCGTTCCGCCGTGCGGGGCACACCGTCGGCGAGGTCCATGTAACACAGTTGCGAGTTGACGCGCTGTTCGAAAAGCGTGGAACGGCGGTACTCGGTCCACCAGACGCGGCCGTCGGCCATCGACGGACGGGTCGAGACCAGCCCCGTATGACAGACCGTCCGTTCCCCGCCCGTACGGCGGTCGATCACGACGAAACGCGAAACGCGATCGAGGTCGGTTTTCAGCGCCACGACGACCGTGTCGCCCAGCGGCAGGGGCCACTGGTAGGTCGTGTGGTTCTTTTCGGGCAGCGCGGTGAGCGGCACGGCGCTGTCCCCGGTTTCCGGCAGCGAATCCCAGTAGCGTTCCAGTTCGTCGAAGGTTTCGCGGAAGAGCTTTATGACGTTGGTCTTGTAGAATTTGCCCAGCGCCACGCGCGTGGTGGCCAGCACGTAGGGGTTGCGCGACCCGTACCACGCGACCTTGTCCCAGATGTTCTCGCCGTAGCGTTCCCAGGCGTAGGAGCATATCTGATAGCCCAGCTCGTAGTGGTCGGGAATGTAGTCGCGGTAGGAGCCGCAGAACCAGCGGTCGATGTTGCGGCGGTCGCGGCCGACGCTGCCCATGGCGCGGTAGGCCATCGAAAACGAAGGCTGGAGACCGCGGCCGAACGACGAGTGCATCGTTTCGGACATCACGGCGTCGCCCTCCATGGCCCAGATCGGCATGCACAGCAGGCCGATGGTCGACCCCTGCTGTCCGAGCACGTAACTCAAGGCGCGGATGACGCCCCGGTCGAGGTTGTTGTACTGCACGGCGTGGCGGTACTCGTGGGCCACGAGCTGCTTGTACCACGGCATCGAATAGCTGTCGACGGCGGGCGAGGTGAGGAATTCCACGCGCTTGGGAAGGTACATCACCAGTCCGTTCGACTGGAAATTCTCGGGATGCATGACGAAGGGAATGCGCATCGGGCCGTGGCGGAATCCGTAACCGATGTCGGGCCGGACCGAACGGATGTAGAACAGCGTGCGCCGGGCGATGCCGGCGACTGTATCGGGATAGATCATCCGCACGTCGGGCGTGCGGATCGCCGACCACTTCTGCGGAGGGTCCGAACCCCAGGTGTAATACTGGGCCGCGGCGCGTTCGGCGCCGCACAGCGCGCACAGCAACGCCAAGAGGAGAAGCAGCCGGCGCACGTTACGAACCGGCTTTTTTGCAGCGGTAGCCGCTGCGGATGAGCAGTTCGGCCACACGGTCGCGGTGGTCGCCCTGGATGATGATTTCGCCCGCCTTCGCCGAACCGCCGACGCCGCACCTGGATTTCAGCATGCGCGCCAGCTCCTGAAGGTCGGCATCTCGGCCCACGAAACCTTTGACGAGGGTCACGACCTTGCCCGCCCGCTGTTTGCGGTCGAGCCACACGCGCAGGTCCTGCTGCCCCGCAGGCAGCGTCTCGGCTTCGGGTTCGTCGTCCGTTTCGTAGTTGAAACCCGGGTCGGTCGAATAGACCATCCCGAGCCGTGATTTCCAGTCGTTGTCGGCCATAGTTGTTCGAATGGTTGAAATTAAACGCCGAAAGCGGCGTCATTTATTGCGCAAAATTAGCAAAATATTTATCTTTGTTAACGCATGGCAAAGAAGTTCCGCGAAAAACTGCGCAAGTTCAACCCCTTCACGCGTCCGATGACGCTCGACGAACTGCCCAAACCGCTGCCGGCCAACCCCGACCAGCGGCTGGTAAAGGTCTATGTCGAAGGCTACGAAGACGTGGCCTTCTGGCGCGGCATCTTCGACCATTTCCAGAATCCCTACCTGCGTTTCGAAATCTCGGTCCCCGACCGCGGCGACCTGCCCAAGGGCAAGAAGGTCCTCATGGGCATGATCCCCCGTTCGTCGGAGGAACTGCTCCTCTGCGTCGACTCCGACTTCGACTACCTCTTCGCCGGGCGAACGCCCCAGTCGAAGGAGGTCGCCGAGGCCAAATTCATGTTCCACACCTACGCCTACGCCACCGAGAACTACCTCTGCTACGCCCCCTCGCTGCACAACGTCTGCGTCAAGGCCACCAAGAACGACACGCGCATCTTCGACTTCGTGAAGTTCATGCACGAATATTCGTGCACGATCTACCCGCTGTTCCTCTGGTACGCCTACTCGGCGCAGCTGGCCACGGAAAACGTCTTTCCGCTGATCGACTTCAAGCAGTCGGTGCGCATCGGCTACCTCGACATCGAGGACAACGGCTCAAAGACGATCGAGTGGCTGCGGCGCAACGTCTCGAAGCGCGAGAACCTGCTCCGCCAGCGCAACCCGCGGATGATCGAACCCATGAAGGAGTTCGAGGTGCAGCTCCACGGACGCGGCCTGACGCCCGAAAACGCCTACCTGTTCATGCACGGCCACACGCTGATGGACAACGTGGTGCTGATCATGCTCAACACCGTGTGCGAGAAGCTGCGGGCCATGTCGATCGCCAAGATCACCGCCTCGAAGAAGCAGGGCGTGGCGCTCAAGAACGAGATGTCGAACTACACCAACTCGCTGCGCTCGATCCGCGACGTGCTGCTCGACAACGAAAACTACACCAAAAGCCCGCTTTACAAACGGTTGGAACGCGACATCGAGCGGTATATCGCCCGCACGATCTGGAACATGAAGCGCAACGGCGAAATCCGCGACACGTCGATGATCGGCATTATCCACAAACTCCGCACCGGACAGCAATAACGGAAAAAAGAGGGGCGGGAACGCGGACACGCTCGAAACGCATCCGGCGCTCCCGCCCATGAATCCGGCCCTTGGGACCGGTTATTCCCGTTTGCGGACCACGCGCACGGTGGACTGCGTGGCCTGCCGCACGAAGACCTGCGGACCGCGGGCGTAACGCCGCCACAGCTCGTCGGTATAGCCGCGCACCGTGAGCAGCTCCATGTTCTCGGCTTTCATCACGTCGAAACCCGCCTCGCGCAGCGCCTCGATGACCTCGTCGATATGCCACGAGTTGTCGACGCACAGGCTCAGGTTCACGGCCGAATTGTGGATCAGGTTGGCCTTGATGCGGAAACGCTCCAGCAACGAGAAGATCGTGGCGAACTTCTCTTCCAGCACGAAGGAGAAATCCCGCGACCGGATGGTCAGCAGCACCTGGTCCTTCTTGAGGATCAGGATCGGAACGTCGACCGGGGCCGACATGCCTCGGATCACCGTGCCGGGTTTGCGCTTGTCGCCGAAGGGCCGCACGTAAAGCGGAATATTCTTGTTCTGAAGCGGTTTGATCGTCTTCGGATGGATGATCTGCGCGCCGCTGTAAGCCAGTTCGATGGTGTCGAGGTAGTTCAGCTCGGCGATCTGCACGGCATCGGGAAACGCTTTCGGGTCGGCGTTCATCACGCCGTCCACATCCTTCCACACCGACATCGACTCGGCGTCGAGAATGTTGGCCACCACGGCCGCCGAGTAGTCCGAGCCTTCGCGCCCCAGGGTCGTGGTCGTGCCGTCGGGCGCGCCGCCGATGAAGCCCTGTCCGATGAAGATGTTCTCGACGCATTTGCCCAGCGCATTTTTCAGCAGCGAAGCCGAAGCCTCGATGTTCACCCCGGCGTCCTTGTGGCGCTGCTCGGTGAGAAAACAGCGGCGCATGTCGATCCAGCGGTTCGACACCCCGGCGTAGTTCAGGTACTCGGAGATAATCGTCGTCGAGACCAGCTCGCCGTAGGCCACGATCGTGTCGTACCACAGTTCGGCGTCGCCGGGTTTGTAGACGGTCTCCGTCGCGACCTTTTCCAGTTCGCCGAACAGCGCGTCGACCGCCGGCAGCCGCTTCGGCTCGTGCCACAGCTCGTCGATGATCTCCGCATGGTACTTCCGCAGCGATTCGACATGCTCCAGCGAGAGCTGCTTATCGCCTTTCTGAAGCCCCTCGAACACCTTTTCCAGGGCATTGGTCGTTTTGCCCATCGCCGAAACGATGATGAACAGGTTCTGCTCGTCGTCGATGATCTTGCGCAGATTCCTCACTCCGTCGGCATTCCGCACCGACGCACCTCCGAATTTATAGACTTTCATGTTATTTCGCTTATTAACCTAACGTACCTTCCTTTACCTTTTGCACAGTTGACCGCTGTACTCTTGCGGCCGATGGCCGCGTTTACAAATCTACCCCACCCCAAGCCCCTCCCGTGGGAGGGGCTTGTCGCGACGCAACCGGGATTTCGACCGGATTTACAACCGGATATCCCGAAATGAAAAACCAATTTTTAATTTTTCATTCTTAATTCTTAATTACCTTATAGGGTACTCCGATGTTCTGGAACAGGAACGCGTACATGTCGGCCGCCTCGTCGATACGCTTCGAAGTGGGTTTGCCGGCGCCGTGGCCCGCTTTCGACTCGATGCGGATCAGGATCGGGGCGTCGCCCGCCTGGGCATGCTGCATCGCGGCGGCGAACTTGAACGAGTGGGCCGGAACGACACGGTCGTCGTGGTCCGCGGTAGTCACCAGCGTCGCGGGGTATTTCACGCCCTCCTTTATATTGTGCAGCGGAGAGTACTTGTAAATATAGGAAAACTGCTCCTCGTCCTCCGACGAACCGTACTCCACGGCCCAGCCCCAGCCGATGGTGAACTTGTGGTAGCGGAGCATGTCCATCACGCCCACGGCCGGAAGGCACACGGCATAGAGGTCCGGACGCTGCACCTCGCAGGCGCCGACCAGCAGGCCGCCGTTCGAGCCGCCGTGGATGGCCAGCTTGTCCGTCGACGTGTATTTTCCGGCGATCAGGTACTCGGCGGCGGCGATGAAGTCGTCGAAGACGTTCTGCTTGTTTTCGAGCATGCCGGCCTTGTGCCACTCCTCGCCGTACTCCGAGCCGCCGCGCAGGTTGGCGACGCAGTAGATGCCGCCCTGCTCGACGAACATCAGCGCCGAGGGGTTGAAGCCGGGCGTGAGGTTGATCTGAAAACCGCCGTAAGCGTAAAGCAGGCAGGGATTCTTGCCGTCGCGCTTCATGTCCTTGCGGCGGGTGATGAACATCGGGACCTTCGTGCCGTCCTTCGAGGTGTAGAACACCTGCTCGGTCGTGAACAGTTCGGGATCGAAATTCACCTCCGGAGCCTTGTAGAGCGTCGATTCGCCCGAAGCGATGTCGTATTTGTAGATCGTGGCCGGAGCCGTGTAGTTGACCAGCGTATAGTAAAGTTCCGAGTCCTCCTCCCGGCCGTCGAATCCGCCGACCGAGCCGATGGCCGGAAGCGCCACTTCGCGCACCTGCTTGCCGGCGTAGTCGTACTGGTAAATCCGGCTCTGCGCATCCTGCAGGTAGTAGGCGAACAGACTGCCGCCCGCCGTGCCCACGCCTTCGAGCAGGTTCCTTTCACTCTCGGGAATCACCGTTTCGATCCTCCCGGGACGGTTCAGATCGACCTTCATCAGCGCGTAGTTCGACGCATCCCTGTTGGTCACGTAATAAAGCCGGTCGTCCTTGCAGTCGACGGGCGAATAATCGGCATCGAAGCCCGGCAGCAGGACGCGGAATTTCGGGTCCGACACCCTTTTATAGAGGACCTCCATTCCCGACGTGCCCTCCGAAGCTATGACGAAGAGCCATTTGCCGTCCTCCGAAGGCCATGCCGAGAAGTAACGCAGCGGATGTTCCCGGTCCTCGTAAATGAGCTTGTCGGCCGACTGGGGCGTACCCAGCGCATGGTAATAAACCTTCTGGAACTCGTTCTTGGAAGAGTAGGCGTTTTGCTTCGGGGCATCGTAGGCGCTGTAATAGAATCCCTTGGAATCGGGCGCCCACCGTGCGCCCGAGAATTTCACCCACTCGATCTTGTCGGCAGCGAGCGACTTGTCGGCGGTGTCCATCACGCGGATCTCCACCCAGTCCGAACCCGACGCGGCGGCCGAATAGGCAAACCAGCGGCCGTCCTTCGAGAAGGACATGGCGGTCAGGGCCACCGTCCCGTCGTCGGAGAGCTTATTGGGGTCGAAGAACACCTCGCCGGCCTCGCCCGGCTCCTTCGTGCGGTAGATCACCGACTGGTTCTGCAAACCGTCGTTATAAGTGTAGTACCACCAGTCGCCGTGCTTGCGCGGGGCGCTCTCCTTGGCGTAGTTCCACACTTCGGTCAGCCGCTCGCGGATGGCCCCGCGGAACGGAATTTGCGAGAGGTAGTCCTGCGTCACGGCGTTCTCGGCGGCGACCCACGCGGCCGTGGCCTCCGAGTTGTCGTCCTCGAGCCAGCGGTAGGGATCGGGAACCTCCGTGCCGAAATAGTTGTCCACCACGTCGCCGCGCACGGTCTCGGGGTAAGGCTGGTGTTTTATCTGTTTCATATTGCCGCAACCTGCCGCCGCCGCTGCACCGAGCAGAAGGGCGGCTTTGATGGATAAATGCTTCATAATTGAACCGTTTGGGTAATGATCGGGACAAAGTTATGAAAAATTCAATATTTTCAGTAATTTTGCCTATTGAAAACAACTGTCTATGCACAACGAACTCAAAACGATAATCGAGCAGGCGTGGGAAAACCGCACGCTGCTTCAGGACCCCGCCGTGCAGCAAGCCGTACGACAGGTCGTCGAACTGGTGGACAAGGGCGAACTCCGCACGGCGGAACCCGTTGACCCGGCCAAAAGCGAATGGAAGGTCAACGAGTGGGTCAAGAAGGCCGTGATTCTCTACTTCCCGATCCAGCCCATGCGCAAGATGGAGGCCGGCGAACTGGAGTGGTACGACAAGATGGAACTCAAGCACGGCTACGGGGAGCTGGGCGTGCGGGTCGTGCCCCAGGCCGTGGCTCGCTACGGCGCCTACATCGCCCCCGGAGCCATTCTGATGCCTTCGTACGTGAACATCGGCGCCTATGTCGACACCGGCACGATGGTCGACACGTGGGCCACGGTGGGCTCCTGCGCCCAGATCGGCAAACACGTCCACCTCTCGGGCGGCGTGGGCATCGGCGGCGTGCTCGAACCCGTGCAGGCCGCGCCCGTGATCATCGAGGACAGCTGCTTCATCGGCTCGCGCTGCATCGTGGTCGAGGGTGCGCACGTCTGCCGCGAAGCGGTGCTCGGCTCGAACACCGTGATCACCGGCTCGACGCACATCATCGACGTCACGGGGCCTGAACCCGTCACCTACAAGGGCTACGTGCCGCCCCGCTCGGTGGTCGTCCCGGGCAGCTACCGCAAACAGTTCCCGGCGGGAGAATACAGCGTCACGTGCGCGCTGATCATCGGCCGGCGCAAGGAATCCACTGACAAGAAAACCTCGCTGAACGACGCCCTGCGCGACTTCGGCGTATCGGTATAGACATGATTCACCGCATCGAAGAGACCACCTCGACCAACGACGACGCCCGCGACGCGAAATACCGCCACGGCGACATCGTCTGGGCCGAACGCCAGACCGCCGGCCGCGGCCAGCGGGGCCATAAATGGTCGAGCGCCGAGGGTCTGAACCTCACCTTCTCGCTGGTGCTCGAACCCCGGTTCCTGCCCGCCGGCGAACAGTTCCTGCTCAACGAGGCCGTGGCCCTCGCTCTCACCGACACCTTCGCGCAGTTCGGCATCGCGGCGCGCATCAAGTGGACCAACGACATCTATGCCGGGGACAAAAAGCTGGTCGGCATCCTGATCGAACACAGCTACTCCGGGCAGACGCTCGCCCGCACGATCGTCGGAATCGGCATCAACGTCAACCAGACGGAGTTCGACCCCGCACTTCCGAACCCCGTGTCGATGGCCATGGTCGCGGGACGCACGTTCGACCGCGGCGAGGTGCTCGAAGCCTTCCGCCGCCACATCGGCATCCGCTACGTCCAGCTCGAGCTGGACGAACGGGAAACCCTCCAGCGCGACTACCGCGAACGGATGTACCGACTGGGCGAACGGCATACGTTCCGCTACCCCGACGGCACGCCGACCGAGGCCTCGATCGAGGGCGTGCGCCCCACGGGCGAACTGCTGCTGCGGCACGCCGACGGCACGCTCCGGGAATATCTGTTCAAGGAGATCGAATTCGTGATTGAAAAAACACAGTAATTTACGGCAGGAACTTACTTAATCACTATAAGCACCTGATTTATCGACTTCAAAACAGTTCATTCAATCCAGCCAAACTAATTTCCCTCAATTTCAAGTTTCAAATCAGAATCAAACGAAATGTCCGGATTTCTTTGGGGGACCTCGCTATTGAGCGGAACTTTTTGAAAGTGCACAGGACTTATAGCTTGCATAAATTCAAGCTGCTGACCGTACTTGTTAACCTCCCATTTCACATACTTTTTCAGATTCTGCTCCAACAGCGCAAAGATTTCCGGAGGCAGGGACAGAAGTTCCGGAACAGAATCCATGATAAATGTAACTTCCAGCGTATCGCCGTCGGGACCGACCACATAGAAAATAGTCATGGGGCTATGCTCATAAGAGCGCAAAGACTTGATATTCGCATCCAAAAAAGACTTGCGGAATGCCAGGTTTTCGCCCCCTGGCTTCATGCTACCGTCTATAACCGCATATTCGTCTTCCGTCTCCAGTTTTCGACCATCTTTATAGCGCCAGTTAGCTTCGTGACTATAAATATTGGCTGTATTTGACAAAGCGAAGCCAAATTTATCATTTTCAACTTTAAAGGTTATTCCATTCGCAGTAACAGTAGAACCGTCTTGATATGGGTTCCCACAATAAGCTCCGGTCGCAAAGGTCAATGCCAACAGCAAGATATAATTTTTCATCATCCTATTTATTTATACAATCCTTCAACAATTCCAATAAGTTTTCAACATTCATTTTACCCGGATCGAACGGATAACGATCTTCGTCCCGATAGGATGTCTTGGTATTTCGCAGTGCGCCGACGGCGCCTTCATAGGCATCGGTAAATGCAGGACTTTCCAGGTCGTTTGCGAGAACTCGCTCCCCCATATTTTTGAAAAACCTTATACCCTCATGTCCGCCGAGAGCATTTCCAATACTTATTTTACTCCCGATTCTCTCCCGATACATATACCATGCGAGTTTGGCTTCAACCTCGTTATTTATCTTTGCATTCCGGAAGTCAACCAAGCCCTGCTTCTGGTATTGGTAAACATGCATCAGTTCTTCCATAACCGACAGCGGGTCGCACCGGTAACCCATTTCTACATTATAACCGGAAATCAATGGTCCCGTAGGCAGATCATAGACAACAGGAGTTATTTTAGACGGCGCCAAATATCCGGATGAGATAGCAACAGGCGCTCCGATGGCATTGATCAGCAACTGTCCCATACAATCGTTATATAGGGAATCGAGTGCCGCTCTAACTTCCGGCTTATCCATCGTTATCTTGGTATTGTTCGGATAAGCCGCACCGGAATCTCCTCCCGAACTGGAATTTCCGCCGCCGCCAATGTTACCGCTACCGTCATCACCACCGCCAATGCCTTCCAACGGAGGCTCAATTGGCGGGATAATCACATTCAACAACTCTTTGACATTGACCACGATCTCCCTTTTTCCCACAATCTCCACGGGCGGTATGATCGCCCGTGTAGAAGCCCTCGGCCGAACCCGTGCGACATATATACCCTGCAAGAGTTCAACCATCTCGTCGACAGTCTCTTCCCTTGTCCGGGAATCATCCCAAAGCGATGCCGACCCGGTCAGAACTCCGTCGCTGAATTTTCCGATGCTGACCGGACAGCCCGAAAGCAACGTATAGAGAACCAGTCCCGAAAAGCCCGTTCCGGCATCCGATGCAACATCATTCGCCTCCGGAATTAAAAACCGCAGATAGGATGCCGTTCCATCGGTGTCGGGATCTTTCAGCACAATCAAACGACTCGGCATCGGAAAAAGTTCCGGCTGGCCAGTATCGCCCCAACGCAGCAAACGGTATCCATACCGGGCTTCGAACACAACGCCGGCCTGAAAAAGATGTTCGCCGTAATAAACCGAAACGGAATCCCACAAGGGAATTATCCAGCCCGGCGACAGGATTTCGGATTCATCGAATTCCCCATCCGCCCGAGTCTGCGGCATGCCCGCGTAATCCAACTCGAAAGATCGTTTTATCTCCGCAAGAGAAAAACCCGACCGCTTGTCGGGCGATGTCGTTCCGGAAACCTGCAATCTCTCCGAGCAGGAAAATAGGACACAAGAAACGGTCAGGATCAGCAATAATACATTGGGTGACAAATTCAGTTTCATAGGCAGTCAACAATATATTTCAAATATAGTCAATTACAGCAATAATTCAAAATCTACCGCAGGAAAAAATATATGGCAAAATAGTGTGAAAGTCTTTTGCTGTTACAGAAATAACAGTTATATTTGCATCGTAAAACAGCCTAATTCAAATCAAATTTTAAGGATATTATGAACGTACCTGCAAATCTGAAATACTCCAGCGACCACGAGTGGTGCCGCATCGAGGGTGACACGGCCGTTATCGGCATCACCGACTTTGCCCAGAGCCAGTTGGGCGACATCGTATTCGTCGATGTTCCGACCGTGGGCGAGACGCTCGCCGCAGGCGAGGTTTTCGGCTCGATCGAGGCCGTGAAGACCGTGAGCGACGCGTTCCTTCCGGTGGGCGGCGAGATCGTGGAATTCAACGAGGCCGTGGACGCCGATCCCGCCGTCGTCAACCGCGACGCCTACGGCGAAGGCTGGCTCGTGAAGGTCAAAATGTCGAACCCGGCCGAATACGACGCCCTGCTCGGCGCCGCCGACTACGAGAAACTGATCGGATAGTCCGAAGGAGAATTAAAAATGAAAAATTAAGAATTAAAAATTAGTTTTTCATTTCGGTTTATCCGTCCGTTTTCCGGTCGAAAATCCGGCCGCAGGCGAAAATAAACAAGGAAGCCTTCGGATAAAGTCCCCGCCAAGGCGGGGATTTAGGGGTGGGTCCAATTTGCAAACGCGGCGGAACGCCGCGAATGGAACCATCCAAGAGAAGCAAAACGAACAATTAACACAAAATACTTACTGTTATGTCAAAAGTTACTGTCGTAGGTGCAGGCGCCGTAGGTGCAACCTGTGCAAACGTGATGGCTTGCCGCGAGGTGGCGAGCGAAGTGGTCCTCATCGACATCAAGGAGGGTCTCTCGGAAGGCAAGATGCTGGACATGTACCAGTGCTCGACGCTGATGGATTTCGACACGAAGGTCGTAGGCGCAACCAACGACTACAAGACGACGGCCAATTCGGACGTGGTGGTCATCACCTCGGGCATTCCCCGCAAGCCGGGCATGACCCGCGAGGAGCTGATCGGCACGAACGCCGGCATTATGAAGGGCGTGATCGAGAACGTCATCAAGTACTCGCCCCGCGCCATCATCATCGTGGTTGCCAACCCGATGGACACGCTGACCTACCTGGCCCTGAAGGCTTCGGGACTTCCGAAGAACCGCATCATCGGCATGGGCGGCGCATTGGACTCGGCCCGCTTCAAGTGCTACCTGGCCAAGGCCACGGGCGCTAACATCAACAACGTCGACGGCATGGTCATCGGCGGCCACGGCGACACGACGATGATTCCGCTCGTATCGAAAGCCACGGTCAACGGCGTTCCCGTTTCGCAGTTCGCTTCGAAGAAGAAACTCGAAGAGGCTGTCGCCAACACGATGGTCGGCGGAGCCACGCTGACCAAACTCATCGGCACTTCGGCATGGTACGCTCCCGGCGCAGGCGCAGCGATGATGGTCGAGGCTATCCTCAACGACCAGAAGAAGATGGTTCCCTGCTGCTGCTACCTCGACGGCGAGTACGGCCAGAAAGACATCTGCATCGGCGTTCCCGCGATCATCGGCCGCAAGGGCATCGAGAAGATCGTGAAGATCGACCTCACGAAGGAAGAGGCCGAGAAGTTCGCCGCTTCGGCCGAGGCCGTCCGCAAGACGAACAACATCCTGCACGAGATCAAGGCGCTCTAAACCGGGGGTGGGTGGCGGACCGGAATACGGAAAGCCTGTCCCGCAAAACCCAGGGAAATCCTTTACAAAAGCCGCTCCGCCTTTGCGGAGCGGCTTTTTCGTATCCGGAAAGGAGCGTCTATCAGAAGCTAACCTTCGCGCCGATGAACCAGCTGCGGGGCAACGAGGGTCCGTAAATGTAGCCCGAGTCGCGGTCCACGCCCTTGTCGAAATCCTTCTGGTAAGCGTTGAACAGATTCTGCACGCCGCCGTAAAGCTGGAGGGTGATCTCCTTGTAGACACGCAGGTCGTAGGCCAGACGCAGGTTCACGTCGCAGAACGCAGGCGTCGTGACGGCCACATCCCGCTCCACGCCCGATCCGGCCATGTGCTGCACGAGCATCTCGCCCGTGCAGGTTCCCGTCACGTCGGCCGTGAAATTGCGCAAGGGCTTCAGCGACGCCGTGAAATAACCGTACAGATCGGGCGTGCGGAACATCCGGCGCACGGGAGGCACCGTTTTGTCCTCGCTCCAGTATTCAGGCTCGACATAGCGGCTCCGCTGCCACGTCACGCCCGCCTGCAACTCGAACCAGCGGGTGAAAACCGCCCGGCCTTCGGCGTTCAGGCCCCTCACCGTGGCGCCCGAACCGTTGTAACGCTCCTTGATTTTGCCGCCGTCGGCCGTGTCCTCGATGTCGCGCAGGGCGAACACGTCGTCGAGACGGGTGTAGAATCCCTCGACGAGCAGGTTGGTCTGCACCCGGCCGAAAGTGTGGTAGAGGTCGGCCGAGAGGCTCACGCTGTGCGAGCGTTCCTCCTTCAGATCGTCGGCAAGCCGGATGCGGACCCGCTTGCCGCCCACGATGGCGATGTGCATGTCCTCGTCGAAGGCCTGCGGGGCGCGGTAGCCCCCGGCATAGCTCACACGCAGGTTGACCGACTCCGAAGGATTGAAGCGGACATTGGCCCGGGGGCTGAAGATCGCATGGTCCACGAGGTTGTGCTTGTCGAGGCGGCCGCCGATGAGCAGCGACCATTTCCGGGTCTTCCATTCGTTCTGGAGATAGGCCCCGACGATGTGCACCGTCTGGTCGGTGCGGATGTCATAGCCAATCGAACGGTCCGAAAGGTCGTCGTAGCTGTACTCCGTGCCGAGCGTCAGCTCCGAGGGCATGAAGAGCAGTTTGCGGAAGGCATGGACATACTGCATGCCCGCGGCGAGGGTCAGATCGTGCGTCGTGCCGTAGGCGTCGAGGTCCTGCTTGCTGCCGTAATAACTCTTGCGGGCCGTGTTCTGGAACGAGGCGTAGGCATTGAAGCGGTTGCTGCGGTCGGCCGACGAGATGTCGAACGAAAGGCTTCCGCCGTCGATGGCATGGTCGGTCTGCTCGGCGACGAAGGCTTCGTGGGGCGGCTGCTTCAGCAGGTCGCCGCCCCGGCGGTACTCGTCGATGTGGTGGTACTGCGCCGTGATGCGCGAATAGGCCCCCGTGCGGAAGAACGAGCGCATACCCACGGACTGGCTGCTGATGACGGGCAGTTCGGTGAATCCGTCGCCGTCGTGGTCGTAACCCGAACGGTGGCGGCTCTGGCCGAAGACGCTGATGCCCGCGCGGCCGCTTTCGGAGACGATCGAAGCGTTGAGCATCGTGTTGTTGTCGTAGGAGTTGCTGCCTCCGAGCGAGGTCAGCGTATGCGACAGCTGGGCCGAACTGCGCGTCGGCTCACGGGTGATGATGTTGATCGTGCCGCCGATGGCCGACGAGCCGTAGAGCGCCGACCCGCCGCCGCGCAGCACCTCGACCCGCTCGATCATATTGGCCGGAATCTGCTCCAGCCCGTAGACACCCGTCAGGGAGGAGAAAACCGGATGCGAGTCGACCAGAATCTGCGAATAGTGGCCGTCGAGACCGTTGATGCGGACCTGCGTGAAGCCGCAGTTCTGGCAGTCGTCCTCGACGCGCACCCCGGGCTGGAACGAAAGGCCCTGGGCCAGGCACGAGGCGTTGGCCCGTTCGAACAGGCCGGCGTCCAGCACGCTCACCAGCGCCGGGGCTTCGCGCCGCAGCGTCTCCGAACGGCTGGCCGAGACGACCACTTCGTCCATCGAAATGCCGCTCTGCGCCACCTCGAAGTTGAGTTCCCGGGTCTCGCCCCGTTCGAGAGCGACGGTCATCCGACCAGAGGCATAGCCCAGCGCACGGACTTCGAGCGTCAGTTCGCCGACAGGGAGGTTTTTCAGGAAATAGTGGCCCGAAGCGTCGGTCGTCGTACCGAAAGCCGTGCCGACGACGGCCACCGAGGCGTAGGGAATGTGTTCATGGGTTTCACGGTCCACGACGTGGCCGAAAAGATTCGCGTCCGTGCTTTTGCGCGGCGCTTCGGCCGCGAGCACGACAAGGCTCTGGCACACGGACAGCGCCAACAAAATATATCGTTTCATACGAAAGTATTGAATAATGGTGAAAGTAAGTCCGCTCCGGCATGCGGACGATTGCGGCTTTCGGCCGCGTTTACAAATCCGGTCCACCCCTGAATCCCCTCCTCGGAAGGGACTTACGGCGTAAAAACACACGCCGCTTCCGCTTTGACGGCTCGGCAAACGATAAATCGTCGGCCCTCGCCTGTCGCCGCAGTTGTCGCGATGCAGCCGGACATGCCGATATTACGAAACGCAATTACGCCGCCGGAGGCGCCCGCAGGGAGAAACGCCGGACCTCGACCGCACATTTGCAGCGCGTGGCTTCGGGTTGCAGTACGGCCAGCACCTCGGCGTAGAATTCATGCGGAGGCTGGGTCTCGGCCAGGTAGGGGAAGAAATAGAAATCGTCGACGACACAGAATTCGACGACCTGTTCGGCAGCGCCGTTGTCGGGAACCAGATCGCCGCTGAAAGCCGCGAAATGGGCATGGTCCTCCAAATAGATATGCACCTTCTGACCCGCATGGGCTGCGAGCAGAACGGCCAGCATAAAGGCCGCGAGGCATTGTTTGAGGCGGAGGTGCATTGTCTTCACGGTGGCGAAGATACGAAAAAAAGGGACCGCGACAAGCGGCCCCTGCAAAAATACCTACAAATGAGGATGTATGTCCTGTCCGGCACTCCCCGGGGGAAGCGGACACCCCCGGAAAAAAGCCGGGCGGTTCAAATGCTGATGTCGAGGATCTCGAAATGGATCGTGCCGGCCGGAACCTCCACGTCCACACGGTCGCCCTTCTTGCGGCCCAGCAGCGCCTTCGCGATAGGCGTGCCGATCGCCAGTTTGCCTTCGCGCAGATTCGCCTCGTGCTCGGCGACGATCGTGTAGGTCATCTGCTTCTGGTTGTTGTGGTTCAGAAGCGTCACCTTGCTCAAAATCTGCACTTTGCTCTTGTCGATCTTCGACTCGTCGATCACGCGGGCGTTGGCCATCGTATCCTCCAGTTTGGCGATACGCATCTCCAGCAGCCCCTGTGCCTCACGGGCGGCATCGTACTCCGCATTCTCCGAAAGGTCGCCCTTGTCGCGCGCTTCGGCGATCGCCGCCGAAATCGCCGGACGCTCGACGGAACGCATGTGCTCGAGTTCGTCCTTGATTTTCTTGTAGCCCTCCGCTGTCAGATAAATAATCTCTTGTGCCATAATCCAATAACTCTCCGGAATCTCCCGCCGGAAGCCGGAAATTCCAAAAACCGAATAAAACGTAAAAAATAAGAATCCTGACCCGAAAAGGCCAGAACCCCGTTGCTATTGCATAGACAAAGATAGGAAGTAAAATCCATATTTCCAAATCTTTTTTCGCGCCCCGTGGCACGGATCGTGCCCGCCGTGCGGGGTATGTACATTGCCCTTACGCTTCATCTGCTGTGGACGCTCGGCGCGGCCGCCGTCATCACGCGCCGCCAACGGATACCGGCCTCGGCGGCCGCCTGGCTGGCGCTGGTCTTCCTGCTTCCCGTCGCCGGCACGCTGCTTTACGTGCTGGCCGGATACCGCCGCGCGGTCCCGGCGGCAGAACCCTGCGACTGCCGGGGCGACGCCGTGGAGCAGATCGTCGCCCGCGGCTGCGGAACCCGCCCCGCGCCCCGCAACAGCGTCAGCCTGCTGCACAACGGCAGCAACGCCTTCACGGCGCTGATCGCCGCCCTGCAACACGCCGTCCGCTCGATCCACATGGAGTACTACATCATCCGCGACGACCGCATCGGGCGCACCATCGCCGAAATCCTGATCCGCAAAGCCCGCGCCGGACTCGAAGTGCGCGTCATCTACGACGCCGTAGGCTCGTGGCGGCTGAGCCGCACGACATTGCGCCGCATGCACGACGCCGGGGTACGCACGGCCGCCTTCGAGCCGGTGCGCTTCCCGTGGTTCACCACGCGCGTCTCGCGCCGCAACCACCGCAAAATAGTCGTCACGGACGGCCGTATCGCCTTTCTGGGTGGCATAAATATTGCGAAATACTACCTCGACGGAGATTACATGGGCAAGTGGCGCGACGAGCACCTCCGCATCGAGGGCGACGCCGTGAAGGACTTGCAGCGGCTCTTCATCGCCGACTGGGCGCGGGTCACGGACGAATGTCTCGACCTGCGCCGTTACGTCGCCCCGCACGGCATCCGGCAGCGCCTGCCGATCCAGCTGGCCTGGTCCGAAGAAGGCCCCTCGCGGCTGACCATCGCCGAGGCTTTCGCAGCGGCCGTCGTTCGGGCCAGGCAGCGGGTGCGCATCTGCTCACCCTACTTCCTGCCCCCGACGCTGATTCTCGACGCGCTGCGCCTTGCGGCGCGGGGCGGCATCCGGGTCGAAGTGATGATCCCGACGTGCAGCGACTCGCCGTTCTCGGACCTCGTGTCCGACTCCTACGTCGCGGACCTGCTCGACGCCGGAGTCGAACTATACCGCTACGACAACGGATTCCTGCACGCCAAACTGGTGATCGTCGACGACACGCTGGCGTCGGTCGGAACCGCGAACATGGACTACCGCAGTCTGACGGACAACCTCGAAGTCACGGCCTTCATCCGCGACCGCGAGACGGTCCGGCTGCTGGCGGCGACCTTCGACGACGACCTCGCCTCGTGCCGCCGCATCACGCGCGCCGAATGGAGGCCGCCGCTGTGGCGCCGGACGCTGGGCGACGTGCTCCGGCTCGTGTCACCCCTGATGTGATCCCGTCCTAAACATCAACGTCTTATGAAACACCTGGTCTTCACCCTCCTCGCCGCGCTCGTCTTCTCCGGCGCGGCCTCCGCCCAACGCCTGATGGTCGGCGTACGCGGCGGCGTCAACTTCGCCGACTACTCGTTCGTCCCGACCCGCATCGGCGACACCCGCTTCACGCCCGGCGCCGTCCGGGCCGGTTACGACGTAGGCTTCGTCCTGCGGCTCAACCTTTCGAAACACCTCCACCTGCAATCGGAACTGAACTACGCCTTCGTCAATTACAACGTGCTGGCCGAGAACTCCGGGAGCCGCCGCATCGCGCTGCGCACCGAGCGGTTCGAAATCCCCGTCCAGCTGGGCTTCCAGTTCGGCGTGCTGCGCCTGTTCGGCGGCGCGCTGTTCCGCGTCACGGAATCCGAGCGGAGCAGCGTCCCGCAGCTGCTCAAGGTCCGCTTCAACAACGGCGACGTGGGCGTCATGGGCGGACTGGGCTTCAACGTCCGCAAATTCTTCATCGACTTCCGCATCTCGGGCTACCCGCGTTCGCGCGTCTGGCACGATTTCACCTCTGAAGGAATCGCCCGGCGCGTCAAAGTGCCCCACGACATCGTCTACGGCGGGTCCCTGGGATTTTTCTTCTGACACCGTCGCCGAAAACGTCCCGGCACGGCGCGTTCCACCGCAACAAGCTGCAAATCGGGCATTTATCCACACCCCAAAACATCGTTCCGGCACCTTCGCCCCGCCCTCAAGCCCCCGCCCCGGCAGGGGCTTTTTCACGCGCCGCCGGAAAAAACGCCCCGCACGGCATCTTCGCAGTCTCCGCGAGCAATATTTTTTTTTGCAAATCGTTAATTTATGCGTAACTTTGTGCGATAAAGCGCCGTAAAAGATTCATAAATGAAGCAGACTTTTTTATACGCCCTTTGCGGAGTGGCGGCAGCGATCATCCTCGGAGGATGCTCCGGGATGAACGCCCTTCTGAAAAGCGGGCAGCCCGAACTGATTTACAGCAAGGCGCTGGAGTACTACCAGAAGGAGAAATGGCAGCGCGCCTCGACCCTTTTCGAAGGCGTGCAGCACTACTACACGGGCTCGTCGCGCGAAGACAGCATCTCGTTCTTCAACGCCCGCTGCAAGTACAAGAACCGCGATTTCGACACGGCTTCGACCCTGCTGGACGACTTCCGCCGCAAATTCGGCCGCAGCGCCTTCATCGAAGACGCCGAGGGCATGTACGCGCTCTGCTTCTACTACCTCTCGCCGGGTCCCTCGCGCGACCAGACGATGACCGGGCACGCGCTGATCGCCATCAACGAATTCATGTCGCGCTATCCGCAGAGCGACCGCGTCGAGAACTTCCGCAAGATCAACACCGAGCTGACCGAACGGCTCCACGAGAAAGCCTACCTGAACGCCTACACCTATTATAAGACGGGCAAATACAAATCGGCGATCGTGGCGTTCAAGAACGCGCTGAAACAATACCCCGAGAGCAAGCGCCGCGAAGAGATCATGTACCTGATCGTCGATTCGGGCTACCGCCTGGCCAGCAACTCGATCTCCGAAAAGCAGACCGACCGCTACCTGTCGATGCTCGACTCCTACCTCTCGTTCAAGGAGGAGTTCCCCGAATCGACGCACATCAAGAGCCTCGACCGCATGGCCCAGCAGGCACGCGACTACCTCGACCGCAATAACAAAGACAACAACATATAAGATGGAAATCAAGAAGAACATTCCCAACAACACCATCACGCGCAAGCTGGTGGATCTGGACCGGGAGACGGGCAACGTCTACAAAAGCATCAACATCATCGCCCGCCGCGCCAACCAGATCTCGACCGAACTCAAGACGGAGCTTAACCGCAAGCTCGCCGATTTCTCGTCGCCCACCGACACCATGGAGGAGACCTTCGAGAACCGCGAGCAGATCGAGATTTCGCGTTACTACGAACGCCTGCCCAAACCGGTGATCATCGCCACCGAGGAGTTCCTCGACCACGAGCTGGTCTACAAGGAGGGCAAGGACGGCGTGATGAAGGAGATTTAAAATCCGCACGCAATGGCATCCCCGGGCACGTGTCCCCCGCTGGCGGGACGCCACATACTGCTGGGTATCACGGGTAGCATAGCGGCCTACAAGGCTGCCGTGCTTTGTCGTTTATTGAAGACGGCCGGCGCCGACGTGCGCGTGGTGATGACTCCGCTGGCGAAGCAGTTCATCACGCCCCTGACGATGGCCACGCTCTCGAAGAACCCGATTCTGGTGGAGTTCTTCGACCCCGAAAACGGCGCGTGGAACTCTCACGTGTCGTTGGGCGAATGGGCCGACTGCTACCTGATCGCCCCCGCCACGGCCAACACCCTGGCCAAAATGGCCTCCGGCATCGCCGACAACCTGCTGCTGACCACCTACCTCTCGGCCCGCTGCCCGGTCGCCGTGGCTCCCGCCATGGACCTGGACATGTACGCCCACGAGGCCACGCAGCAAAACCTCCGGACACTCGCCCGACGCGGCGTGCACATCGTCGAGCCGGGCGAAGGCGAACTGGCCAGCGGTCTTCAGGGCAAGGGCCGCATGGCCGAACCCGATGCGATCGCCGCATTCGTCGGCGGCCTTCTCCGTGAAAAAAAAAAAGAGCCTGCAAGGTAAACGGCTGATCGTCACGGCAGGAGCCACGATCGAAGCCATCGACCCTGTGCGGTTCATCTCGAACCACTCCTCGGGCAAGATGGGCTATGCCATTGCCGGGGAGCTAGCCGACAGAGGGGCCTGCGTGACGCTTGTCACGGGCCGCACGGAGCTGCCGACGCCCGCGGGCGTGGAGCGCGTGGACGTGCTCTCGGCCGCCGAGATGTACGACGCCGCGGTCCGGGCTTTCGAAGGGTCCGACGGGGCCGTGATGTGCGCCGCCGTGGCCGACTACACCCCCGACCGGGTTTCGGACACCAAAATCAAGAAATGCGACGGCGACATGTGCATCACCCTGCGCCGCACGCGCGACATCGCCGCCGAGCTTGGAGCGCACAAGGACGGCCGCCTGCTAGTGGGATTCGCCCTGGAAACCCACGACGAACAGGCGCACGCCGAAGCCAAACTCGAAAAGAAGAATTTCGACTTCATCGTCCTCAACTCGCTGCGCGACGCCGGAGCCGGCTTCCGCGGCGACACGAACAAGGTGACCTTCATCGACCTCACGGGCCGCGAAGAGCTTCCCCTGCTGTCGAAGCGCGAAGTCGCCGAACGCATCGCCGAACGGATCGAAAAGTTTTTCGCCGAATAGCGCGCAATCGCACCCGGTTTTCGTTTTTTCATTTTTAATTCTTAATTTTGAATTCTTAATTCCGAATTGGTATGCTACGCCGTCTGTCGGTCGAAAACTACGCGCTCATCGACAAGCTCGAAATGGAGCTGGGCCCCCACCTGAACATCATCACGGGTGAGACCGGGGCCGGAAAATCCATTCTGCTCGGCGCGCTGGGCCTGCTGCTCGGAGCCAAGAACGACGGGCAGGCGATGAAGGACGCAACGCGCAACTGCACGGTGGAGGGGACCTTCGACCTCGCGGGAAGCAGTCTGGAAGCGTTTTTCGCCGAGAACGACCTCGACTACGCCCCCGAAACGACCCTGACGCGCATGATCACCCCTGCGGGCAAGAGCCGTGCCTTCGTCAACGACGTACCCGTGCAGTTGGCGCAACTGCGCGAACTGGGCGCACGCCTGCTGGACATCCACTCGCAGCACCAGAACCTGATCCTCTCGTCGGAGGAGTTCAGGACCTCGGCGCTCGACACCGTGGCTGCGAACGGGGAACTGCTGACGCAGTACGCCGCGCAGTATGCCCGGCTTACGGAGCTGCGCCGCCGTCTCGCGGCCCTGCGCGAAGAGGCCGCCAACGGCCGCCGCGACGAAGAGTGGCTCCGGTTCCAGACCGAGGAACTCACCTCGGCCAACCTGCGCCCCGGCGAGCAGGCAGAGCTGGAGGAGGAGCTGGCGGTGCTCGAAAACGCCGACCGCATCGGCGAGGCGCTGACCTCCCTGCGCAACGCCCTCGACGCCGACGAGACCGGGGTGCTGGCGCAGCTCAAGAATTCGGAGAACGAACTCAACCATATCCGCAGCCACTACCCCGCCGCCGGGGAATATGCCGGACGGCTGCGCTCGGTGCTGGAGGAACTGAAGGACATCAACGGTTCGGCCGCCGCCGCATGCGAACGGCTCGATGCCGACCCCGAGCGGCTGGACACGCTGATCGCCCTGCAACAGAAACACCGCGCGGCGGACGAAGCGGAGCTGATCGCCCTGCGCGACCGCTGCGCTGCACAACTCGCAGCCATCGTCCACAGCGACGAGGAGATCGCCCAGGCGGAAGCGGCCCTCTCGGAAGCCACCGAAAAGACCGCGACGCTGGCCGACCGTCTGCACAAGACGCGCGAAAAGGCCGCTGCGGGATTCGAGAAACACATCCTTTCGACCCTCGCCCGGCTGGGCATGCCCGAGACGGTTTTCCGCATCGCCCTGACACCCCTCGCAGAGCCGGGACGCACGGGCCGCGACAGCGTGCAATTCCTCTTCACGGCCAATCCGCGAATGACGCCGCAGCCCGTCGAGCGCATCGCCTCGGGCGGCGAGCTTTCGCGCGTGATGCTGGCCCTGAAAACCCTGCTGGCCGAACGGATGCAGCTGCCGACGATCATCTTCGACGAGATCGACACGGGCGTTTCGGGCCGCATCGCCGACGCCATGGGCGAAATCATCGCCTCGCTCTCGGCCTCGATGCAGGTGGTGGACATCACCCACCTGCCGCAGGTCGCTTCGAAGGGCACGGCGCACTTCGTGGTCTACAAGCGCGGCGGACGCACCGACATCACGCGCCTGGGCGACGAGGAGCGCGTGACCGAGATCGCCAAGATGCTCTCCGGCTCGGAAATCACCGACGCCGCCGTGGCCCAGGCCCGCATCCTGCTCGGCAAATAGCCGTACAAAACCGATTTCACACGTGATGGAGCGGCCGGACCGCTCCGCCCTCCGTTATAACCCTAAAAAACACGACATGAATGACATTCTCGAAATTGCGGCCGCCAACCAGCAGCGCGCCCGCGAGGTCATCCGCGACACAGATCTGGAGGCCATCTGGCGCTCGGTGGGCGCCGAAGCGAACCTCGTAGGCTCGCTCCGCACGGGGCTGCTGATGACGCACCGCGACATCGACTTCCACATCTACTCCTCACCGCTCCGCGTGGCCGACAGCTTCGCCGCCATGGCCCGGCTGGCCGAAAATCCCCGCATCCGCCGCATCGAGTACGGAAACCTGCTCGACGCGCAGGACCAGTGTCTCGAATGGCATGCGTGGTATGCCGACGCCGACGAACGGCTCTGGCAGATCGACATGATCCACATGCCCCGCGGCTCGGCCTGGGACGGCTATTTCGAACGCGTAGCCGACCGGATCGCCGCCGTACTGACCGACGAGACGCGCCGCGCCGTCCTGCAAATCAAGTACGACACGCCCGACGAGGTGAAGATCATGGGCATCGAATACTACCAGGCGGTCCTTCGCGACGGCGTGCGCACCTATGCCGAGTTCGAAGCATGGCGTGCGGCGAACCCCGTCGAGGGCATTCTGGAATGGATGCCGTAAGCCCGCCGGAAACACCGCTCCCCTGCGCGGCCCTGCCGGCCGGCGTATGGAAAGCATTGAACCGCAAATGCGGCAGGGAGATACAGCCGCCGCAGCCTCAAAGAAAACGGACCGTTCCTTTCGGGGGACGGTCCGTTTTGCGTCAATGCCGGCGCAGCCGCCACCGTTGCACGATCGTCTCGCCCCGGAAGTAGATGACCAGCGAACTGACGATGACCGCCATGCCCGCCACGGTGCTGAAATCGGGGTATTCGCCGGGCAGCATGATCCAGCTCAGCACAGCCCCCAGGACGGGATTGATCAAACGGCACATATTGATGTCGCTGACCTTCGTGCCCTCGGTGCGCAGGGCCATGAACCAGAAACTGAAGGCGAAGACCGAGATGAAGACCAGCACGCCGAGACTCGCATAGAACCCGACGGGCTTGGCCCAGAAGGGGTGGAAACCCTCCGCCGCGATGCCCACGCCGTAAATCAGCAGGCCGCCGAAAAACATCTGCACGGCATTCAGGAAGATCGGGTCGACCTTGCCCTTGTCCTCCGAAACCGAAATCGCGGAATAGCCCTGGAACAGGATGCAGGCCAGCAGCAGGATGATACCCCCGATGCCGCGCCAGTCGAGCGGCGAACCGTCGCTGCCCGTGCCGACGATCAGCAGCAGTCCCGCGAGGCTCACCGCAAGACTCACGACCTTGTAACGGTTCAGGCGGTCGTTGCTGGCCACGAGGTGCGCCAGCAGCACGTTGATCAGCGGCGTGAGGCCCATGACGATCGAGCTGATGGCCCCGCTGACGAAATCGACACCGAAATAGAAGGCCGTATAGCCCATGAACATATTGATCAGGATCAGGTTGCCGAAAAGCCGCCGGTGCTGCATGATCTCGCGCCACATGCCGCGATGCCAGGTGTAGGCGAAGAGAATGATTCCGACAACGGTGAAGCGCAGGCCCGCGAAATTCATCGGCGAGAAATCGTAGCTCAACCCCTGCTTGATGAACGGATTGACAATCGCCCACAATACTGAGGCCAGCACGGCGTAGAGTATTCCTTTTTTCATAACGTGCATCTTTCCGCCGCAAAGGTACGAAAAACGGCCGGCAAAACGAAACCGGTCCGGGCAAATGGACGGGCCGGTCCGGGAGCAGGCCGTGCATTCGCCGGAACGGCGCAGATGCCGGATACCGCGTCCCGGTCCGGGCGGATTCTGATTTTAAGCCGGATCCGTCCGGGCATCGTGAAGAACGGGACGAACGGATAGTACTTGAGGTACATTCCATTCGCCCCGTTCGAGGGATGTGCGGAAATATCCGCTTATAAATGGGAATCCGTTACATCATGCCGCCCATACCGCCTGCGGGCATCGCCGGCATGGCGGGAGCGTCGGACTTCTTCTCGGCCAGCACGCACTCCGTGGTGAGGAACATCGAGGCGATCGACGCGGCGTTCTCCAGCGCTACGCGCGACACCTTCGTCGGGTCGATGATACCGGCTTTCAGCAGGTCCTCGTACTTGTCGTCGCGGGCGTTGTAACCGAAGGCGTCCTTGCCCTCCTTCACCTTGTTGACGACCACCGAGCCTTCTCCGCCGGCGTTCTCGACGATCTGACGGAGCGGCTCCTCGATGGCGCGTTTCACGATCTGGATACCCGTCGTCTGGTCCTCGTTCTGGCCCTTCAGGCCTTCGAGAGCCGCCGTGGCACGGATGTAAGCCACGCCGCCGCCCGGAACGATACCTTCCTCGACGGCTGCGCGCGTTGCGGCCAGCGCGTCGTCGACACGGTCCTTCTTCTCCTTCATCTCGACCTCCGTGGCGGCTCCGACGTAGAGCACGGCGACACCGCCCGCCAGCTTGGCCAGACGCTCCTGCAACTTCTCCTTGTCATAGTCCGACGTAGCCTTGTCGATCGACGAGCGGATCTGGGCCACACGAGCTGCGATCTCCTCCTTCTTGCCGGCGCCGTCGACGATGGTGGTGTTCTCCTTGTTGAGCGTCACCTTGTCGGCCGAACCCAGCATCTCCAGCGTCGTATCCTCGATCTTCATGCCCTTGTCGGCCGAGATCACGGTCGCACCCGTCAGGACGGCGATGTCTTCGAGCATCTCCTTGCGGCGGTCACCGAAGCCCGGAGCCTTGCAGGCGGCGATCTTCAGCGTGCCGCGGAGTTTGTTGACAACCAGCGCCGAAAGGGCCTCGCCGTCGACATCCTCGGCGATGATCAGCAGCGCACGGCCGCTCTGGGCCACCGGCTCCAGCACGCCCATCAGCTCCTTCATCGTCGAAACCTTCTTGTCCGTGATCAGGATATAGGGCTTTTCGAGCTGCGCCTCCATCTTTTCCGTGTCGGTGATGAAGTAAGCCGAAATGTAACCGCGGTCGAACTGCATGCCCTCGACCACCTCGACATGGGTCTCGGTTCCCTTGGCCTCCTCGACGGTGATGACACCCTCGTTGTTGACCTTGGCCATCGCCTCGGCGATCAGCTTACCGATCGTCTCGTCGTTGTTGGCCGAAATGGTGGCCACCTGCTCGATCTTGGCGAAATCCGAGCCGACCTCCTGGCTCTGCTTCCGCAGCGACTCCACGACCGTCGCAACGGCCTTGTCGATACCGCGTTTCAGGTCCATCGGGTTGGCTCCGGCCGTCACGTTCTTCAGGCCGACGCCGATGATCGACTGCGCCAGCACGGTTGCGGTGGTCGTACCGTCGCCCGCATCGTCGTTGGTCTTCGAAGCGACCTCGCGGACCATCTGGGCGCCCATGTTGGCGAAAGCGTCCTCCAGTTCCACCTCCTTGGCCACCGTCACACCGTCCTTGGTGATCTGCGGAGCGCCGAATTTCTTGTCGATGATCACGTTGCGGCCTTTGGGACCGAGCGTTACCTTAACGGCGTTCGACAGCGCGTCGACACCCTCTTTGAGCATCTCGCGTGCCTCTACGT
>ERZ773277.973-NODE-973-length-26257-cov-8.238760_pt1 | contig 26257 bp, 18 predicted proteins | sample MGYA00511957_ERZ773277 | MGnify/ENA primary metagenome ERZ773277 (study PRJEB29015, sample SAMEA2737800) | human gut metagenome | biome: human gut; feature: human-associated habitat; material: faeces | place: China | collected 2012 ... | reverse complement strand
GAGATGTTTCTTGAAGAAGGTCGTTTGCTTCTTCACGGTCGGAGGTGAGCTTGTACGCGAAGCGTAATAAATCGTTTTGAACTCCGAGCAGATCTTTTTTAAATGTAATACTATTCATAATGTGCTTTGTTAAATGGTTACTTGTTCGTTTAGCCTTTCAGCATTGCAAGTTTACGAAAGTTTCGGCTTTGTGTCGGGTGGTTTTTAAGCAATCTTTGGGGTAAAAACTATCAATTGATAGATTTTAGGTGCTATTTGATAGATTTTGGGTGTAGTTTTCTATCGATTATTTGCATTTAATTAAAAAGATGCGTTAATTTTGCGCAATCATTTCATCATAAAAAGAATGGCTGACGACTCTTTATTTTTGATTGACATTGATAAGATTCTTCGGGAGAAAGCTCCGAAGCATGTGAAGTATATCCCTAAGTTTGTCGTGTCTTATTTGAAGCGCATCGTTCATCAAGATGAATTGAATGTTTTTCTGAGAGAGTCGAAAGATAAAGTGGGGGTGGAGTTCCTGCAGGCCTGTCTGGACTTTCTGGATGCCAAACTGATAGTGAAGGGCGAGGAGAACTTATCGAGAGACGGACTTTATACCTTTGTTTCCAATCACCCTTTGGGCGGACAGGACGGGGTGGCGTTAGGCTACGTACTCGGTACTTTTTACGATGGAAAGGTGAAATATATGGTGAATGACCTGCTCATGAACCTGCGTGGATTGGCTCCTCTCTGCATACCTATTAACAAGACCGGCAAACAGGCTAAGGACTTTCCGAAAATGGTAGAGGCCGGATTTGCGTCGGACGACCAACTCATTATGTTTCCTGCCGGGCTTTGCTCGCGGCGCCGGAATGGAGTTATCCGCGACTTGGATTGGAAAAAGACGTTTATTGTGAAGAGCGTTGAGGCGCACCGCGATGTAGTGCCCATTCATTTTGAAGGCCGTAACTCCAATTTCTTTTATAATCTGGCCAATCTCTGCAAACTGTCGGGCATCAAGTTCAATATCGCTATGCTGTATCTGGCGGACGAGATGTTGAAGAACCGCCATAAGACATTTACCATTACGATAGGCAAGCCTATTCCCTGGCAAACATTCGATAAGACGAAAACACCTGCGCAGTGGGCGCAGTATGTGAAGGATATCGTGTATAAATTATAAGTTGAACATTGAATATTAAAAAATAGAAGCTCGGAAGATGGAAGATATTATTGCACCGATAAGCAAAGAATTGCTGAAGGCGGAGTTGACCGAAGACAAACGCTTGCGCATGACGAATAAGAGTAATAATCAGATATACATTGTTACCGCTCAGGATTCACCTAATACGATGAAGGAAATCGGACGTCTGCGTGAGATAGCATTTCGTGCTGCCGGTGGCGGAACAGGGATGTCCATGGACCTCGACGAATATGACTTGATGGATAATCCTTATAAACAATTGATTGTCTGGAATCCGGAAGCGGAAGAAATATTAGGCGGTTATCGTTATATTCTCGGTACGGACGTACGTTTCGACGAGCACGGCGCGCCGATTCTGGCTACTGCGCACATGTTTAACTTCTCCGAGAAGTTCCTGAATGAATATCTTCCCACTACCATTGAGCTCGGACGTTCGTTCGTGACGCTCGAATATCAGTCTACCCGCCGCGACAGTAAAGGCCTGTTTGCGCTGGATAATCTGTGGGACGGTTTGGGCGCGCTGACAGTGGTTATGCCCAACGTGAAGTATTTCTTCGGAAAGGTGACTATGTACCCCAGTTATATCCGTAAGGGACGTGACATGATTCTTTATTTCCTGAAGAAGCATTTCGCCGATAAAGACAGCCTGATTACTCCGATGAAACCGCTGCAATTGGAATCTGACGAGAATGAGTTGGCTACTTTATTCTGTAAGGATACATTTAAAGAAGACTATAAGATTTTAAATGGTGAAATCCGTAAATTGGGATACAATATTCCGCCGTTGGTAAATGCGTATATGAGCCTTAGCCCGACAATGCGTATGTTCGGTACGGCTATTAATTACGGTTTCGGTGATGTGGAAGAGACAGGTATTTTAATCGCTGTCGATGAAATCCTGGCGGAAAAGCGTATTCGCCATATCCAGTCATTCATCGAAAACGAGCCGGAATCGTGTAATCTGACTTCCGGAGCGAATAAGATATTCTTCCCAAGCAGATAGTTATACCGCAGGCAGGCTGTTCCCGTTGATTTTCCGGTAGAGGTCGAGGGCAAAGACGTCCGTCATGCCGGAGATGTAGTCCAGTACGGCCTGTATTCTTTCATACAGCGCGGTCGCTTTCATATTGTATTGACCGGACACCCGGTTGATGAGCAACTGCGAGTATGCTTTTTCCGGTGAACATACCGCATCAATCATCAGCTCGAGCAAAGTGCTGATGATGCGGAAACCGGCAAGTTCTATATCCAATACATCACGCGAACGGTATATCTTCCGGAAAGACACCTCTGCGCAATGTTTGTAGGCTGCGGCAGGCCGTTCGGTAATATGTTTGATGAGGCTGCCCTCGAATTCTCCCTCTAAAATCCGCGCTTCATTGTCGAGGAACGCTTTGGTGCATTCTCCGATAAGCAGTCCGATAACGGAAGAGCGCAGATAGGCAATCTGCTCGTTGGTGTCGCTCACAATCTTGAAAGTATCGAGTATATGCGCTCTACGCTCGTCGGGGAAGTAGGATAAAAGTAAATCCTGCGTTTCTTGCGTGGTGAGAATCTTCAGCTTGTGAGCGTCTTCGATATCCATCATCTGATAGCAGATGTCATCTGCGGCTTCTACCAGATAAACAAGCGGGTGGCGTGCATATTTCAGAGGCGAGTCATTAAGCTTTTTCATGCCCAGTTCTTCGGCTATCCGTCGGAAGCTTTCTTCCTCGGTGGTGAAGAACCCGAATTTGGACTTTTGTCCTGCCAAACTCGATGAAAAGGGGTATTTTACAATGCTGGCAAGGGTGGAATAGGTCAGGACGAAGCCGCCTTTGCGGCGTCCTTCAAACCGGTGGGTAAGCAGACGGAAAGCGTTCGCGTTTCCTTCAAAGTGTGTCAGGTCTTCCCATTGCGCCGGGGTGAGTTGTTCCCCGTCGGGCTGCTTCTCTTTCAATGCCAATCCCTTTCCTTCCGAAAAGAACGTGGAGATGGCGCGTTCGCCGGAATGTCCGAATGGCGGATTGCCCAAATCGTGGGCCAGGCACGCGGCGGAAACAATGGAACCGATTTCCGGCAGATAAGAGTTTTGCAATTCGGGGCGGCGGGCAAGGATGGCTTTGGCTACGTCATTGCCCAGCGAACGGCCTACACAGGAAACTTCCAGACTGTGTGTCAGGCGGTTGTGCACGAATATGCTGCCGGGCAAGGGGAACACTTGTGTCTTGTTCTGTAACCTCCGGAAGGGCGCGGAGAAGATGAGGCGGTCGTAATCCCGCTGAAATTCAGAACGGTTTTCGTGACGCTCTTTATGAAACTCTTCCAAACCGAATCGTTTGGCGGATATGAGGGTATTCCAATCCATCATGTTATTGCTTTCTTATTATTTAACTGCAAATGTATGACTATTTGCTTCAAAATCCGTAATTTTGCCCGTTAAATAGTGAATTAAAGTAATCTCAATCGTAACTTCATTAAAATGGCAAATAATAGTATGACCGTCCGAATTATAAATAAGTCGAAACATCCGTTGCCTGCGTATGCTACCGAATTGTCCGCCGGAATGGACATCCGTGCCAATCTTTCCGAACCGATGGCTTTGGAGCCATTGCAGCGTTGCCTGGTGCCTACGGGGCTGTACATCGCTTTGCCGGCAGGTTTTGAGGCGCAAATCCGTCCCCGCAGCGGTTTGGCTATCAAGAAAGGTATTTCGGTATTGAACTCTCCGGGTACTATCGATGCCGACTATCGCGGTGAAATCTGTATCATCCTCGTGAACCTTTCTTCGGAAACATTTATGATTGAGGATGGAGAACGAATCGCCCAAATGGTGATTGCCCGCCATGAGCAGGCCGTATGGCAGGAAGTGGATGTGTTGGATGAAACGGAACGCGGTGCCGGTGGCTTCGGACATACGGGCGTATAACAGGATGCTTGAATGAGAAATAAGAATATTAAAATAATCGGATGCTTATTGGCCTGTGTGCTGTTTGTTTCCTGCGGTACTTCCCGGCAGAAGATGAAGGTACGGCCGGCAGAGGCTGTTGTGCTCACTCCGGAACAGCAGCGTAAGTACGATTACTTCTTTTTGGAGGCAGCCCGCCTGAAGGTTCAGAAAGACTATGACGCGGCCTTTGATTTGTTGCAGCATTGCCTGACTATCAATCCGAATGCCTCGTCGGCTTTATATGAACTGGCTCAGTATTATTTGTACTTGAAACAAGCGCCTCAGGGGCAGGCCGCATTGGAGAAAGCCGTGGAGAATGATCCGGATAATTATTGGTACAGCCAGGGACTGGCGAATCTTTATCAGCAACAGGACGAGAAGGAGAAGGCCATGAAGTTGCTGGAAGATATGTCCGTGCGTTTCACTGACAAGCTGGATCCGCTTTATGCCTTGCTGGATATTTATAACCGGCAGGAGAAGTACGATAAAGTGATTGCCACCTTGAACCGGATTGAGGGGAAGATGGGCAAAAGCGAGCAGTTGAGTATGGAGAAGTTCCGTATTTACCTGCAAATGAAAGATAACAAGAATGCTTTCCATGAGATAGAGAGTCTGGTTGCGGAGTATCCGATGGATTCCCGTTATCAGGTTGTGTTGGGAGACGTGTATATGCAGAACGGAAAGAAGGAAGAAGCATATAGCGTGTACCGCAAGGTGCTGGATACCGAGCCGGATAATGCTATGGCGATGTATTCGCTGGCGTCCTATTATGAGGCGACCGGTCAGAAAGACCTCTACCAGCGGCAGTTGGATACTTTATTGCTCAACAAGAAAGTTCCTTCGGAAACAAAACTGAACGTAATGCGTCAGTTCGTAGTGCAGAATGAGCAGGACGGCAAGGATAGTACGAGGGTTATCAACCTTTTCGACCGTATTCTGGAACAGGAACCGGACGATGCCGGGATACCGATGCTTTACGCCCAGTATCTCTTGTCTAAAGGAATGAACAAAGAAGCCTTTCCGGTACTGCGTCAGGTATTGACAATCGACCCTACCAATACGGCCGCGCGTATGATGCTGCTGGGTGAGGCGGTACGCAAAGAGGATTACAAGGATGTGATTGATTTATGCGAAGCCGGTGTTGAAACCAATCCTGAAATGCTGGAATTCTATTTCTATCTGGCTATTGCGTATAATCAGGCGGAACGGACAGATGATGTGATTTCCATCTGCCAAAAAGCGTTGACGCAAATCACGGCGGACAGTAAGAAAGAGGTCGTTTCGGATTTCTATTCCATTTTGGGAGATGCTTATCATACGAAAGATTTGAATACGGAAGCCTATGCCGCTTATGATTCGGCGCTGGTGTATAATTCTTCCAATATCGGCGCCTTGAATAATTACGCTTATTACCTGTCTGTCGAGCGTCGTAATCTGGATAAAGCCGAGGAGATGAGTTATAAGACGGTAAAGGCGGAACCTGATAATGCCACTTACTTAGATACTTACGCCTGGATTCTGTTTGAGAAAGGCAACTATGCCGAAGCCCGTTTGTATATAGACGATGCCATGAAGAATGATGGCGGCAAAAGCGATGTTATCGTGGAACACTGCGGTGATATCTACTATATGACAGGTGACGCGGACAAGGCCTTGGAATACTGGAAACAGGCATTGGAGATAGGCAGTAAGTCCAAAACGCTGAAACAGAAGATTCAGAAGAAGAAGTATATCAGCGATAAGTAAGGCGGTAAAGTGTAAATGATAAAAGTAATAAGGCGATGAAACAAACGAAATTCAATAGTAAGACGCTGCTCTTCATGCTCTTTCTCCTCTGCTGTCTGGCGGGTTGTAAAACCTCTCGTAAGGCGGAGACGTCCAAATTACCCGAAAGCGCCCGCTATCTGTCGTCTAAGGTGAAGTTGACGGTTCCTACCAAAGATGCGGTTTTCACTGTAAACGGCACAATGAAATTGATAAGCGGCGAACGGATGCAGCTCTCTTTCCTGATGCCCATCATACGTACAGAGGTGGCGCGCATGGAAGTGACGCCCGAAGAGATATTACTGGTAGACCGTATGGGCAAACGTTATGTGCGTGCTACCCGTAAGGAATTGAAGGATGTGTTGCCGAAGAAAGCCGACTTTGCCCATTTGGAAAAGATTCTGTTTGACGCTTCCAAACCCGACGGCAAGAAAGATTTGTCGGGAAAGGAGCTGGGTATTCCCTCTTTGGAGAAAGGCAAAGTCGAGTTGTCCAACTTTTCCAATGATTCGTTTTCTCTGACGCCTACCGAATTGTCTTCAAAGTATACGCAGGTAGAGTTAAATGAAATATTAGAAATGCTGATGAGCCTATGAGACGTTTGCTTTGTATTTTTATAAGTTGTTTCTGTATGGCTTTTCCGCTCCTCGCACAGTCTAACAGGCTGATAAAGGAATTGGAAAGCAAGCGCGGCGCTTTGCAAAAGCAGATTACCGAATCGGAAACACTTCTGAAAACCACAAAGAAAACCGTAAGCAGCCAGCTGAATGGACTTGCCGCTTTGACAGGCCAGATAGAGGAGCGCAAACGCTACATCCTTACTATAAACAAGGATGTGGAGGCGATAGACCGTGAGTTATCGTCGTTGGAACGCCAGTTAGGAAAATTGCAGCGTGACTTAAAGGATAAGAAGAAGAAATACGAGTCATCCGTTCAATACCTTTATAAGAACCGTTCCATCGAGGAGAAACTGATGTTTATTTTCTCTGCCCGGAGTTTGGCGCAGACCTATCGCCGTTTGCGCTATGTGCGTGAGTATGCCACTTACCAGCGTCTGCAAGGTGAGGAAGTGCTGAAAAAGCAGGAACAAGTCAATAAGAAAAAGGCGGAACTCAGGCAGGTGCGGACCGCCAAAGCCGATTTGCTGAAAGAGCGTGAGGCCGAGAAAGTAAAACTGGAAGCGCAGGAGAAAGAAAAACGTACCCTTGTAACCAGCTTGCAGAAGAAACAACGCGGATTGCAGAATGAGATTGCCAGGAAGCGCCGCGAGGCCAATCAACTCAATGCGCGTATCGACCGCCTGATTGCCGAAGAAATAGAGAAAGCCCGCAAACGCGCCGCCGAAGAAGCGCGCCGCGAAGCGGCTGCCCGCAAGAAAGAAGGGGCGAAAACGGATAAGTCGGCGACGTCCGCTTCCAAAAACAAAGCTGCTCCTCTGGAAACTTATACCATGAGTAAGGCCGACCGTGAGCTATCCGGCGACTTTGCCAATAATCGAGGCAAGTTACCTATGCCTATCAGCGGAGCTTATATCATAACCAGTCATTACGGGCAATATGCGGTGGAAGGACTGCGCAATGTCAAGTTGGATAATAAAGGCATCGACATTCAGGGAAAACCGGGAGCGCAGGCTCGCGCCATCTTTAACGGTAAGGTGGCGGCCGTATTCAAACTGAACGGGCTGTTTAATATCCTTATCCGCCACGGAGCATATATTTCAGTGTACTGCAACCTGTCTTCCGCTTCCGTTAAACAAGGTGACACGGTTACTACCAAGCAAGCTATCGGTCAGGTATTCTCGGATGGAGCTGACGGCGGACGTACGGTACTTCACTTCCAGCTACGCCGTGAAAAGGAGAAACTGAATCCCGAACCCTGGCTGAACAGGTAGCCTTATATTGTCGCCCCGTCCAGCAAATCCAGATAGAGTGTGATGGCTTCCTCAATCTCTTTGATAAAGATGAACTCATCTGCCGTATGGGAACGGCTGCTCTTGCCCGGTCCCATTTTCATGGACGGGAAGGACATCAGCGCCTGGTCTGAAAGGGTAGGGGAACCGAATGGCGTTCTGCCCATCGCAACAGCCTTTTTTACCAGCGGATGCTCGGGAGAAACATGCGAAGAACTCAAACGGAAAGACCGGGCTTTGGCTTCACAACCGATATGCTTCTGTATCTCGTCGAAAAGTTCCCGGTTGGTATAGCATTCATTGCTGCGGATGTCGACCGCAAATGTACAGCGGTCGGGTATGACATTATGCTGGGTTCCCGCATTTACCATGGTTACACTCATCTTTACCGGCCCCAATAAAGACGATTCTTTCGGGAAACGGTAGTCGCGGAACCAGGCGATATCGTTTAATACTTTATATATGGCGTTATCGCCTTCGTTTCGGGCGGCATGCCCCGATTTGCCGTAAGCGGTGATGTCCAGTACCATTAACCCTTTTTCGGCGATGGCGGGTTGCATCTCCGTAGGCTCGCCCACAATGGCGAATTGTATGGGAGGCAGTTCCGGCAATACGGACTCTACGCCGTTCTTGCCCGATACTTCTTCTTCGCAGGAAGCCAGATAAATCAGGTTGTATGCCTGTGTAGTCCGGCAAAGTTGCAGGAACACCTGCAACAGGCTGACTACGCTTGCTCCGGCATCGTTACTTCCTAAACCGTAAATCTTTCCGTTTTCTTCCGACGGGCTGAACGGAGCTTTCCGCCATCCGTTTACGGGTTTCACCGTATCGATATGAGAGTTGAGCAGCAGCGTCGGTTTATTCAAATCGAACATCGGGCCGAGGCACCATATATTGTTACCTTTTCTTCCGGTTGTCATTCCCTGCATTTCGATATAGTTCTGTAAAAAGTCCGCGGCCTGTTCTTCTTCGCGGCTTAATGAGGGGATAGCTATCAATGATTTAAGCAGTCCGGTTGCTTCGGAAACTAAAGTCTGTATGTCGGTTGTCATCGTCAAGATTAGTTATATATTCGTTATTACTCTGCAAACTTACGGATAAATCCCGAAAAAGGGAGATAGTTTCAAATAAAACTAATACCTTTGCACCCATATTTACCAATTTATTAAAAATATGACTTATCATCATTTGTCTGTCATGGTACATCGTCAGGCAGAGAAGTATGGAGACAAAGTAGCCCTTAAATACAGGGACTATGAAACATCACAATGGATACCCATCACTTGGAATAAATTCTCTCAAACGGTACGTCAGGCAGCCAATGCGTTGGTGGCTTTGGGTGTAGAGGAACAGAGAAATATCGGTATCTTCTCACAAAATAAACCGGAATGTTTATTTACTGATTTTGCGGCTTTTGCCAATCGTCTGGTGACCATACCGTTGTATGCTACCAGTTCTTCGGCTCAGGCGCAGTATATTATTAATGACGCTCAGATACGTTTCCTTTTCGTAGGCGAGCAGTTTCAGTACGATGCCGCTTTCAGCGCATTCGGTTTTTGCCATTCTTTGCAGAAACTTATTATCTTCGACCGTAGCGTGGTGCTCGATCCCCGCGATAAGACATCCATTTACTACGATGATTTTCTCGCATTGGGTGAAGGACTTCCCCACAATGATGTTGTGGAAGAGCGTAGCGCCCGCGCATCGGATGACGACCTCGCGAATATCCTTTATACATCCGGTACTACCGGAGAGCCGAAAGGCGTGATGTTACACCACTTCAATTACAGAGAGGCTATCCGTATCCATGATATTCGTTTGACCGCCATGACGGATAAGGATGTATCCATGAACTTCCTTCCGCTGACGCATGTGTTTGAGAAAGCCTGGACTTATCTCTGTATTCATAGAGGGGTACAGGTTTGTATCAATCTTCGTCCGGCGGATATTCAGACTACTATCAAGGAAGTGCGTCCTACATTGATGTGCAGCGTTCCCCGTTTCTGGGAGAAGGTTTATGCGGGCGTACAGGAAAAGATTGCGCAGGAAACCGGATTGCGGAAAGCAATGATGCTGGACGCCATCAAAGTAGGCAAGATGCATAACATCGATTACCTGCGTGTGGGCAAGACGCCGCCTCTGATGCTTCATCTGAAGTACAAGTTCTACGAAAAGACTATCTATGCCCTGCTGAAAAAGACAATCGGTATTGAGAACGGTAATTTCTTTCCGACCGCCGGTGCGGCTGTGTCCGATGAAATCTGTGAATTCGTGCATTCGGTGGGCATTAATATGGTAGTGGGTTATGGACTGACGGAATCTACCGCTACCGTTTCCTGCTTCCTTGACAAGGGATATGAAATCGGTTCGGTCGGAACCGTCATGCCCGATCTTGAAGTAAAGATTGGAGAGAATAATGAAATCCTGCTTCGGGGTAAGACGATTACTACCGGTTATTATAAGAAACCGGAAGCCACTGCGGCAGCCATCGATAAAGACGGTTGGTTCCATACGGGTGATGCCGGTTATCTGAAAGATGATCATTTGTATCTGACCGAACGTATCAAGGATTTATTCAAGACTTCCAATGGCAAATATATCTCTCCGCAGGCTTTGGAAACCAAACTGGCAATCGACCGTTATATCGACCAGATTGCCATTATCGCCGATCAGCGCAAGTTTGTATCTGCCTTGATTGTTCCTGTGTATGGCTTGGTGAAGAACTACGCTAAGGAAAAAGGTCTTGAGTATAAAGATATGACCGATTTATTGCAACATCCTAAAGTGCAGGCTTTGTTCCGTGCCCGTATCGATACGTTGCAGCAACAGTTTGCCAATTACGAGCAAGTGAAACGTTTCACTTTATTGCCCGAACCGTTTAATATGGAACGGGGAGAATTGACCAATACATTGAAGTTGAAACGCTCCGTTGTGTCAAAGAACTATAAGGAACTGATTGACAAGATGTACGAAGAATAAATTCCCTAACTTGTATTCATAGTTTCTTTTTCCTATCTTTGAGGACGATACAACTTTGAATAGACTATGAAAGTAGAAAAATGTATAAGTAAACAGGGAAGATTAAATAAGAAAAAGGGGGTATTGTGCCTCCTTTTCTTGTTGGTATGCATCTCATCAGCTGCTCAAACAGAACTTGACTCTTTATTAAAAGTACTTGATGAAGAAATTGTTCATAGTCTTCGTTATGAAGAGAGTAAGAAACAGCGTATTGCTTTGATAAAGGAGAGTACTTCAAGTTATAAAACTTCGTTAGAGGAGAAATATCATGCTAATATTCGGCTGTTTGAAGAATATGAATCTTATGTTTGTGACTCTGCTCGTTATTATATTAATTGGAATATTAATATTGCAAGACAGGTCGGACAATTGGATTGGCTGAATGAATCAACACTCAAGAAAGCGCATATTCTTGCCACTTCGGGACTTTATGCCGAAGCGGTGGAACTGTTGGAAACTATCGACAAACGGCAACTTTCCGTTGATATGTTAGTAGATTATTATGCGGTATTTGAGAACATTTACCTTTATCATGCTGAATATGCTCAGGATGATGAGTATAGACCTGAGTACCTGAATAAAATGAATGCATATAGGGATTCTGTACTCCGGATTGTACCTGAAGGAACTTATAAATATGTCATTGTTCAAGGGCCGGTACTTGCAGATCGGAATAGGCTAAAGGATGCGGAAAGATTATTGAATAATTTTCTTCTGAATTTATCTCCAGATACCCGAGAATATGCAGTTGTGACTTCTATCCTTGCTTTTGTTTATCAGTGCGATAAACAACCGGAAATGCAGAAGATATACTTGGCGAAAAGCGCTATTGCCGACATAAAAGGAGTTGTAAAAGAGAATAACTCTCTTCGGGCATTGGCGGAATTGCTCTATCAACAAGGAGATGTGGAACGTGCCAATATCTATATGAAGAAAAGTATGGCAGATGCCAGCCAGTACAATGCTCGTTTACGTAATGTGCAGGCTTCCAAGATGCTTCCTATGATAGATTATTCTTATCAGATGGAGAAAGAAATGCAACATAAGAAGTTGCAAATCTTTTTGGGGGTTATCAGTTTGCTTTCTGTTTTTCTGATTTTAACTATTGGTTACATCTTTCGCCAGATGAAGAAACTAGCAAAAGCACGATTGGAAGTGGTTTGTGCGAATAATGAACTTAAAAAGCTGAATGCGGATTTGGTGGAAGCCAACCGGCTGCAAAGACAGTTGAATGATTCCTTGACAGAAACCGGTCGTATCAAGGAAGAATACATCGGACGATTTCTTGGTTTGTGTTCTGCTTATATTGATAAGTTGGAAAGTTATCGTCGGATGTTAAATAAGAAAGCTGCTTCGGGCAAAGTAGAAGAACTTTATAAAACGCTCAAATCGAGCCAATTTATTGATGATGAACTAAAAGAGTTCTATTTGAATTTTGATAACTCTTTCTTGAGTATCTTTCCGAATTTTGTGGAGTGTTTCAACAGCTTATTCCCTAAAGACGATGTCATCGTACCCAAACAAGGTGAACGCCTTACGACAGAAATGAGAATATACGCACTGATACGTTTGGGCATCAATGACAGTGCAAAGATTGCAAGTTTCTTGCGTTATTCCATTACTACCATTTATACGTATCGTTCGAAATTGAAAAATAAGTCACTGTATCGTGATGATTTTGAGGAGAGAGTGATGAAAATAGGCTCGTTTAAGGCTTAAATAGTTTACTTGTACTTTAGTTTTTTATCTTTGTTATATGTGCCTATGTTGCTGATATATAGCACGTATCATTTATGAAGTTTTTAGATTTCTTTTAGTTGTAATATAAAATATATTCATAATTACTGATATTTGCATAACCGTTTTGAAAATAAAGAACGGTTAAACTTATTGTTAATGTAAAATCGAAGTATTATGAATGTAAAAAGAACGAAGTGGTGTCTTTCCCGATCTTTTCTTGTCTTTATCGGGTTATTTGTTACAATGATGGCTTCGGCGCAACAATTTACAGTAAAAGGTACTGTGAAGGATGCGACTGGCGAACCTATTATTGGTGCTAATGTAATGGTAAAAGGAACCTCTAACGGAACCATTACCGATATTGATGGAAACTATTCTATTTCAGGTGCCAATTCGTCATCTGTATTGGTATTTACCTTTATTGGTTATAAGAGTCAAGAGGTAGCTTGTAAAGGACAGCATGAAATCAATGTGGTTTTAGCGGAGGACTCGCAGACTTTGGATGAAGTCGTGGTTGTTGGGTATGGCTCATTAAGTAAAAAGGAACTTTCCAGTTCCATCGTGCAAGTGGATAAAAGTGAATTCCAGCAAGGAGCAATGAATAATCCGATGGAAATGTTAACTGGTAAAGTCGCAGGATTAAATGTGAATAATACAGCTTCGGCTAATCCAAATTCCGGTTCATCTTTGCAAATTCGCGGTGCAACCTCTATTACGGCTTCAAACGACCCGTTAATTGTGATTGACGGGATAGCCGGGGGAGATATCCGTAACCTTTCTTCACAAGACATCGAATCAATGACAGTATTGAAAGATGCGGCTTCTGCCGCCATCTATGGTACGCGTGGTGCCAATGGAGTTATTTTGATTACTACGAAGAAAGGTGTCAGCGAACCGGGAACAGCTAAGGTAACTTATGATAGCTGGTTTGGTGTGAATTTTGCCAATAGCGGACCGGATATTCTTTCACCGGATGAGTTCCGTCGTTCACGTCGTGGAACAGATTATGGTGCGTCAACCGACTGGTATGGATTGCTGTTGAGAGATTTCTCTTATGACAATAACCAATATATTTCTATCGACGGTAGTACGAAAAATGGATATTATGGTGCTTCTTTCAATTATAAGAATGCGACTGGTATTGACTTGAAAAGTGCACGCGAGGAATATGGAGGTCGCTTTGTGATAGAACAGCGTGTTATAGATAACCGTTTGCAACTGAACGGTTCTTTGAATGCCCGTCGGGTAAATGAAACATGGGGCAATGATGGTATGTTCGATACTGCTCTTTCTATGAATCCCACGATGCCTTTGTATGATGATAACGGTAATTATTACCAGCCTTCCTCTCCTACCGACGCACGTAATCCGGTGGCTGAATTGAGAGATATAGATAATAATGGCCAACGTATGTATGTATTGGGAACGGCTGAGGCCAAATTGAATATTCTTCGTTCTGAAAAACAGACATTGAATACTTCTCTTAGCTATTCTTTACATTATAATGATCTGAAGCAGCAATATTTCACACCTTCCACTTCGGGAGAATCATATTGGAACGGTTATAAAGGTCGTGCTGAAGTGACTTATCAGAAGTGGTATACGCAACGTCTGGAATGGTTGGCGAATTATGCGCTTGATATTCAAGATCACAGCATCAAGGCCGTGGCGGGTTATACTTATGAAAATACCCGTTGGGAACGTTTACAGGCTTCTAATAACGATTTTGCCTATGATAATATTAAATGGCATGATTTGGGTAGTGGTAGTTACTTAGCTGACGGTAAGGCGAAAATGGCGACGGGACAATCTGTAGCCAAACTAATAGGTACTTTTGGGCGTATTAATTATAACTGGAAGGATTTAATAATGGCATCCGCTTCTATACGCTATGAAGGCTCTACCAAATTCGGTAAAAATCATAAGTGGGGAGCATTTCCATCGGCTTCTCTTGCATGGGAAATAGCGAATATGAATTTCATGAAGAACATTTCTAAGGTGGTGAAGAGCTTAAAACCCCGTATTTCTTATGGTGTTACAGGCCGTTCTGACTTTGACTCTTACCTTTCTTTGGCTACTTATAGTACCAAAGGCAGCTATTTTATGAATGGTGAATGGGTTAAGGGATATGCTCCTTCCGTGAATGCCAATCCGGAGTTAGGCTGGGAGAAGAGTGTCAGTGTTAATGTTGGTATAGACTTTGTTCTTTGGAATCGCCTCAGGGGGTCTATTGATTGCTTCGACCGTCAATCTAAGGATTTACTTTATAACTATACGGCTCCACAGCCTCCGTTTGTTTATAATAGCATTCTTGTTAATGTAGGCACTACGCAGAATCGTGGTGTGGAACTTTCCATCGATGGTGATATTTTTAAAGGAACAAAGGTAGAGTGGACTTCCGGTATTAATTATTCTTATGGAACTACTAAATTGAAGACTCTTTCCAATAGCATGTACCAGGCATCATATGTAGAGTTGTATCAGAAGCCGGGAGTGGGAACCAGTGAATATTTCTTCCGTGTACAGGAAGGCGGCAAGGTAGGACAATTTTATGGTTATGAATATGCCGGAGTGGAAGATGGAAAGATGTTGATTTATACAGATGAAAGTGAAAAGGTTCCTGTATCAGAGGCTGATGTCAAATATAAACGCTATATCGGTAATGGAACCCCGACATCCTTCCTTTCGTGGAATAATACATTACGTTATAAGAATTTTGACTTGAATATCTTTTTCCGTGGGGCATTTGGCTTTGATATCTTTAATATGCGTAAATATGGTATGGGATTGCAAGGTGCAGGTACGGACAATGTACTTCGTGATGCTTATCTCAAAGACAAGGATATTGTGACAGGTGGTGGCGTCATATCTTCTTTTTTCCTTGAAAAAGGAGATTATTTCAAATTGGAGAATGTTACCTTGGGATATAATTTCACACCAAAGCCCAATAAGATATTGAATAGTATGCGCGTGTTTGTTTCTGCCAAGAACCTTTTTACGCTGACTGGATATTCAGGAAACGATCCTTCTGTTGTATCTGTCAATGGACTGGAACCGGGAGTAGATTCAAACAGTGCTTATCCTACAGCTACACAGGTAAGCTTGGGACTGACCTTGCGGTTTAAATAATTAGTACAATCATTCAATAGAACGAAAATATGAAATACATAAAATATAATTGGCTGTTATTGGCCGTTTTGAGTTTATCTTTGTCATCCTGCTTTGACCTTGAAGAGGAGGTTTTCGATAGAGTGGATTCTTCGATTTATTATCAAAACGAGAAGAGCGTACAAGGGGCTGTGGCTTCTATTTACGATACAGGTGCACGAAGTTATATGGAATATTTCTGGTATCTTCAGGAATTCTCTGCCGACCAGGTGGCATGGCGTTCTTGGAACGGTGGTCTGTGGGGATATGATGAAGCAGAGAAGTTTGTCCTTTCTACTCATACATGGACACCTGATTCCAAAATTATCCGTTCAACGTGGGAAACTTCATGGACTACTATCGGACTGTGCAATACATTGATTGCCGATTTGCAAACGTTGAATCCTGCTTCACTTAAAATGACGGAAGAAAAGATGAAGGCTTACATCGGCGAAGTACGTACGCTTCGCGCATGGGCTTATTACAACATATTTGAGATTTGGGGCGGTGCTTTACCGTTGAATATATCTGCGGGAACAGAAATCCCGCCCACCGCTGATCCGGATTTTGACACGAGCTGTAAGAAGATATACGATTTTATTATGGAAGAGTTGGATGATTGCGTAAATGACCTTGAACAAAATAGTGTAAATCGTATGAATCAAGCGGTGAATCGTATGATTAAGGCTCGTTTATTGTTGAATTCTGAGATTTTTATTAAAGAAAATCATTATAGTGAATGTGCGATACTTTGTCAGGAGATATTGGATAACAAATACGGAACTTATTCTATAGTAGATGATTATCGTAATATTTATTCTATAGATAATGTTAATTGTCCGGAAGTGGTGATGGCATTCGCTTTTGAGGTAGGTCAGCTTGAATGTGGCTGGATGCGTGATATGCCTTTCCTTCCTTATAATATTTGGGACTATTTTGGTGGTACTTATACACAAAGTCCTTGGAATTGTACGTGTTTGGTTCCTTCGTATGACAATTCTGGTAATGTTAATTCATTCGGTGGAACTGATTCTCCAAAATGTTTTTTGGATGCTCCTTACAATGATAAGTTGGGTGCAGTGTATGAGCGTTACGATGATAGAGATATTCGTAAGCAAAATTATATATATGATGAAACGACCGGTAACTATAAAGGAATGTTTCTGAAAGGTGCTATTAAAGCCAATTATGGGAAAGGTGAAGCATTAAAGGCAGATGCAGACCGTGACGGGCAGCCTATAGTATATGTTGACCAGGTCGGTACATTTATGAATAAAGGTCGTAATTTGGAAACAGTGATGTCGCCTCGTTGGGGAGAAACTACTTCAGGTGTAAGACTGGTGAAGTATCCTATTTATCCGGAGTCTGTGGGAATTGATTTTCAGAATATAGACGAAGTTGAGTTTCGCTTGACCGAGGTGGTATATATGTTAGCAGAATGTAAAATGCGTGCCGGAGATTCCAATGGGGCGAAAGAATTAGTGAACAGTGTGCGCAAGCGTTATTTCGATGCATCGGTTTGGGCAACTGTGAAAGATATACCGGGACCGGGATTTACAGATTTTGATATGGACTGGATGTTGAGTCAATGGGGATTGGAGTTTCTTTCAGAAGGCCGTCGCCGCCGTACAGACTTACGCCGTTTCGATAAGTTTACACAGGGGCAATGGTGGTTTTTTGGCAGGGCTACAGAAGATGGTAAAGTGCTTCCTGCACAACGTGACCGTAAATATGAGTGGTATCCGCTTCCGTCATCGGCTTTGCTGGTGAATCCGGGACTGATTCAGAATCCTAATTATAAGTAATATTAAATCAGAGAACCCATGAAGAATATATTTTATTTACTGTTATTGATGCCGTTAGTGGTATTTGTGAACAGTTGCGATGACAAAGAAGAAATTGTGTTTGATAGTGAATTACCTCAATTTGAGTTGAAAGATAACGCCATTTTATTGGAAGTAATTATGCCTCAGGGCACAACAGCTGATGAGAATATTTATATTGTAGGTGAGTTTAATGACGGAGAAAATGCTGTAGGCCAGTTGGAATGGCGTTTGGAAAAAGCCGGTAACAGCGATGTGAAATGGGGTATTTATCTGTTTCCTTCTACCTTCAAGAATAATAAGACATTGGCAGATGGTTTCTATTTTGTTTCGGAAAAACAGGGAAAAGAACGTTCTGTGAAGAATGAGGATGTATCTCATGTTTTGAATGTTAGTGTAGGTACGAGAACCAATGTAACGGTTTCCCGTTGGGCGACTTATTTTGAAGAGGAAGAAGAGCCGGATGAGTCGGTGCATGACGGTTATGTTATTTATGTAGAAGATAATTCAGGCTGGGATGCCATGACCCTTTATGCTTGGGGTAATGACTTACCCGAGTTGTTGGGTAGCTGGCCGGGTATACAACCTACCGGAACTGAAATGAAAGGTGGGGTTACTTATAAATATTTCGATACAGGCGCGGATAATGAGGGGTTGACATATAATCTTATTTTCAGCAACAATGGAGATGAACAGTTTGATGCTGCTGTAGTAACACTTAATCGGGACTATTATCTGCGAATCACAAACACCGGTTATGAAGAAATAGATCCTGACCAGGATATTGAACACGACGGCTATGCCATTTTCATCGAGGATAAATCCGGTTGGGACGTATTATCTATGTATGCTTGGGGTAATGGCCTACCCGAGCTGTTTGGTGGTTGGCCTGGTATTCCGGCCACTGGAACGGTGACGATTAAAGGGGTTACTTATAAATATTTCGATACGGGTGCTGCTAATGAGGGGCTAACGTACAATCTTATATGCAATAGTGGCAGCGATAGGAATCAATTCGATTTGGCACCCGTAACATTGGACCGCGATTATTATTTTAGCATTACCGATACGAAAGGGGTAGAAGTAGATCCGCAGAATCCGGGTACAGTGATACCTGAACCAGACCCCGAACCAACTCCTGAACCGGAGGGCGGTTATACCGTTTATGTAGCTAATAATACCGGTTGGGCAGGATTGACGTTGTATGCTTACGCTAATGATTTACCTCTCGTCGGTGCTTGGCCGGGAATGCAGGCAACCGGAACTAAAGAAATGAATGGGTTGACTTTTACCTGTTTCACGATGCCGGTAGAACTTTCCGATATGCCTATAGCCATTATTTTCAACAACAACGGTAGCGGATCTCAATTAGCGGATTATCCGCTAACCTTAAACCGTGATTATTATTTTACAATCACAGCCGATGCTTGTACGGAAATAGAAGTACCAGCTGCTAACTAAAAACGAAGTATATGAAATTCAGAAATTGTTTATCAATGATACTTCCTATGTTGTTACTACATCTCTTCACGGGGTGTAGTGATAACTCAGGGGAAGGAATAGAGAATTTAATCCCTGTGTCGGGCAGTGTAGGAAATGAAGTTGTATTGTATGAAGCCAATCCGAGAGTTTTTGCTCAGTCCAATGCGTTGGCTGCCATTACAACACGTCTGGATGAAATAAAGTCGTTGGGAACTACTGTTCTTTGGCTGATGCCTATTTATGAGCAAGGAGTGGAAAATGCTGTTGGTTCACCCTATTGTGTGAAAGATTACAAGAAACTGAGCCCCGAGTATGGTACGATGGATGATGTGAAAACGTTGGTTGCGGAAGCACATGAGAAAGGTATGCGTGTCATTTTCGATTGGGTGGCCAATCATACATCTTGGGACAATGCTTGGATACAGAATAAAACTTGGTACACACAAGATGCCGGCGGAAATATTATCTCTCCTGAAGGCATGGGATGGGCAGATGTTGCCGATTTGAATTATGATAATGCCGCTATGCGCGCCGCTATGTTGGAAGCTATGAAATATTGGATAGAAACAGTAGATATAGACGGTTATCGCTGTGACTATGCGGAAGGAGTTCCCCATGACTTTTGGCAACAAGCTATTAAGGAACTAAAAGCTATAAAAGGGGATGAGCTGTTGATGCTTGCTGAAGGCGGCGAGAGTGCTTTGTTTGCCGATGGTTTTGACTTGGTATACGGATGGAATTTTGCACAAGAGTTACAGGATGTCTTTGCCGGGAAATCAACACTATCTGCTTTGTATAAGGTACACAATCAGGAATATAAGGGGATTCCTACAGGTAAACAACGCTTACGTTATTCTACGAATCATGATTTGGCGGCAGAAAAGTCTCCATTGGAAGTCTATAAGAATGAGCGTGGAGCAATGGCGGCATTTGTTATTTCTTCCATGCTGGGAGGTACACCTCTTATATATAGCTCACAGGAGGTTGCTTATGATCGTCCATTGTCATTTTTCGAATATACATCCATTGACTGGAGTTCGAACGCTGCTTATTTAAACGAATATAAGCAATTGATGCAGATCTACGATTCTTCGGCAACGTTGAGGGAAGGAATCTTGAAAACTTATGAAACGGGTAATGTAGCTTCTTTCTATTACAAGAACGAGGAAAACGGATTGCTTGTAATGGTAAATACCACCGATGAAATGTTGACGGTAAAAACACCTATAGAGCGTGCCGGTGATGGTATGAAAAATCTGATGACAGGTGAAGTGATAATACTTCCGATGGCTTTGTCGTTGGAACCTTATCAATATTATATTTGGGAAAAAGAATGATTGCAATGAAAATGAGGAATATATTGCTTTTAATAGCATTATTGCCATTGCTTTGCTCATGTGGCAGGGTACACCATACTAATGTAGCCTATCCGTTACTTGCTCCTGAAGATGTGGTGATGTATCAGGTGAATCCGCGTGTATTTGCTCCAAGCTCTTCTTTCAATGCGGTAGGTGAATATTTGGATTCTATTTGCGGGTTAGGAGTGAATGTTGTATGGTTTATGCCCATTAATGAGGTTGGGCGGGAGAATTCGGTGAATTCTCCCTATTGTGTCAAGGATTATAAATCGGTAAATCCGGAGTTCGGCACTTTGGATGAGTTTAAGGGGTTGGTTGATGCTTGTCATAAGAAAGGATTGTATGTCATTATTGATTGGGTGGCAAACCATACTTCCTGGGATAACGCTTGGATACATAATAAAGAGTGGTATACACGGGATGAAGGGGGAAATATAATTTCTCCTGCTAATACCGGATGGAAAGATGTTGCCGATTTGAACTTCGACAATAAGGATATGCGTCTTGCCATGATTGACGCTATGAAGTTTTGGGTAGATAGTGTCGGAGTGGACGGCTTTCGTTGTGATGCTGCCGATTTTGTTCCTTTCGATTTCTGGAAGCAGGCTATCGATTCTCTTCGGGCAATTCCTCATCATCCTTTGTTGTTATTGGCGGAAGGTAAAAGGAAAGACCACTTTGCAGCAGGGTTCGACATGAATTATGCTTGGGATTTCTTGGAAGGCATCCGCAATGTATTTGTGAAAGATAGTTGTGTTACTACTTTATTGGATATAGCGCATGCAGAGTACGATACAATCCCTGTCGGAAAGGTAAAACTCCGTTTCATTACCAATCATGATGAAATGGTCAAGCTGTCTCCTGTGAAGGAGTTTGGTGGTGAAAGAGGTGCAATGGCGGCATTTGTGCTTTCATCCTATTTGCAGGGAGGCGCACTGATTTACAGTTCACAGGAAGTAGCCTTTCCGGGATGTGTGGATTTCTTCCATTACTGTCACGTGGATTGGAATGCTAAGAATGAAATCCGAAAGGAATATGAAATCTTGATGAGGCTTTATAATGATTACCCGGCTATCCGTAAAGGACACCTGGAGGTTTATCCGGACTGCAATATAGCTGCATTTCAAAAAGAGCTGGCTCAGGAACGCTTTCTTGTTGCTGTGAACGTGCGTAATGCCGCCCGGACTTTTTTATTACCTAAAGAATGGGCAGGACACGAATGTATAGATGCATGTAAAGACACTTCGGACGTATTGACAGATACATTATGTTTAGCTCCCTATGAATATAGAATACTTAAATATTAGGATATAATGAATATGATAAAAGCTGTATTTTTCGGATTATTTTTATGCATGGTATCTTTGGTGTCTGCCCAACATTTGACATCACCGGACGGAGATTTGGAATTGTTATTCCGATTGGATAATGGTGTACCTGCCTATCAACTGATTTATAAAAATAAAACAGTAATTACCACCAGCCGTTTGGGGTTGGAGATGGAAGAGGCTTCACTGACCGGTGGTTTCACGCAAGGCACTATTCGGAACACCTCTTTTGACGAAACATGGACACCGGTTTGGGGAGAGTATGAACGCATTCGTAATCAATATAACGAGATGCTTATAACCCTGACTCAGGAGAATGAGCATCGCCGTGTATTGTTGCTCCGTTTCCGTCTTTTCAACGACGGGCTGGGATTCCGTTATGAATTGCCGGAACAGGAAGCTATGAACTATCTGACGGTAAAAGAAGAATGTACAGAGTTCAACTTGACCGGCAATCACAAAGCCTTTTGCATCCCCGGTGACTACGATACCAATGAGTTTGCCTACACAACGGCTCCTCTGTCGGAGATAAAGGAAGGCATGGAGAAAAGATTATGCAAGAAGGGCTATGAATCTCGAGCGACTTCCTTTACGGTACAAACTCCGTTGATGATGAAGAGTTCCGACGGACTTTACATCAATATACACGAAGCCGCCTTGGTGGATTATTCCGGTATGCTCCTGAATGTAGACGACAAGGCTTTCCGTTTAAGTTCGCACCTCACTCCGGACAAATTAGGGAAGAAGGGCTATTTGCAGCTTCCGTGCCACACGCCCTGGCGTACCGTCATTGTCAGTGACGACGCCCGGGATATTCTCGCTTCGCAATTAATCTTGAATTTGAACGAACCTTGCCGCATAGAAGATACTTCTTGGATCAAGCCGCAGAAGTTTATCGGTGTGTGGTGGGAGATGTTTACAGGAGAAGGACGTACTTGGGCCTATAGCGACTATTACAAAGCCAAGCCGGGAATTACGGACTATGCGGCGATTGCTCCTAATGGCCGTCACGCCGCTAATACCGCCCATGTAAAAGAGTATATAGACTTTGCCGCAGAAAATGGCATCGATGCTGTTTTGGTGGAGGGTTGGAACGAAGGCTGGGAAGATTGGGGCTCTTATCGTAAAGACCGTCAGTTTCTTTTTACGAAGCCTTATCCGGATTTTGATGTGAAAGAACTGCAACACTATGCCGCAGACAAGGGAGTGCGTATCATAATGCATCATGAAACGGGCGCCAATGCCGCCGATTACGAGCGTCAGTTGGAGAGTGCTTTCCAATACATGGTAGATAATGGATATAATTCCGTAAAGACGGGCTATGTGGGGTATATTATCCCTCGTAGCGAGTATCATTCGTCACAATGGATGAACAATCACTATATCCATGTTGCGGAACGTGCCGCGGCTTATAAGATTATGGTGGACAGCCATGAGGCGGTTCGTCCCACAGGCTTATGCCGTACATATCCTAATTGGCTGGCGCAAGAGTCTGCTCGTGGCGGAGAGTTTGAATCAATGGGAGGAAATGATCCCGATCATACCACTATTCTTCCTTTTACCCGTTTGAAAGGTGGTCCGATGGACTATACTCCCGGTATTTTTGAAACTCGTTTGAGCTATTATAAGGGGGATAAGATGCAGGAACAGGCCGGTACGACTTTAGTCAAGCAATTGGCTCTATACCTTACTATGCCAAGTCCGATTCAAATGGCTGCTGATAAACCGTCCAATTACCGTCGTTTTATGGATGCTTTCCAGTTTATCAAAGATGTTCCGGTAGATTGGGCAGACAGCCGTTACCTTGAGGCGGAACCGGGGGATTACATTACTGTTGCACGTAAGGCGAAAGAGAGCGAAGAATGGTTTATTGGCGCAATTACCGATGAAAATGCACGTACTGCTGTTATCCCTTTCGATTATCTTCCTAAAGGAAAGAAATTTATTGCTACTATTTATGAGGATGGTAAGGATGCTGATTGGAATTCTAATCCGCAAAGCTATAATATCCGCCGGATAACAGTGACGGATAAAAGTATTTTGAAACAGAGATTGGCACCAGGTGGTGGAGTTGCTATTAGCTTGAAAGAGGTAGGTGGGAAAGATATTAAAAGGGTAAAAATGATTAAATAACGGATTTTATTTTGCATTTAATTTAATAGTAAAGTTAACAATGGAAAAGCATGAGCCGTGAGGTTCGTGCTTTTCCATTATTATTTTCTTTTAGGGTTGTGCCGGTGTGGACTGTTTATATTATAGGGAAAAGATATTTTTAAGTTTAAAATTTAGTATACTATGAGAAAGCTGTTATTAGTACTGATATTGTCGTTTTCAGCATGGAGTGTTTTTTCATGCCGACAGGAAAAAGAAGTTACCGTTAAGGAATACCCCATGTTCTGGACATGGCTGGATTATCATCCTTGCATGAATTTTGATTCGGTATGCCAAGTGATGAATGACATCGGCATGGACGGGATAATGCTGAACGCACCCACTCCCGACGATTATCGTATCGCGATTCCTATTGCCCATAAACACGGCATTGAAGTATATGCATGGCTATGGACCATGAATTTGGAGCATGACCGCGACAAGATTCTGGCGGAACATCCCGACTGGTTCAGCGTGAACCGTAACGGAAAAAGTCTTGCGGATACTACGGCATATGTGGACTATTATAAATTCCTGTGCCCTGCGCTGCCTGAGGTGCGCGAATTTATCAAAGAGAAAATTAAGTCGTATTGTGAAGTCGAAGGACTGAACGGGATTGCCATTGATTACAACCGTTTTGTGGATGTCGTGCTTCCTACCACGTTATGGCCGCATTACGGTATTGTGCAGGATCGCGAATATGCCGCGTGGGATTACGGTTACCATCCCGCCATGCTCGAAAAGTTCAAGGAACAATATGGTTATGATCCGCGTGGGCAGGAAGACCCTTCATCGGACGTGAAGTGGCGGCAGTTCCGTTGCGACCGGATAACGGAAGTTGCCAATATGATTGCCGAGGTGGTACATTCGTACGGCAAGACAATGGCGGCATCTCCGTTTCCTACTCCGAAAATGGCTTCACGCATGGTGCGGCAGGACTGGGGTAAATGGAATCTGGATATCGTTTTCCCGATGGTGTACCATACTTTCTATACGGAAGATGTCAGCTTCATTTCCGATTGTACCGTTGAGAATGCGCGCGACAAGAATGATAAAACCGTGTTGTACTGTGGTATGACCGCCACCGACGGTCCGGAGATGTTTGAATGTATGGACGCCGCCTTGAATAGCGGCGCCCAAGGTATCGCCGTATTTACGGTGGCGGGTCTGCGTTCTCCTGAGGTAAAGAAGCGGTTCAAGGCTTATACAGACAGCGTAAAGGCGGTACGTGCAGCTAATGGCGGCATCATTGAAGCTGTTTATCCTCATGTGGCGGATACGAATCCTTTTGCCCATAAAGGCGTCATGGAGTTGATAGAGAAACGTATGCGGCAGATTATAGCCAAAGCGTCCGGTACAGAGGAACTGCCCTCGTTGGCTTTGGGTGAATATAAGCAAACGGAATCTTACGATGCTACCCGTTGCTATCGGGTGGCGGATGAGAATAGCGAGACTGTCTTTAAAGTTACTTTCTATTTCTACGGTGATGTACTTTCGGGTTGGGACGTAGCGGCGGAATAGTCCACCCTCTCTCTTATTCCATTGATTGCAGCGGATTTATGCGATTTTTTCAGACTTTTGCACTATCTTTGCGCTCCGAAAAGATAGAATTGAAAGCATATGATTACCATTGAACAACTGAAAGATATCAAGGAACGTACCGAAGCGTTGAACCGCTATCTGGACATTGAAGGAAAGAAAATACAAGTCGAAGAGGAACAATTGCGCACCCAGGCTCCGGGGTTTTGGGATGACCAGAAAGCAGCCGAAGCACAGATGAAGAAAGTAAAAGGTTTGCAGCAATGGATTTCCGGCTATAATGAAGTCAAGGTTATGGCGGACGAACTGCAACTTGCATTCGATTTCTACAAGGATGAGCTGGTAACGGAAGAAGAGGTGGATGAAGCCTATGCAAAAGCGTCTGCCGCCGTAGAAGCTCTTGAACTCAAGAATATGCTTCGTGAGGAAGCCGACCAGATGGACTGCGTATTGAAAATCAATTCGGGCGCCGGCGGTACGGAAAGCCAGGATTGGGCAAGCATGTTGATGCGTATGTATCTGCGATATGCCGAAACTCATGGATATAAGGCGACCATCGCCAACTTGCAGGAAGGCGATGAAGCCGGAATCAAGGCTTGTACCATTGAGATAGCGGGTGATTATGCTTACGGCTATCTGAAAGGTGAGAACGGTGTACACCGTCTGGTGCGTGTATCTCCCTATAATGCCCAGGGTAAGCGTATGACATCTTTCGCGTCTGTTTTCGTTACTCCGCTGGTAGATGATACGATTGAGGTGAATATCGAACAGGCGCGTATCTCTTGGGATACTTTCCGTTCCAGCGGTGCCGGTGGACAGAATGTAAATAAGGTGGAATCCGGCGTGCGTCTGCGCTATCAGTTCAAAGACCCTTATACAGGCG
>ERZ773277.972-NODE-972-length-26262-cov-7.654024_pt1 | contig 26262 bp, 10 predicted proteins | sample MGYA00511957_ERZ773277 | MGnify/ENA primary metagenome ERZ773277 (study PRJEB29015, sample SAMEA2737800) | human gut metagenome | biome: human gut; feature: human-associated habitat; material: faeces | place: China | collected 2012 ... | reverse complement strand
CTTTTCCTCGTAATCGGCGGAACCTTCCAATGGCAAAGTCATATTATTATCTTCCATAGAAAACATCTTGTATTGTAAGCACTGATATTTCGCAAAGTTAATAAGAAAATCAATATAAAACACCTATGTAAACAAATATATGTCCTGAAACTTTTCTCGGTTTACCGGATATTTAATAGGGAAAAGTTCGGTTGAAAAGGGTACTTTTTATGGGCTGCTGTTAGTTTTTGAACCTTTTTCATTAATTAGTCCACATCCGTATTATAATGTGTTGCTACTTTTGTTGCGCTATTATATCAATAAGGCGATGTATTTAAATCTAATACATTATTAATTTTATATATATGAATCTAATACTATGGAGCATTTCAAGGGGTACTCCTATGGTGTTTGGAAATGATGTCACACCGAATTGATATTTAAATAATATACTAATACTAAAAATAAAAACATTTATGAATCAAAAATTCCAGAGGACTTGCTTGGTTGTTCTATTAAGTTTTGTCTGCTTGTTTGCTTTAGCTCAAGGGAAACAGGTGTCCGGTATCGTTAAGGATACTTCAGGTGAGCCGGTGATTGGAGCCAATGTCATTGTGAAAGGTACTACAAACGGCACTATCACGGGTATTGACGGTGATTTTACATTGTCTAATGTGAAGAAGTCAGATGTTATTGTCTTTACTTTTATCGGTTATAAAACGGAAGAGGTTAAATATACCGGACAACCTTCCGTTAATGTGACCCTGAAAGATGATACCGAATTGCTGGACGAAGTTGTGGTTATCGGTTACGGTACTGTCAACAAGCGTGACCTTACCGGTTCCGTAGCTTCCGTCAAAGCGGAGGATATTGCGGCAGTTCCGGTATCGAGCGCTGTAGAGGCCTTGACCGGAAAGTTGGCAGGTGTGAATATTACTACTACGGAGGGCTCGCCCGATGCGGAAATGAAAATACGTGTTCGTGGCGGCGGTTCGTTGTCGCAGGATAATTCACCTTTGTACATTGTGGATGGATTTCCTGTGTCGAGCATCAGCGATATCGCCCCTTCCGAGATTCAGAGCATCGATGTGTTGAAAGATGCCTCTTCTACCGCTATTTATGGTGCACGTGGCGCCAACGGAGTTATCATCATTACGACCAAAAGCGGTAAAGAGGGAAAAGTGCAGGTAGATTTTGGAGCTTCGTTCGGCGTGAAGCAGGTAACCCGCCTTACCAAAGTACTTGACCCTTATAATTATGTGGCTTATCAGAATGAGATAGATATGGGCAAACATGGCAATTACAGCGATATGGACATTTGGCGTTCGGTGGACGGGTTCGATTATCAGGATGAGATGTTTGGACGTACCGGTAACCAACAGCAATATAATATCAATGTAAGCGGTGGTAGCAAGGAGTTGCAATACAGTGTCAGCTATGCGCATAACGAGGAGAAGAGCATCATGTTGAATTCCGGTTTTAAGAAGGACAACATTAATGCTAAAATTAAATCGGAGCTGAATAAATGGCTTTCTTTGGATTTTAATGCCCGTTTGAGCTATACCGCAGTAGAAGGCTTGGGCGGCGGTGCAGATACGAACGAATCGAATGCGGCTAATTCTACGGTAGCCAATTCGGTTATTTTCCGTCCGATAGACCCTTTGCAAGCCAGTACGGATGACGAGGAGAACTCTACGGCAACTCAGAAGACTCCGTTGGAGCGTTTACTTGCCACAGAGAAGGAGCGCGGTACTTTTAATCAGAATTATAATGTCGGTATCAATTGGAAACCGTTTAAGGGTTGGACGTTCCGTTCGGAGTTCGGCTATGGCTGGAAATATGATGATACGGAGCAATACTGGGGAGTGGATGCCGTTTCTAACTCAAAATACGGAAATAACGGTAAACCGCAGGCTTATCTGTTGCGTGAGAAGACCAATAGCTGGCGTAATGCCAATACGCTGACTTATGAAAACAAGGATTTGTTCGATGGACGTGATCGCCTGAATGTCCTCATCGGTCATGAAGTGAGCAGCAGTTTCAAGAAGTCCGTTGAGAATGTATCGGTTGCTTTTCCGAATACGATGAATATCTCGGAAATTAAAGCAAATATGGGTACGGGCACTGCACTTCCTACGCAGTCCACCCTCGGCGCAAAGGAAAACATGCTCTCTTTCTTCGGTCGTGCCAACTATACTTTGATGGACCGTTATTTACTGACCTTTACACTGCGTGGCGATGGTTCCAGTAAGTTTGGTAAAGGTAATCAATGGGGATTGTTTCCATCGGCTGCATTGGCATGGCGTATCTCGGATGAGACGTTCATGGAAAGCGCTAAAGACTGGCTCTCTTCGTTAAAACTCCGTTTGAGTTTTGGTACGGCAGGTAACAACCGCATTAATTCCGGATTGCTTAATACTACTTATTCCCTTTCGGGTAACGACGCCCGCTATCCGGCTTTCGGCGATGCCATGTCTTCCATGCTGGAACATGGTACGAATTTATATAATCCTGATTTGAAGTGGGAAACTACCGTAACCCGTAACCTTGGTATCGACTATGGCTTTTGGAATAATCGTATTTCCGGTTCTATCGACCTTTATTGGAACACTACCAAAGATTTGTTGATGAAAACGGAAATTCCGTCTACTACCGGATACAACTATCAGTACCGCAACTTCGGGCAGACTTCCAATAAGGGTGTGGAATTTTCGATGAGCGCCGTTCTGCTGGATACGAAGAAATACGGTTTGAACTTTACGTTCAATCTGGCATATAACCGCAATAAGATTGATAAACTGACTACGGATACTCCATGGCAGAGTAGCAACTGGGCGGGAAGTACGATTTCCAAGTATGAGGATTTCCGTGTAGAAGAAGGTGGCCGTTTAGGTGAAGTATGGGGATTCAAAACTAACGGATATTATACGGTGTACGACCCAGTTTCCAATCCCAATGGTGATCTGATTTGGGGTGACGGTGAATGGACATTGCGTGACGGACTGAAAGATAATAGTCAGACCATTACCGGCGGTGCTTACTCTCCAGGAGGATTGAAACTCCAGTGCGATGAAAACGGTAACCCCATCAAACAACGGTTAGGTAATACTGTGGCTCCTTTGACAGGTGGTTTTGGCTTTAACGGTAATGTCGGTAATTTCGATTTCAATCTGTTCTTCAACTACTCGTTGGGAAATGTAATTATCAATGGTACAAAGTTGGCTTCTTCGTTCCGTTCCGGCTCAAGGACAGGTTACAATTTGAATAACGACTTTGCATTGGGTAACCGTTACACGTGGATTGACCCGGAAACAGGTTTGAATCTTGCCAGCAGCAGTAGCGCTGTACTCGAAACGTACGGTTCTATGATTGAGGCCGGACTGCGTTTGAACCAACTCAATCGTAACGCTTCAATCTTCCACCCGGCTGCGGTTACGACCATGCAGTTGATAGATTATGCTGTGGAAGATGCTTCTTTCTTACGTATCAACAATATTACCGTGGGTTATACACTCCCCAAAACTTGGGTGAAGAAAGCGTTCCTGCAGAATGTGCGTATATATCTGACCGGATATAACTTGTTCTGCTGGACCAACTATACCGGTGCAGACCCTGAGGTCGATACCAGCAGTAAGCGCAATGCGTTGACACCGGGTGTCGATTATGCGGCTTATCCGAAAAGCCGTTCGTTTGTCGGTGGTATCAATATTACGTTCTAACTCTAAATATATAAATGTATATGAAAGCAATCTATAAAACCTTGATATTGTCGGCGGGAGTCATTTATTTTACTTCTTGCTCCGATTTCCTTGACCAAAGTTCACCGTCAGAGATGAATGATGAAACGGTGTTTAATAATACGTATTATACTAATCTCGCTTTGAATAAGGTGTATGGCGATTTGACACAGGACCAGACCTATTCGAGCTTTCTCCCTATTGTTTGCGGACTGAATACGGACTGCGAATTGGTGGACGGTTTAGGGGTGGATGCAAGCAATACGTCGAATGAGCGTGGATGTATGAACTATAATTGCAGTCCCGGTTGGTCGCGACTGGCAAATGTGTGGGATGCCATGTATAAGCTGATAGAGAATACCAATTTGGTGATTGAAGGCGTAGAGGCAAGTCCTTTGCTGAATCCCTCGGAAGATACGAGCGAAGCGCGGGCTCTTAAGAAAACAATGTTGTGCTATCGTGCTGAGGCGAAAACATTGCGTGCAATGGTTTATCTCGATTTGATACGTTTGTTCGGTGATATTCCTTTTAAGATGGAGCGTTCTCAATCGGATTTGAGCAATGCTTATCTTGGCAAGACAGACCGTGATGAGATTATGGACTCGTTGATTACAGATTTGGAAGAGATTATCCCGGACCTTCCGTGGGCAGGTGAGGACGGATATACTACGGAACACGTTACACGCGGATACGCTCACGGATTATTGGCCAATATCGCGCTGACACGTGCCGGCTTTGCTATCCGGGAGAAAGCGAAAGAGGGGTATATTGAAGGAGAGAACAGCGATCCTGTCTATCCGACCCAACGTTGTGATGACGAGACGCGTGCCAAAATGTATAAGTTGGCGGAGCAACATCTGGCTGCTGTCATCAACTCCATGAAGCACTCCCTGACCACTTCGGTAGAGGAGTATTGGCGACAAATGAATGTGTGTGAGTTGCAGACCGTACAACCGGAAAACTTGTTTGAAATCCCGATGATGCTGAATAAAAGCGGTGAGTTGGGATATACGGTAGGTTTCCGTGTAAGCGGAGCAAGCAGCTACTTCGGGCTGAAAGGTAATTCTTCCGGCAAGCTGAAATTGACGGCTCCTTATTTCTGGTCGTTTGACCACAGTGGAAAAGATACGCGGCGTAATATTACCTGCGCACTGTCGGAGTTTTCTACAGATAAAGATACGAAGGCGTTTCGTGAAACCCTTTCCGGTAACAAGCCGTTCTCTATCTACTGCGGCAAGTGGGATTACCGCATGATGGCGGGTAATACGTCATGGCTGGAAGCCGTACGTGCGGGAGATGCGTCCGCCAAGATTTGTTCGGGTATCAATGTGGTGAAGATGCGTTATCCGCATGTTTTGCTTATGTATGCAGAAGCGGTTTATGAAAATTACAAGACGGAATCGGCTCAAGGGGTGGATGCGGATGGAAATGTATGTGTGATGACTGCTAAAGATGCTCTGCTGGCTGTTCATAAACGGGCTTATGCCGATGCGGACAAGGCTGTCGGAGAAGCTTTCATTGAGAAGGTTATTGCCGATAAAGGTTTCATGGGTGCCATTATGGACGAGAATGCATGGGAGCTTGCCGGTGAAGGTGTACGTAAATTCGACTTGATTCGTTGGAACGAACTCAGTAACAAAATCGATGAGTTCAAAGAGGCTTATAAGGAATGTGTAAATCTTGCCGACCAGGCGGGGGGCTATCCTTCAAAGGTATATTACAAGTACAAAACCACTGCCGTATATGCCGACCAGGAGATAGACATGAATAGTATCAATTGGTATGAAAAACCGTCGAGTACAAGCGGCTTCGAGAGTAAGGATTTCTGGGGTAAGGAATTGAATGACAGTAAGGGACAGGAACAGTTGACGATTAACCTGCCGAGCATTTCATCCGGTTTGAACAAGGAGGTGAAGAACCGCTATTTATTGCCCATCGCTTCTACTACCATTTCTACATCGAATGGAAATTTGTATAACTCTTATGGCTACGCCAATTAATTTGCAGAACCTATAACAATGAGAAACATTATGAGAGATTTTAGATATATTATCGGTTTGGGAGCATTGCTGCTCTCGGTCGTTCTTAGTACGAGTTCTTGTACCGACGGCAATGATTGGGAGGCGGATTCGGCTTATGCTCGTCTTTTCGGTACGAAGACGTCCAGTTTCACGGTTACTCCCGCGGAAGATATTGCGCAGGCTGAAGTTTCTTGGCAAGGTACTCCGGAAACGAAAAATTATATTATAGAAATCAGTACTGCTCTTTTGACGGACGAAGTGGAGCCGGGAACCTCTGAGGGGAGTATTGTTTTCGGTAATGGGGATGAGCAGATAACGAAGACTGCTTATACGCTAAAGGAATTGAGCCCGAATACGGAATATTATGCACGTATCAAGTCGGTGAACGGAGATAAAGAGTCCGATTGGGTTTATCTGGAAGATGGGACTTTTAAGACTTGTAAAGAAGAACAAATATTGGTGACTCCTTCCACCGATAACGGTGACATTGAAGAAAAATCCATCCGTATCTCTTGGCAACCTTGCAAAGTTGACCGTATCCGCATTTATACGGAAGACGCTTCTTATGATGAAACTATTGAACTTTCGGAAGCTGATATAGCGTTTGGTTCGTGTATTATTTCCGGCCTTACCCAAGGAACACGCTATACGGTTGAAATCTATAATGGAGAGACAATGCGCGGAAGCATTGAAGTAATGACCGGTGAAGGCGAGATGTTGCCGATTACAATCGGTAATGTCCAAACAAACAGCGCTACTCTTGACTGGAATTATGTTGGCAATGTCAGAGCCAATGCATATACTCTGGTGGAAGGTACGGAATATTCTACTGCCAATCCGGTTTCCTTTGATGGCAACAGTGGCCTTATGCTGAATAGTCTCAATGATTATACTACTTATACATTTGCTTTGCTGAATGGTACGGCTGTGATGGGATATAAGACATTTACAACAAAACGCGCTATTCCTGCCGGGTATGCGGTGATTGAGATAGGTTCAGAGGATGACTTTATCACTGAAGTAACAAAGAGCATCACTCGGAATACGGTATTTAAGCTGGCTTCCAATGCTGATTTTACATTGAAGAAAATGAAGGATGATGGCAGGGTGGATGACATAAAGATACCGAGTACTTCCGGTATAAATGTAATTGTTTGGGGTGAGGAAAGTGATGATAGTAAAGCTGTGTTGAGGTTGGCCAGTGCATTGGGAATCAAGGGAAGTTTCCATACGATAGAGTTCTTTAATTTGGAGATTACTACTACTGTCGAGAACGCCGATGGTCGTATATTTAATATTCAGGATGATTCCAACACATTCACGGAAATGAAGATAGAAGCCTGTGATATTTTAGACGGACAAGTCTTGTTTAGAGTGAAACATGGAGAAGGTAAGCCTAGCTTAGGTATACTGACAATTAGTAATTGTATAGTCGGCAATTTTACAAAGGATGGAAGCTTGCTTAATCTGTCAGAAGAAAAGAGTGGTACATTGAAGAATATCAATATAAAGAACTCCACTATCTGGAATATGGCTGGTAAGGTTATTTATGCCAAGAATGCTTCAGACCGTACGTATACAATTAGTGGATGTACTTTCTACGATGCTCCTAACGATGGCAAGGCTTTCTTCGATGATAATGTCAATTCTGAATCTACGACTATTAAAATCTCGAATACGTTGTTTGGTGGTAACCAAAATATTGATTCGGCAATAAGAAATAAAAATACAGTAATAGCCGAGAATGTTTATTCCGCCAGTGACTTTACTTACGGTAAAAACGGGTGGCCTGCTTCTTCCACAGTTATGAACATTGATAAAACCAGTGCGGAGCTATTCCCGAATGCAGCGGCTGGAGACTTTACCGTAGCTCCGAAAGATTATAAGAAATTCGGTGACCCGCGTTGGAATAATTAAAATCAGAATCAAATAATAAAGATAGAATTATGAAAATAAAATATTTGTTGAGTTGCAGCCTTTTGGCGGGAAGTGCATTGTTTGCGTCATGTACTTCCATTGAGCCCAAATTGGATAATGATTATAAGCCTCTCCTTCCGGAAGAAATTCCGGAAGGTACCATTACCCAATTGAATTACGGTGAGCTACGTGCTTTTCCCGGAGCTGAAGGACATGGACGTGACGTTACAGGCGGACGTGGTGGTAAAGTCTACCATGTAACGTCATTGGAAGATGGCGGTGACGGTGACCAGGGTACATTCCGCTGGGCGGTCCGCCAAAGCGGTGCGCGTACTATCGTGTTCGATGTAGCGGGTACTATCCACTTGAAAAAAGCGTTGAAGATAGAAGCTGATAACATAACCATTGCCGGACAGACCTCACCGGGTGGAATCTGTATAGCGGATCAAGCCTTTACCATTGCCGCTAATAATGTTATTATACGCTTCATGCGTTTCCGTCCGGGTAACCCGGCGGATGATGTGGACGGTCTTGGCGGTATGGATAGAAAGAACATCATCGTAGACCACTGTTCTGTAAGCTGGAGTTCGGATGAGACTCTTTCGGTTTACGGTATGGAGAACTCTACCGTACAGTGGTGCATTGCTTCGCAGGCTCTTTACTTCACACAGGCAAAGGATGGTAAAGCGCATGGCTTTGCCGGTAACTGGGGTGGGCACAATGCCACTTATCACCATAATCTGATAGCACACTGTGACAGCCGTACACCGCGTCTTGGCCCTCGTCCCTCTACTTTGGAATTAGGCGAACAGGTTGATATACGTAACAATGTTTTCTACAACTGGGGTGGCGAAGGATGTTACGGTGGTGAAACACAGCATGCCAATCTGGTGAACAATTATTATAAGCCGGGACCTACCACCGACTTGTTGAGAGACAGAAGATGTTATCGTATCGCACGCATTGGCATTTACGGTCAGAATTATGATAACGGTGAGGGATTCGAGCCTTTTAAAGGAATATGGGGACGATTCTATATTGACGGCAATTATATGTTCGGCAATGCGGATGTGACTGCTGATAACTGGACAGACGGTGTTTATGCACAACAGGAAGACAATGACGGTAATGATTATACTTGGGAGTCCGAGGGTAAATCGGTCATCAATAACGGCAGCCAGGTAGTAGATGTTAAAGGAGTTACCACCCATACGGCTGAGGCAGCCTACGATCAGGTATTGAAGTATGTAGGTGCTTGTAACTATCGGGACACTTATGACAAATTCATCATGGATGAAGTAGCTGAGCGTAAGGCAACGTGCAATATTCAAGGGAGTAACCATAAGTTGGGTTATATTAACCATCCGAGTGAGCTGGTAGGTATTGTAGAAGGAGTGGATGAAAATGGCTATCCTGTATTGGTACAGGTGGCGGATAACGATTTGACCGATACCGACGGTGACGGTATTCCCGATTATTGGGAAACTCAGTACGGATTGAACAAGGATTATGCTGCCGATGGCAATTTAAAGACTGTTGATGAAAATGGTGAATATACCAATCTGGAAATGTATCTGAACAGTTTGGTACAAGACATTATGGATAAGTGTCGCGAGGGCGGCACGGTAGTCGAGTAATGGTTGTACCAGATGAACAACACGGAATATTTATTAATATCAAAATAACGGATAGTACTATGAAACTTTTTAAACTATTTACTTTAATGGCGGCCGGAACAATGATTACGGCTTGCAATAACGAGATTGAGAATCTTTCCCGGAGTGCGGATAACCGAGTGATGTCTTTGCAGACAGCCGGGAAAGCGTATACACGTTTCAATGATGTGACTAATACATGGGAAAATACTGATAAAATAGGTGTGTATATGTATGGTGCGGGTGCCGGGAGTACTGATATTCTGAATGGTGCCGATAACGTCTTGTTTACTACACAGGGCGGAGAAAGCCCTGTGGATTTTACTTCAGAGACCGGTATCCAGATTGCGGGTGAGAATGCCAAGTTTACAGCTTATTATCCGCAAAATGGAGATATTACCGGCGGTATTTATAAAGTTGCATTGGGAAACCAGGCAGAAGGCTATGCTGCTCACGATTTAATGTGGGCTGTGAATGATAATGTAAGTAGTGAGGATGCCAAGAGTTTGTCTATGACGTTCAAGCATCAGTTGGCAAAACTTGCCATTGAGATTACTTCTAATAGCGGTGAGACTGTACAGAGCGTATCTATTCAGGGAATATCTATAAGTGCCGATTTCAATATCGCTACCGGTGAGTTTTCTAATGAAGCAAAAGGTTATATCACCCCCTGCAAGACTGCCGACAATAAATATAGTGCATTGGTTTTACCTACTAATCCGGCTACAGCTCTCAGTATGATTATTACTACTGATGCAGCAGAGGATAATACGTATGAGTATACTTTCAATTCCGGTACTATTTCTGAATTGAAGGCAGGTTACATATACACTATCAAAATCGGTTTAGACGAATCTGTATTGGGCAGTGTAGACCAGATAGAAGGCGGTAACTCTCCGTATGAACCGGGTGGTGATGTGGACGGTAATGCTGAAGCTGTGACACCGGAAATATCCGGATATATGGTCGTAGAAGCACCTGCTGATGATGCGGAATCATTAGCTGGTTGCCTTAATGGAAAATCAGGTGCTATTGCCTTGAAGTTTGTTCCTGGAAATACTTATACGGCAGATATGATTACCGTACCTGCAGATATTACGGATTTGTTATTGATTGGAAAAGAGGGACAGGCAAAGGTTACAATGAAAGGGCTGAGTGTGCCGGAAAGAACGTTGAATAAACTTACATTCCAAGATTTGGAAATTGAAGGTACTGATGCGAAGACGACAATCTGTGCAGCTGAGCTGAAAGAAGATGCAGAGTTAACAGTAAAAGGCTGTTATATTCATGGCGTGAAAGCAGTTTATGGACGTGGAAAAGACTTGGCGCAAAAACATAGTACTGATTTTTCAAGATTGTCATCTATTAAAGTTGACAATTGTATGATTTATAATGTTGAAAGTGTATTTGATTATGGTGTCGTAAGTGAAATAATTATGTGTAATTCAACTTTATATAACTTGTCAGGGATTGCTTTTAATTCTTTTAAAAATGATGAAGATATGACCTCTCAGTGTAGACCAATTCGGATCTCTAATTGTACACTAATTGATTTGAATAAGAATCTTCTTGAAACAAAAGGTGGAGGTGGAAGTGGCGTTTTGGTTGAGTACGTCAATAATATATCAGATATAAATTCAAATTCTTATATTGGCTATAGAATTGATATAAACGGAAATGATCCTGATAATAAACCATATGCGTGTACTTATACTGGTAATTATGCAGTAACGGACTCTTCTATCAAATTAAACGGTCATACATTTGAAGCTAATGCATTTATTTTTATGAGTAGAGATGAGCTTTTTAATTCTGAGAATATAATAGTAGACGGAATGAAAGGTGAAAAGAATTTTTCAACTTCTGTAGATGCAGGTGACCCGCGTTGGAAGAAATAACTAAAATCAACAAGCAGTTATTGATATGAAATTTACATCTTATATATACACCCTTTTAGGTGTTCTTTGCCTTTATGCATGTTCTGATGAAGACAACAACGGAGTAGCTTCATCGGACAGTAACGGCGTGGTGTTCTCCGCTAATATCGGAGAATACCAAACCCGTATCGCGACCGATGGCGGAAGCTGGGCTAAGGGAGACCGTATAGGCACTTATATGTACGCTGCAGGGACGGAGAATTTGATGACATTCTCCAATAATGTTCCGTACACCTGCCAGAATGAGGAGCAACTTGCCACCTTTAAAGCCGATAAACCTTTGATGTTTCCTGCGGATGGGCAGGAAGTTTCTTTCAAAGCATATTATCCTTATGTAGAAAACATCAATGAATATCTTTATCCGTTGGTGTTGGATAATCAGCAACAGGGTACCGCTCCTTATGATTTGATGTATGCCGTATCGGACGGCACACACGCTCGTACCCGCGAAGAGTCTTCTTCGATGGTGCCGCTTAACTTTTCCCATTGTTTGGCGAAGGTTATTTTGAAGCTGACCGATAAAGAGGAAAAACCGCTGCAAGCGGATGGAGAACCGATATTTCAGGGTATGAAAACACATGTGACATTAAACCTGAAGAGTGGAAATCTTTCTGCGCAAACGGCCACCGCACCTATTCAGGCTTTTCTGAATACAGATGAAAACAGTATCGAAGCGATTGTTTTTCCCGGCGAGCTGACTGATAACTGTGTGGCCGAATTCTCGATTGACGGCAAAGCTTATAGCTGGATGTTCAAAGATAATACTGCCGGATTGACTTCTCTGGAAGCAGGGTATAAGTATGTCTTTTCTTTGAAAATTCTTACCGAATCGGGTACAATAGACGGTGCGGCGGATGTGGAACAGAGTGGCAGTTCTTCCACTCCGTGGCAGAATGAGACGACCACCGGAATAGCCACAGCTTCCCAATACAAACTTTATCCCTGCGATAAGGGAGCTTTTGCCGATACTGAGCTGAAAATTACGTTTACAGGAGAAACGCCTCGGTTAGGCACAAGCGGTTCTATCCGTATTTATCGGGCGGATAACCCTGCGGAACCGATAGATGAAATCCGCATGGATGAACGTCAGGAGCCTATTTCGGAAAATGGCGGTACTAAGTTTAATACCTGGATGGACGTTATCGGTTCGAGCGATCGTAAACTGATTGTGAACTACCATGCTGTAAAAGTGGATGGTAATGAGGTCATTATTAAACCTCACAGTCGTAAATTGGATTTCGGTACCGACTATTTTGTACTTATAGACAAGGAAGCGATACAGCATGACGGATTCAAAGGTATCACTACTTCCAAATGGTTTTTCACTACCCGTCCGGAACCGGAAGTGAAAACTACGGTCAGTGTAAGTCATACGGATGCGAATGCGGACTTTTATACTTTGCAAGGCGCCGTGGATTTCTTTACAAGAAATGCAGTAGAAGGTGAAAAGACCATTATGCTTGATGAAGGAAAGTTTGAAGAAATTGTCAATATCCGTAATTTGAGCAACCTTACCGTTAAGGGAGCCGGAGCGGATAAGACCGAGATACAGTCGGACAATAACAACAACTGGAATCCGGGTATCAAAGACGGTTGCGACAGCGGCCTTGCCGATGCTCTGAAACCGGGAATGGATATTCCCTATGTCGACGGACGTAATCAGGGCGGCGGAAGAGCCGGTGTATTGATAGCCGGAAAAGCGGATAAAATTCGTTTTGAGGATGTCGGTATGCGTTGCCTGTATCCTACGAAGACGCAGGCGGAAGTGTTGTGCATTCGTAACAAGAGCGATAATGCCACGGCATTTGTACGCTGCAGATTTTATAGTCAGCAGGATACATTATTGCCGGGTGGCGGTTATAACTGGTTTTATGATTGCTATGTAGAGGGTGATACCGATTTTATCTGGGGAGGAAACTCCGCATGCCTGTTTGAAAGCTGCGAAGTCGAAATGATAACCTCCGGTGGGCGCGGCTTCAATGCACGTGTTAAGGCAAATAATATCGGTTATGTATTTTCAGATTGTATTTTGACCGTTGCGGAGGGAGTGACAAAGTGCCGTTTGTTGGAAGGGTCTGATGGCACCGGAATGGTTGATAATATAACATTTGTCAATACTACGATTGATAAGGAGTTTTTCAGCGGCGGTATTAATTCTGAGGATAAGTCGATGGTTCCTATTGCGGGTTATGATGATATTCGATATAATGATGGAAATAACGTTGTATCACTCGGTGAAGACACCGGCATCAAAGACGGTTGTAAAATGTATAACTGTACGTACTATGATGGCGAAAATAAGTTTGTACAGGAAAGCGGTGTTTATGGAACAGATAGAATACATACGCTTACCTCTGAAGAGTACAATCAATACTTTAAAGACCGCTCTACCGTTTTAGGTGGTTACGCAGACACAACATGGTTCACTGAATAGTTTGCCGACACTTGTTCCTACTCTCTTCCCAGCAGTGATTTACTATTATAAGCCTTTTAATTGCATATTAAAAGGCTTATAATAGTAAATTAAAAGGCTTTTAATCATATCTCACTCGTAATGCCTGTCCGATATCACGGTTATGGCTGCTTCTTTTCTTTGTATTCCGAAGGGGTTACCCCTACAATCTTCTTGAAACAACGACTGAAGTATTTCGGGTCATTGAATCCCGTCATATAAGCAATCTGCGAAATATTATATTCACCGCTGTCGAATAACTGTGCCGCTCGTTTGATGCGTATCTGGCATATGAAATTCACAGGCGACAGTCCTACTATTGATTTTAGCTTCTGATAGAAGATAGTTCGGCTCAACAGGAGTTTTTCTGCGAATTGTTCGATGGTCAGATCCGGATTGTCCATCTGTTCTTCCATGAACTCCATAACCTTTTCTATAAACAGTTTGTCGTGCGGGGTTATTTGCGGCTGTGACGGTTCCGGAATGTCATCCGATAAAGCTACGTCCTTGCCTGCGGTTAGCTTGGCCATGTACATCTCTTGCAGTTCCTTGCGCTGGCGTAAAAGAGAGGTGATACGGATTTTCAGGTAAGTGGAACTGAAAGGTTTGGTGATGTAATCGTCGACTCCGTGTTCCAATCCGGCGATACGGTCGTCCAAAGAAGCCTTGGCGGACAACACGATGATAGGAATGTGGCAGATATTATTGTTTGCCTTAATCTGCCCTATCATCTCCAGACCATCCATTATCGGCATCATAACGTCGCTGATAATGAGGTCCGGCACATTGTCGATGGCACGTTGCAATCCTTCTTTTCCATTGGAAGCGGTTATCACATTATAGCTGCCGGACAGACTGCTCTTGAGGAAATGCCTTAATTCATTGTTATCCTCCACCACTAATATGGAATTACAGTCGGAATCAGTCATCTCCGTTTCTTCCATGTATGCGTTTTCTCCGTCTAAGCCGTTGGCTGCGGAAACGGTTTCCTGTTTGTCGTCATCCAATATGAGCTCGGCTTGCATGTCTTCTTCGAACACTTTCTGTTGCAGGGGTAAGGTTACGGTGAAAGTACTGCCGACGCCGGGCTGGCTGCTTACCTGAATGCTTCCGTGGTGCATTTCCACCATTTCCTTCGCCAATGACAGGCCGATACCGGAAGAGGGTTGTAGAATGTTCTGTTTCACCAAAGACTCGAAACGTTGGAATAACACACGCTGCTTGTCGGGCACGATGCCTATTCCCTCGTCTTTCACTTCTATATCGACCGATTCTTCTTTCGGGATAACCTTTATGGTAATCGCTTTGCCGGGAGGCGTATATTTGAATGCATTGGATAGCAGATTAAAGAATATTTTTTCAAATTTGTCCTTATCTACCCATCCGTAAACAGACTGTACAGGTGTCACCAGCCGGTAATCCATATTTTTCTCTTTGGCGATTAGTTTGAAGTTGTCCATTGATTTCCGTAACAATGAAATCAAGTCTTTCTTTTCTACCAACAGCTTCATTTTCTGGTTTTGTATCTTACGGAAATCCAGTATTTGGTTCATCAGGTGAAGCATGTGCTCGGTGTTTTGATGCACTACGGTAAGATATTCGCGCGCGGTGGGCGAGAGCGGTTCATTCTCCAGTACTTCTGCGACGGGACTGCTGATTAGGGTTAAAGGTGTGCGCAGCTCATGAGAGATGTCGGTGAAGAAACGCAGTTTGATGTCGGTGAGCTGTTTTTCCATATCTACCCGGTGACGCAGGCGGTATATGTAGAATAGCACATAAACAATTGTTGCCGTGAAAAGGATGAATAGCATGGAATAGAACACCCATGCCCAGTAAGTTTCCCAGAAAGTGGGGAGTACTCGTACGGGAAGGGAATATATGTTGTCCGTCCATACACCGTCGCTATTGGTGGATTTGACCTGGAGACGGTATTCTCCGGCCGGCAGGTTGATGTAGCTTGCCGAACGGTTGTTGCCGGCTTCATTCCACTCTTTCTCCAATCCTTCCAGGCGATAAGCATATTGAATGTGCTCGGGAGCGACATAATCAAGAGCGGCAAACTGAAAAGTGACGTTTCTTTGCGATGCTTTTAACTCCAGCTCGGCCAGATTGTCAATCGACTGCTCAACCGGATGCCCCTGTATCCTGAGGTTGGTAAAGATGATTGGCGGTACATAACTGCTTTTTTTCATCTTGTCGGGCATTACTTCCAAGAAACCTTTATCGGTTCCTAAAACAATTTGGTGACGGGCATTTATTACGGGTAAGGCTTCCGAGAAATTGAAGTCTTGATAAGTTGAATTTAGCTGATAGTTCTCGAATGTTTCTTTATCAGGGTTGAACTTGGACAATGCTATCTCGGACACGAACCATAGCTGACCGGAGTTATCTTCTATCATGGAAAGCATTAAATCCGAAGCCAATCCGTCCTTCTTGTCATATCCTTTGAATTGGATATCCTCTCCAAGCAGTGGTCCGGATATGATTTTATTGACTCCTCCGGTAAAGCTCATTACGTACGTCGTATTATGCCTGTCTGTGTAAATCTGCATAATATCGTTTGCGTTCAGACTGTGAGTATCACCCGTCCGGTGATTGTTCCTGTAAAATTTGATTTCTTCGGGACGCTTGAAGTCGCTCGCAAACGTAATTAATCCGCTGGTGGTTCCTACAAAAATAACTCCTTCGGGGCCGCCTGCGATGTTACGTATTTTTGTTCCGTAGGTTGTGGGGTAATTTTTCAGTTCGTTATTGCAGTTGATAAATTGTATCTCTCCATTTCCGGTTTGTTTTATCAGGTTCAGTCCGCCGCCGAAACATCCTACCCAGATACGTTTACGGGTGTCCTGGAAAATGGTGTAAACGTCGTTGCCGCTAATGCTGTAAGGCTCTTCGGGGTTGTACTGATAGTGATGAACGGAGTATTTGCCGGTATCTTGTTTTTTTAGCAAATAGAGACCGGAACCTTTGCTTCCCATCCATATGTTGTGCTCCTGGTCTTCCATGAAATCATAGATATCTTCAAAAAAATGCGCCTGTTCCTTGATGATATCGCCTTGTTTGGAAAGATAGCCTTCCAAGTTCCCGTCGGGAGCATATATGCGGACATGGTTTGATTTTGATGCGCTCCAGAGCCGCCCGCCGCTGTCGCGCAGGAAAGCGCGTGTTTCGGCTTCATGATCGGTTTGATTGAAATGGAAACTTTGCGGTGAGAAACTTAATTTGTAGACGCCGCGCGCACTGGCCATCCAGGCATTGCCCTGATTGTCGATGGTGTGAACTCGGACTAACGGGCTGAAGATGGATTTGGGATGATTTATATCTATTACCAATGGTTTGAGTTTCTTTTCTTTTCTGTCATAATAGGAGAAATTTCCTTCGGTGGGTAACATCCATAAGGTGTTTGTGTTGTCTTCAAAGATTATTTTACGGCTTTTGCGTTCATGTTTAACCAACTCGTCCCGGGGAGTAACCAGATGCTCTTTTTCATTGGCGGCCATGTTGAGGCGGATAATGCCCGGCGTATTCGAGAATACCCAGATATCTCCATGCCGGTCTTGGTAGACGGATTCTACGTAGTTGGAGTGTTGAGTGGGAGTTTGGATGTTTATCTGACGGAACTTGTTGTTGCCGGGGGTATAGAGTATGAGTCCGTTATCTGTTGCCAATGCCAGCGTATCTTTTCCGATGATTGTCAGATTGGCGATGTTCCGGTACGGATAGGGGACATCTATGAATTTCAGTTGGCGGGTTTTGAAATCATAGCCGGCCAGTTTGCCGTGTTCGGCGGCAAGATAGATGTTTTCTTTCCATTGGATGATGTGACGGAACGGGAAGTCTGTGTCCAATGTCTTTTTCCCGACGATAGTGATGCCTTTGTCGGTCAGTACCCATTCGTCTTCTTCGGAGTCCTGAAAGACCGTATAGACTTGATTGCCTTTCAGGTTGCCATTGAAGATGGAATAAGGCGAGATGCCTTTTCCGTCCTTGCACTGTTGCTCGTCGGCACGGTAAGTATATCCGTCTTTACAAAGTATCCAGGCAATTCCCTTTTTCAGCGAGAGAATACGTATGACATGGTTCGAATGATTGAGAGACCGGGTAAGCGGTTGGAGGACGTCTATGAATTTCTCGGTTTTGACATCGAACAGGCATGCTTGTCCGTCATACGTAGTACACCAGATATCGCCGTATTTACTTTCTACAATGTTGCCTATACGGTTACTTTCGAAAGAGTAGGTCGTTTCTTGGAATATTTTGTAGTTTTTGAATGTGTAACCGTCAAACTTGTTTATCCCATTCCAGGTACTGAACCACATAAGCCCTTTTTGGTCTTGCAGAATACTCATCACGTTGCCTTGTGCAAGGCCGTTACTGACTGAAAAGTATTTAATTTGGCATACCGGTTGGGAAACAACGGATAACACGACTGACAGAAAGAAGAAGAAAAAGCTAAGCCGCTTCATAGTCATTATTTTAAAGTTTAAGCAAAAATAATGAAATGCGTTCAGAAGAAAAACAGAAGGGTGGATTTTACATAAAAAATCCACCCTTTCCCTTATTTTGTCCTCTATCTTACTATGTTGCGCCTTACTTTATAGCTTTGACAAACGCTCTTCTACGCTTATGCTGTTCGGTCTTGAAGTATTCCCATTGTGCCTGTACCTTGCCGTTCAGTTCCAGTTCCGGATTGCTTTCCGCAAACACGAAGCCCAATTTCTGATAGACAGGGATTAAATCGGAGAATAGCAATGCGTTTACGCCCTTGTTCTGATACTCGGGCTTCACGGCTACCAGCAGCAAATCCAGCATTTTGGCGCGACGTTTCATAAACAGGGCTTTCAGCAGGTGATACCAACCGAAGGGCAGCAGACGTCCATGAGACTTCTGCAAAGCTTCTGACAGGGAAGGCATGGAGATGCCTACCGCCACCAGTTTGTCTTCGGCATCTGTAACCAGCGTCACCATACGAAGGTCCAGAATAGGCAGATACATTTTTACGTATTGATCAATCTGGCGTTGTGACAAGGCGGAATAGCCATACAGCGGACTGTATGCTTCATTCATCAGTTCAAAAATAGCCTGTCCGTAGTCGCGGGCAATCTTCTTGGCGGAAGAATACTTTTTGATTTTGAGGTTATATTTGCGCTGGATGAGTTCTGAAATGCGCTTATGCTTGTCGGGTATGGCATCCGGAATATAAATCTTGTATTCTACCCAGTCGGCGTCTTTCTCGAAGCCCATGCGTTCCATGTGTTGCGGGTAGTAGGGGTAGTTATAAGTGGTTGCCATTGTGCTGAGCTGGTCGTAACCTTCGATAAGCATACCTTCCGCATCAAAATCGGTAAAGCCTAACGGACCCTGTATGTGGGTCATACCCCGCTCTTTACCCCATTCTTCGACGGTACGTATAAGGGCTTCCGATACTTCGGGGTCGTCGATAAAGTCAATCCAGCCGAAACGTACTTCTTTCTTATTCCAGGTCTGATTGGCTTTATTGTTGACAATGGCTGCTACGCGTCCTACGATTCTATCATCCTTATAAGCAAGAAAATAGTCGGCTTCGCAAAACTCGAAAGCGGCGTTTTTCTTCTTGTTGAAGGTGTTGAGCATATCATCGTAGAGGTCGGGTACTGAATACGGATTGTTTTTGTATAGTTTGTAATTGAAGCGGATAAACTGTTTCAGCTCCTTTTTCGTAGAGACCTTTTTAATTGTAATTGCCATAGTTGTATGTTGTTATGAGTGGGCAAAGATACATGAAAATCTTTAAACTACGCTGCCTTACAGGCTATAAATGAGGAATGCCGTATATGCAATGTAGCAAAGTACCATAATGCTTCCCTCGATACGGGTAATGGTGCGTTTGGCAAAGAACAGTCCGAAGAGCCAAAGCAGAATGCCCGACCCTACCAGTACCCATAAATCCGAGTTGGTAATGCCCGTCAGGTGTAAAGGTGTGATGGATGCGCTGCAACCTAATACGAAGAATACGTTGAACAGGTTGCTGCCCACTACGTTGCCAATGGCTATTTCCGGGTTCTTCTTCAAGGCTGCTACAATGGATGTGGCGAGCTCGGGCAGTGACGTTCCGCCGGCCACAAGCGTCAGTCCGATAACGGACTCGCTTACTCCCAGACTGCGTGCAATGCCGCTTGCGCCGTCTACGAAGAAGCTGCCGCCGGCAATAAGCGCACCGAGGCCACCCAAAATGTAGAGAGTGGATTTCCAGAGCGGCAATTGCTTGATATTCCCGTCATTACCTGCCGTTTCTTCGGGGGTACGCGAGGCAATGGCAAAAGTGTAACTCAGAAAGATGGCGAAGAAACAGAGTAACAGCAGTCCGTCGGTAATGCTGAGGATGTTGGCTTCGTCTCCATTCAGAAATACGTCGTTGGCACAAACCAGCAAAGCTATGGAAGAGAGGATGCACAAAGGAATTTCTTTTTGCAGCGTATTCCGGGTCACGGCAATCGGGGCGAACAGTGCGGTACAGCCTACAATCATCAGTGTATTGAAAATGTTGCTTCCTACGACATTGCCGATAGCTATATCCGCGCTTCCTTTCAAGGCGGAAGATACGCTGACCGTCAGTTCCGGGGCAGACGTTCCGAAAGCGACAATTGTCAGTCCGATAACGATGTTGGGTATACGGAAACGTTGGGCTACGGACGCAGCTCCGTCCGTCAGTCCGTTGGCACCTAATAGAATGAGGAGAAGTCCTCCTACGAGTAACAGAATGTTCATGGAATCTATTTTTGCGGGCAAAGATAATGTAAAATTCCGATTAAGAGAGTTTAAGAGGGAATCCGTTTTACTTCTGCGGGAATGAAGAATTTGTTTAAACCGATAGCGGAATGGAATGAACAGGTTCATTTTTTATGAAATATGAAAAACATTCTGTATGTTTGACGTTTTATTTAAAGTAACCATATTATAACAACCAATAAAATATTTTGAGATGAGAGGGATTCGCGCCTTGTGGCTGATGCTGATGTTACTGACAGCCGACGGAGTTTCTGCCCAATTGGTAGAGAAAGTGCTTCGCGCCATAGAAGGAGACAGCTTGGCTCCGGTTACAACGATAAAGGCAGACTCGGATTCTGCGGTATCACTGTCGGCAATCAAGCAGGAGTTGGAAGCAGCCCGGCTGAATGAAGCCAACCTGCGTATGGAAATGGAGCAACTGAGGCTTGCCAGCTATGCGGCCGACTCCGTAAAACACTTGCAGCAGAAACAGCGCATCGACTCCCTGCGTAAGGTGACTCCCGGCGTTCCGGTGGTGGTAGAGGGAGATACGCTGTTCTATCTCTATGCCAAGCGTGGCGGCCATACTCCCCAGCAACGTGCCGAGATGGATGCCGTTGCCATATTGGAATTGGGTAAACGCTTTAATCTGCGTCCCGATTCACTGTATATGGAAAGCAGCGATATCGTTACCGACCTTATGTATGACAATAAAGTCATCGCTTCTTTTATCGACCAGGACGGATTGTGGGAGAACTGTACCCGTGACCGGTTGGCTGCCCACAACCGTAAAGTTATTGTCGATAAGTTGAAAGAAATGAAAGATGAGCACGGTCTGTGGCAGTTGGGCAAGCGTATCCTGTATTTTGTCTTGGTGCTTGTAGGGCAATATTTCCTTTTCAGACTTACCATCTGGCTGTTTAAGAAACTGAAAGTGCGGATACAAAGGTTGAAAGATACTAAGTTAAAACCTTTCTCCATTCAGGATTACGAATTGCTGGACACGCAGAAACAGGTTAACCTGCTTATTTTCCTCTCGAATCTGCTGCGTTATATCATCATGTTCCTTCAATTACTATTGACGGTTCCGTTGTTGTTTTCCATCTTTCCGCAGACCAAGAGCCTGGCATACCAGCTGTTTTCTTATATTTGGATTCCGGTAAAGAGTATCTTTACTTCGGTTGTGGAGTACATACCCAATCTGTTCACTATCTTTGTGATATGGTATGCGGTGAAGTATTTGGTGCGTTTTGTCCATTACCTTGCCAATGAGGTGAAATCCGAGCGGTTGAAGATACGCGGCTTTTATTCCGATTGGGCTGAACCTACTTTCCACATCATCCGTTTTCTGCTCTATGCTTTTATGATTGCGATGATTTATCCCTACCTGCCCGGTTCCAAGTCCGGAGTATTTCAGGGCATTTCGGTTTTTGTAGGATTGATAGTTTCGCTTGGGTCAAGTACTGTTATCGGGAATATTATTGCCGGTTTGGTGATTACTTATATGCGTCCTTTCAAGTTGGGCGACCGTATTCAGCTGAATGAAACGACGGGTAACGTTATCGAAAAGACTCCGCTTGTCACTCGTATCCGAACGCCGAAGAACGAGGTGGTAACTATTCCGAATTCTTTCATCATGTCCTCGCATACCGTCAATTACAGCGCTTCTGCCCGTGAATACGGTTTAATTATTCATTCCGAGGTAAGTATCGGTTATGATATCCCTTGGCGGCAGACGCATCAACTGTTGATAGAGGCCGCACTGAATACGCCCGGTGTGATAGACGATCCGCGTCCTTTTGTGCTGGAAACCTCGCTTAGCGATTGGTATCCGGTGTATCAGGTGAATGCATATATCAAAGAGGCCGACCGTTTGGCGGATATTTATTCTGATTTGCATCAGAATATCCAGGACAAATTTAATGAAGCGGGTATCGAGATTATGTCTCCGCATTATGTGGCTACACGTGATGGAAGCCAGAGTACGATTCCGAAGGACGACTTGCGGGAGAAGAAATAATTAATATGCTATAAAACAAAGGCTCGTTTACTATTTATTTCTTTCAGGCACGGGATTACACGGAAAAACACGGATGAAATTAAAAGGAACTGTGAAAATCTGCGTAATCCGTGCTTGAAAAGAAAGCATCAAATGTTTTGCCTCTTATAAATGAAGCTTATTTCTAAAAAGAATTATTTGCTGCGTGTCACGGTGTGCAGCACATTGCCTTTCTTGTCAATCATGCGCAACTCCAATGTCTTTTTATTGGCGGACACAATGGAAAAACCGGGTTCGGAGCTGCAAAACACAGTACCTTCAATGGGACTGACTTTACGGCTGAGCGAACCGGCGGAGTTGGTGATGTAATCTATATCGCTGCCCGGTACGCGGACGTGCTGGAAGTTATGGATGTGTCCGCAGATATACATATCTACTTTGTGTTTGCGGAGTATTGGGTCGAGCCGTGATTGCATATCCCGGCGTTCGCTTCCGTCTTTCGGCGTTTCGGCATAAATGGGGTGATGTCCGGCAACGATTACCCAGTCTTCTTTAGCGGTGGTCAGAACAGAATCGATCCATGCGAGCTGTTGTTTGTAATCCTGTTTGCAGGCGTCGGGATAGGTTTCTTTTTCATTGCGGTATTTGTCTATCATCGGAGCGGTATCTACCCATACCACCCGGATAGTCATGCCTTTATCTTCAAAGACTTTGGTATAGTAACGTGCGGGCATCGTCCAGCGGCGGCTGATATTCGAATAATCCAGTACAGCCTGTGTATTGCCGCGGTATTCATGGTTGCCCAGCAGGGGGAACCAGTCTATCATCAGTTCGGGATGGCTGTAAATCAATTCGTAATTAGTCATCCATAACGGGTCGCTGACGGACCGTACGCCTTCAAAGTGGTGTACATCGCCCGTAGCGAGTACAAATTCCGGATCTGTACCGTTTTCCGCCATTACTCCCATGAGTTCGGCAATGGTTTTTTGGTCATAGTAGCCGTTACGTCCCAAGTCGTTGGCTACGTAGAAGTTGAACTTCTTGTCGAATATGGAATAATCGGTGATTTGAGCGATTGCCGGGTTGCCCAGCAAGGTAACGAATAATAAAAGGAATATTTTCTTCATTGTTGTTTCTTGTGTTAGATATTATTGAATGATAGTATAAGGTCAGAAGTTAATCTTTACTCCGGCATTCACCTTTACACCGTAGTATTCGGCTTGCATGGTGCGGTCTTTCGTACCTTGGTAGTAGCGGAGGGGCTGGTTCAGCAGGTTATTGGCTTCGGCGTAGAATGTTGTCTTGATTTTCTTTCCGAAGGTATAGCTCGCGTTGGCATCCATATAATTCACTTTGTCGTAGTAACGGTCGTAGAAGGCGCTTTCACCCATTTCATCAATAAAGTCGGAAGCGAAATTATAGCTTAAACGGATATTTAGTCCGGCTTTCTCGAAATAGAGCGAGGCATTGGCGGTATGTGTCGGTGACCCCGGCATGCTGAGGCCTTCTTCATTCTCGCGGCCTTCGAAGTTGAAATCCTCTACACGGGAGTGTGTATAAGTATAGGTTCCGTAGAAACCGATACACTTCAAGGCAGGGGTGATAAAGCCGAAATCGCGTTGGTAAGAGAGCTCTACGCCGAGCAGGTTGGCGTTACCCGCATTCTTGGGTTGCGTGAAGCGAGTATATACATTACCTTGGTATTCGTAGTTGGTGCTGATTTGGTCTACGATGAAGTCATCGATTTTCTTGTAGAAAACACCGGCACTGACCAGACCGATGCTACGGAAATAATAGTCGGCGCTCAGGTCGAAGTTGTAAGACATAGTCGGTTTCAGTTCGGGATTTCCGATAGTGATTTCATTGTCGGAGCGCTTGATGTTTACGCTCGGTACAAGAGCCGAATATTTGGGACGTGACAATGTCTGGGTGAATGAACCACGTACTTTGAAGTCTTCGTTTACATTCCATTTTACGAGCAGTGAGGGTAAGAAGTTGATGTAACTGTTGTGTTGGCGTTCGGTTTTACCGGTGATATCCTCGTCCGCGTCGTATGTACGTCCGGTATAGGCTAAGTCGGTGTTTTCGATGCGCAGACCGGACATCAACTCTACGCGGTCTGTTATTTTCTGGTCGAAGCGGATATAACCGGAACTGACGGTTTCGCGGGCTTCGAAGTTACCTGCCAGCTCTTCCTGTACTTGTTCCTTTTCAAACAATGAGGCGTTGTTCAGGTCTAATGACCCGGTGTATTCCTTGCCGGCATAGATTCCTGTCTGGTATTTGCTATTGGGCATGAAGTGCTTGTTGGATTGGTCGACAGTATTTTTAAGGCTGTTTTCCATAAAGGCGTCTTCGTCCAGCGGAGAGTATTCATAGAAATCCACCTCCTTGTCTTTGGTTTTACGAACCACCTTTGCGCCGAATTTCAGTTTATTGCCGTTTTTGAACGGAAGTTTGAAGTTGGCGGAGAATTTCAGGTCTTGTTCTTTGATGTCTTCTTGTTGTTCGGTCAGTTCTTTCAGACTGAATTCGTCATTCAAGGTCATTGTAGAACCGTCTTTGGGAGAAGCAAAAGGTTGACGTTCGTTGCTCAAGTCCATATTAAATTTCTGTTTCTTGAGTTGGAAGTCGATGTAGCGTTCGTTGGGGCGTTCTTCGCTGGCTTTGGCGTAACTTGCGTGCCAGTCCATGGCGAGAGGTCCGAAGAGATGTTCGCCGCCGAGGGCGAAGTCCATCGTGCGCTGGCGTTCCAGACGGGCATTGCGGTTATCGGGTGTTCCGGCTTTGGTTTGTATGCGTACGGTGGCACTGCCATCCGGCTCAAGGTCTTTCAGGTTGGTGCGGTAACGGTTTTCCCAGTCGTTGCGGTTGTTGAAGATACCCTTGAAAGTAAGTTTGTGGTTGGTGTCGATGTCCCAGTCCAAAGCAGCGGAGTAGCTTTGGCGTTCGCGGGTTACATAATACTGGCGTATCTGATAGTCGTTGACATACACCTTTCCGTCTTCATCCTGCTCCCATGTAAATTCGGTGTCGTAGGAACCGGAAGGGGAATTCTGATAAGAGGCTGATACCATCAATCCTAATTTGTCGTTGAAGAAACGGTCGCCGTAGGTAAATCCCAGATTCAGTTGCACCTTTTCGCTAATCCAGTTGTAGCCTGTTCCTGCGGTGGCTGCAATGGTGCGCTTGTAAGGCGAGTTCTTGGTAACCAGATTGATAGAGCCGCCAATGGCATCGGCATCCATATCCGGGGTGACTACCTTGTTTACCTCGATAGTCTGAATCATGTCTGCCGGAATCAGGTCGAGCTGTACGTTGCGGGTTTCACCTTCGGCAGAGGGTACGCGGTTGCCGTTGATAGTTACGGAACTTAAGTCGGCGCTTGTTCCGCGAACTTGTCCGAAACGGGCTTCCCCCTGGTCGTACTGTACGTTGATACCGGAGATACGTTTCAAGGCATCGCCGATGTTGGAGTCGGGGAATTTACCTACCTGGTCGGCGGATACTACATTGGTAATTCCCAGATTGCTCTTTTGGGCGTTGATGGCACGGCGCTGTCCCTGAAATGCGCCGCCCACAACCACTTCCTGAAGTTCGACCCCTTCGTTCAGTACCACGTCTTTCTCTAAAGTACGTCCGGCGGGAATCGTGATTTTCAGCTCTACGGGCGAGTAACCTACGTAGCTTACTTTCACCGTATAAGTTCCCGGGTCGAGGTTGGGGAATGTGTAGAAACCGTTGACGTCGCTCGTCACGCCGGTGTGTAGTTTCTCGATATAGATTGAAGCGCCCGGGAGAGTTTGCTTTGTTACATC
>ERZ773277.927-NODE-927-length-27781-cov-41.287636_pt1 | contig 27781 bp, 23 predicted proteins | sample MGYA00511957_ERZ773277 | MGnify/ENA primary metagenome ERZ773277 (study PRJEB29015, sample SAMEA2737800) | human gut metagenome | biome: human gut; feature: human-associated habitat; material: faeces | place: China | collected 2012 ... | reverse complement strand
GGCTCGGCAGGTGCGGCGCTCGCGGTCGGGCGAGCCGCCGCGCGCGGCGCGGACGCTGCCTTCGATCCGGCGACACCGTCGAGATACTCGAGCTGCGTCAGGCACAGATTGCGCACATCTTCCAGGAATTTCGCGCAGGAGGTCTTTGCGTTGAGGAGCTTGGCTTCCTCGTTGGCGGTTTCGTGCTGAAGGCCGCCAAGTATTCGGTCGGACGTGTTCTTGGCCTCGCTGAGTATCTTGTCAGCGCGGGCCTGGGCATCGTCCTCTATCTGCTTGCCGACCTTCTGGGCCGACAGTATGGCCAGACGCATGGCGTCTTCACTGGCGCGGTACTCTTCTATCTTATCGACCAGCACCTTCATCTTGCCCTTGAGCACAGCGATCTCCTTTTGCGCGTTGGCAAGCTCGGTGGCCACTTCTTCCTGATAGTTCTGCACAGCGGCCATGTCGTAACCGCCGAACATCGCTTTTTCAAAGGTTTTTTCCCGAATATCCTGAGGAGTCATGTTGGAAAGTCCTCCATTCTTTCTGATGGTATACTACTCGCGGGGCTGTCAGGGACAGTATGCCCGAATGTTACAGGTGAAACTCGCCCGACTCCATGTCGTCGAGCTGGTCGCCCATGAGGTCAACGTTGAACGGCGTGATGATATATGTTGCGCTGGCGACGCGGCGGATCTTGCCGTCCTGCGCGTAGGCGACGCCGGACAGGAAGTCGATCAGGCGGCGGGCGATGTTCTTGTCCGTCTGCTCCAGATTCATGAGCACGGCGCGGCGATCGCGCAGATGGTCGGCGATCTCGGCCGCGAGCTCAAACTGCTTGGGTGCGACGAGCACGACCTTGAGCTGGCCGCCGCTGTTGAGGTTGACGACCTTGTCGGCCACGCGGCTGTCGCTGCGGGCGGTGTAGCCCGGCGCGGGGCGCTCGGACTCTCTCACCGGCTCGGAGACCGGGTCGTCGCGGATGAAGGAGCTCTGCTTGGCGGCGGGCGCCGTGCGGCGCGCCGGCCGTGCCGGAGCGGGACGCTCGGGCGCGGGTGCTTCCGCGACCGGGATCGCCTCATCCTCATCGTCGAAAAACTCGTCGTCGTCATCGTACGGACGCGTCATTTTCTTCAGTTCATCCAAAAAGCCCATGCAGGGTCCCCCTTTATCTACCGGCGGCCGCTGTGTTGCCGCTGTGTTCTCTGTCTGAAAAAGCGGGCGCGGCGCTCAGTGCCGGGAATAATCCCGTGCGCCGAAGATCGACGAGCCGACGCGCACCATGTTCGCACCGGCGGCGATGGCGTCCTCAAAATCCCCGCTCATACCCATGGACAGAAAGTCCATAGAAACATTATCGTATTTTTTTCTGCCGATGTCAACAAAAAGCTCGTGCATTTTCGTAAAATATGCATGATTTCCGTCGGAAGTTTCTGCCACGGGCGGGATCGCCATCAATCCGCGCACGCGGATGTGCGCGCAGGCGGCGGCGGTTTCCAGCAATTGCGGCAGTGCGTCGGGGTCGACGCCGCTCTTGGCGGCCTCACCGCCGATGTTCACCTCCAGCAGGATATCCTGCACGATGTCGTGCATGGCGGCGCGCTTTTCGATCATGGCCAGCAGCTCCGGCGAGTCCACCGACTGGATGAGATCGACCTTGCCGACGACCTGCCGCACCTTGTTGGTCTGCAGGTGGCCGATGAAGTGCAGCGGTGCGCCGGTGTAGGCGTCCTCGGCGAGCTTTTCGGTCATCTCCTGCACGCGGTTTTCGCCGCAGGCGTCGATCCCGGCGGCGACGGCCTCGCGCACGCGCGCGGCGTCGTTCATCTTTGTCGCTGCCACAAGCGTGATGTCCGCGCCCGTGCGCCCCGAAAGGCGGGCGGCGGCGTCGATGCGCGCGCGGATGGCGGCGATGTTTTCGGCAATGGTGCTCATAGTGGGTGGTGCCTCCTTATTTTATGACCTGTCCGTCGGACAGACCTTTGCCGCTGACGACGATGTCGTTGCCGGCGCGCAGGGCGTTGCTGTCCGTGCTCTGGGCGACGAGACAGTAGCTGTCGGTCTGGTAGATGATCTCGATCGGTTTTTTCTCCAGCTGCGCTGCCGTGACGACGTAGACGAAGGTCTGCCCGTCGTCGTCCATGTGCACGGCCTTGAGCGGTACGCGCAGACCGGTGTGCTCACTGTAGACGACGTCGGCCGTGGCCTTGCGCATGGCCAGCGTGTCGGCCAGCGCGTTGTTGCACGCGAACACGACCGCAACCTCGCCGCTGCTGTCCGGCTCGCTCTTGCTGAACACGGTGGCCGAGACCGTGCCGCTGTAGTGCTGCGGGAAGTCGAGCGTGGCGCTGCCGCCCAGATTCAGGCGGTCGGCGTCGGCCTTGCTCATGACGGCGGCGAAGTACCACTTTTTCGCCGTGACGAGCTTGCCGATCGTGTTTGCGGGTGTCGAGGGGCTCGTGTGCACGAGCGCGGCCACGCCGTCTGGCGTGAGGTTTTCAAGCGCCGCCGGGCTCAGCGCCTCATAACCGTCCACCGTGGAGGTGAACAGCCCCGCCGCCGGTGCGGTGATGCTGCCGCGGCCGACGCCGGCCTTTTCCAGCTGGTGCAGCTCGGCATTGAGCGCGTCGAGATCGCTCTGCGAGACGGTGCCCGTCGAGGCGCCGAAGAGCAGCGAGCTGAGGTCCATGCAGATGTCGTCGAGCTCGGACGCGCTGCCTGCGGAGACGGCGGCGTTGAGCTGCAGGATGGCACTGTGGACGCTGCTGTCAAGCTCGGATGCGCCCGAGGCGCTGCCTGCGCGTGACAGCAGGCTCGAGACGTAGGCGATCTCCTTTTTGAGCTCGCGCGCGCGGCTGGCGCTGTCGAGCGCGGCCTTGGAGTCGACGCCGATGGCGATCTCGCCGCCGCGCGCGACCTGCTTGCCGTCGTCCACGGACAGGGACAGAAACTCCTTGTCCGAGGCGATGATCTGCTCCTCGCGCACGACGATGCCGCTGGCCTGTCCGCCCTCGCTGACGGTCACGAGCACTGCCGGTGCGGTGGAATACGACTGCTGCGTGGAGCGAAACAGGTACACGCCCAGATACACGGCCATGGCCGCAAAGAGCACGAGCATGGCGATGTTCGTAAAGGTATTCGTTTTCTTCAAAGCCTGCCCTCCTTCCGGTGGGGGGCGGCGGGGAGATCACACCTGCAGCTCGAGCGTCACCGCCCGCACCGGGGCGACCGTCGAGATCGCGTGCTTGTAGATCATCTGCTGGCGGCCGTCGGCCTCGATGAGCACGGCAAAGCTGTCAAAGCTGCGCACGATGCCGCGCAGCTGAAACCCGTTCATGAGAAACAGGGTCACGGGGATCTTCTCCCGCCGGATGTAATTGAGGAATGTGTCCTGAAGATTCTGTGTCTTTTGCATGATCGCCGCTCCTTTTGCCGGAGCGGACGTATATCGACTTATCATAGCACAAACTGCCGCTCCGTGAAATAGTGAATTTATACAAATCCGGCGAAAATGGCAGTTTTCTCCGCATCTGTACAGGCCACTATTCTATACCGCGTCCGGCCAAGAATTGCGTCGAACGGCGGCAGGCCAGGTCCATGTCCGGCGTTTTTTCGTGCCGCAGCCAGAACAGCTGCGCATCGCGCCGCAGCCACGTGAGCTGGCGCTTTGCGTACTGCCGCGAGGCGAGCCGGATGGCGTCCGCAGCCTCCTGCGCCGTCGCCTCGCCGCGCACGGCGGCCACGGCCTCCTTGTAGCCGATGGCCTGCATGGCCGTGCAGTCGGCCGGGATGCCGGCGGCCAGCAGCGCGCGCACCTCATCGAGCAGCCCCTGCTGCATCATGGCGTCCACGCGCCGGTCGATGCGCGCATAGAGATCCTGCCGGTCTGCGAACGTGAGCGCGATCTTCGCCGCGTCGTAGCGCGGCGGCACGGCGCGGGTCTCGGCGTCGTGCTGCGTGATGGTCCTGCCCGTGAGGATGTAGACCTCCATCGCGCGCACGATGCGCTTTTTGTCCGCGGGGTGGAGCTTTGCCGCGCGCTCGGGGTCAAATTTGCGCAGCTCGCCGAGCAGCCCCTCGCCGCCGATCTCGTCGTAGCGCTCGTTCAGCTCCTGCCGCAGCGCGGTGTCGGCCGTGCCGTCGGCAAAGGTGCGCCCGGCGATGAGCGAGTCGATGTAAAGCCCCGTCCCGCCGACGACGATCGGCAGTTTTCCGCGCGCGAGGATATCGTCCACGCAGGCGGCCGCTTCCGCCGCATAGCGCGAGACGGAGTAGTTCTCCGTCGGGTCGGCGATGTCGATCATGTGGTGCGGCACGCCCTGCATTTCCTCCGGCGTGGGCTTGGCCGTGCCGATGTCCATGCCGCGGTAGATCTGCATCGAGTCGGCCGAGACGACCTCGCCTCCGAGCCGCTGCGCGAGCATGACGCCCAGCGCGGTCTTGCCCGAGGCGGTCGGGCCGGTAATGACGACCAGTTTTGGCTGCATCCGGCAGCCTCCTTTCTATAAGAGCAAATTCAGAAAGATTTTATTGAAAAGTATTAGAAATGTGTTAAAATGAGACCATATCCCAGTATTCAAGAAGGTGAACCCATGAAGATCAAAATTTCTGCCGACAGCACCTGCGATCTCTCGCCGGAGCTGATCGCGCGCTACAACATCGGCATCACGCCGCTGTACATCGTGCGCGGCGACGAGACGCTGCGCGACGGCATCGATGTGCGTCCGGAGGAGCTCTACGCCTACGCGAAGGCCACGGGCAAGCTCTGCCAGACCGCAGCGGTGAACGTGTCGGACTATTATGCGTATTTCAGCGCGGCGCGCGCCGAATATGACGCCGTGATCCACTTCACGATCTCGAGCGATATGTCCGGCTGCTATCAGAACGCCTGCATCGCGGCGCGGGAGTTTACGAATGTCTACCCCGTGGACGCGCGCAACCTCTCGACCGGCATCGGTCATCTGGTGCTCGACGCGGCCGAGATGGCCGCGCAGGGCATGGATGCGGCCGACATCGCGGCGGCGCTGGAGAAAAAGCGCGAGAAGCTCGATGTCAGCTTTGTGCTCGACACGCTCGATTATCTCGTGCGCGGCGGGCGCTGCTCGTCACTCGCGGCGCTGAGCGCCAATTTTCTGCATCTCAAGCCGTGCATCGAGGTCAAGGACGGGAAAATGGGCGTCGGCCGCAAGTACCGCGGCAAGCTCGAAAAGTGCTATGTGCAGTATATTGAGGACCGGCTCAAGGGGCGCGACGATATCGACTGCCACCGCATCTTCATCACGGATTCCGGCATCGACGAGGCCACCTGGCAGGAGCTCGAGCGCGTCGTGCGCGCGTGCCAGCCGTTTGAGGAAGTGTACCACACGCGGGCCGGCTGCACGGTGTCCAACCACTGCGGCCCCGGCTGCATGGGCATTTTGTACTACCACAAGTAAATAAAGTTGTGCAGTCTGACAGGGAGCGCGCCGCGCTCCCTGTTTTTTTACACGATGCGCTTAAAGAGCTTGTCCAGCTCGCGGCGCGTGAGCGTCACGGCGACGGGGCGTCCGTGCGGGCAGTATTTCACCTCGCCCGCGCACACCGCGTCCGCCAGACGCAGCAGCTCCTCGGGCTCTGTCTGCCAGCCGGCCTTGATGGCCGCCTTGCACGCCACGGTCTTGAGCACCTCGTCGCGCACGGCCTGCGCGTCCGTGTGCGCGCCGTGGCGCAGCTGCGCGCAGATCTCCTCGAGCGCGGGCAGCGCATCGCCTGCGTCGATCTGGGCGGGCACGCCGCGCAGGATGTAGTCGCTGCGGCCGAACGGCTCGAGCGTGAAGCCGAGCTCCGCGAGCGTGTCGCCGTGCTGCTGCAGCACCTCCGCGTCGCTCGCGTCGGGCGTGAAGGGCAGCGGCTCGAGCAGCGTCTGCGACGGGATGTCAGCGGGGTTCTGGCGCAGGCGGTCAAAATTGATGCGCTCGTGCGCCGCGTGCTTATCGATGAGGATGAGCGTGTCGCCCTTTTCCACGAGGATGTAGGTGTGCATCGCCTCGCCGATCAGGCGGGCGGGCGGCGTCTCCGGTGGCACGGCGCGCGCGAGCGGAGACGGGGTCTCCGCTTCGGCGCTCTCGGGCTCAAGCGCAGTCTGCACGCCCTGTACGACCGGCTCGGGCGCTGGCGGTGTGCTCGGTATGGGACGCGCGGGTGTCACAAACACCGGCGGCGGCGTCACGCGCGGCGCTGCAAAGGCCGACGCCGTCGGCGAGCGGAACGAGACCGCCTCCTCCGCCGGGGCGGCGGGGGCATAGGTGCGCGCGCCGGAAAATACCGGCGCCGCGGGAGCTGTGCTCCGGCTCGGCGCGGCGGGCAGGAAGGGGTCCGCCTTCGGAGCGGGCGCGGATACCGGCTCAGGCTTGGACTCGGGCTTGGGGGCTGCCGGCTTCGGCGCTGCGGCTGCGGGGGCGCGCTCTGCCTCGAGCGCTGCGCGCGCGCCGTAATACACGGCGTCGAACACCGCGCGCTCGTGCGAGAATTTTACCTCGGTCTTTGCCGGGTGGACGTTCACGTCCACGGCCGCGCAGCTGAGCTCCACATACAGCACGCACGCGGGAAAGCGTCCCACGAGCAGTGTGTTGCGGTAGGCCTGCTCGAGCGCGGCCTGCAGCGCGGCGGATCTGATCCACCGGCCGTTGCAGAAAAAATGCTGCTGCGCGCGGCTGCCGCGCCCGGCGGAGGGGGAGGAGATGAAGCCGTGCACGCGCACGCCGTCGACCTCGCTCTCGCAGGGCAGAAGCGTCTTTGCCAGCTCGCGCCCGAGCAGGCTGTACACGCAGCTGTCGAGCTTGTTGTCGCCGGGGGAGAAGAAGAGCTCCTCCCCGTCGCGGATGCAGCGCACGGACACATCCGGCCGGCCGAGCGCGCACCGCAGTGCCGCGGCGGCGCAGGCAGCGCCCTCCGCGCGGTCGGTCTTGAGAAACTTGCGCCGGGCGGGCGTGTTGTAAAACAGGTCGCGCACGATCATCGTCGTGCCCTCGGGGCAGCCGGTCTCGTACATATCCTGGATCTCGCCCGCGTCGAGCGTCATGTGCGTGCCGCCCGGCGCGCCGCGCCGCCGCGTCGTGAGCGTGATGTGCGACACGGCGCTGATGGCGGCCAGCGCCTCGCCTCGAAAGCCCATCGTGCCGATGGCCTCGAGCCCCTGCGCATCGTGCAGCTTGCTCGTCGCGTGGCGCAAAAACGCGATGCCTGCGTCCTCGGGCGTCATGCCGCAGCCGTCGTCGGTCACGCGCAGGTAGGTCGCGCCGCCGCCGCGCAGCTCCACCGTCACGGTGCGGGCCCCGGCGTCGAACGCATTTTCCACCAGCTCCTTGACCACGGAGGCGGGACGCTCGACGACCTCGCCTGCGGCGATCAGATCCGCAAGATGCGGAGAGAGAATTTGAATATCGGGCATGGTTTGCCCTCCTTTGTGCACAGTCGGCGGGAAGCGAGCCTCCCGCGCGTATATTATAAAGGATTGGCATTGAAAATTCCACCGCGAAATGCTACAATATTCTATCACACTTCAAATTTTACCCGGATATATCCGGACAGGCAGGAGCATTGCATGAGCTATCAGAGAGTAGAGATCCCCGAATCGGACATCCAGCGCCAGCTGGACATCTGCGCGCAGCTGCGCGCGCATTTTTCCGCCGGCGGCCGTCAGCCGCTGGCCATGGTCGACACCTACGGCTGCCAGCAGAACGAGGCCGACAGCGAAAAGCTGCGCGGTTATCTGCGCGCCATGGGCTTCGGCTTCACGCAGGACGAATTTGCGGCCGACGTCGTCGTCATGAACACCTGCGCCGTGCGCGAGCACGCCGAGACGCGTGTGTTCGGCAACGTCGGCGCGCTGACGCACACGAAGGCGCGCAATCCCGAGCAGATCATCGCGGTCTGCGGCTGCATGGCGCAGCAGGCGCACGTGGCCGAGAAGCTCAAAAAGTCCTACCGCATCGTTGACCTCGTCTTCGGACCGCACGAGCTGTGGCGCTTCCCGGAGCTGCTGCGCAGCGTCTGCACCGAGCACCGGCGCGTGTTCGCCATCGACCCGGCGGACGGCAGCGTCGCCGAGGGCATCCCGCGGCAGCGCGACGGCAGCGTCAAGGCGTGGCTGTCGATCATGTACGGGTGCAACAACTTCTGCACCTACTGCATCGTGCCGTATGTGCGCGGGCGCGAGCGCTCCCGCCACCCGGAGGAGATCGTGCGCGAGGCGCGCGAGCTCGTTGCGGCGGGATATAAGGACATCACGCTGCTGGGGCAGAATGTCGACTCCTACGGCCGCGACCTCGACGAGGACGTGGACTTTGCCGACCTCATCCGCAGCATCAACGCCATCCCGGGCGACTTTGTCATCCGCTTCATGAGCAGCCACCCGAAGGACGCGACGGAAAAGCTCTTTCGCGCCATGGCCGAGTGCGAAAAGTGCGCGCACCAGATGCACCTGCCCGTGCAGAGCGGCAACGACCGCGTCCTGCACGCGATGAACCGCGGCTACACGCGCGAGAAATATCTGGCGCAGGTGGCGCTTGCGCGGCAGTATATGCCCGACCTCGTGCTCACGACGGACATCATTGTGGGCTTTCCCGGCGAGACGGACGAAGAGTTTCAGGACACGCTCTCGCTCGTCGAGACCGTGCGCTATGACGCGATGTTCACCTTCATCTATTCGCCGCGCGTCGGCACGCCGGCGGCAAAGATGCCCGACCCCTACACCCGCGCGCAGAAGCAGGTGCGCTTTGACGCGCTCGTCGCGTCGGCCAACGCCATCTCGGAGCAAAAGCACCGCGCCTATGAGGGCAGCGTGCAGCGCGTGCTCGTCGACGGGGCGGACGGCCGGGGCGACTATCCGCTCACGGCGCGCACGAAGGGCGGACGGCTGGTGCATATGCGCGGCGACGAGGCGCTCGTCGGGCAGTTCGTGGACGTGAAGATCACCGGCAGCAACACCTGGGCGCTCTACGGCGAGGAGGCGTGACATGGCGGAACTGACGCCGATGAAGCGGCAATATTACGAGATCAAGCAGCGCAATCCCGACTGCCTGCTGTTTTTCCGGCTGGGCGATTTTTATGAGATGTTCGACGACGACGCGCGCCTTGCCGCGCGCGAGCTCGACCTCACGCTCACGACGCGCGACCGCAACGTCGAGGATCCGGCCGAGCGCACGCCCATGTGCGGCGTGCCGTACCACTCGGCCGAGGCGTACATCGGCCGCCTGATCGCCAAGGGCTACAAGGTGGCCATCTGCGAGCAGATGGAGGATCCCGCGCTTGCCAAGGGGCTGGTCGAGCGGGACATCATCCGCATCATCACGCCCGGCACGGTCACGGAGTCCTCGATGCTCGAGGAGAACAAGTCGAACTATCTCGGCGCGGTGTATCTGAGCGCGCAGTCCGGCGGCACGGCGTTCTGCGACCTCTCGACGGGGGAGTTCTGCGCCGCGAGCTACCCGGCCGACGCCGTGAGCCACATCCTCAACGAGCTCGGGCGCTTCGCCCCGCGCGAGGCCGTGTGCGCCGATGCTGCGGCGGAAAATGACGACATCCGCACCTTCCTCACCAAGCGCCTCGGCAGTCTGGTCGAGGCGGGCGGCGACCGGTTTGAATACATGGCGGCGGCTGCGCGTGTGTGCGAGCAGTTTGATGTGCAGAGCACGGACGACCTCGGTCTCGGCGAGGCGCCGGCGGCCGTGTGCGCGGCGGGTGCGCTGCTGGCCTACCTGCACGAGACGCAAAAGTGCGACCTCGGTCACATCCGGCGGCTGGAGCTGCTGGGTGACGACCACTACATGGAGCTCGACTACACCACGCGCCGCAATCTGGAGCTGACGGAAAACCTCCGCTCCGGCGAAAAGCGCGGCAGCCTCCTCTGGGTGCTCGACAAGACGAAAACGCCCATGGGCGGCCGTCTGCTGCGCACATGGGTCGAGCGTCCGCTGCTGAGCCCCGTGCAGATCCGCCGCCGCCTCGGCGCGGTGGAGGAGCTGGTGGGTGAGAGCGTGCTGCGGGGCGAGCTGATCTGCTGCCTGCGGGAGATCGGCGATATGCAGCGCCTTGTCTCGCGCGCGGTGTATGGCTCGGCCAATGGGCGCGACCTGCACGCGCTGGCGCTGTGCTGCGCGCAGCTGCCGCAGCTGACGGCGCTGCTGCAAAACGTGCACAGTGCGGCGCTGCGCGACATTGCGCAGATGGACACGCTGGCTGACCTCTGCGCGCGCATCGACCGCGCGATCTGTGACGAGCCGCCGTTTTCCGTGCGCGAGGGCGGCATCCTCCGCCCCGGCTACAGCGAGGAGGTCGACCGCCTGCGCAACGTGCGCGACCACGGCGCGCAGACCGTTGCCGAACTCGAGCAGCGCGAGCGTGAGCGCACGGGCGCAAAGAAGCTCAAGGTCGGCTACAACAAGGTCTTTGGTTACTACATCGACATTCCCAACAGCGCGGGCATCACCGAGCTGCCGGAGGACTATATCCGCAAGCAGACGCTGGTGTCGAGCGAGCGGTATTTCACGCACGAGCTCAAGGAGCTCGAGAACACGCTCCTGACGGCGCGCGAGCGCATCGCGGAGCTGGAATACCAGCTCTTCAACGAGGTGCGCCAGCTCGTCGCCGACGAGGTCGCGCGCGTGCAGGCGGCGGCGGACGCCGTGGCGCGGCTCGATGCGCTGTGTTCGCTGGCCGAGACCGCCGTGAAGAACAACTACGTCTGCCCCGAGGTGGACCTGTCGCGCACGCTCGACATCCGCGAGGGGCGTCACCCCGTCGTCGAGCAGGCGCAAAAGGACAGCCTCTTTGTCCCGAACGACACGTTCCTCAACGATGCCGATGACCGCGTCGCCATCGTGACCGGACCGAACATGGCCGGCAAATCCACCTATATGCGCCAGACCGCGCTCATCGTGCTCATGGCGCAAATGGGCTCGTTCGTCCCGGCGAAAAGCGCCGTCATCGGCGTGGTCGACCGCGTGTTCACGCGCATCGGCGCGTCCGACGACCTCGCCGCCGGGCAGAGCACGTTCATGGTCGAGATGAGCGAGATGGCCAACATCCTCCGCCACGCCACGGCGCAGAGCCTGCTCATTTTGGATGAGATCGGCCGCGGCACGTCGACGTATGACGGCATGGCCATCGCGCGCGCGGTGCTCGAATACTGCGCAGACCCCCGCCGCCTCGGCGCCAAGACCATGTTCGCCACGCACTACCATGAGCTGACCGCGCTCGAGCAGACGCTGCCCGGCGTGCGCAACTACAACATCACGGCCAAAAAGCAGGGCGGCACGCTGCTGTTTTTGCGCAAGATCGTCGCGGGCGCGGCCGACGACAGCTACGGCATCGAGGTCGCAAAGCTCGCCGGTGTGCCGGACACGATCATCACGAAGGCCAAGACCTACCTGCGCGAGCTGGAGTCCGGCGCGGCGCAGCCCGCCGCCCCCGCGCACCCGGCGCAGGACGATGCGCAGATGACGCTCGGTGACGCCGCCGGAGACGTCATCGCCGAGCAGCTGCGCGCCATCGACCTCAACACCATCACGCCGCTCGAGGCCATGCGCCTGCTCTTTGAGCTGCAGCAGAAAGCGAGGGGCTGATATGCGCAGAGCCAAAGCAGAGTGGAGCGATCCCATGCCGCGCGGCGCGCGCATCGCGGGCTGGGTCTATTTTCCCATCCACGTGGCCGTGCTGCCGCTGACGATCGGCGTGCTGCTCATGGCGGTGTTCGGCGAGCTGCCGTCGGACGTGACGTGCAACGTTCTGTATTACCTCATCGGCCTCGTGTTCACGCTTGCCGTCATGTGGCGCTTTTTGCACCGCAGCTATGACACGATGGCCGGCAGCATCCTGCGCTGCATCGGCATGATGCTCGCCGCCTACGGCATCGACGTGCTGCTCTCTCTCGTGCTGCAGCTCGGCACGGGGCTCATCGGCGAGCTGCCCGTGCCGAACAACGACACCGTGACCGGCCTTGCCAAAATGGACTACAAGCGCATGATCGCCGTCGCGGTGCTCATGGCGCCGCTCGTGGAGGAGTGCCTGTTTCGCGGCGTGGTCTTCGGCACCATCCGGCCGCACAGCCGCTTCTGGGCGTATGCCGTGTCGATCGCGCTCTTTTCGCTCTACCACGTCTGGCAGTACGTCGTCATGTACGGCGATCCGAAGCTGCTGCTCTCGGCGCTGGCGTATGTGCCGGTGTCGGCCGCGCTCACATTCTGCTATGAGCAGACGCGCTCGATCTGGCCGCCGGTGTTTTTCCACATGTGCATCAACGCGCTCTCGCTCGCGGTGCTCGCCGGGTGAGCGCAGAAAAGATCTGCCGCTTTCCGACTCCGGAAAGCGGCGGTTCTTTATGCTTCGATTTTTTCGTACACGCAAAACTGATAGCCCACGCCGTCATGCTCGGCGCGCGGCTCGGCGGACACGCAGCGCCACGCGGGGTCTGCGTCCAGATCCGGGAAAAACACGTCCGAGTGGGGCGCAGCGTCGATTTTTGTGACGTATACGCGCGTCATGTGGGGGAACATCTGCCGAAACACGCTGTCTCCGCCGATGACGAAGCAGCGCGTGTGCTGCGCGGCGGCGGCCACGGCCTCGTCCGGGTCGTGCACCACCTGCGCGCCCTCGATCGTGATGTTCCGGCGCGAGAGCACAAAATTTTCGCGGCCGGGCAGCGGCTTTCCGCCGGGAAAATCGTCCAGCGTGCGCCGACCGACGATCACGGCGGCGCCCATCGTCAGCTCGCGGAAGCGGCGGCGGTCGGCGGGGATCACGAGCGGTTGTGTGCCCTTGGCACCGATGCCCCAGTCGGCATAGACGGCAACGATCGCATCCATGGCAGCCCCTCCTTACACCGCGATGGGGATCTTCCCCGTGAACTCGCTGTATTCGTAGCCCTCGACCTGGAAGCTGTCACGGGTGAAGGCGTAAAAATCGTTGACGGACGGGTCGATGACAAACTTCGGCGCGGCCTTGGGTTCGTTCTGGATGATCTGCTTGATGACCGGCACATGGCGGTCATAGATGTGCGCGTCGGCGATGACGTGCACCAGCTCGCCCACCTGCAGCCCGGACACCTGCGCAAACATATGCACGAGCACGGCGTACTGCACGACGTTCCAGTTGTTCGCCGCGAGCATGTCCTGACTGCGCTGGTTGAGGATGGCGTTGAGGGTGTTGCCCGAGACGTTGAAGGTCATCGAATATGCGCAGGGGTAGAGCGCCATCTCGTGCAGATCCTCGAACGTGTAGATGTTCGTCAGGATGCGGCGGGAGGCGGGGTTGTGCTTCAGGTCATAGAGCACGCGGTCCACCTGGTCGAATTCGCCCTCGGGATACTGGTGCTTGACGCCGAGCTGATAGCCGTAGGCCTTGCCGATCGAGCCGGTCTCGTCGGCCCACTGATCCCAGATGTGGCCGCGCAGGTCGTGGATGTTGTTTGACTTCTGCTGCCAGATCCACAGCAGCTCGTCCACGGCGGTCTTCCAATAGGTGCGCCGCAGCGTCAGCAGCGGAAACTCCTTGGACAGGTCGTAGCGGTTGACGATGCCGAACTTCTTGACCGTGTGCGCCGGAGCGCCGTCGTCCTCCCAGTGGGGGCGCACGGTCCGGTCGGTATCCCAGACGCCGTTTTCCAGTATGTCGCGGCAGTTGCGGATGAATACCTCGTCTGCGTAGCTCATGATTCGGCTCCTTTCGAAAAAACAATGACATATCAGTTTATCACACAGACGGCGGGGTTGTAAATGGCGAAAGGCGAAAACGCGCCGCGCCGCGGTTATTTTACGAAAGGCCTAAAAATGCCGGATAAATTTGGTCAAAATGCCCCGGGGATTTGACACGTTTTTTGCGCACAGACCGTCCCGTTTTCGGCTGCGGGATGCTATAATCAAAGAAGCGATACCCCAAATCATGAAACGGAGGATATCACATGAAGCACATGAAGAAATTGCTTTCTCTGCTGCTGGTGCTTTGCCTTGTGCTGAGCCTGAGCTGCACGGCATTTGCGGCCGGAGCGGAAAAGCCGCTGGACGGAAAGACCGTCATCCTGCACTCGAACGACGTGCACGGTGCGATCGATCTGTACGCGGCCATGGCAGCCCTGAAGGCGGACTATGAGGCGCAGGGCGCGGAGGTCATCCTTGCCGACGCCGGCGACTACAGTCAGGGCACCGTCTATGTCAGCGTCAACAAGGGCGCGGACGCGGTGACCATGATGAACGCGACCGGCTATGACGTTGTCACCCTCGGCAACCACGAGTTTGACTACGGCTATGCGCAGCTGGCGGAGAACATGAAGGCCGCCAAGTTCCAGGTCCTGTGTGCCGACGTGCTCGGTGCCGACGGCAAGACCATCTATGACGCCAACACCATCATCGAAAAGGGCGGCGTGAAGATCGGCTTCTTCGGTCTCGAGACGCCCGAGGCGCAGACCAAGGCCAACCCCAAGCTCATTCAGGGCCTGAAGTTCCTCGCCGGAGCGGACGGCAAGGAGCTCTATGACTGCGCGGCCGCACAGGTCGCAGACCTGAAGGCGAAGGGCGCAGACCTCGTCGTCTGCCTCGCGCATCTGGGCGTGGACGAGAGCTCCGAGCCCTACACCTCCTATGATCTGGCCAAGAACGTGCAGGGCATCGACTTCATCATCGACGGCCACTCCCACACCGTCATGACCGCCGGCCCGAACGGCGAGGCCATCCAGTCCACGGGCACGGCCTTTGCCAACATCGGCGTCATCACCATCGACAACGCCACGAAGAAGATCGTCGGCAACGAGCTGATCAAGGTTTCTGAATATGAAAAGCGCGACGAGACCGTCGCCGCGGCCGCCAAGGCCATCATCGACCCCATCGACAAGGCTTACGGCGAGAAGTTCGCCGTGAGCGAGGTGGCGCTCAACGGCGCGAAGGCGCCCAACGGCAACCGTGACTCCGAGACCAACCTCGGCGACCTGATCACGGACGCCATGCTCTGGAAGGTGCTTGCCGACGCGGAGATCACCGTTCCGGAGGAGAACGTGGTCGCCATCACCAACGGCGGCGGCATCCGCGCGAGCATCGGCGTGGGCGACGTCACGAAGAAGGACATCAACACCGTGCTGCCGTTCGGCAACACGCTCGCCGTGGTCTACGTGAAGGGCTCCGAGCTGCTCGAGGCGCTCGAGGCCAGCACGTACTGCACGCCGGAATCCATCGGCGGCTTCCCGCAGGTGGCGGGCATGCAGTTCAAGGTCGCGACGTATGAAACGTACGACAAGAACGACGAATCCTATCCGAACTCCACGTACTACGGCCCCAAGACCATCAACCGCGTGAGCATCGGCTCGATCAACGGCAAGGACTTTGACCCCGAGGCCACCTATGCCGTCATCACGAACAACTTCGTGGCCGGCGGCGGCGACACGTACTATGCGTTTGCCGCAGCCACCAACCAGTTCGACACCGGCCTGCCGCTGGACGAAGTGGTCATGGAATACATCACCAAGGAACTCAAGGGCGTGATCGGCGAGACCTATGCCGAGCCTGCCGGCCGCATCGTGGTCGATCAGGGCGTCGCCCCGGCGATCGCCGATGTGCAGAGCATGGTCATGGGCGAGGCTTCCTACACGGCCGAGAGCTACAAGGCCTATGCCGCTGTCGAGGCCAAGCTGGCCGCCGCCGAGACCGAGGCCGAGCGCGTGGCGCTGTGCGCCGAGCTGCGCGCCGCGGTTTCCGGCCTGAAGATTGTTGAAAACACGTTTGACGACGCCGCAAGCGGCTGGTATAAGCCCGCTGTCGACTTTGCGCAGGCGTCCGGCCTGATGTCCGGCATGGGCGACAACAAGTTCGCCCCCGACGTCACGACGACCCGCGCCATGGTCGCGCAGGTGATGTATGAGCTCGCCGACGAGCCCGACGTGTCCGATCTGACCTGCCCGCTGAGCGATGTCGACTCCACCGCGTGGTACGCGGATGCGGTCATCTGGGCCTACAACGCCGGCGTGGTCAGCGGCTATGAGGACGGCACGTTCCGCCCGGGCCGCGCCATCACCCGTCAGGAGATGGCCGTCATGTTCTACGGCATGCTCTTCGGCACGGATTCCATCCTCGTCGAGGATGACATCAAGATCGCCCTCGGCGCGTTCAAGGACGGCGACACGGTCGCTTCCTGGGCACGCGAGGCGGTCGCTGTCTGCTACATCAGCGGGATCATGGTCGGCGACAACGGTTCTTTCAAGCCGACCGACCTGCTCAGCCGCGCGCAGCTCGCGCAGGTGTTCCGCAGCTTCTACGAGACGCAGCTGACCTTTGCGCTCGACGAGCTTCCGGCCGCGCCTGACCAGCCGAGCACGCCTGTGCAGCCCAGCACGCCCGAGCAGCCCAGCACGCCTGTGCAGCCGAGCGCACCCGAGCAGCCCAGCATGCTCACCGCAGCGTAATTGCAATCCCCCGCGTTCAGGAGACCGCTTCGGCGGTCTCCTTTTTGTGCGTTTTGCGCATGGGATCGTGCTTGACAATTCCGGAAAACCTTTTACAATATAGGGCGAACCGATCTGAAGAGTCTACAAGGAGGTTTTTGATATGAATCTGAACAAATATCTGGACATCGCACCCGAGGTGCAGCAGGCGCTCGCAGACGGCCGCCCGGTCGTCGCGCTTGAGAGTACGATCATCTCGCACGGCATGCCCTATCCGAAAAATGTGGAAACGGCGCTGCTCGTTGAGCAGACCCTGCGCGACAACGGCGCAGTGCCCGCCACCATCGCCATCCTCGGCGGCCGCCTGAAGGCCGGCCTGTCCAAGGAGGAGATCACCTACCTCGGCAAGGCCGGGCGCAAGGTCGCCAAGGTCTCCCGCCGCGACCTGCCGGTCATCTGTGCGCGCGGCATGGACGGCGCGACCACCGTCACCACGACGATGATGATCGCCCACATGGCGGGCATCTCCGTCTTTGCCACCGGCGGCATCGGCGGCGTGCACCGCGGCGCCGAGACGACCATGGACATCTCCGCCGACCTGGAGGAGCTGGCGCAGACGCCGGTCATGGTCGTGTGCGCGGGCGCGAAGGCCATCCTCGACCTCGGCCTGACGCTGGAGTATCTGGAGACGAAGGGCGTGCCCGTGCTCGGCTACGGCACGGACGAGCTGCCCGCGTTCTACACCCGCGAGAGCGGCCTCGGCGTCGACGCGCGCGTCGACACGCCGGAGGATCTGGCTGCTATCTTCCAGGCGCAGCGTGACCTGGGTCTCAAGACCGGCATGCTCGTCACGAACCCGATCCCGGAGCAGTATGCCATGGACAAGGCCGTCATCGACAAGGCCATCGATCAGGCGCTTGCTGAGAGCCATGAACAGGGCATCCACGGCAAGGAGACCACGCCGTTCCTGCTCGCGCGCGTGGCGGAGCTCACCGGCGGCGACAGCCTCGAGAGCAACATCCAGCTCGTGCTCAACAACGCCCGCGTCGCAGCCAAGACCGCTGTCGCCCTCTGCAAATGAAGGGCGGTGCGTGGCTCGTGCTCGCCGTGTCCATGCTGATGGGGCTCGGCCTCACCATCGGGGCCATCGCCTCACGCAGGCAGATGCGCACCGCCGTCGTGGTGGTGCTGTGTCTGGTCGGCATCGGCATCGTGCTTGCCGGCGCGGCGCTGAGCATCGGCATCGGCATTTTGTGAGCGCGTGAAACTGCATAGGCAAAAAACACCGCAGACCGGCTTGGTCTGCGGTGTTTTTTTGAGCCTGTCAAAAAGTGTTACTTTTTGACAAAAGGGGGGCGGCCTGACTGCAGCGCACGCGCCGTCCGCCGGAGGCGGACGGCGCGCACGTTTGCAGGCCGAGAAGTATTTTCTTCGGCGCACATGTCGCCGAAGAAAATGCTTGGACTTTCTTTGCGCCTGCGGGCGCAAAGGCTACGAGGTTTTTGTCAGCGGGGCTTATTCGCTGCCGGGCTGCGGCTTTGCGACGCGGAAGATCATGCGCGGGGTCTCGGTGCTGGCCTTCGTGTTCGGGGCGATGGATTCGGTGATGAACGAGTTGCCGCCGATGACGGAGTTTGCGCCGATGACGGTCTTGCCGCCGAGAATGGACGCGCCGGAGTAGATCGTGGCGTTGTCGCCGACGGTCGGGTGGCGCTTGCCGGTCACGGCGTGACCGTGGCGCGGGCTGAGCGCGCCGAGCGTCACGCCCTGATAGAGCTTGACGTGGTCGCCGATGACCGTCGTCTCGCCGACGACGATGCCGGTGCCGTGGTCGATGAAGAAGTACTCGCCGATCTGCGCGCCGGGGTTGATGTCGATGCCGGTCGCGCCGTGGGCGTATTCGCTCATGATGCGCGGGATGAGCGGCACGCCGCTCTCATACAGCTCGTGCGCGACGCGGTAGACGAAGATGGCATACAGGCCGGGGTAGGAGAAGATGACCTCCTCCTTGCTGCCGGCGGCGGGGTCGCCGTCGAAGTTTGCGGTCACGTCCTTCATGAGGATGGTCTGGATCTGCGGCAGGCGGCACAGGAAGCGGTCGCAGACGGCGTTTGTGCGCTCGCGCAGCTCGCTCTCGTCCGCGATCGTGTTGGAAAAGGCCAGATGCACCTGCTCGCGCAGGTCGGTGTAGATCTCGCCGAGCAGGAACTCCGCAAACGTCTCGGCCGAGACGTGCGACACTGTGCCGCCCGCGAAATACGCCGGGAAGAACACCTTCTGCAGATTCTCAATGATCTTGATGATGACCTTGCGGTCGGGCATGCGCAGGTGCTCGCTGTACATGGGCACCTCGGCGGTCTCGTAGCCGTTGGCGATCTGTGCGGCAACGGCGTGCAGCAGACTTTTTTGCGTCATGATGGGCAATCTCCTTTTCAATTTTCTTCTTTTTTCCACGGGCTGCAGACAAAAAACGCAGGAAGCGCGCTGCTTCCTGCGTAAAAACCATTGTGGATACCATACGGGCGCGATCCCGCGGCCGTAGAGCTACCGGCAGAAAGCGACGCAGCTTTGCGCACGACAACAACAGGCCGTCGGACATGCCGCGACCCGGATGCTGCTGCAGCTGCAAAGACGCATTGCTCAGGCTCCTTCCGGTAATGCCCCTTCGATGGGGCGCTCTGGTATCTTGTATAACACGAACTGCCGCACTTGTCAAGTGACGATGTGCCGCACTTGTCGCACGCACCGCTCAGGTGCGCTTTTTCGGCAGCTTCGTGATGCGGCCGTCGCCGTGGTCGATGTACGTGTTTTCGAGCACGTCGATCGTGCTGCGCCGCCAGTCGGCGATGTATTCCTCGCGCAGCGCCTTGCGCTCGGCCTGCTCGTCGGGCGTGAGCTCACGCTCGCGCGCGATGCGCGTCAGCTCGCTGATGCGATCCATCTTTTCCTGTGTCAAGGCTTTGCTCTCCTCTCAGTTTTTCAGGCTGTGCAGCGGGGCGGGAATGCGCCCGCCGCGGGCGATGAAGTCCGCCGCGCTGCAGCGGTTGACCGGCATGACCGGCGCGCTGCCGAGCAGACCGCCGAACGCCACCGTGTCGCCCACGTGCTTTCCGGGCGCGGGGATGATGCGCACGGCGGTGGTCTTGTTGTTGATCATGCCGATGGCGGCCTCGTCGGCGATGATGGCGGAGATGGTCTCGGCCGTGGTGTCGCCGGGCACGGCGATCATGTCGAGCCCGACCGAGCACACGCACGTCATCGCCTCGAGCTTCTCAATCGTCAGGCGGCCGGCCTCAGCCGCGGCGATCATGCCGGCGTCCTCCGACACGGGGATGAACGCGCCCGAGAGCCCGCCGACGTGGGACGAGGCCATGACGCCGCCCTTTTTCACCGCGTCGTTGAGCAGCGCGAGCGCCGCCGTCGTGCCGGGTGCGCCGACGGATTCCAGCCCCATCTCCTCGAGCACGGCGGCCACGCTGTCGCCGACGGCGGGCGTCGGCGCGAGCGACAGGTCCACGATGCCGAACGGCACGCCCAGCCGCGCGGATGCCTCCTGCGCCACGAGCTGGCCCATGCGCGTGATGCGGAAGGCCGTCTTTTTCACCGTCTCGGCCACGACGTCGAACGGCTGCCCGTGCACGCTCTCGAGCGCGTGCTGCACGACGCCCGGACCGGACACGCCGACGTGCACCTCGCACTCCGGCTCGCCCACGCCGTGAAACGCGCCCGCCATGAAGGGGTTATCCTCCACGGCGTTGGCAAAGACGACGAGCTTGGCGCAGGCCATGCCGCCCTGATCGGCGGTGAGCGCGGCGGCGCGCTTGACGGTGCGCCCCATCTCAGCCACGGCGTCCATGTTGATGCCCGCGCGCGTCGAGCCGACGTTCACGCTTGAACACACCAGCTCCGTCCCGGCCAGCGCCTCCGGGATGGAGGCGATGAGCACGCGGTCGGACTCCGTCATGCCCTTTTGCACGAGCGCGGAAAAGCCGCCGAGGAAGTTGATGCCGATCTCATGCGCGGCGCGGTCGAGCGCCTGCGCATACGGCACGTAGGAGGGCGCGCCCGTGCCCGCCGCGACGAGCGAGATGGGCGTGACGGACACGCGCTTGTTGACGATGGGGATGCCGAACTCGGCCTCGATATCCTCGCCCGTGCGCACGAGCCGCCCCGCGAGGCGGCAGATCTTGTCGTACACCTTCGTGCAGCTGCGCGCGATGTCCGTGTCCGCGCAGTCGAGCAGGGAGATGCCCATCGTGATGGTGCGGATGTCGAGATGCTGCTGGTCGATCATGGCGATCGTCTGCAAAATTTCACTGCGGTTGATCATGGCTGTGTCCTCTCAGATGCGGTGCATGGCGTTGAAGATGTCCTCGCGCTGGGCGCGGATCTGCAGGCCGCGCTGCGCGCCGGCCTCGTCGAGCGTACGGGCGAGGTCAGCAAACGGGACGGTGCACTGCGACGCGTCCACGAGCATGATCATCGTGAAATACTCCTGCAGCACCGTCTGGCTGATGTCCAGCACGTTCACACCGTACTGCGCCAGCAGGGCGGTCACGTCGGCGATGATGCCGACATGGTCTTTTCCGATCACGGTTACGATTGCACGCATAGATTGTCCTCCTTATTGACCGATCGCGCCGAGCTCGTCGAGATCGCGCTCGAACGCGGGAATGAAATGCTCCAGAAAATAATGTACCTCCGGCAGGGGAGATGCCTCGAGCGCCGCGCGCGTCTGCGCCTCGGCGGAGAGAAATTCGTTGTTGCCGGCCTTGCGCTCCTCGATGCACTTGATGTAGGCCGAGAGCTTGTCGGCCGCCTTCACGAGCGGGTAAATGTCGCCGTCCTTGTCCTCGGCGAGCACGGCGGCATAGGTCTCCCGCAGCTCCGGCGGCAGCATGCCGAGCAGCTTCTGCACGGCCAGATCCTCCACCGCGTGGTAGGCCGACATGATCTCCGCGTTGTGATACTTGATCGGTGTCGGCAGGTCGCCCGTGAGGATCTCGGACGCGTCGTGATACAGCGCCGCCGTCGCAAGGGCGTTGACGTCGCACGGCTTATGGAAGATGTCGCGCCGGATCACGCCGAGCGCGTGCGCGAGCACCGCGACCATGTGGCTGTGCTCCTGGATGTTCTCGGGCAGGGCGTTGCGCATCAGCCCCCAGCGCGCGATATAGCGCATGCGCGAAATGAGCGCAAAGAAGTTGGAATCCATCATTTGCTCCCCTCAAAACGGAAAATTTACAATCTGGGCACATTTTATCATGCCGTTCGGGGAATGTAAACACGAAAAAGTGTTGCAATATCAGGTTTTCCATGCTAAAATGCAGATTTGTGCAAACAGAAATATCTAAAAAATGTGATTCTCTTTGAGGAAGTGTGCAAAATGGAGAAATTGAGAAACATCGCCATCATCGCCCACGTTGACCACGGCAAGACCACGCTGGTCGACGAAATGCTCAAGCAGGGCGGTGCGTACCGCGAACATCAGGAAGTCGTCGAGCGCGTCATGGACTCCAACGATCTGGAGCGCGAGCGCGGCATCACGATCCTGGCCAAGAACACCGCCGTGCGCTACGGCGACACGAAGATCAACATCGTTGACACGCCGGGTCACGCCGATTTCGGCGGCGAGGTCGAGCGTGTCCTGAAGATGGTCAACGGCGTCATCCTGCTCGTGGACGCCGCCGAGGGCCCCATGCCGCAGACGCGCTTCGTGCTCAGCAAGGCGCTCGAGCTCGGCCACCGCGTCATCGTCGTCATCAACAAGATCGACCGCCCCGACCAGCGCATCCACGAGGTCATCGACGAGGTGCTCGAACTGCTCATGGACCTCAACGCCACCGACGAGCAGCTTGACTCGCCCATGCTCTTCTGCTCCGGCCGTCAGGGCACCGCGTCCTACTCCCCGGATGTGCCGGGCAAGGATCTGCGCCCGCTGTTCGAGACGATCCTCGAGTACATCCCCGCGCCGGAACAGAATGTCGACGCGCCGTTCCAGATGCTCGTGTCGTCCATCGACTACAACGAGTTTGTCGGCCGCATCGCCATCGGCCGCATCGAGCGCGGCGTCATCCGCCAGAACGAGGAGATCGCCGTGTGCAACTACCACCAGCCGGATGCGCCGGCCAAGAAGGCCAAGGCCGTGTCCATGTATGAGTTCGAGGGCCTGCAGCGCGTGCCCGTCACGGAGGCGGAGGCCGGCAGCATCATCGCCATGTCCGGCATCGGCGACATCACCATCGGCGACACGATCTGCGCGCCGAGCTGCGTCGAGCCGATCGAGTTTGTCAAGATCTCCGCGCCCACGATGGAGATGACCTTCTCCGTCAACGACGGCCCGTTTGCCGGCCGCGAGGGCAAGTTCGTCACCAGCCGCCAGATCCGCGAGCGGCTCCACCGCGAGACGCTCAAGGATGTGTCTCTGCGCGTGACCGATCTCGAGGGCGCGACGGATTCGTTCAACGTCGCCGGCCGCGGCGAGATGTCGCTGTCCATCCTCATCGAGACCATGCGCCGCGAAGGGTATGAGTTCCAGGTCTCGCCCCCGCGCGTGCTCTACCAGACGATCAACGGCCAGAAGTGCGAGCCCATCGAGCGCCTCGTCGCGGACGTCCCGACCGATGCGGTCGGCTCCGTGATCGAAAAGCTCAGCGCCCGCAAGGGTGAGCTGCAGCAGATGGAGCCCATCGGCAAGCGCACGCGGCTGGAGTTTCTCGTGCCGGCGCGCGGCCTGTTCGGCTACCGCAATGAGTTCATGACCGACACGAAGGGCGAGGGCATCATGGCCTCCGTCTTTGACAGCTACGCCCCGTACAAGGGCGACCTCAGCCGCCGCAACACCGGCTCGCTCGTCTCGTTCGAGACCGGCGAGAGCATTACCTACGGCCTGTACAACGCGCAGGAGCGCGGTCAGCTGTTCATCGGCGCTGGCGTGCCCGTGTACGCCGGCATGGTCGTCGGCGTGTCGCCGAAGCAGGAGGACATCACCGTCAACGTCTGCAAGAAAAAGCAGCTGACCAATACCCGCGCCGCCGGCTCTGACGATGCGCTGCGCCTCGTGCCGCCGCGCAAGCTGAGCCTGGAGCAGAGCCTGGAGTTCCTCGCGGACGACGAGCTGCTCGAGGTCACGCCCAAGAGCCTGCGCATCCGCAAACGCATCCTCGACCACGAGCGCCGCATGAAGGCCGCGCACGGCAAGGGCGCAAAATAAATCTTTACAAGCGCGCCGCGATGTGCTATTGTAAAACAGTCCATGTGCCCGGATCCGGGGTCTGGCCGCTTTGCAGCGGTTCCTTTCCGCCCGGTTCTGCGCCAGCGGATACGAAATAAAGAAAGGAATGTATCACCATGATCACCAAGACCGAAAAGACCGCAGTCATCGAAGCCAACAAGACGCACGAGGGCGACACCGGCTCGCCGGAGGTCCAGATCGCCATCCTCACCGAGCGCATCCGTCAGCTCACCGAGCACCTGAAGGTGCACCCGAACGACAAGCACAGCCGTCTGGGCATGTACAAGATGGTCGGCAAGCGCCGCCGTCTGCTCGACTACCTCGCCAAGAAGGACATCGAGCGTTATCGTGCGATCATTGCAAAGCTGAACATCCGCAAGTAAGTTCGGCTTTTCCGAAGGGTATGAACGTTTGAAAGCAGGGGGATAATTTCATATTGTCCCCCTGCTTTTTTCGTCTGCGCCCGAATGTTCATCTTTCGGGAGCGCCGCTGCCCAGTATTTGAATCTGCGCCCCATCGCGTATGGGACGCGGATGCAAGTGCTGGCTCTGGCGTTTCCGCTGACAAAAGAAAGGAGCACCAGAACCATGATCATCACCACGCACAAGCAGTTCCCCAACTACAAGCGCTACGAGATCGAGTACGAAGGCCGTCCCCTCGTGATGGAGACCGGCAAGCTCGCCGAGCTGTGCAACTCCGCCGTCCTCGTCAGCTACGGCGAGACGACCGTGCTCGTCACCTGCACGGCTTCCGCCCGCCCGAAGGACGGTGTGGATTACTTCCCGCTGTCCGTGGACTTCAATGAGAAGCTCTACGCCGTCGGCCGCATCCCCGGCAGCTTCATGCGCCGCGAGGGTAAGCCCAGCCTGCCCGCCGTGCTGGCCAGCCGCCTGATCGACCGCCCGATGCGCCCGCTCTTCCCGAGCGACCTGCGCAACGACGTCATCATCGCCTGCGAGGTGCTGTCCGTCGACCGTGACTGCAGCCCGGAGATCACCGCCATGATCGGCGCGAGCGCCGCGGTGAGCATTTCCGACGTGCCGTTCAACGGCCCCATCGCCGGCATCGTCCTCGGCTGGGACGGGGAGAAGTACCTCTTCAACCCCACGCAGGAGCAGCGCAAGACCAACCGCATGATCACCACCATCGCTGCTACCCACAAGAAGATCGTCATGATCGAGTCCGAGGCCGATCAGGTGCCGGACGACGTCATGTACGAGGGCATCGTGCAGGCGCATGCGCATCTGCAGCCCGTGCTCGACCTCATCGACAAGATGGTCAGCGAGATCGGCAAGCCGAAGTTCGAGTATGAGCACGCCTCCTTTGACGAGGAGCTGTTCGACCTCCTGTGCGCCAACGAGATGGAGGCCATGGAATACTGCATGGACACCGACGACAAGAACGTGCGCGAGGCGCGCGTGAACGAGTGGATCGCCGCCGTGCAGGAGAAGTATCTCGACGAGCATCCGGACATGATGCAGTTCATGGACGAGATCCTCTACAAGATGCAGAAGAAGATCGTCAAGAAGTGGCTGCTCGCCGGTCACCGCGTTGACGGCCGCAAGATGAACGAGATCCGCCCGCTCGATGCCGAGGTCGGCGTGATCCCGCGCGTGCACGGCTCGGGCCTGTTCACCCGCGGCCAGACGCAGGTGCTGTCCATCGCCACGCTTGCCACGCTGTCCATGGCGCAGAAGCTCGACACCATCTGGGAAGAGGAAGAAAAGCGCTTCATGCACCACTACAATATGCCGCCGTACTCCACCGGCGACGCCCGCGCCGCCCGCAGCACCAACCGCCGCGAGTACGGCCACGGCGCGCTCGTTGAGAAGGCGCTGCAGTGCGTCATTCCGCCGGTCGAGGAGTTCCCGTACGCCATCCGCGTGGTGTCCGAGGTGCTCTCGTCCAACGGCTCGACGTCGCAGGGCTCCATCTGCGGCTCCACGCTCGCGCTCATGGACGCCGGCGTGCCCATCAAGGCGCCGGTCGCCGGCATCTCCTGCGGCCTGATCCAGGACGGCGACGACTTCACCACCTTCATCGATATTCAGGGCGTTGAGGACTTCCACGGCGAGATGGACTTCAAGGTCGCCGGCACGAAGGACGGCATCACCGCCATCCAGATGGATCTGAAGAACGACGGCCTCAAGCACGAGATCGTCAAGGAGGCGTTCCGCATGACGCGCGAGGCCCGCTTCCAGATCCTCGACGAGATCATGCTCAAGGCGATCGCCGAGCCGCGCAAGGAGCTGGCCGATTCCGCCCCGAAGATGATCCAGATGAAGATCAACCCCGACAAGATCCGCGAGGTCATCGGCTCCGGCGGCAAGGTCATCCAGAAGATCTGCGCCGACACCGGCTGCAAGATCGACATCGAGGACGACGGCTCCATCTTCATCGCCTCCGAGGACATCGAGGCCTGCCGCGCCGCGCGCCAGACCATCGAGAACATCGTCTTTGAGCCCGAGGTCGGCGAGCTGTACTACGGCAAGGTCTCCAACATCCGCAGCGAGTTCGGCGCATGGGTCGAGCTGGCTCCGGGCAAGGACGGCCTCGTCAAGATCAAGGATCTCGAGTTCAAGCGCACCGAGAAGGTCGAGGACGTGCTCAAGATCGGCGACATGACCTGGGTCAAGGTCATGAACGTTGACGACCGCGGCCGCATCGACCTGTCCCGTAAGGACGCGATGCGTGAGAAGGGTCTCATGTAATCTCAGCACAACTGTGCGGGCGGGGTGCGCAGACACCCCGCCCCTTTTCCACGGGGGGACAGCACATCATGTACGAAAAACGAACGCTGCCGAACGGCGTGCGCATGGTCTACGAGCACATGCCGCACGTGCGCTCGGCGGCCATCGGCGTGTGGATCGGCGTCGGCTCGCGCTACGAATCGCCGAGCGACGCCGGCAGCGCGCACTTCATCGAGCACATGCTCTTCAAGGGGACGGCGCAGCACACCGCTTCGGAGCTGGCCGAGCACATGGACGCCATCGGCGGTCAGGTGAACGCCTACACCACGCGCGAGGGCACGTGCTACTATGCGCGCGTGCTCGACGAGCACCTTGACCGCGCGGGCGACCTGCTGGCCGAGATGCTCTTCACCTCAAACTTTGCCGAGGCGGACGTGGCCAACGAGTGCGGCGTCATCCGCGAGGAGATGGACATGTATGCCGACACGCCGGAGGATCTGGTCACGGAGCGGCTCATCGGCGCGGCCTTTCCCGGCACGCTCGGGCGCCCGGTGCTCGGCCGTCCGGCCACGATCGAGCGGCTGACGGGGGCGCGGCTGCGCGCGTTTCAGCTTGCGCACTATATCGCGCCGCGCATTGTCATCGCCGTGTCCGGCAGCTTCACGGAAGAGAACCTTGCGCATCTGGCGGCGCACTTTTCGTGGCTGCCCGCGCGGCCGGATCTCACGATGCGCCGCGGCAGCTACACCCCGGCCTTCACGCTCAAGCGCAAGGCCATCGAGCAAAACCAGATCAGCATCGGCTTTCCCGGTCTGCCGACGGGGTCGGAGGCGCGCTTTACCATGGCGCTGCTCTCGTCCATTCTCGGCGGCAATATGTCCTCGCGCCTGTTTCAGACCGTGCGCGAGAAAAACGGCCTCTGCTACGCCGTGTACAGCTACACGGCGGGCTTTCTCGACTGCGGCATGTTTGCTGTCTCCGCTGCCGTCGGCCGCGAGACGGAGCAGCGCGCCCTCGCGCTCATCCGCGACGAGCTCGACCGCTTCCGCACCGACGGCGTCACGCAGTCGGAGCTCGACCGCGCGCGCGAACAGGTGCACGCGAGCGTGCTCATGGCGGAGGAATCCACCGCCGCGCGCATGAATAAGCTCGGCTACTCCGAGCTCTACCTCGGCCGGGTGCTCTCGGCGGATGAGGTGCTCGCGCGCTACGACGCCGTCACCTGTGAGGACATCCTCGGTCTCGCGCGCGAGACGCTGGACTTTGCGCGCGTGTCGTTTTCGGCCGTCGGCCGCCTGCGCGCGCAGGAGGAATACGAGCAGCTGCTCAAGGGATAACAGAAAATCTCTCGGCCTGCAAACGCGGGCGCTGCAGTCAGGCCGCAAATCCCTTTGTCAAAAAACGCCGCGGAAGCTTAGCGGGGCGTTCGTAAGACAGTTAACGGAGCGCATCAGTGCGGATGCGCTCCGTTT
>ERZ773277.915-NODE-915-length-28062-cov-3.976399_pt1 | contig 28062 bp, 22 predicted proteins | sample MGYA00511957_ERZ773277 | MGnify/ENA primary metagenome ERZ773277 (study PRJEB29015, sample SAMEA2737800) | human gut metagenome | biome: human gut; feature: human-associated habitat; material: faeces | place: China | collected 2012 ... | reverse complement strand
CCTCCATGCCCTGGACAAAGCGGGCCAGCCGCAACTCGATCCCCGGGGGGGCCAGGGCCTCGCCGGGGGCGTTGGCCGTCTCCATCAGGGCAAAGCGGGGAGGCAGATAGAAGGATTTATTCATATTCAGGGCGGAGATCAGCTGACGGGCCACGGTATCGCTGCCGGAGTAGCCCGACACCACCAGGGCAAACACCGCCTTTTCATAAAATCGAGTCTGGCGGAACAGGGCGGTGAGCCGGTTGATAAAGGCGCTGAGGTTGGCAGAGAGGGCGTCATTGTAGTTGGGACACATGAGGATCAGCGCGTCCGCCCGCCGGACGGCGGGATAGACCGCCTCCTGCATCACGCCGCCATAGAAGCAGCCCCCCCGCTCGCCGAAGTGGAGGCACATGGTATAGGGGCAGCCGGAGCAGTCAGACATGGTCCCGTTGCGCAGTCCCACCTCCTCCACCTCCCACCGGGGGGAGAGTCGTGACTGCACCTGGGCCCAGAGAGCCATGGTATTGGAGGTGTGATGGCTGGAGGCGTGGAGGGCCAGCAGGCGGGGCCGTTCCCGGCCCGGGAAGGTGAATGTCAGGAGGCGCTCCGCCAGTTCCCGGACTGCCTCCTGATAGGCCCCCATCAGGTCCGTAGAGAGATTCTTGGCCTGGATACGGAAATTGGACAGGGAGCCGGTGGCCTCCACCAGGGGCCGGCCCACCAGGGCGCACCCCGCGCTGTTCATAGCTAGGGCCAGCTCGGCGGCGGTGGATTTGGTGTACAGCTCCCCGGGGCCGTCCACGATGAGGCCCCCGGTACACCCCTCCAGCAGCCCGGGCTCCAGCCGCAGCCGGGCCAGCATCCGCTGGTACTCCGAATTCTGCCCCGCCCCGTCCAGGGCCAGGGCAAACAGGAGCCGGCCTCCCGGCCTCAGCTCCAGCTCCTCCGCCCGTCGGACCACACGGACCTCCCGGCGGGCCAGCGCGCGGCTCAGCACCCCGTCCAGGCGGCTCTGCCGCTCCCGGTCCTCCAGGGGCGGTACGCATACGTTCAACACCATGGGATCACCTTCCTTATGAATTAGGAATGAGGAGTTAGGAATTGTTCCGATCACACCGCCGGTTCCGGAATTTCACACAGAGCCAGGCCACCAGCTCCACTGCGGCCCAGGCCGCCAGGGCGGCCAGAAGGTCAGAGATCCAGACCGCCATTGGCTCAGAGGCCGCCCCCGACATTGTAAAGCCGGGCTCCGGACCGTAGGGACGGAACCCCCGCCACAGCTGGAGCAGGAAGGCCAGGGCTGGGACCGCAAAGCGCAGTATCTTCCTCAGAGTTCGTTTCATCGGATGCTCCTCCTGTTCCATTGGATCGTTCGGGCGGTGCTGTTACAGGATCTCCTTCAAATGCTCCGCCGCGTCCCGGATGTGCGCGAAAAGGGAATCCGGGATGTGGGGCAGCAGCTCCGTCTCGATCCCGGCGGGGGTATAGCGGTTCTTCACCCCCATATACACGCCGTCCAGGAACACGGAGCCGCAGTGCCACTCCCCCCGGAGGGTGAGCAGCAGGGACAGGGCCCCGGAGGACAGGGCGGGGGCCACATAGGGCTTGAAGCCGATCTCCCGCATCTTCAGGTTGGCGGTGACAGTGAGGTGGGTCAGCTCCTGGGACAGTGCCTCGTCATAGTGTTCAACAGAATTGGCGATGGTCAGGCCGGTCCCGTGGGGACCAAAGGAGCGGCCCTCGCTGAGGAAGGAGGCAAACCGGCTGTCCCGCTTGGCAAAGTAGGCCGCCCGGGCGTTCATCACCCCCAGGCCGAAGCCCTGGACCTGCTCCGGGCGCAGGCCCCTGCCGTCCCACGCGCCGTTCTCATCCCGGTTGCTCTCCAGATAGGCGGTCTTGGCCAGGGGATCCACCGGGTCGGACACGGCGCACCACAGCCCCCGGAACCCCTGCTCCCTGGCCATGCGGGCATACTGCTTGACGATCCTGGCGTTGTTCTCAAACTGATACATCCGCACGTCCTTCACCTGGGAACCCACCGGCGGGATCCCGCGGGAGGCCACGAACACGAACACATCGCAGTGAAACAGCTCCTCCGAACGGACCACATGGACCTCCGGGAAGGCGTCGTACGCCCAGGGCAGACTGATCTGCCCCATCTCAAACTCCCACCGGGCGGTGATCTGGTCGCTGAGGTCGCAGATCCCGATGGAGTCGATCACATCCCCGCCCAGCAGCTTCAGCCCGGTGAGGAGGGTGGAGCCCACGTCCCCGATGGCCAAGATGTTGACCCGCTTCTTCCCCCCGCCGGCGGCCCGGGACAGGACAGCCTCCCAGCCGGAGCGGCCGATGTTCACCGCGGTGAGCCGCCCCTCTGTTAAGGCGGCGGACAGGGGCGCGTCCAGAGGGAAATCCGGCAGACGGGAGGCGTCCAGCACCTCCAGCCCGTGGGGGGCCTTCAGCTGGCCCGGGTGAGTGACCTTGAAGGAGCCCCGGCCCAGCGCCGGGTCTCCCTCCACCAGGTAGAATACCGGCGCGCCGGGGGCGGGCTCAGCTTTTTGCCAGGGCAGGTCTCCCCGGTCGGAGGCCAGGACATTTCCGTCCTTTTCGTAATAATAAAACATGATATAACACCTCATTATCGTTTCCCGGCCAAATTTCTTCGGACAGATCCATAGAAGTTCAGGCGTGGGTCCGCATCAGCTGCTCCAAGTCGTTCTCCAGGTAGACCGAAGCCGCCAGATTGGGGTCGTAGTCCAGGCAGGTGCCCTTGTCCGGGCACAGGGGGAGAATGATGGCCTCCGGCAGGCGGCTGAGGGTCAGATTCCGCCCGTACAGGGCCCGGTACTCCTGCTCCAGCACCGAGATCACGTCCCGGGCGGACTCCAGGCAGACCCGGGACAGCTGGAACACCGCCTCCTCGCTGCACTCCCCCCGGAAGGAGGGGGAGGCATAGGGCAGGATGTGGTTGATGCCGGGCAGCAGGCCGGGCACCGGAGACGCGGTCCGGTGGATGGTGTTGCCCCCGATAAAGGGGTACAGGGTGGACTCCACGAACCACTCCCGCAGGCGGGGCAGATAGTACACGCTGTCCACCGGCCGGCCCTGGGCGTCCATCAGATCCCTTCCGTGGCCGGAGAGCAGCCCCACCAGCACGACGCGGATGTCCACCCCCTCCTGACGGAGGATGGGGTCCAGCGCCTGGATGCGGAAGCCGGGGTGCATCAGATCGTCCACCAGGATCACCGGCCGGTCGAAGGATTTGATCGTCCTGATCTGGCTTTGGATGGGGGGGTAGTGGGGGAAGGGCTCCATGGAGCTCTGGGACAGGTCCGGGGTATAGACCCGGTCGGTGTGGATGGTCTTGGTCACCGTGTTGGGGACGATTTTTCCCCGGAGCATCTTGCCGTACGGGACGCACATATTCCGCCCCAGCTTCCGGGGCTCCGTGGGAACGGCGGGGACCTCGTTGTAGGCGGTGATCATCTCCAGCAGCCGTTGGTGGATGACGCCGGCGGACAGGGTGAGGACCAAGAACCGGGGATAGAGCTGGGTGAGAGCCGTCTGAAGCCGGCGGTGCCCCCGCTGAATGGCCGCCAGCACCCTGTGATTCTGGCACAGCGGCTCCTGAATGGTGGTCTCCAGATTCTGGATCAACACTGTGGGGGCGCTCATGTCCACCTCCCAGAGAGAGGGGTCCCCCTCCCGGCACAGGAAGCCCTGCCGGGTCAGCAGGTCCTCCAGATCGGGCTCCGGCGGTGCGCCGTAGGGCCGGTACAGACCGTAGATGCAGTCATCGCTGAGGGCGCGGGCCAGCACCTCGGTCATCAGCAGCTGGAGGCAGTCCCGCAGGGGATCGCTGGAGTCCGCCGCCGCGGAGGTGATGAGCAGAGTGGTCCCCGCGGAGCGCAGGCGGATCCTGTCAGCCAGGCCGGTGTCCCGCAGGGCGCCGAACAGCTGGGTGGCCGACAGATAGCGGTAGCTCACATAGCCCAGCAGCGCCCCGCCCTCGCTGCCACGCAGGAGCAGGATGCGGTCCCGGCCATGGAGGATGCCGGAGCGGACGGCCTCCCGGTCCGGCCGGCCGGCGGTCAAGTCGGCCACCAGCTGCTCCTCCGGCTCGTCCACCCACTGGAAGGCGAGGGTCCCCGCGTCCAGCAGCGGCTTGTTCTGGCTGTCCCGGAGGTACAGCCCGTTTTGATAGATGAAGTCCTGGATCACCGGGTCGATGAGGTTGGAAATGTCCCGGTTCAGGTCCACATTCTCCCGGATGCGGGTGGAGCTGATGTCCTCCAGGTGGGGAGGCAGCTGAAGCTGGATCACCCGGCCGGTGATCCCCAGCTGCTCCTTGGGCGGCAGGGGGGGCTCCCCCGCCCGGCGGAATATGATGTGGTCCATGGAGTGGATGGACCAGGGCCGCGGCTCCGCCTGGTAGGAGGAGGCATGGGCCACTACGTCGCTGCCCACCACCAGATAGACCTCCTGGTGGGGGAAGAGCTCCCGCAGGCGCTTCAGGTCAGCGGGATTGGCGATGTTCACCGGGATGTCGTCGGGAAACAGGTGGACATGGAAGTCCCCCGCCACCGACAGGCTGACGATCTGCCGGCGGACCAGGTGGGGCTGGGCCTTCTTGGACCAGGAGAACTCGTCCACCGCCAGATAGACCTCAAACCCCAGATCCCGGATGGCGTGGACGATCCCCTTATGGGACAGGGTAAATGGGTCAAATGTTCCGGGGAAGAAGGCCACCCGCCTGGGGCAGGTGAAAGCGAAGGGGCCGTGGTCCATCCTCCACAGAGCGATGAAGCGGTTGATGTGGGCCAGGGCGGCCGCCCGGTAGAAGAAGGTGAGCCCATCGTCCTGCACCGGGGCCTCGTGGATCAGGAAGAGGAGCTTGCGGTAGCTCAGGGCAAACAGCCGGGCCTTCTCCTCCATGGGGAGGACGGGACTCTCATACAGCAGCTTGCCCGTCACCAGCAGGGCCTCCTGACGCACCGTGGGGCGGTAGTGGGCCAGCCCCTGGAGCAGCAGGCCCAGCAGCTCCTGACGGCGGTTCTCAAAGGCGGCGCTGGACTGGGAGAAGCGCTCCCGGTAGGCCGGGTAGTGCTGGAGCAGCACCCCGATGGTGTTCAGCGCGCCGGACACTGCCGAGTCGTTGGGGGAACCCAGCAGATTTTTCAGCCACAAGACCTGCTCGTCCAGCTCACTGGGATAGAGGTACAGGGCGGCCTGGCCCAGATACTGGGGGATATACTTGGAGATGGAGTACTGGCCCATCTCCAGCCCCTTGCCCAGCTCCACCACCACCTCGTTGCGCTGGTCCCGGCGGAGCAGGGGCAGAATGCGCACCAGCGCGCCGCCGGCGTCGTGCCGGACCACCACCCGCTCCGACACCTTGATGAGGTTGGAAAAATGGGTGCAGATGTGGAGGATATGCTCCACCAGGCCGTGCTCCACCTGGTCCCGGAGCAGCTCCACCCCCACCGACTTCACCATCCAGGGAGTGGCCGTCTTTAGGTTGTCCAGAAACACCTCGCTGGTGATGTCCTGGTCGTACAGGATGTGCCGGTGGGCGCTCACATCCTCCCCCGCCCTGGCCAGGATCCGGTACTGGAGGAAGGTGACCGGCAGACTGGTGGAGGGGACGGACCGGGCCAGCTCCGCGATGCGCCGCAGATGGGGGTGGCCCTGACTGAGGGGGCGCTCCGCCGCACGGAGGAAGAGCAGGGCGGCGGTCTCCAGACGCAGCTCCCCGGAGTGGAGCCAGTGGCCGGCAAAGCCGATCAGCTGCTCCCGCTCCTCATCTCCATAGTATTTGGGGGGCAGATAGCGCACCGCGTCCAGCAGGGTGAAGGCGGTGTCCGGGTCCCGCTCCTCCGGGTCGTGGAAGTAGCGCAGCAGGGCTCCAATGAACCGTGGTATGTCGGCGGGCCGGGCGTGGGTCAGCATGGAGGCCACCACCAGCTTCAGGGTGTAGCTGATGTGGCTGCGCTGCTGCTGGGTGGTTTTATGGTCCGGGTAAATGATGCGGTCCAGGTACTGCTCCCAGAGGGTGAACGGCACCTCCGCAGCCGGGTCGCTGGGCACGTCGGCGGGCAGCTCCTTGCGGTAGACCAGGTGGAAGCGGGCGATGATCTGCCCGATGAGGGCGGCGGCCTGACGGCGGATGTCGCCCTCTCGGTGGACCAGCAGCTCATACAGGAAGGAGAGGGCCTGGGTCTTCTGCCGCACCGACAGATAGGTAAAGTACTCCTGGAACACATTGAGATAGGCCCGCAGCTGCTTCCAGTCCTTGGTGGAGCGGGCGGCCTCGATGATATTGCCGAACTTGCGCTCGTTGGACAGCATATGCATCAGGCGGATGCTGTGGCCCACAGACAGCAGGGTCAGGCCCTCCACCGTCTCGTCCGGCCCCATCAGGGCGGGGTCCTTGTCCGGAGCCGGTGGTGCGGGATGGCCACTCAGGTCCACATCCACCCCCAGGGAGCGCATATAGTCCTCAAAGTCGTGGAGCTTTCCATAGACAAACTCGTACCGGCGGCGCTTGATGCTGTCCACATTATCCAGCTTGGACAGAATGACCTGGAAGGACTGGTCCAGGGGGTAGAGCACGGTGGTCTCGTTCCCGCCGGCGTCCCGGTCCTGCTTGGAACGGAAGTCGGCGTAGATCAGGCACAGGGACTCCACCGACAGGGACTCCAGTTCCAGATCCCAGGTGGAGTGGTTGGCCGCGATGTGGCTGATCCGCTCCATCCCCCGTTCCAGCAACCATTGATCGGTGTAGTAGTAGTGGAGATAGGGTACACGCTCCCCGGGCCGGCATCCGAACTTCCCAATGTCATGGGCCGCCGCCGCCCCGGAGATCAGGGCCAGGTCCACATCCACCCCTGCCTCCTGGAGCCCACGGGCCGCCGTCATGGCGATGTAGTGGACCCCGGCGATGTGTCCCAGGGTGCGGAAGGGGGTAACCTCCTGCCCCAGGCGCATCAGCTCATAGATGTACTCCCGGCGGAAGCAGGTCAAAAACCGCTCATACTCCCGGGCGCAGTCGCAGGCAGAATACTCCTCCGGCGCCAAAAAGTGAAAGTCCGCCAGAGGATCGAAGGGCAGTGTCCTGCGCTCCTGATCCAGCAGCACCTGGAGGACCGTGAGATAAAAGCGGGCTCCACTGGCGTACTCCTCCCCGTCCGGGGCAAAGTCCCCCTCCGGGTAGAGGATGCTGCGGATATAGCGGTAACAGAAGGACAGCCAGCCGTCCTCCGGGGCAGGGGACAGCTTGGGCAGGATGGGGGAGCACAGCTCCAGCACCTCGCCGCACTCCAGCCGCCGCCGGATGGGAAGCAGCTGGGCCAGCTCCTCCGCCCAGCCCGGGGCGCGCAGCAGCTCCAGCGCCGCCCGCTGGTCCGGAGCAAAGGGCAGTGACTGCTCCGCCAGGGCCTCCGCCACCTGAGCCGTGATGGTTTGGATCTGTTCCTCATACATGGGACACCCCGCCTTTCCCAGCAAGATTTCTGGGTCAAGTCTAGCATAAAACTCTCCGGTTGAAAAGAACAAACCGCACCGTTTTTGGAAGTTTTGGGAAATTCGACCGTAAGACTTAATTTTTGTTGAAAAAGGCCCCGTTCCCCTTGCCGAATCCCCGGGAATCCGATATACTGGTGAAGCACGACCCACAGATAGGAGGGATCAACCCTGGCACATACAGATACGCGGTCCCAGCGGCGCACATCCAGCCGCTCCAGCCGCTCCGGCCATTCCGAATATCCCAGCCGCAGCAGGACGCACACGCCGGGCGGGCGGAGGGTGCAGCCCGCACAGCGGAACGTCAGGCGCCGGAGACACAGCATCTGGTTCCGCCTGTACATGGTCCTGGTGGTGATCTCAGCCATCATTGTCGCCACTTATATCGGCCTTCAGCTGGTCATCCGCGCCCCGGAAATCCCTCAAACAGAGCCAGATACTCCCCCTTCCTCCAGCAGTCAGATCGGGCAGCCCTCCGCCCCACCGGAGGACCCCAACGCCCTGGTGCGGAAAGAGGGCGTCTATACCTTCGCCCTGCTGGGCAAGGACGTGAAGGGCAGCAACACCGACACCATCATTCTGGCCCGCTATGACACCGTGGCACAGACGGTGGGAATGGTCTCCATCCCCCGGGACACTGCGGTGCACCGCACCTGGTCTAAATATTCCAAGATCAACGCTGCCTTCTACGGCTCCAGCCCGGAAACTCTGAAAGAGGAGATCCAGAACACCTTCGGCATTCCGGTGGACTACTACATTCTGGTGGACCCCAAGGGCTTCACTGCCCTGGTGGATGAGCTGGGCGGGGTGGATGTATACATTCCGGAGAATATGAACTACGACGACCCAACCCCGGGCGAGGAGCTGCACATCCACTATCAGGCGGGGACCCACCACCTGAACGGCAAGCAGGCCCTTGAAGTAGCCCGCTTCCGGCACAACAACGACGGCAGCGGCTATACCGACACCGGCCGGGCGGAGATGCACCGTCAGATGCTGGTTGCCCTGGCCAAAAAGGTGGTCTCCTGGAACTCGATCCCCAAGGTCACTGCCTTTGTGGAGCTCTTCCAAACCTACGTCAAGACCGACCTGTCCGCCTCGGATATGCTCTTTTTCGCCACTCAGGCCATGGGGGTGGATTTCTCCTCCGGCATCACCCAGGGGGAACTCACCGGCCGGGGCGACGGCGTGGTAGGCAACTCCAAGTGGTGCTATGTATTCCAGCCGGAGGACATCCTCCCCACGCTGAACGAGCAGCTCAACCCGTATACCCGGGACCTCACAGCCGACGACCTGGATCTGCCCCAGCCCGACCGCTATCTTCAAAATTACTGATCTCTCAGGGCCGCCCACGATCCGGGCGGCCCATTTTTATTTTCTCCACAGATCCCGCTTGACAAGCGGACGGTTTCACGGCATGATGGAGAAAAAAGCAGAGAGGATGAGGCAGTTATGGAACAATGGCAGATGGAGATGTCAGGCTGGTATCCGGAATTTCAAGCCCTGCGCCACCGGCTGCACCGGGAGCCGGAGCGCTCCTTTCAGGAGCATGGGACCACCCAGCTGATCCGGGAGCTTTTGACGGGCTGGGGGGCCGAGGTGGAGGAGCACCCCGGGCTGGAGACCGGCCTCACCGCCCTCATCCGGGGGGCGCACCCCGGCCCCACCGTCGCCCTGCGGGAGGACATCGACGCCCTTCCCATGGGGGAGAACACCGGTCTGCCCTTCTCCTCCTGCCGGGAGGGGCTCTGTCACGCCTGCGGCCACGACATCCACACCGCCGCCCTGCTCTGGGCCGCCAAGGCCCTGTGCAGGCTCCGGGACCGCCTCCACGGGTCGGTCAAGCTGATCTTCCAGTGTGCCGAGGAGGTGGGAGCCGGCGCGGAGCAGATGCTGGCCCTGGGCGCTCTGGGACCGGACCGCCCGGAAGCGGTGGTGGGCTTTCACTGTGATCCCAAGCTCCCCTGGGATACGGTCGGGCTCCGGTATGGGCCCAGCAACGCCAGCTTTGACATTCTCACCTGGCACATCACAGGCCAGGGGGGCCACGGCGCCTATCCTCAGCAGTGTGTGGATCCGGTGATGGTCAGCGGCTATCTCCTCACCCAGCTCCAGACGGTGATCAGCCGGGTGAACTCCCCTACCCACCCCGCTGTTCTCACCATTGGCGAGATCCACGGCGGTACCGCCCCCAACATCATCCCGGACCGGGTGACCATGCGGGGGACCATGCGTGCCTTTGATCCGGCCATCCGCCAGCAGCTTTTATCCGCCATCCGCCGCATTACTGAGGAGGGATGCCGGGCGCTGGGCGCGGAAGGGACCCTGATCCACGATGTGGGCACCCCGGCCATCCACAACCACCCGGACATTGCGGACCGGGTCGCCCGCGCTGTGGAGGAGACCTTCGGCAGAGAGCACCTTCAGGTGATCCCGGAGCCCTCTCTCGGGTCAGATGACTTCGCCTGCTGGATCGAGGCCTGCGGCGGCCGGGGCGTTCAGTTCCTGGTAGGTTCCCACGATCCCCAGCTCCCCAACAGCAGCTTAGGACTCCATGTGGCCGAAAACATCTTCGTGGACGAGTGCCTGAAAACCGCCGCACCAGTGCTGGTCCGCTTCGCCCTGAACTACCTCAGCGATCCCCGCTCTTAATCTCCCCAAACATCTTGCCTCTGCTGTGCTCCAGAAGGCAGGCCGAATATGACAGAAAACCGGAGCTTCCGTGTACACGGAAGCTCCGGTCCCATATTCTCCTATAATCGATATCAATTTGGGGCTCAATAGCGCCGGACCACGGCAACCACCTTTCCCACGATCTGGGCGTGCGTGCCATCGATGGGATCGTAGGCCGGATTCTCCGGCATCAGCCAGACATGGCCGTCCCTGCGGCGCAGGGTTTTCACAGTGGCCTCGTCCTCAAACAGTGCCACCACGATCTCCCCGCTGTGAGCCTCCTGCTGTCGGTGGACCACCACTAGGTCATTCGGGAGGATGCCGGCCCCCACCATGGACTCCCCCCGGACTTTCAGGGCGAAATGCTCGCCGCTGAGTCCCTGTGTGTCAAAGGTGAGGTAGTCCTCGATGCACTCCTCCGCCAGAATGGGGGAGCCGGCAGCCACGCTGCCTACCACTGGGATCCGGTCCGCCCGGGCGTTGGATTCCTCCGCCACTGCCCGGTTGGGCGCGGCAGGGAGGGTGATGGCCCGGGTCTTGCCCTCAGCTTTGACGATCATACCTGCCTCTTCCAGCCCTTTCAGATGAAAGTGGACGGTGGAGGGGGACTTCAGCCCCATGGCCGCGCCGATCTCCCGCACCGAGGGGGGATAACCGTGCTCCGCAGTGAAGGACTGGATGAAATCATAAATTTTCTGCTGCTTTGGAGTGATAGTTCCCATGGTCAAGCTCCTTCCCGCAGACCCGCCGTGACAGAACGCAAGGCCAGTTCGGTACTTACTTTCGGCATTATTATAGCATATCCTCCCTTGGAAGTCAAACGAATGTTCCAAATCACAGCAGATTTTTGTATTTTATGAATCATTTGTGAATCTTCGCCGCCCTTCCCTTGACATCTTCCGGAAAGGTGCTAAAATTCAAACACGTTAATCGTTAACGGGTTAACCATCGAAATGCGTTGAGCCAGGAGGAGGAGCAATGGCAAATTTTGATTTTGATCTGGGCCTTCTGGAGCATCAGCTCCACCTGGCCCGCCAAAATGCCATCCAAACTGAGCTGGCCGCGGCGGGGCTGCAGGAGGTGGGACACCCCATGCTCATGTGCATCCTGCACACCGCGGGGGCCAGGGGGGCGGACGGGCAGACCCAGCGGGAGCTGGCCCAGCTGCTCCATGTCTCGCCCGCCGCGGTGGCCACCTCGCTGAAGTCCCTGGAGAAAAAAGGATATATCTGCCGGGAGCCGGAGCCTGGAGACGCCAGGCGCAACCGGGTCACGCTGACCGACAAGGGCCAGCGGGCGGTGGATGACTGCTTCGCCTGCCTCCAGCGGGTGACCCGCCGGGCCTTTACCGGTCTGTCCAACGAGGAGCAGGCCGTTCTGCGGGGATTTTATCTGCGGATGCTGGACAATCTGCGGGGGAACAGCCGCCCCCATTCCACACCAAAGGAGGAATCTTGATTTGCTTTCCTTATTCATCACCCATCTCCAGGGCTATAAGCGGCAGGCAGTGCGCTCCCCGGTCTTTATCACCCTGGAGGTCATCTGCGAACTGATCCTGCCACTGATCATGGCAGAGATCGTGGACGTCGCCATCCCCGCCGGGGATACGGCCTATATCTTCCGGCTGGGAGCGGTCATGCTGGCCCTCTCCCTGCTGTCCATGGCCTTCGGCGTGCTCTCCGCCAAATACGCCACCTTTGCCAGCCAGGGCTTCGGCGCCAACCTGCGCCAGTGCCTCTTTGATAAGGTACAGGAGTTCTCCTTCGCGGACATCGACCGCTTCTCCTCGGCCTCCCTCATCACCCGCATGACCAACGACGTCAACGCCATGACCATGATGTTGAATATGGGCCTGCGGATGCTGGTGCGGGCCCCGGTGATGCTCATTGCCGCCCTGGGGATCAGCATTTCCATCAATCCCCGGCTGGCTGTAGTGCTGCTGGTGGTCATCCCGCTGATGATCCTGGCCATCGGCATTTTGATGAAGATCTGCACCAAGCTCTTTGAGGTGATGCAGACCAAGATCGACGGCCTGAACAACACACTGCAGGAGAACCTGGTGGCCATCCGGGTGGTCAAGGCCTTCGTCCGGGAGGACCACGAGCGGAAAAAATTCCAGCGCTCCAACGACGAGCTGATGATGGCCGGGCTGAACGTGGGCATGAAGGTCATTGCCATTATGCCCATTATGATGCTGGCGATGAACGGGGCCACTGTGGCCGTGCTGTATCTGGGCGGAAAAATGGTCATGGCCGAGGGCTTCTTGCTGGGCGACCTCCAGGCGTTCATCAACTATATTTTCCAGATCCTGATGAGCGTGATGATGGTGGCTATGGCCCTGCTTCAGCTCACCCGCGCCCAGGCCTGCGCCCACCGGATCAATGAGGTCCTCTCCGCGGAGCCCTCTGTGGAAAACAAGCCCCAGGCGCAGCGCCCCGCCCAGGACGAGCTCCCAGCGCCCAGAGGCCGGGTGGAGTTCCGGGACGTCTCCTTCAAATACGCCCGCGCCGGGACGGGAGACGATGTGCTCTCCCAAATCAGCTTCACGGTGGAGCCCGGCCAGTTCGTGGCCATCGTGGGCGGCACGGGAACAGGAAAGTCCTCCCTGGTCAATCTGATCCCCCGGTTCTATGACGTCACCGGAGGCGCGGTCCTGCTGGACGGGCTGGATGTTCGGGACTATCCCCTGGAGCAGCTCCGGGACCGCATCGGCATGGTGCTGCAAAACAATGTGCTCTTCACCGGGACCATTCGGGAGAACCTTCTCTGGGGCCGCCCGGACGCCACGGAGGAGGAGATGATCCAGGCGGCGAAGGACGCCCAGGCCTACGATTTTATCATGGGCCTGCCCGATGGCTTCGACACCATGCTGACCCAAGGCGGCACCAACGTCTCCGGCGGACAGAAACAGCGGCTGTGCATTGCCCGGGCCATGCTGAGAAAGCCGGCGGTTCTCATTCTGGACGACTCCACCTCCGCTGTGGACAGCGCCACAGAGGCCGCCATCCGCCAATCCTTCGCCTCCAATTTGAAGGATACCACCGTCATCATCATCGCCCAGCGCATCTCGTCCGTACAGTACGCCGACGAGGTCCTGATCCTGGACGACGGCCGCATTGCCGGACGCGGCACCCATGAGCAGCTGCTCGCCGGAAACGCAATCTATCAGGAGATCTATCAATCTCAGCAGGAAGGAGTGGGTGGCTGATGCCGGGACCCAACCGCGCCCCCAGAGGGGGCTATGCCAAGCCGAAAAACATGGGCCGGACCATCCGCCGTCTGGCGGGGTATTTGACCAGAAGCAAGCTGCCGCTGCTGATGGTGCTGCTGTTCCTGGTCCTGTCCGTGGGCACCAATTTGGGCGGATCATACATGATGCGCTCCATCATCAACAACTTTATCTGGTCCGGCTGCACCGACTTTCCCGGCCTGGCTCAGGCCGTACTGGTCCTGGTGGTGGTCTATGTGGCAGGCTGCGCCGCCGCCTATGGGCAGTCCGCCGTGATGGTCCGCCTGGCCCAGCGCGGGGTCAACCGCCTGCGCAAGGACCTGTTCGACAAGCTCCAGGCCCTGCCGCTGAGCTACTTTGACCAGCATCCCCACGGGGAACTGATGAGCCGCTTCACCAACGACGCGGACAATGTGCAGATGGCCCTGGAGCAGAGCGTGGTCTCCCTGTGCTCCAGTGTGCTGATGTTTGCCGGCCTGGTGAGCATGATGCTCTTCATCAACTGGAAGCTCTTTCTGGTCACCGCCCTTCTGCTGGCTGTCACCATCGTTCTGTTCAAGACCCTGGGCGGACGCAGCCGGAAATTCTACCGCGCCCAGCAGAGCGCCCTGGGCAACATGAACGGCGAGATCCAGGAGATCATCGAGGGTCTGAAGGTGGTCAAGGCCTTTACCCACGAGGAGCAGGCCAAGGCTGACTTCCGCGCGCTGAACACCGCCTACCGGGACGCCGCTCAGAAGGCGAATTTCTACTCTATTATGATCATGCCCGTCTCCGGCAACCTGATGAACATCAGCTATGCCCTCACCGCGGCCTTTGGCGGACTGCTGTCTGTCCTCCAGGGCTTTGACCTGGGCGGTCTGGTCGTTTACCTGAATTACTCGAAACAGGTGGGCCAGCCCCTGAACCAGATCTCCCAGCAGATGACCACCCTGCTCTCCGCCCTGGCCGGAGCTGAGCGTATTTTTGACGTCATGGACACCCAGCCTGAGGTGGACCAGGGACAGGTCACCCTGGTGGAGGCAGAGAAGGACGCCAACGGCACGCTGACCCCGTTCTCCGGCACAGGACATTCCCACACCTGGGCCTGGAAGACGCCCCGGTCCAGCGGCATGGCCCTGGTCCCTGTACTGGCCGAGGGCGAGACCCTCACCGAGCTGGGGCAGGCCGTCCGGGAGCAGGACGGGTGGAAGCTGCTCCCGCCCGGAACAGATTCCGACGAGGGCATCTGGGTCAAAGTGGCTCCGGACGGCACGCTGACCCAGGTGGAGGACCTGTCCGCCCTGGCCGGACACGGCTGGGCCTGGAAGTATCCGGACCACACGGGCGCGTCCTCCCTCCATCTCATCCGGGGCACGGTGCGCAATGTGCCCGGTGAAGATTATTACCTTACAGAACTGCGGGGCGCGGTGCGCTTCAACCATGTGGACTTCTCCTATGTGCCTGGAAAACGCATTCTGAAGGATGTGTCCGTCTACGCCAATCCGGGGCAGAAGATCGCCTTTGTCGGCTCCACTGGGGCGGGCAAGACCACCATCACCAACCTCATCAACCGCTTTTACGAGATCGAGGGCGGTCTGATCACCTATGACGGCCTCGATGTCAAGGCCATCCGGAAGGACGACCTGCGCCGCTCCCTGGGGGCGGTGCTCCAGGATACCCATCTGTTTACCGGCACCATTCTGGACAATATCCGATACGGACGGCTGGACGCCACGGATGAGGAGTGCATCGCCGCGGCCAAGAGCGCCAACGCCCACTCCTTCATCCGCCGCCTGCCCCAGGGGTACCAGACGATGGTATCCGGAGACGGCGGCAACCTGAGCCAGGGCCAGCGGCAGCTGCTGGCCATTGCCCGGGCTGCGGTGGCCGATCCCCCGGTGATGATCCTGGACGAGGCCACCTCCTCTATCGATACCCGTACAGAGGCGCTCATCCAGAAGGGAATGGATACCCTGATGGAGGGCAGGACCGTGTTTGTCATCGCCCACCGCCTCTCCACCGTCCGTAACTCCAACTGCATCGTGGTCATTGAGCACGGACAGATCGAGGAGAAGGGCAGCCACGACCAGCTGCTGGAGAAAAAAGGACGCTACTACCATCTGTACACCGGACAATTCCAGCTCTCCTGAGCCAGGCCCCGTTTCCAGCCCGGCGGTCTGTTGGGCCTTTAACCATACCAACTCCCGGATGCCTTACAAGGTAAGGCATCCGGGAGTTTTCATCTTCTGAGTTTTAAGATTCGCCAAGCTGTTCCTCTACCGAGCAGGTGCAAGCTTCTATCTTGCGGAAATTTTTCTTTCAGCGGGAATCAGGGTGGTATTTTCCCTAAAATCCTGATATAATAGTTCAGATTTTGCAAAACAGGCCGCAGTGACAAAACTTTTTAAAAGTTTCGGGAACCTTTTTCCCGCTCCTGCGTCAAATCTTTTGAAACCGATTCCGGCACACAGAACATTTTGATGATAAAGGAGTTTTTCAGATGAAATACCGTACCTACACTCGCCTTTTGGCTCTGGCCCTCTCCCTGACCCTGCTGACCGCCTGCGGCCCCAAGGGGGAGAGCGGCTCTCAGTCCAATCCAGACGGCTCCGTCTCCTCCAGCCAGGGGAGCGTCTCCACCCCCGACGCGTCCCAGCCCGACCTCTCCCTGCCTGAGTCCTCCCAGCCCGATGCCTCTCAGCCCGACGCGTCCCAGCCGAACAAGGATCAGGGGGACAGCTCCAAGCCCCAGGTGGAGGAGCCAGCGGTAAAAAAGAGCCTGTCCCTGAATTCCTCCGACTTCTCTCTGTTCAAGGCAGGCGCCGCCTATCAGCTGAAGGCCGAGTCCAAGCCTGAGAAGGGGACCTACACCTGGACCTCTGACAATGAGGCGGTAGCCACAGTCTCCAACAAGGGGTTGGTCACCGCTGTGGCCCCCGGCACCGCCACCGTCACAGTCACCGACAGCAAGACCGGCCTGTCCGCCTCCTGCATCGTCCGCTGTAAGTTCGAGGCGGACAAGCCCGCCTCCGGCGGCGGCTCCTCCTCCGGGAGCGGCAGCTCCTCCAGCGGCGGAAGCAGCGCTTCTGGCTCCGGCTCTGCCAGCACCCCGGACAGCAGCGTGGATCTGTCCGCTTTTTACAGCACCGTCACCACCAATCATCAGTTCGGAATGCTCTCCCTGGCGGATGCAACTATGATCAAGGACGTCTATCCCGGCCTGTCTGACATCAAGACCAACCAGTGCCTGCCCTACATCAATATGATGACCATGAACTCCGGCGAGATCGCCCTGGTGGAAGTGGCTGACAGCAGTGATGTGGACACGGTGAAGGGCATCTTCCAGGACCGCATCGACGCTCAGGTAGCCGGCGGCGCCTGGTACCCCAGCGCCATCGAGGCCTGGCAGAACAATTCCCGGGTGGTCTCCAATGGCAGCTATGTGATGATGGTGGTCCACGAGGACTGTGACGCCATCGTGAACGAATTCAACGCGCTGTTCTAAGCCAATGCCCTTCCTGCAAGGCTGGCTGGCCGCCCCTTGCGCTCCCATAGTTCTTGATCCGGAACTGCCATACAGACTGCGCATGGGAGTTCAACTGCCGTGAGTTGGGCGGGGCCTCCCGCCCAACTCTGATTTCTGTAAAGCTGATTTGAGGAGGACGCCACATGGTCTTTTCCACCCCCATTTTCTTATTTTATTTCCTGGTGCTGACGCTGTTGGTCTACTACCTAGTGCCCAGGAAGCTGCGCAACGGCGTGCTGCTGATCTCCTCCCTGTTTTTCTACTACTGGGGCGAGCAGCTGTATGTGTCCATCATGTTCCTCTCCACCGCCATCGACTATGTCCACGGCCTTCTGGTGGAACGGTGCAAGGCCCGGGGCAACGACCGGGGCGCGCGGATGGCAGTGGCCTCCTCTATCGTGTTCAACCTGGCCCTGCTGCTGTTCTTCAAGTACTGGGACTTCCTGGCCGCCTCCCTCCAGGCGGTGGGCCTGAACTTTATGCCGGTGCTGAACATCCACCTGCCCATCGGCATCTCGTTCTACACCTTCCAGACCATGAGCTACACCATCGACGTCTACCGGGGCGATACCAGGGCTCAGCGGTCCATCATCAACTTCGGCACCTTCGTCACCCTGTTCCCCCAGCTGATCGCCGGGCCGATCATCAAGTACAAGGACCTGGGGGATCAGATCGACCAGCGGACCTGCTCCACGGACAAATTCGCCTCCGGTGTGCAGACCTTTATGGTTGGCATGGCGAAAAAGGTGCTCATCGCCAACAATGTGGGGATGCTGTGGGAGAGCTATAAGGCCATGGCGCTGGGTGAGCTGACGGTGGCGGGCTCCTGGCTGGGTGTGCTGGCTTTCACCTTCCAGATCTATTTCGACTTCTCCGGCTACTCAGATATGGCCATCGGACTGGGCCGGATGCTGGGCTTTGAGTTCCTTCCCAATTTCAACTACCCCTATATCTCCAAAAGCATCACTGAGTTCTGGCGGCGCTGGCACATTTCCCTGTCCACCTGGTTTCGGGAGTATCTGTATATCCCCCTGGGGGGCAACCGCTGCTCCAAGCCCCGGTGGATGTTTAACCTGCTGGTGGTGTGGGCGGCCACCGGAATTTGGCACGGAGCCAGCTGGAACTATCTGATCTGGGGCCTGTATTTCTTCGTCCTGCTGATGGTAGAGAAGTTCTTCCTGCTGGACCGGCTGAGCCGGGCTCCCGCTGCCGTGGGCCATGTTTACACCATGTTTTTCGTCCTGGTGAGCTGGGCCATTTTCGCCATTGAGGATGCCGGGCATCTGGCCGGCTATCTGAGGGTCATGTTCGGACTGGGCGGCGTCCCTCTGGCAGACCCCGCCTTCGGCTACTATCTCACCAGTTATCTGCCCATTCTCTGCGTCGCTGGGCTGGCCTCCACTCCCCTGGGAGCCTCCCTGTACCGCCGCCTGAAGCCCCGGACCGCCCAGGCAGTGTGCGCAGTACTGGTGCTGGCGGGACTGGTGGTATGTACTGCGTACCTGGTGGATGGGACATACAATCCCTTCCTGTATTTCCGTTTCTAAGGAGGCTGCCCTATGACCAAAGCATACAGCATCTTTTTGACCGGCCTGTTCTCCCTCTTCATCGGCGGGATCCTGGTGGGCAGCCTGCTGCTCCCCGACCGGACCTTCTCCCCCATGGAGAACCGCAATCTGGCCAAGCCGCCCAAGCTCTCTTGGGAAAATGTAGAGAGTGGGAAATTCATGTCTGACGCGGAGAGCTATGTCAACGATCAGATCATGGGCCGGGACTTCTGGGTCGCCATGAAGGCGTGGAGCGAGCGCCTCTCCGGCAAACAGGAGAACAACGGCATCTATTTTGCCAAGGACGGCACCCTGATCCGCCATCTGGACACCCCTTCACAAGAGACCTTGGCCCAGAACGCCGGCTATATCAACCAGCTGGTGGAGAATGTGTCTGTCCCGGTCTATTTTGGACTGATCCCCTCGGCGGCTGAGGTGTGGGCGGACCGCCTCCCGGCTGGCGCGCCCACTGCCGACGAGCAGGCCATCATTGAGGAGATGTACAGTGCGGTCCAGGCCCAGACCGTGGACCTCTGCACTCCGCTGAATGCCCACCGGGATGAGGACCTCTATTACCGCACGGACCACCACTGGACCAGCTTGGGCGCCTACTACGGCTACACCGCGCTGATGGACGCTATGGGGCTGGAGGCTGAGCCCCTGGATCAGTCGGGCAAGACCACCGTGTCCGACTCCTTCTATGGCACGCTGTTCTCCCGGTCCGGAGTCCGCTGGGTCGCCCCGGACCAGATCGACCGCTATATCTCCGGGGATGGGGTGGAAGTGACGTCTTATCCCGAGGGTTCCCCTGTAGAGGGCAGCCTCTATGTGGACAGATTTTTGCAGGAAAAGGACCAGTATTCCTCCTTTCTGGGCGGGAACCAGCCCCTGTGTGTGATTCGGACGGAGCACACGGACGCCCCCCGGGTGCTTGTCATTCGGGACTCCTATACCGACAGCCTGGCTCCCTTCCTCACGCAGAATTTTTCTGAGATCCACCTGTTCGATCCCCGTATGAATCTGACCAGCGTAAAGGGCTATGTGGAGGAGAATCAGATCGACTCCGTCGTGGTGCTGTACAGCATCGCCAACTTTACGGCAGAGGGAAACCAGATGTTCGTCTTGGGCTGGTAGACCGCGGCGGTCTACCAAATGTCTACCAGACACAGCCCCCGGAAGCCTTGCGGCGCAAGGCTTCCGGGGTTTTTTCTTTTGCCCGTTTTTGTGGCCGGTCTACCAGAGGTCTACCAAGGTGATTTTTAGGACGGAAAAGCGGCAGTTTTTTCGGATTTTCTCCTGTTTTTCGCACGTTTTCAGAGGTGCAAGGGGCGTTATGCTATCCTTGCTTGATTCTACCACACTCCAAACCCTCTGTAAACCAGGACTAGTAAAATACTTAAAACTATCCTTGCTCTTATAAACCTGGAGATCATCCAGGTGGAGGCCAAACAAAATCGCATGGTAATGTGGGCGCTGTGTCGTCGTACCATACTCACCAGCAGCATAGAAGCGGATCCGATCATCCGAATACTTCTTGCGGAGGCGCTTCATAAAAAGCTGAAAATCACGCTTCCTCAAGGACATCTCACCATGAAGGCCAGTGCGGGGAACGTGCTCCTCGTTGTAAGTGAGCGTCACAAAGTACGCCGAATCATGGTACTGTAATTCCAACATACAGCGGTTCGCCCATTGACGAGAATACTCCAAACGGCAACCAATGCACTTGCCACAGGGAATCTGGATCAGCTGATCCTTCCAGTAAGGATCCATCACACGAGGATCGGAAGCTGGAACGATATGATACTGCATCTTACCCGTCTCACGAGACACACCAGCAGGATAGCCCAAAAGAGGGTGATAACAAGGCACATAATCACCTACCTAAAAACTTACGAATAAACTCCCAAAGAATCCTCAACATACGATGGCACAGGAAAAGCATCCCAAACATAAGGATTATCATGAGTAAAGATTCCATAACACACACTCCTTCCTACCGTCAGTATAAGCTATCTTCGGTGCTCCGTCAATGCCCTCTGATAGCCTGTGTGGTGTCACTCGGGCCCATTACATCAAGAAGGTAATGGGCCCGAGTGCGCGGGGGAAATAAGCCCACGCGCATCTTCACTTAAAGGCATCAGCATACTCCTTCCAACTTCCAAAACTGTTATCCCAAGCAGATTTCGCACGATCAATGACAGACTTAGCAGACGATTTGGCAGAATCCAAAAGATCACTTGCATTCTCAGCCAGGGAGCCAGGGACATTCCAAATAGAACCAGGATACATCTTTTTCATATCAAAATCTGCATCAATACCCATTTGCTTGAGCTCTTTGTTAATCTGTCCGTTAATCCTAGCCACCTCAGTAGAAGTCCAGGACTGAAGCTGATAACCATACCGCTGAGCGGCGGCGGCGATCTGTGCATTGATCTTACTGGCAGCAACCTGAGCTTGAGTATTGCTAATAGAGGTCGTGGCCTGAAGCTGAGCGATCCAACGGCTGGTAGCAGCGGAGATATTGGCAGTGCTTAACTGGGTCTGACTGTTCAGCTCAGCGGTGTACTTGGACATAGCATTGTACTTCTCTGCGACCGCAAGGTTAGTCTGAGCTGAAAGACGCTGATTCTCTAGGCTGACCTGAGACTGGAGAATGGAACCAAGGATCCCGGCAATAGCGGAATTAGCGGAAGTATCCGTGGACGCAGTAGCGCCGGAAGTAGTAGCGGCCCCTTGGCCGCCGTTTACAGAAAGAACAGGATTAAGACCAGCTTTCTTCAAGTCAGCAACTTCACGCTGATGAGCGGTATTGGACATACGCTCTTGCCAATCACGGTTAATTTGAGCCTGCTGAGCAGACCAAGCATTATTTTCGGCGGCATTGGCCTTAATCATGCCGGCGTACTTATCAAACATATCAGAGACAGAAGAACCACCGGAAGAGGATCCAGAGGACCAATTGGGATTAGAACGGCCTCCAATGTCCTGAGAAACTTTTTGAGCAGAACTAGGCATATAAACTCTTCCTTTCTTAAAGCCCCCTGGGAACTCCCAGGGGGCTAAATGACCATTTTCCCGAAGTCAGGCAAATGGTTAATGATGGTCAATCAGACCGGGGATGGAATAAAGCGGCATCGGCCGAGTAGTCCGGTTCTGGATGTAAATATCAGCAAACAGCTGATTAGCGTTCTGATCCGAAACAGCGATAACACGATTGACGTTAGCCTTATCCTCACGGATCCAGGAATCAGACAGCTTAGGAAGCTGGGAATAATCGTCGCCAAGATGCCAAACGTCCAGAGACTGAGCATAAGTGGAGCGCATCTCACCGGCAACACGGTTCGGCTTGTACCGATAATCAGCCCAGGCTTCCTGATAGCCAAAGACCTCATTATCCTGGGCAGTACCCTGGGCATAGATCTCCTTGTTCAACACGGCCTGTTCACCAATGTTCGCCAGGACAGGCCAGTAATAATCAAAGCGACTCTTACGACTCCAGAAACGTTCAATACCCTGCTGATAGGTATGATCGTAGCGGGCAACCATAACGCCAATGACAAAACCATGCTCCACAAAAGACTTCATGAAATCGCCGTGAACATCGGTAGTCAAAGAATAAGCAGCAGTATCGCCAAGAGGAGTAGTGCCTTCGGCGGTAGAACTCTGCTGTATAACCTGATTGATATTGATGGGAACACGGGATCCACCAAGATACTCAGGCCGCTGGAGACGAGCATCCGGAGAAGTAACGCCAAAATGAGACTTCAGGATCTCAATATAACGAGTACCGCCACGAGCATCACGCTCATAAAGCTTCTGGATCTGAAAAGCAGTTCTCAGCTCATTGATAGTAGCAACAGAGACAGTGTTATCAAACTGAGCCCAGAGATTAGCAGGGTAACCGGCAACACCATTATCAATGGTCGGATCCAAATTCGCATTACCAGTATCCGCAAGCCAATACGCACCACCGAACGCATTCTTATGAACAGAGCCAGCATGATAACCAGCCTCAAAATCACTATTACCATTAGGAATATAAACATTGTACGGATAATTAAGCAAATCCTTAGGAACAGGCTTATTCATCGGTACAACCGGCGCATTGCCGAGCTGGGCGGTCTGAATCGTCACGTCCGGGCCTTTCTGGGGAGCCGGAAGACAGCTAGTGAAATAATCGTGATACTTGCTGGCCTTGAAAGGAAGGCCACCTTTAGCAACATCAGAAACATAAGTTCCGGTATTGACGCCTTGCACGGTGGCGTCGTCAACCGGAATATTGAGCGGATCCGTCAAGTTCTGATCTCTGAACCACTCATTCATGATAAGCGCATAAGCTCTAAATGGCAGAGCATTAACAGAAAGATTCTTAACGCCAGTGGGAATACCCATGTAATCGGCAATCGTACCAACAGACCAACCCTCAGCTGGGGCCGTCAGCTGGGGGACCTGATATTCAGTCTGAGGGATCCAGGCAGATTCCGTGTTTTCGCCATTGAACTGCTTCCAGTGTTCCCAGGTAAGACGGTTCGGCACGAAAAAGAAATAGGTATCCAGGTAGATATTATCCATCAGAGGGGTTAGAAGCGTCTGCATACGAACGACCTTAGAAGTACGGATCTGGAAAGAGTCGCCGGGAAGAACCTCGTCAACGTAGAAGGGAACCACGTCACCAACGTTAAAACTCAGCTTAACAGAGGATGAACGGTCAAAGCGAGAGCGATTAAGATCAAGACGAGTGGGATTGAGCGCAAAATGACTTTCAACATTGCGATTCACTGTAACACCTCCGAATTAGTTGTTCAAGGGTGGCTGATCCGGTTGGGCGGAGCTTGGAGAGGAAGGGGAAACAGCCGGATCCTGCGGAGCTGGTGCAGGGGGCCGTTGTTCATCCTTCGGATCTGCGGGCTTCCAGCCCATGCGGTCTGGGAAATCAGGCTTATCCATGGCGGCGAGGAACTGATTAAACGAATGGCCGAACTGAGCACGAGTCTCGACGGGTAAACCACTGAAGAAATCCTCAGCAGCGGCAATCGAATTCAGTGCCTCAGCATAAGTGCTAGGAAACTGAGTAAAATCAGCATACATAGCCTGACGGCGATTGAGTGCATGGACATCCCCTTCCGCAAAACGCTCCAGAATCACGTTAATATCGCACGAATCCTTGTAGCTCTGGATGAAACCGTAGAGATCTTCTGTACCGGCTTCGACCAACTCCATGTGGCCGTCATCATCAAATCGGGGAGCATAGAGCTGTTTGACGCCGGAGCCGGATTCAGCGTGGATCCGGTCATGGGGATCATAACGGGTCTTGAACTGCATACATCACACATCCTTTCCATCGGCAACCAGGACGGGAAAATCTTCAGGGTTGATCACTCCAAGATCTGTATCATACTCACCGATCCGATAAAGCTGGAAATCAGACTTATGGGTAAAAAGAACACCTTCAGAACGCTGGATCGAGGAAGCAAAGTTCCGAGAAGCCATAGCATCGTTCTGATCCACAGTAGGGGTCAAAAAACCGGACTTGAGATCACGCATTGCATAAACGTTAAACTTCATTTGATAAACCTCCAAAAAATTTTACTTGCATGGGTAATACACTTAATTTCCTCAAGAGTATAAGAACGACAAAAATTGTAACGTTCTACCGGATCATAAGCAGTAACAACATACTGGCCGGGAACATCCTTGGACCTTCTGACGGACGGCGAATGAAAACCAAGACGGCGCATAAAAGCACGCATAGTGCGACAAGGAGACGGGTCCATTACAATCTGATACCTCCTCGATAAATCGTAGGATCCACATTGATCTTCTTAGATGCCGAAGCAGTCCGGCGGAATACCTTAGCATCCTTGCCTTTACGCATCTTCTTTCTTGCCATTTAAAAAATCCTCCTTCAAAAGTTCGGCCGCAAGCACATAAGCAAAAGCTTTACCACGATAAAACTGTTCCTTGTATCCATCAGACTCATTAGCAGCACGTTTCAGACAATCCGCAGCCAAATACTCAAGGCATACAAGAAAACTCTCCAAATCAGAACGAGAAATACGGGCCATAATCACAACTCCCTTTTCAATTTTTTGACCGAAGCCAATTTATTACTCTCTGCGACCTCAAGGGCCTGCATGAAAGACATAGTGGACTTAGCGGCCTTGGCCTGCTGGGTCTCCTTGGCACGCTCTTTACGCTGCTCTTTCAGCTGAGCAAACAATTCAGGATCATCCTGCTCCAAGAGCCGATCAAAATACTTGGGTGGACGAAACTTCTTTCCACCATTTTTGGTAGACACGTTGATAAATTCATGCTGGTAGACATCCGGATGGTCATCGTAAAAATCACGTCCAATACCTGGTTTACGGGACATCAGAGTAAAGGGCGGTTCGATACCAAAACTCTCAAAAAACTGCGAAGATTGGGTGTTTGCCTTCTTAGAAGTGTATCTTGCAGTGTATGCACAGGTCTCCCAGGTGACCGGTGCAACAACAACATAACCAAGTGGCTGTGCAAGGGGAGTTATGCTCCCACAGAATGGGTGCTTCTCTGATCGTTGGTACTCTATACCTGACATTTGGGAAATACGATCCAACTTCTGGAAGAGGATGACCCGCCCCTACAGCTTGAAAAATCAAGGAGGAATTCCAATGAGAAACCTGAAGCGTGCTCTCAGCCTGGGCCTCACCGCGACCATGATCTCTGGTCTGATGGTGATGGGCAGCAGCGCCGCGAGCTATGCGGACGTGACTTCCGAGCAGAATCAGGAAGCCATTGAGGTGCTCAAGGCCGTTGACATCATGGTCGGCGACGAGAAGGGCAACTTCAATCCTGAGGCCAAGGTCACCCGTAACGAGATGGCCGTTGTCATGTCCAACCTGATGGCTTACAACGTGGCCAGCTACAAGGACACCAGCCCCTTCACCGACGTGCCCGAGTGGGCTGAGCCCTATGTGGCCGCCTGCTACACCAACGGCATCACCAGCGGCTACGACGCCAAGACCTACGGCGGCAACGATTCCGTTACCACCGCTCAGGCCGCTCTGATGGTCATGAAGGCTCTGGGCTACTTCCAGTATCAGTCCGACTTCGGCGCTGACTGGCAGCTGTCCACTGTCGCCCAGGGCAACAAGATCGACCTGTTCGACGATGTTGACTCCGGCGTCAAGGAGGCCATGACCCGCAACGACCTGGCTCAGCTGGTTCTGAACGCTCTGGAGTCCGGCACCGTTGAGGCCGACGATGACACCATCAAGTTCGAGAACGGCGATACCACCGTCACCGCCGGCAAGGTGAAGTACAACTTCATCACCAGCGGCAAGGACTATGCCTATGCCATCAACGACAAGCTGGCCACCGACAACAACGGTGAGTACTCCAAGGGCTCCATCGTGGAGCTGGGCGAGAAGCTGTACTCCGGCGACCTGACCAAGGAAGACGGCTATGACGATTTCGGCCGTCCCGCCACCGTGTGGGATTACCAGGCCAAGGAGATCGGCACCTTCGCTGAGAAGGCCGACCACACCTTCACTGCCAAGGTGACCAGCAAGGAGCTGTACAACGAGGTCGGCAAGACCGCCACTGACAGCTACAAGTGGACCGTTTCCTTCAACGGCGAGACCGTGAAGTACGACGGCGACAAGCTGAACGCCAACAAGAGCGACGACGACAAGGACTTCTTCGCGAAGGCCACCGGCGAGAAGGCTCTGACCGGCAACGGCGTGGTCACCGAGGTCTTCGTGGACGGCACCGACAAGACCGTGGACGTGGCCATCATCGAGTACTATGCCGCTGAGGTCCTGAAGGTCGACGAGGACGACAAGACCATCACCCTGTCCGACTTGGACGAGGGTCCCGCTCTGACCACCGACGAGTTCGACTCCACCCTCTTTGAGGAGGACGAGATCGTCATCTACTCCTATGCCAATGGCGACATCCAGGATGTCTATGCCGCTGAGAAGATGGAGGGCGAGGTCACCCGCGTCCGCGCTGTCACTGATGACAGCAACGGCGACAACTTCGTCGTGGGCGGCACCACCTATAAGTACAACAAGACCGCTCTGGCCAACCGTCTGACCACCGACAACGTGGACAACGACGTGGTTGCCTATCTGGACGCCAACGGCTATGTGGCCTACATCGATGAGTCCGCCGTGACTTACGATTACGCCTATGTCCTGTCCATGGGCACTGACGACGATCAGTACGGCAAGGGCGATAACAAGGGTACCACCGTGTACGCCCGCCTGGTCCTGACCGACGGCACCATGGTCAAGGTTGAGACCGATGTTAAGAATGGTGACACCAGCCTGAACAACCACCTCGTGTCCTACACTGTGGACAAGAACGATGTCTACTCCCTGTCCGACCGCAGCAGCGCCAAGATCAGCACTGATACGGATCTGAAGATCGAGAACGGCGTGGCTGGCATGAACATCTCCTTCAACAGCAAGGAGCGCTATACCGCCAACTCCAACACCATCTTCGTGGTGGCTGATACCGACGAGGACAGCTACGATGACTATGACTTCACTGTCTACACCGGCGTGAAGAACGTTCCTGACATTGACGGTCGTGCTGAGACCGAGGTTGTTGTTGCTACCGAGAAGGACAGCAACGTGGCCAAGGTGGTCTACATTGAGGACGCTGACACCGCCGGCACCGGCGAGGTCATCTTCGCCGAGGCCAACCCCAAGGCCAAGCGCGTGAAGGACACCGAGATCGGCAACTGGTATGAGATCAATGCCGTCGTGGGCGGCGAGATCGTCACCCTGCAGGTGAAGGAGAACTCCACCGCCGCTGACAAGCTGGTGAAGAATGTTGCGGCTGGCGTCGTGGCCCTGAAGAGCGTCACCGAGAACGCTGACGGCCTGGTCACCAGCGTCAAGCTGTACGATGGGTACAACGATGGCGACGGCTATGTCACCGGCGTTGGCACCGAGAAGGCTGAGAAGTCCACTGTTATGCTGAAGTCCATCGATCAGATCAACGACAGCAATGCTCGCTATGCCTGGACTGACGACGTGGTCGTGGTCCGCTACGACTACAAGGGCGACTTCAACATCTCCCGCATCTCCTCCATCAAGGACGACGACAATGACGGTTACATCGCTGTTCTGGACGGCGACGTGATCACCGGCATCTGCGTCCTGGAGAAGGATGACAAGGGTCCTCAGAAGCCTCAGGAGGAAAAGGGCCTGGCTCTGAACTCCCTGTCCTTCTCTGATAAGGGCATGAAGATCAACTTCACGAACAACTCCGGCGCTGAGTTCCAGACCGGTGCGAAGGCTGACGTTGTCGTGAAGAACAGCAAGGGCACTCAGGTCTGCTCCATCAAGGGCGTTCAGGTAACCGATGGCAGCGTGGCTGATAAGGCCAGTGCCACCATCACCTTCTCTGAGTACACCGCTGTCCCCAGCACTACCGGTGAGTACACCGTGACTCTGACCATCACTGCTGGTCACGGCACCTTCACCGTCACTGATGTGCTTGGCACCATCTAATCTGGATCATTCCAAGATTATGATACAAAAGAGCACCCCCGGACTGAACTGCCCCAGATTATGCAGACAGTACAAAAAAGAGCCCTGGTAGGAAATATC
>ERZ773277.914-NODE-914-length-28063-cov-4.806377_pt1 | contig 28063 bp, 20 predicted proteins | sample MGYA00511957_ERZ773277 | MGnify/ENA primary metagenome ERZ773277 (study PRJEB29015, sample SAMEA2737800) | human gut metagenome | biome: human gut; feature: human-associated habitat; material: faeces | place: China | collected 2012 ... | reverse complement strand
TCGCTGTCGAACAGCTCCGTAATGCCTTGCTCCAAGCGGTCGGTAATCTCCTTGAGCTTTTCGGCGGCCTCGTAATAGTCATCCCAAGTCTTGATCTTGGTGGCGTCCACGCCGGCTTGGCGGAACACGTCTTCGTTGTAGAAGAAGCCCATCGGGCCCGAATCCATGGGCAGTCCATAGGTACGGCCGGCGAGCTGCACGGACGACCATGTGCCGAGGGTAAAGAAGTTGGAATAATCCGAGCCGATTTTGTCGGTCAGATCAAGCAATTGGCCGGAGACCGCGTACTGCAACAGTGCATAGTATTCGATTTGAGCCACGTCCGGCGTGCCGTAACCGTCTTGAATGGCGGTATTAAGATTGCCGTAGCCGGAGATATTGGTCCATTTCACGCGGATGTCCGGATTGGCTTTTTCGAAACGGCGGATGACCTCCCCCATGCTCGGTTCCCAGCTCCATACGCTGATCTCCGTACGGTTGTCGTCCGTGGCCTGCCCGCACGAGGCCAGGGATACGGAAAGGATGGCAGTCACTGCTATGGTTGCCATTCTTTTGATTCGCTGTCCGATCACTCGCATGGTGACGAGTGTACTAGGCGGGGCTTAAAACGGTAAAAGCCCGGTGACGGGATTCGTCACGGGGCTTTGTGTATCAGGTGAGATTAGCTAGGCAGTCTCAGCGAGGGTTCAAGGCTTACTTCACGGTGAAGCCCTGATCCTTGCCGTAATCCTGCAGTGCCTTCTGCCAAGCGGCGATACCGTCAGTCAGCTTCTGGTCGCCGGTGTAGGACTTGCCAAGGTAGTCGCCGAAGATGGTGCGGGCCTTGACCTCGTAGGGCAGGAACTGGTAGTCGGAGGACACGTTCTCAGCAGCCTGAGCCAGAACCTCGTTGTACTTCTGACCACCGAAGTAGTCAACGTCCTCGCCATCGGCGTTCTTCACAGTGGTGGTGTTCTTGAAGGAGTCGGACTCCATGGAGGCCTTGTCAGCCGGGAATGCACCGCCGGCCACACGGGTGGCCACGCCGTCGCCGTGGTTGGCGTACTCGATGAACTGGTAAGCGGCGTCAGCCTTCTTGGTGGAGGCGAGCACAGCCAGCGAAGAACCACCGTTCTCGGAGTTGGTGGTGGAGCCGTCAGCGGTCGGCATCTGGGTCACACGCCACTTGCCAGCGCCGTCAGCAGCGGAGTTGGCCAGGTTGGCAGGCATCCAAGCGCCAGTGAACAGAGAGGCGATGGTGCCGTCGACCATGCCCTTGAACCAGTCCTCAGACCAGCCAGCGGTCTTGGTGTCGAGCAGGCCCTCGTCCAGCAGCTTCTGCCAGAAGTCGGTGAAGGTCTTGACGCCCTTGTCCTCGGTCAGGTTGACGGTGACTTCGGAACCATCGGAAGAGGTCTGGAACGGCTTTGCACCGGCCAGCCAGGTCATGGAGTCGAAGAAGCCGGCGTCACCGGTGTCGGAGGTGATGTAGTAGTTGTCGCCCAGAGCGTGAATCTTCTTGGCGGCGTCGTAGTACTGATCCCAGGTCTTGATCTGCTCGGCGTCAACACCGGCCTTGTCGAAGACCTCCTTGTTGTAGAAGAAGGCCATTGGGCCGGAATCCATCGGCAGGCCGTAGACCTTGCCGGCGAACTGCACGGAAGCCCACGGGCCAGGGGTGTAGAAGTCGGAGTAGCCGGAGGTCTTGTCGGTGATGTCCAGCAGGTTGCCCTTGATGGCGTACTGCGGGATGGCGTAGTACTCAACCTGAGCGACGTCCGGAGCACCGGAGCCAGCCTCGATGGCGTTATCAAGCTGGGTGTATTCCTTGGTGTTGGTGCCGACGTTCTTGAGATCGACCTTGATGCCGGTCTTCTTGGTGAAGTCCTTGGCAACCTGGGTCAGCGTGGGCTCCCAAGCCCACACGGTGATTTCGGTAACGTCCTTATCTTGAGCCGGCTTGCCACTGGCGGTGTCGGAACCGCAGGCGGCAACGGAACCCAGCATGGCAACCGCACCGGTAAGTGCAATGGCCTTCTTAGCAACGGTGAACTTCATCGTTCTGTTCTCCTTCCTTGGATCGCCTTTCGGCGGTCTGCAGTGATTGTCACCACAACAGCATGGCAACTCTCCTCGTCGTCATGCTATCGTGAACCATCACTCTATGGTTCAGTAGTCACAAAACGGCTTTGTTTCGCCACTTTGTAGCTATGGTTGCGATAACATCTTTTATTATACACATTCTTCGGCAACACGCCATCTTGGTATCGCAATCCGCGCGCCACTGCTCCCATGGCATAAGAAAATCGGGCGCTCCGAAGAGTGCCCGATCCTGTTATCGCAACCTCCCGCTACAGAAACCACAGGAGGAAGTCTGCTGTGATTGCCGTTACTTCACCTGGTAGCCCTGCTGCTTGGCGTAATCTTGCAGGTCCTTCTGCCAGGAAGCCACGGCATCGGAGAGCGTGGTCTTGCCGGTGTAGGCATCGCCGGCGTAGTCGCCGAACTTGCCGCGAGCGTAGACCTCGAAAGGCAGGAACTTGTAGCCGGTGGACACATTGGCTGCGGCCTTGGCCAGCTCCTCGTTGAACTTCTGCCCGCCGAAGTACTCGTGGGCCTTGCCGTCGGAGTCGGTCAGGGAGGTCATGTTGAGGAAGTCGTTGGACTTGAGGGTGTCGTTGTCGGCCGGGAAGGCGCCGCCGTCAACACGGGTCTTGATGCCCTCGGCGTCGTGGCAGGCGTATTCCATGAACTTGTAGGCGGCGGCGACCTTGTCCTTGTCGTCGGACTTCACGATGGCCAGCGAGGAACCACCGTTCTCGGAGTTGGTCTCGGAGCCGTCTGCGGTCGGCATCTGGGCGATGCGCCACTTGCCGTCACCGTTCGGAGCGCCGGAAAGCAGGTTGTACGGCATCCAAGCGCCGGTCAGCAGGGATGCGATGGAGCCGTCATCCAGACCCTTGTTCCAATCGTCGGTCCAGCCGACGGTCTTGGTGTCGATGAGATCTTCGTCGATCATCTTCTGCCAGAAGTCGGTGAAGGTCTTGACGTTCTTGTCACCGGTCAGGTTGATGGTCACGGTCCCGCCGTCCTTGGAGGTCTCGAACGGGGTCGCGCCGGCCAGCCAGGTCATGGAGTCGAAGAAGCCGGCGTCACCGGAATCGGAGGTGATGTAGGAGTCCACGGCGCGAATCTTCTTGGCGGCCTCGTAGAAGTCGTCCCACGTGCGCACCTGAGTCGGATCGACGCCGGCCTTGTCGAAGACGCCCTTGTTGTAGAACCAGGCCATCGGGCCGGAATCCATCGGCAGGGCGTAGACGCCGTCATTGATGTTCACCGAGGACCACGTGCCCGGGGTGTAGAAGTCCTTGAAATCGGAGGCACCGAGATCGGAAAGGTTCTCGAGGTGGCCGCGAATCACGTATTCGGGCAGTGCGTAGTATTCGATCTGGGCGATGTCCGGAGCACCGGAGCCTGCCTCGATGGCGTTGGACAGTGCGTTGTACTCGTCCTTGTTGGTGCCGGCGTTGGTCACCTTCACCTTAATGTTCGGGTTCTTGGCCTCGAATCCCTTGACCGTACGAGGCAGTGTGGAATCCCAGGACCACACGGTCAGCTCGACCTTCTTATCAGAGGAGCCGGTGCTTCCGCCATCCCCGGCAGAAGTGGAACCGCAGGCAGCTACAGAGGAGAGCATGGCCACAGCACCAATCAGGGCAATTGTCTTCTTGCCGAACTTCATCGTTCTTTCCTTCCTTGTTATGGGAAACGACGGGACTTGGCGTTTTGTTCCAAGCCTTGTATCGTTTTAAGAAACGGTACCACATGTTTTATGTTTACGCAAACACGACACGTCGCACCATGGTGACTAACCGCAAACCGAAGGAGATGCATCCCGCTCATGACCACTCACAACAGCCAGTATTCCGCCGAAACCACCCATCCCGACAAGCAGGAAAGCAGCCCGGCGCCGACCGCCGCCGGCACCACGGCCAGTAACGTCTCCACAACTGGCAACGCAACCCCGCCGGACGCCAGCATCGCCCTCAACGCCGACGCCACTCCGGTAGCCGACGTTCCCCCGCGTCTGTTCGGCTCATTCGTAGAACATCTGGGCCGCTGCGTCTACGGCGGCATCTACGAGCCCAGCCATCCCACCGCCGACGAAAACGGCTTCCGCCAAGACGTGCTTGACCTGGTCAAGGAGCTGGGCGTCACCTGCGTGCGCTACCCCGGCGGCAATTTCGTATCCAACTACAACTGGGAAGACGGCATCGGTCCACGCGAGAATCGCCCCGTGCGCCGCGACCTGGCCTGGCATTGCACCGAAACCAACGAGATGGGCATCGACGACTTCTACCGCTGGAGCCAGAAAGCCGGCACCGAAATCATGCTTGCCGTCAACATGGGCACCCGGGGGCTGAAAGCCGCGCTCGACGAGCTCGAGTATGTCAACGGCGCGCCCGGCACCGCTTGGGCGGATCAGCGCGTGGCCAACGGCATCGAGGAGCCGATGGATATCAAGATGTGGTGCATCGGCAACGAAATGGACGGCCCGTGGCAGGTGGGCCACATGAGCCCGGAAGAATATGCCGGCGCGGTGGATAAGGTGGCCCACGCCATGAAGCTCGCCGAGTCCGGTCTCGAACTCGTGGCCTGCGGTTCCTCGGGTGCCTATATGCCGACCTTCGGCACGTGGGAGAAGACCGTGCTCACCAAGGCTTACGAGAATCTCGACTTCGTCTCCTGCCATGCCTACTACTTCGACCGCGGCCATAAAACCCGGACCGCCGCCTCCATGCAGGACTTCCTGGCCTCTTCCGAAGACATGACCAAGTTCATCGCCACCGTCTCGGACGCGGCCGATCAGGCGCGAGAAGCCAACAACGGCACCAAAGACATCGCCCTGTCCTTCGACGAATGGGGCGTATGGTATTCGGACAAGTGGAACGAGCAGGAAGACCAGTGGAAGGCGGAGGCCGCGCAGGGTTTGCACCACGAGCCATGGCCTAAGTCTCCGCATTTGCTGGAAGACATCTACACCGCGGCCGACGCGGTGGTCGAAGGTTCCCTGATGATCACCCTGCTCAAGCACTGCGATCGCGTGCGTTCCGCCTCGCGCGCCCAGCTGGTCAACGTCATCGCCCCCATCATGGCCGAGGAACACGGCCCGGCATGGCGGCAGACCACGTTCTACCCGTTCGCCGAAGCCGCCCTTCACGCGCGCGGCCAGGCCTACGCTCCGGCCATCAGCTCCCCCACCATCCATACCGAGGCATACGGCGACGTGCCGGCCATCGACGCGGTAGTCACGTGGGATGAACAGGCCCGCACCGGTCTGCTGCTTGCCGTCAACCGCGACGCCAACACCCCACACACGCTCACCATCGACCTTTCCGGGCTGCCCGGCCTGCCCGGTCTCGGCACGCTCGCGCTCGGCAAGGCGCAACTGTTGCATGAGGACGATCCGTACCGCACCAACACCGCCGAAGCGCCCGAAGCCGTCACGCCGCAACCGCTCGACATTGCGATGAACGCCACCGGCACCTGCACGGCAACGCTTCCCGCCATCTCCTGGATCAGCGTGGAATTCCACGGCTAAAAGACGGAGAGTCACGCCCGTACCAAGTACAGACCAGGGCCCGTCAATCACCATACGATTGACGGGCCTTGTCATTCACTTCGGATATTTCGAACCATGGATTCATCAGGCGCAGGCCAACGCCGGCGAGGACTCGCGCAGGGAGAGGCTATAGGGGGCCTCGATGGTTTGGGCAGGAGCGCGACTGCCGGATTCGACCTGTTGGATGATGGATTCGACGGCCAGTCGGGCGATGGCTTCCCTGCCGGGGTTAACGGTGGAAAGAGACGGCACCATGTAGGCCGATTCCTCCACGTCATCGAAGCCGATGACGCGAACATCATCCGGCACGGCAACGCCGCGTTCGCGCAGTTCACGCAGCACGCCCCACGCCAGCAAGTCATTCAAAGCGAACACGGCATCGAATTGCAGGCCACTCTCCAGCATGGTGTCCACCGCGGCCAAACCGTCGGCGCTCCCCCAGCCTTGGGTTTCGATAAGCAGACTGTCATCACAGGGGATGTCGCGCGCGGCCAGCGCCTCACGATATCCGTGGGTGCGGATGGAGCCCGACGAGAAATCGTGCTCGGGGTGGGGCACGGCACCGACTACGGCGATGCGGCGGCAACCGGCATCAAGCAGGTGATAAGTCGCGGCGGCGGCCCCTTCGCGATTGCGAATCACTACGTGCGGCGCGTTGACGCCGAACAAACGTTCACCCAACAGCACGAGCGGGTAATCGCCATCCAAAGCCGCGATATCGTCAACCGTCATCATCAGAGGGCTTAAGATGAGCCCGTCCGCGCTGTGCGTGCCCATCGATGCGATGCTTTCCAGCTCGCGGGCACGATTGTTGGTGGTGGATTCCACGATGACGCCGTAGCCATGTTGCCGGGCCTCGGCCAGAATATCCTCGGCGAGTTCGGAGAAATACACCTGCCGCAGATCGGGAATGACCAGCTTGAGCAACCGGGTACGCCCGGAACGCAGGTTTCTGGCCGACGAGTTGACTTTGTATCCGAGCCGGTCGATGGCTTCCGCAATACGCGCGGCCATCGCCTCGCTCATATATGGCTGTTTGTTCAGAAAATTAGACACCGAGGCTACCGAAACACCGGCCTCATGGGCCACGTCCGCCATCGTCACTCTGTTTTTGCCTCGCACGGTGACCACCCTACCCGACTTTGCTGGAGATACGAAAACGACTCCCCTGCTGCGATGAGCAGCAAGAGAGCCGTTGAGTAATTAGGCGCTATGCGCGGTTTTACAGCTTGACGACGAGTACGCCGTTGGGCTGGATGGCGGCCGTGTGCTCGGACTCGTTGACCTGGGCCAGCGAGGCGACCAGCGGTTCGCCTTCCACGTCCACGACCGCAACATCGTGGGTGCGGTTGAACAGGAACACGAAGTGGTTCTCGCCAGTTTCGTCCGCACGCTCGACGCGCAGCACTTCACCGCGATCGTCCTCAGCCGAAGTCTCGATGCCGAGTTCCTCCAGCAGCACGGGCAGGCTCTTGGCCAAACCCTCACGGCCGAGACGGGCACCGACGTATGCGGCCTTGCCGTCGCCGAAGTCGTTGACGGTGATGGCGGGAGCGCCGTCGAAACCGGTCCACTTATCTGCCTTGAAGGAGGCAACCACGTGAGCGGTATCGGCCACGGAGGTGATCACGTCGGCGAAATCGTGCGCCACGGTTCCGTTGTCCAAGTCAAGGTGGTCCATGGCACCGGGGAAGTCGTTGCCCATCGGGGCGAATTCCTCAACGCGCACACCCACCACGTCACGGATGGAACCGGGGTAGCCACCCAGCCAGACGTGATCCTTGTCGTCCACCAGACCGGTGTAGTAGGTCACGAACAGCTTGCCGCCGTTCGCCACATACTCGCGCACGCGGCGCGTGGTCTCTTCGGACAGGATGGTCAGGCTCGGCAGCACGACGGCTTCGTACTCGTCCCAAGGGCCGCGAACCGGCACCACGTCTGCGGTCAGACCGTTGTCCGCCAGCGCGCGGAACCACGCGAGCGGCTCGGTCCAATGGCGTACCTCCTGAGTAGGCGTGGCGGTGTGTTCCGTAGCCCACTGGGACTCGTAATCGAAGACGACGGCGACCTTGGACTTGACCAGCTTGGTGCTCAGCAGGCCCTCGTCAGCAAGCTTGTTGAGGTCGGCACCCAGCTCGCACACATCGCGGAAGATCTGGGAGTCGGGGCCCGCGTGAGGAACCATCGAAGAGTGCCACTTCTCGGCACCGGCCTTGGACTGGCGCCACTGGAAGTAGCAGATGGCGTCGGAGCCCATGGCCAAGTGGGCCAGGGAGTCGCGCACCAATTCGCCGGGCTCGACGCGATAGTTGATCGGGCGCCAATTGACGGCGGAGCTGGAGTGCTCCATGAGGAACCACGGATTCTTGCGGGCGATGCCGTCACATAGGGAGGCCGAGTAAGCCAGCTCGTCGAAGTGAGCTTCGCCAGGCGTGAAGTAGTGATCGTTGGACACGAAGTCCACGTCGTAACCCCACTTGTCGTAATCGATGCCGGTACCGCCGGCGGAGACCATGAAGTTGGTGGTCTGCGGCTTGGGGGCGATCTCGAGCAGGGCATCGCGCTCGGCCTTGTAAAAGTCGAGCAGGGCGTCGGAGCTGAAGCGCTTCCAGTCAAGCAGTTTGCCCGGATTCATGAAGTTGCCATCGCCGATGAAGCGCGGCGGGATGATCTCGGAGAAATTGTTCATGCGCTGCGCCCAGAAGGCGGTGCCCCAGGCGTCGTTGACAGCGTCGATGGTGCCGTACTTCTTCTCGCACCACTTCTGGAAGGCGCGCTCGGCGTCTTCGGAATAGTCGAAGCGGTTGTGGCAGCCGTACTCGTTGCTCACATGCCAAGAGACCACATAGGGGTTGTCCTTGTAGTGCTCGGCCATCTTGCGGCACAGGTTGAGCGCGTAGTCAAGGAAGACCGGGCTGGTGGCGCGCCAGTGCTGGCGGGCACCGGACTGGCAGACGTCGCCGCGGTAGTCGACCCAGAGGATCTCCGGGTGGGCCTGGGTCATCCACATCGGCGGGGATGCGGTGCCGGAGGCGAGATCGACGGCGATGCCGGCCTTGCCGAGCTTGTCGATGACGCGATCGAGCCAATCGAAGTCGTACACGCCTTCTTCGGGCTCAAGCTTGGCCCAGGAGAAGATGGCTACGGAGACGAGGTTGACGCCGGCCTGCTGCATAAGCTCGATGTCTTCGTCCCAGACTTCCTCCGGCCACTGGTCGGGGTTGTAGTCGCCGCCGTACCAGATGCGGGGCTCGTTGCCCGCAAGAGGCTGCGGCCACTTGAACTCTTTACGTTCCATGATGATTCAGTTCCTTTATTGAATTTTATCGATAATCTGCGTCTACGGGAATAAATTCCTCACGTTGCACAGACACACAAGGAGGCACCTGCACAATTCTCAACAATGCGAATATCTGCATAGGTGCCTCCTTCTGTTAGTGGTTATGCCTTTATCTCGGCTCCCTCCACCAGAAGGGAGCCAAAGTACGCTCACTCCTTGACGGCGCCTGCGGCCAGGCCGGACTGCCAGTACTTCTGCAGGCACAAGAACGCGATGACCAAGGGGATGATCGTGATCAGGGAGCCCGTGATCACCAGGTTCTGGATCGCCTGGCCGCCGGCCGTGCTCGCCTGGTCCTTCCACTGGTTCAGGCCGATGGTCAGCGGGTACCAGTCCGCGTCCTTGAGCATGATCAACGGCAGGAAGTAGTTGTTCCACGTCGCCACGATCGTGAACAGGGCCGTCGTCACGATGCCCGGAGCCAACAACGGGAGGCTGATCTGCCAGAACGTGCGGAACTCGGAGGCACCGTCCACGCGGGCGGCCTCCAGCAGCTCCTGGGGCACGGCCTGCTCGCTGAAGATCCACATCAGGTACAGGCCGAACGGGCTGATCAAACTCGGTATAATCATGGCCCACGGGGTGTTCGTCAAACCCAATTTGGCGAACAGGAGGAACTGGGGGACCGCCAAAGCGATGCCCGGCACGCTGATCGCGCCGATGATGACCACGAACACCGCGTTGCGGCCCGGGAAGCGGAACTTCGCCAATGCGTAGCCGCCCATGATCGCCAGGAGGGTCGCGCCGCCGGCGCCGACCACCACGTACAGGATCGTGTTGAACAGCCAGCGCGCGAAGATCCCGTCCTGATAGGAGAACACGGTCGCGATGTTGTCGAACAAAGCGAACGTCTTGCCGAACCCCAGGCCGAACGTGCTCGTGAAGTCGGCCTGTGTCTTCGTCGCGTTGATCAGCAGGTACACGAACGGGAACAGGCAGTACACGGCGAAGACCGCGCACAGGACGGTCAACAACGTGGAACGCCTCGGGTTGTTCACGTTCGCGAACCCGGCCTTCGCGCTGCGCTTGCGTTCGGCGGCCTCGTCGGCGGCGATCCTCTTCTGGCGGGCCTTCTCCGCCTTCCTGGCGGCCTTCTCCTGGGCCTTGAGCTCGGCGTCGGTCAGGCGACCGGCGGCCGAAGTCGTTGCTGCACTCATCACATACGCTCCTTCACGATCATCATCGATTCCTCAACACGAACAGCGGTCATCGTCACTTCATCTGCTCCTTCAGGCTGTTCAACTGGACGATGTAGGCGATGGCCATGGTGATCACGGCCATCACGATCGCCAACGCGGCTGCATAATTCGACTGGTTGCCGCTGAAGCTCAGGTTGTACGCGTACATGTTCGGCGTGTAATACGTCGTGATCGCATTACCAGGAACCATGTTCTGCAAAATGCTCGGCTCGTTGAACAACTGGAACGAGCCGATGATGCTGAAGATCACCGTGATAGCCAGGCTGCCGCGCAATTCGGGAAGCTTGATGCTCTTCACGATCTGCCACTCCGACGCGCCGTCGATGCTCGCCGCCTCATACAGGGAATGCGGGATGGTCGACAGCGAGCTGTAGAAGATGAGCATGTTGTAGCCCGTGAACTCCCACGTCACGATGTTCCCGATGCTGGCCAACAACACGGAAGGGGCGAGCACGTCGATGTCCGTGCCCAGGAAATCGTTCAACGAACCCACCAGGCCGTACTTCGCGCCGTACACGAAACCCCAGATCAAAGTCGACACCACAGCCGGCACCGCGTAGGGCAGGAAGGTGGAGATGCGGAAGAACTTCGTGCCATGCAACTTCATCGAATCCAGCGCCAACGCCATCAAAGCCGACAGGCACAGCATGATCGGCACCTGCACGCACGTGAACAAAGCCACACGACCAACACTGCTCCAGAACTGGCCATCGCCCAACAGGCGCACGTAGTTCTCGAAGCCCACGAACTTGGTGCCGCCGATCATCTGCTTCTTGAAGAACGAAATATAGACGGCATACACGATCGGCACGATGAACACGAACACGAACACCACCGCAAAAGGCCACATGAACTTCCATCCACGCCAATCGGCCTTGTGCTTATTCACACGAGCCTTGCCCGAATGCACGGGCGCAGCTGCGATATCGGCTGAAGCCATTTCCAACCCCTCTCCTTCGAAGGTTGACCAAAATGTTTGCGTTATCATCATAACACTATCTGTAACATTGTCCAATCGTGTTGAGTACCGTGTTGAATTAAGGGTTCCTCAGTCACTCTGCTACAATGGTCACGAAAACAACGATGTTATCGTTAACGTAAGCGGCCTAAGATAAGCGCTGCAAACGAAACACCGACATTAATGAGTCAAGCGAGGGTGAAATGTCGAGGCCAACACAGGTGTCCATGCAAGACGTAGCGAAAGCCGCCGACGTTTCGCCACAGACAGTGTCCCGCGTGGCGAATGGCAGCGATGCGGTGAAACCCGAAACACGCCAGCGTGTCGAAGCTGCAATGGAGCGCCTTGGATATCGTCCGAATTATGCGGCCCGAGCCCTAAAGCACGGCCGCTTCCATGATATCGGCGTGGTGATGTTCAACACCGCCACGTTCGGCAACGCCCGCATCCTTGATTCTATTGTGGCCAACGCGGCCGATGACGATTATTCAGTCACCATCCAGACCATGCGTCACGGTGCGGAACGCACGCTTTCCGCCGCCATCGATCGCATGCAGCGTCAGCCGGTGGATGGTGTCATCGTAGTGCTGGAGGAACGCATCTCCGATTTCGTCGGATACAAGCCTCCGCGAGAACTTCCAGTCGTGCTCATCTGCGAATCCGCCGCCGACCACTGCCCCACTGTTGACGCCGACCAGTATGGCTGCTCGACCGCTATCGTCGATTACCTGATGAGCAAGGGACACAAGACCGTCTACCACATTGCCGGACCGTCCACCTCGCGTGCCGCCGAAAGCCGCGCCCGCGGTTGGCGAGAAGCGTTGGAACAAATGGGAGCACGCGTACCGAGCATGTATATCGGCGATTGGTGCGCGGATTCAGGCTACCAGGCCGGCGTGGCGTTGGCCCACGACCCCGACTGCACGGCCATCTACGCCGCCAACGACCAGATGGCGTACGGCGCAATGCTCGGGTTGCAGTCAGTGGGCAAGCGTGTGCCCGAGGATGTCAGCATCGTGGGCGTCGATGATTCGCTGGTCGATATGGTCCCGCGCTTGAACCTGACGACCATGAAGCTGCGCTTTGACGACATTGGCGCCACCGCCTTCTCCATGGTCCGCCGTCAATGCGAAGGCGAGAAGATACCGGTCGGCGTCAAAACCGTAATCCCGCCGGAACTGATTGAACGCGGTTCCGTGCTCGACATCAGCTGACGAGCGGCATGCGCTGGCATCCACTGGTACCTGCCAGTGATCCACCTGCCAGTGATTCATAGGCAACGCCAGGGCATTAGTCAGACCGACATGGCCCAACGGCTGGGCGTGTCACGTCGCTGGCTGATCGAATTTGAACACGCCCGAGTCCCCAATCCCGAATTCTCCACCATTCTCAGCGCCCTGACTGAGCTTGGCTTGTCGCTGGATGTCCGCAAAACCCCGCAGCCCGCCGAACTCTATGAATGGTGACACCATGAGCGAAAACACTCTCAATGCATAAGAAATCAGATCTTAAGCGGCACACGGGAAACGAATTCGCGCTTCTCGCCTGTTATTGGATCGGTGAATCGCAGCATGCGTGCTACCAACTGCAATGGTTGGCTGAAATCGTCGTAGGGGCGCGTCTGGATGCGCGGGTAGAAGTCGTCGCCCACGATGGGCAGGCCGAGCGAATTCATGTGGACGCGCAATTGGTGGGTTTTGCCGGTGCGCGGGTGGAGTGTGTAGCGGCAGATGGGGTGATTCCCCGGATGGGGACCACCCTCCGGCGCTTCGCGCCACCTCCCGTCAGCGGGAGGGAAACAGAGGTCGCCGCGCTCGATGAGGGTTTCGGCGTTGGCCAAACCCGGTTCCTCGAATGCGGCCATCGTGCCGTGTTCCTTGGTGATGTGCGATCGGCGCAGCAATGGGAACGGGCGTGGCGGCTCGACCTGCATGATCGTGCCGAATCGCGGGCGGCTGATCGGCCGGCAGGGCGCCAGGCATTCATAGACCTTGACGGCCTGCCGGTTCTGGAACAGCATCTGATACGCGCCGCGGCAGGCCGGATCCCGCACGAACACCAATACGCCGGCGGTCATGCGGTCCAATCGGTGCGCTGGCGTGATGTCCGGCTCCCCCAGCCGCTCACGCAATCGGATCAGCGCGGTCTGCCGATACCACATGCCGCGCGGCATGGTGGCCAGAAAATGCGGCTTGTCCACCACGATGATCCGCTCGTCCTCATACAGCACGTCCATCTCAAACGGAATATGAGGCTCGTCAATCACATACCGATGTGGCTTACTCAACGGTCACGGACTTGGCGAGGTTGCGGGGCTTGTCCACGTCGTAGCCCTTGAGCTTTGCCATGTCCATGGCGAACAGCTGCAGCGGCACCACGTCAACCAGCGGGCTCATCAGCGTTGGGCAGGCGGGGCGCCAGAACACCACGTCAGCGTACCGTTCCACATCCGGGTCGCCCTGCTCGGCCACGGCGATGATGTACGCGCCACGAGCCTTGACCTCCTCGATACCAGAGATCACTTTGGCGTGCAACACATTGCGGCCGCGCTGCGGCGGCACGATGAACACCACGGGCTCACCCTCGTCCACCAGCGCGATCGGTCCATGCTTGAGCTCGCCGGCCGCGAAGCCCTCGGTGAACGTGTAGGCGATCTCCTTGAGCTTCAGTGCACCCTCAAGCGCCACCGGGTAGCCCACGTGACGGCCGAGGAACAAGAAGGAGTTGGCGTTCACCATGCGCTCGGCGGCCGCCTGGATGGTCTTGGGCTGGGTGTCGAGCACCCACTGAATCTTGCGCGGCATGTCTTTCAGGGAGTCAAGCACCTGATGAATCTCATCGCGGAACATCGCGCCCTTGACCTGCGCCAGATACAGGCCCAGCAGGTAGGCGGCGGTGATCTGCGCCACAAACGCCTTGGTGGATGCCACGGCAACTTCCGGGCCGGCGTGTGTGTAGAGCACGGCGTCGGATTCGCGCGGAATGGAGGCACCCTGCGTGTTGCAGATGGCCAGCACCTTGGACCCCTGTTCGCGCGCGTGGCGCAGGGCCATCAGAGTATCCATGGTTTCGCCGGACTGAGAAATGGCCACCACGAGCGTACGCGGGGTCAGAATCGGGTCACGGTAACGGAATTCGTGCGCGAGTTCGATTTCCACGGGGATACGCACCCAGTGTTCGATGGCGTACTTGGCTACCTGGCCGGCGTAGCTGGCGGTGCCGCAGGCCACGACGATGATTTTGTCGATGGCCTTGAAGTCGTGTTCGTCGATACGCACTTCATCAAGGGTGATGCCGCCATTCGCATCGAAGCGGCCAAGCAGGGTGCGCTGCACTGCGGCAGGGTCTTCGTGGATCTCCTTGTCCATAAAGGAATCCCAGCCGCCCTTTTCGGCGGCCGAAGCATCCCAATCCACGGTGTAGGTCTTCGGGTTTTCGACCACGTTGCCGTCGAAATCGGTGACGATGACCTTGTCGGCGGACACGCATACGGCCTGATCCTGGTCGACTTCCATGGCGCGCTTGGTGTAGGCCACGAATGCGGCGACGTCGGAACCGAGGAAGTTCTCCCCCTCGCCAAGGCCCACGACCAGCGGCGAATCATGGCGGGCTCCGACCACGATGTCCGGCTGGCGGCAGTCGGTGGCCAGAATGGTGAACGCGCCTTCAAGCATGCGGGCCATGCGGCGCACAGCCTTGAACAGGTCTGGCTTGCCTTCGTCCGCGATAATCTTGTCCACGATCTTGCCGAGCAGCTTAGCGGCCACCTCAGTGTCGGTGGCAGAGGCGAATCGGTAGCCTTCGGCTTGCAGGTCGAGACGCAGCTGAGAGGCGTTTTCGATGATGCCGTTATGGATGATGGCCACCTTGCCGTCCATGCTGGTGTGCGGGTGGGCGTTCACGTCGCTCGGCTCGCCATTGGTGGCCCAGCGCGTGTGGCCGATGCCCACCGTGGCAAGCGGCATCAGCTTACGCTCGATGTCTTCGACCAGGTTCTTCAAACGTCCGGCCTTCTTGCGCACGACCACCTTATCCATGCCGGGCGCGGTCAGCGCCACACCGGCCGAGTCATAGCCTCGGTATTCCAGACGTTCCAGGCCTTGCAGGCAGACCTCCAAAGGCTTGCCGCATGCCGTTTCAATATTTCCCGCGTATCCAACGATTCCACACATGGTTCACCAGCCTAGCGGACGATTATTGCGCAAAGCGAATCCAACCCGCCGCCTTTGCAGGATTGGAACATGCCCCTTCGTGAAAACCGTACACTGACTACCACTCAGCGTACGTTCTTCACGAGATGGGGGTGCGATTAGGCGTCGCAAAAAAACGTACGCTGAGTTCATCAGCGTACGTTTTTGGAGCTGCAACAACGAGCCTTCCTACAGCACGTGCTGCAAGAAGTCCTTAAACCTAGGCTCGGTGGGGTGGTCGATGATGTCGGGGCCGCCCTTTTCTACGACTACGCCGCCGTCCATGAACACGATCTGGTCGGCGACTTCGCGGGCGAAGCCGATTTCGTGGGTCACGCACACCATGGTCATGCCTTCCTTGGCCAAGGAACGCATGACGTTGAGCACTTCACCCACCAGTTCGGGGTCAAGGGCGGAGGTCGGCTCATCGAAAAGCATGATCTCCGGCTTCATGGCCAGAGCACGGGCAATGGCCACACGCTGCTGCTGACCACCTGACAGCTGGGAGGGGTAATAGTCCATGCGATCGCCCAGACCGACGCGCTGAAGCTCGGCCACGGCCAGGTCACGGGCGGCTTTCTTGGACTGGTGCTGCACGTGAATCGGGGCTTCCATCACGTTTTCCAGCGCGGTCATGTGCGGGAACAGGTTGAAGCGCTGGAACACCATGCCGAGGCGAGAACGCTGTGCGGCGATCTCCTTATCGTCCAGGGTCTGCAGCATGTCCTGGCCGTTTTTGGTCACGTGCTTGTAGCCGATGAGTTCGCCGTCCACCTCGATGGAACCGCCGGTCAGGGTTTCCAGCTGGTTGATCAGACGCAGGAACGTGGACTTGCCGGAACCGGAGGGCCCCAGAATCACGGTCACAGTGCCGGGCATAACGGTTAGATCGATGCCCTTGAGCACATGCAGCGGCCCAAACGCCTTGTGCACCTGCACGGCCTTGACAGCAGGAATCACGGAACCGTCAACCGCCTTGCGCACGACCGGAGCGGAGTTGGTGATGTCGTTCGTAGTCATAATTCTCGCTCCCGCCTTACGCATTCAGCCCAGCGAAGGTGGTCTGATTGATTTTGTTCACATCGTCCTTCGGCTCGCCGTCAGACTTGCCGGGGTACGGCGGATCGTATGGCGGCTGCTTGCCCTTGGTGCCCACCGGGCGGGCGTTGAAGCCCTTGCCGAAGTGCGCCTCAAGGCGGGACTGCACAACCATCAGAATGGAGGTGATCAGCAGGTACCAGAAGCAGGCCACGAGAAGCAGCGGAATCGGCTTGTAGATACGGTTGGCGATGGCGTTGGTGGCGAACTGCAGTTCGAGGGTGAACGGCACGGCGGTGACCAGCGAGGTGGTCTTCAGCATGCCGATGGTCTCGTTGCCGGTGGGCGGGATGATGATGCGCATAGCCTGCGGCAGCACGATGCGGCGCATGATGAGCGTGCGGTTCATGCCCAATGCCTTGGCCGCCTCGGTCTGGCCGGGGTCCACGGCTTCAAGGCCGGCACGCACGATTTCGGACAGGTAGGCGGCCTCGTTCAGAGCCAAACCAATCCATGCGGCGTTGAATGCGGTGACCACCACGTTGGAGTCGATGCTCCAGAACTCCACCGAGGTGAACGGAATGCCGAGGCTAATCTTGGGAATCAGCACGGCGAACAGACCCCAGAAAATGAGCTGCGTGTACACAGGCGTGCCGCGGAAGAACCAGATGAAGAACCAGCTGACGCCGCGCAGCACCGGATTGATGGATTTGCGCATGATGGCGAGAATCACCGACAGGATGATCGCCACGACCATGGAGATCACGGTGAGCTCCAAGGTATAGCGAATGCCTTCAAGCACGTTCTCGTTGAACAGGTACTTCCAGACGGTGGGCCAATCCAGTCGCGGATTGGTAATCAAGCCTTGAATGAGCATCGCGGCGAGCAGCACCACGATCACTGCGGCCACAATCGGGCCGGGGCGCTTGACCGGCAGCGCCTTGATGCGGTTGGGGATGTTCACTCCCTCACCGTCGACTTCTTTCTTCGCCATAATTTGGTTCCTTGGACGTGTTGGGCAGCCTGAACTGCAAGTTGCAACTAGCGTTGAACCTTAGTGTACGAATGGGGCGACTGTGTTACAAACAGTGCGCCCCATTCGAATTTTCGCGACAGCTTGTCGGCTATTCGACGGCCGGGTTGATTTCGGCCTTGTCCAGTGCGCCGGATTCGACGCCCCAGTGCTGGAGGATCTTGGTGTAGGTGCCGTCGTCCATAAGCTTTTGCATGGCCTTCTGCACGGCTTCGGTGGTCTGGGAATCGCCCTTTTTGATGGCGATGGCGTTCGGCACTTCATCGAAGTCCTTGCCGAGCTGTTCCAGCTGACCATCGGTCTGGGCAATGGCGTAGCCGACAACCGGGGAATCGGCGAAGAAGACGTCGGCCTTGCCGGTCACCACAGCGGTGGTGGCGTCGGTCTGCTGCTTGGAGGACTGGATGGTGATGTCTTTCTTGCCGTCCGCCTTGCACTGCTTGGCGGTCTTGTTGATGGCCTCTTCCTCGACGGTGCCGGTCTCGACGGCAACGTTCAGACCGCACAGGTCGTTCTCATCGACGTTCTTGGGGTTGCCTGCGGCCACTGCATAGCCCATGCCTGCGGTGAAGTAGGAGACGAAGTCGACGGATTCCATGCGCTCCTTGGTGATGGTGAAGGCGGCGATGCCCAGATCGTACTTGGAGCCGATGGCCGGAATGATCGTATCGAAGTTGGAGGAGACGATTTCGGTATCGAGACCGAAGATGTTGCCCATGGCGCGGGCAAGATCCATGTCGTAGCCGATCTGGGTCTTGCCGTCGGCGTCGAGGAATTCGGCCGGGGCGTAGGAGGGGTTGGTGCCGATGGTGAGCTTGCCGTCCTTGGTCACGGATTCAGGCAGCAGTGCGGCGATTGCATCGTCCTTCTTCACGGAGCTCACGTCGTAGCTGGTGATGGTGACCGACTTGGAGGAACCGCCCTTATCGGAACCGGAGTCACCCGCCTTGTCGGAGGTGCCGCAAGCCGCGGCGGAGAACAGCATGGCCACGCTCAAGGCGGCGGCCGCAATGGTCTTCAGCTTGTTGAACTGCATGATCTCTCTCTTCTTCTCTGTGGAGCCGCCCTATAGCGACTATCAACAATCAGGTATAAATATACATTATAGCGTATACATATACAAATGCTCCCGCTGGGAGGCCGCCGCATAAGAATACAACTGCTGGTGGCTGTTATGCTACAGACCACCCTCAGTCGCCTTCGGCGACAGCTCCCGCCAGCGGGAACGAACAGGGACACCTGGCAATCAGGCGGCGTCGGCCGGGTTGATCTCAGCCTTGTCGATGGCACCGGAACCAACACCCCAAGTGTCGAGGATCTTCTTGTAGGTGCCGTCGTCCATCAGCTTCTGGATGGCCTTCTGCACGGCTTCGGCGGTCTTGGTATCGCCCTTCTTGATGGCCACGGCCTCGGGCACCCCGCCGGCGTCTTCACCGAGCGTCTCCAAGGTGTCGCCGGTCTGCTTGATGGCGTAGGCGGACACCGTGGAATCGGCGTAGAAGATGGAGGCCTTGCCGGAAGCCACGGCGGTGGTCACATCGGTCTGCAGCTTGGAGGACTGGATGTCGATGGCATCCTTGCCGTCCGCCTTGCACTGCTCGTTGGCCTTGTTGACTTCCTCTTCCTGGGTGGTACCGGTCTGCACGGCCACCTTCACGCCGCACAGGTTCGAGGAGTCGACCTTGTTCGGGTTGCCCTTCTGCACCACGTAGGTGGAACCGGCCTTGAAGTAGGTGACGAAGTCGACGGCCTGCATGCGCTCTTTGGTCACGGTGAAGGAGGAGATGCCGATGTCGTACTTGGAGCCGACGGACGGGATAATCGAATCGAACGTGGAGGAGACGGTGTTTTCCTTCAGTCCGAACACTGCGGCCAGCGCCTTGGACAGGTCGACGTCGAAGCCGACCGGGGTCTTGCCGTCCTCGGCCAGGAACTCGGCCGGGGCATAGGAAGTATCGGTGCCGACGGTCAGCGTGCCGTCGCCGGCCACGGAATCGGGCAGCAGTGCGGCGATCTCGTCGTCCTTCTGGATGCTGCTGGTGTCGAAGCCTTGAATCGAAGTGCTGGACGAGTCCTTGGATGAATCGCCGCTCTTGGTGCCGTCAGTCGTGCCACAGGCCGCCACGGCGATCAGCATGGCCGCGCTCAGGGCGGCGGCCGCAGCGGATTGTATTCCCTTGCTTAGAGACATTGGATTTCCTCTCTCCGGATAGTCAGCTGGGCGGGTATGTTTCCCAGATGGTTCCAGAGCGTAGGAGTGCAATGCTACGGAAGCGTTAATCGTGGGCGAAATGGCCCACAACGTGGACATCCTACTCTTGGCTCCCCTCCGGAGGGGAGCCAAGGGGCGGGACTAGTGGCGCATGTTGGCGTAGCGCATGGCGCGTAGGGCTTCGCGCTTGTCCTGCTCTTCGCGCAGGGCCTGGCGCTTGTCGAATTCCTTCTTGCCTCGGGCCAGCGCGATCTCCGCCTTGACGCGACCGTCCTTGAAGTACAGGCTCAGCGGCACAATCGTGTATCCCTTGGCTTCGATGCCGCGGGCGAGCTTGGTGATCTGCAGTCGGTGCAGCAGCAGCTTGCGCTTGCGCTTGGGCGCATGGTTGTTCCATGTGCCGTTCAGGTATTCGGGGATGTTCGCGCCCTCCAGCCACATCTCGCCACGGCGGTCGATGGAGATGAACGCCTCGGACAGCGATGCGCGGCCTTCGCGCAACGACTTGACCTCGGTGCCGGTCAGGGCCAGCCCTGCCTCGTACTTGTCTTCGATGGCATAGTCATGCCGGGCCTTCTTGTTCTGGACGATGAGTTTCTCACCGGTTTCCTTGGGCATGTCTCCTCCTTTCGTGGGCAATAACTCGTGGGTAGCAACTCGTGGGTAGCAACGCAACATCCGACGATATCACGGACCGGCCTCGAATACGAAAAAGGGTTCCTCTTCAAGAGGAACCCTTCAACCGTATATATCGGCCGAACCAACCGATCAGTGGACGAACCAGTACTGACCCAAATTGGTCAGCGTGCGGTAGTGCATGTTCCACGGACCACCCCAGTTCATTTCGGAGATCTGGAAGGTGCCGTCGCCGTATACGGCCTCCACCACGGCGACATGGCCGTAGGTGCCGTCGGCGCCATCCTGGCCGGGCAGGAAGGAGAGTGCGGCGCCGACCTGCGGCGTGTGGTCCACGCGCAGGCCGTACGCGGGGGCGCTGCGCCACCAGAAGCCGCCATTGCCGAGATAGGACGGCGTGCCAATGCCCATCTGCCTACGGCGTTCATACGCCCAGTACGTGCACTGGCCGGCGGCATAGGCGTTGCCGTAATCACCGTTCGACGTGCCTTGGCCGCCGACGCTGGGGGCGGGGGCGGGGGCCGGCGTCGGAGCCGGAGCCGGAGCCGGAGCGGGCGCCGGAGCGGGGGTCACCGGAGTGGACGGCGTGCCGCCCTGGTTACCGGTATCCACCCGGTTGGCGGCGTCCTGCTGCTCCTTCTGGAACTGACGATTGTAGGAATCGACCTGGGAGGCGATCAGTACGGTCTGGGCCGCCTGCTTGGCGGATTGGGAATCCAGACTGTCGATCATGGAAGACAGTTCGTCACGCCTTGCTTCGCCTTCCTGGCGCAGCTTATCCAAAGCGTCACGTTCGCTTTGCGCGGTTTCGGCGGCGGTCTGTGCGGAAGCGGCCTTCTCATCGGCCTGGGTCTTGAGCACAGCGATCTGCTTTTCGATGGCCGCCAAGCGCTCGCCACGATTCTTCGACGTGCTCAGTGAGGTCGCGGCGGAGGAAGCCGCATTCGCCTCGTTGCGGGACAACGCGTCCCGGGACTGCATGGAATTGACGAAGTCCTGTGTGCTGGTGGCACCCGTCACCACGCTCATCACGTCGGAAGCATTCGAGCCGTGCATCTCGTCACGGGCCAGCTGGGCCACGGCGGCGTGCGCGTCATCGTAGTCCTTGCCGGTCTGCTTGATCTGCTCCTCAAGCGTCTCCTTGTCTTTCTGCGCGGCGGAAAGACGTCCGGATGCGGCATCGGCCTCGTCCTGAGCGGTGGCGGCATCCTCGTTGGCCTGTGTGACCTTGGCCTGCGCGGCGACAATCTTGTTGTTGGTCAGATCGTCCAGCTCAAGTACCTTATTCGCCAGGTCCTGGCTGGCACCGGCCAGCTGCTGCTTGAGTTCGGCCTCGCGCTGTACCGACGCGGCGTGCTGGTTCTGCGCATTGATCAGGTCGGAATAGGTGTCTGCCTGGGCAGGCTGTGCCGAGCTGAACGCCAGACCTCCCACACAGGCTGCGGCGGCCACCAGTGCCGCCAGTGCGGGCTTGATCACACGTACGTTCGTCATATGTGAATAGTCCTTTCGCTCACTTAAGCCAATACCATAACATGCGAACCTGAGAGGCTTGCACACGATGTCATCACATTTCTCGCGGGTAAGCCGGTCGCGTTACGCCCTCAAATAACGCCGCAACGAGATGGTTGAAGCGATGATGGACAGCAGTATCGCGCCCACAACCAGGAACGGCGATATCACCAGTACCGTGAGCTGATTCACATAAGGAATCCATGTAACGGATTTCGCCAGCCAGCCGGTGACGAACACGTTGACGATAGCCGAAAGCATCAGGCACGAGAGCACCGAGCCGATCAGCGAGGCGATGGCGCCCTCCAGAATGAACGGCAGACGAATCGTCCAGTTCGAGGCACCCACGTACCTCATGATTTCGGTTTCGGTTCGTCTGGATGCGGCGGACATACGAATGGTGGTTCCGGTCAGCAGGATGGCGACCACCACCATCACGCCGGCGAGCACAGCCGTAACCGCCGTGGCTCGGTTGAGCACGGCGAACACCGGGTCGAAGATCTGGCGCTGATCGGTAACGTCTTCCACACCCTCCTTGCCAGAGAGCACTTCGGAGACCACCTGATATTTGGTGGGGTCCTTGAGCTTGAGCCAGAGGGAGTCCTGCATATCGTCCGCGGTCAGCGTACGGCCTTGGAATTCACCGTTCGGGTACTGCTTGGTGAAGGTGTTGTCGTAGAAATCCTGCTTGCTGACATAGTCGATGTTGGAGACCACGTCGTTGAGTTCATCGCGAATGGTTTTCTGCAGTGCCGTGATCTCATTGGCTGAGGGCGATTTGCCGGAAGCACAGTTCGCGGACTGGCTGGTGCCGTCGGGACATAGCCACACCACGACCTCGACCTTGTCGTACCAGTCGCCCTTGGCTTTGGTGATCTGCGCCTGAGTAAGCACCGAAGCGCCGATGAACAGGAATGAGATGAAGGTGACCAGCGTCAGCGACAGCAGCATCGACAGGTTACGGGTGAGGTTGGCCCACGTTTCGGACAGAATGAATCGTGCTCGCATGATGATCCCCCTTACTCCTTCGCGCCCTCAGCGGGTTGATCGTCGGATGTTTGGTCTGCGGCGGACTGCTCGTCGGCGGACTGCTCGTTGGCCGGCGGTGCGGGCGGCTCCGGCGGGGCCGGCGGCTCGGCGGCGGATGACACGGACGTATCGGCAACCACGGCGGTCGCGGCGGTCGCGGCGGACTCGTCCTTGAACGGGTCGAACGCCTGGGTGCTTTCCAGGGCGGCGGCCTGCTCATCCAACGGAATGCCCTTGCCCCAGGTCAGCGTGTCTTCCAGCGGCGCGAACGTCTCGCCATAGCGGCCGGTGCGGCCGGAATGCACGGAATTGGCCAGACGGGCGATGCCTTCGGACGGCTCGTCACTGCCCTCGATGGCCTTGGTCGCCGCCGCCAGCACATGATGGGCGGTGTCGGACTTGGCTTCGACTTCGGCATCCGGGAAGAACAGGGCGGAATCGTAGGAGCCATGAGCCTCGTCACGCACGATCTTGCCGTTGTGCAGTTCGACCACGCGCTTGCGCATCGAGTTGACGATCTCTTCGTTATGCGTGGCCATGACGATGGTGGTGCCGGTGCGGTTGATGGCGTCCAGCACTTCCATGATGCCCAGCGAAGTGGTCGGGTCGAGGTTGCCGGTGGGCTCGTCGGCCAGCAGAATCTGCGGGTGGTTCACGTAGGCGCGGGCGATGGCCACACGCTGCTGCTCGCCACCGGAGAGCTCATGCGGGTAGTTCTTTTCCTTGCCGGTGAGCCCCACGGTATTCAGCACCTTGGGCACCAACGATTTGATGGTGGACCGCCGTGTGCCGATCACCTCAAGGGCGAACGCCACGTTCTCCCATACGGTTTTGTTATTGAGCAGCTTGTAATCCTGGAACACGAAGCCCAGCGAACGGCGGTACTGCGGCACTTGACGGTTGGTGATGCGCCGCAGATCGTTGCCGGCCACGCGAATCTCGCCGTTGGTGGCCTCTTCCTCGCGCAACAGCAGGCTCAAGAGCGTGGTCTTGCCGGAGCCGGACGCACCCACAAGGAACACGAAATCACCGCGTTCGATATCGAAGTTGATGTCGTCAAGCGCCGGTCGGGTGCCTTTGGGATAGATCTTGGACACATTGTCCAGTGAGATCAGTGCCATAATGCTGTTTACTCCTCGGTTTCGGCGGCGCGGCGCTGTTCGTGGCGCCAGCGGATGCCGGCCTCGATGAACGCGTTGATGTCGCCGTCGAACACGGCCTGGGTCTGGCTGGTTTCGTAGCCGGTGCGCAAATCCTTGACCATCTGGTAGGGGTGCAGCACGTAGGAGCGCATCTGATCGCCCCAGCTGGCCTTGATGTCGCCGGCGAGCTCCTTCTTCTTCTTGGCCTCCTCCTCGTGGCGCAGCACGAGCAGTCGGGACTGGAGCACGGCCATGGCGGAGGCGCGGTTCTGAATCTGCGAACGCTCATCCTGCATGGTCACCACGATGCCGGTGGGAAGGTGGGTGATGCGCACGGCCGAGTACGTGGTGTTCACGCCCTGGCCGCCGGGGCCGGAGGAGCAGTAGGTGTCCACGCGGATGTCCGTATCCGGAATGTCGATGTGATCGGTGGCCTCGACCAGCGGCACCACTTCCACGGCGGCGAAGCTGGTCTGGCGGCGGCCCTGGTTGTCGAACGGGGAGATGCGCACCAGACGGTGGGTGCCGCCTTCCACGGACAGTCGGCCGTAAGCGTAGGGGGCGTCCACCTGGAAGGTGGCGGACTTGATGCCGGCCTCTTCGGCGTAGGAGGTGTCCATGACCTTGGCCTTGAAGCCGTTACGCTCGCAGTAGCGCAGGTACATGCGCAGCAGCATCTGCGCGAAGTCGGCCGCGTCGACGCCGCCGGCACCGGAGCGGATGGTCACCACGGCGGAACGTTCGTCGTATTCGCCGTCAAGCAGGGTCTGGATCTCCATCTGGTCGAGATCCTTCTGGATCTCGCCGATTTCGCTTTGCGCCTCGTCCAGAGAGTCCTGGTCGCCCTCCTCGTGGCCGAGTTCGACGAGCGTTTCCACATCGTCGATGCGCTGGGAGGCGGAGTTCAGACGCTTCAGCTGCGATTCCGCGGCGGACAGCCGGCTGGTGATCTTCTGGGCGTTTTCCGGGTCATCCCACAGGCCCGGGGCCGCGGCCTGCGTTTCGAGATCCTTGATATCGGCCTTGAGTCGGTCGACGTCCAGCGCCTTGGCGATGGATTCGTATTTGGCGCGGGCTTCGCCGATCGCCTGGGTAAAGTCAAATTCTGCCATCGTGGTTTACCTTACTGTTGATTCTTTGAGATTCTTTGGGAAGTCACGTCCTTGTTGACAGCCTTCGCACATTCCTCTGGCGTTGGCGGGCATTGCCGCGCCACACGCGCATCCGCCTGCAATCCATGCTGTCAGAAGGTTCCGGGCCTGCCTTGCCGATAGCCGGCCGGGCGACCTCACGAATCCCTCGCATCAGACGTGTTCAACTGCGGGCACGAATATGCGAAGGCAACGTCAAAGCCCCGCGTAAATCGCCGGGATGATCAGGGAGCCGAGCATGGCCACAGCTATGACCACGCACACCACACGCACGATGGTGCGGCGGCGGTTCTCACGCTGCTGTCGGCTGTCCTGATAGTTACTCACGAGACCAATAGTGTACTCACCGCTTACGACCGCAGGACTTGCCGCCGACGCCCGCCCTGCCGGTGGACCCCCACGGCCCTTTCCCTTGCGCTTTCAGCGCCGCCAGATGGTGTTTCATGGCCACCAGCATGATGTGCGAATCCTCAAGGCCCAAGTGGCGTTCGTTGTGGGCGGAATCAAGCGCGCCCTGACGTTTGGCGTAGGCGTCGAGCGTGTTGTCTCCGTAAGGATGCTCGTTGGTGGGTACCGCGCCGGGGTCCCACTGCCGGCTCATCGGCAGGGTATCGATGATGGTGATGCGCCCGGCGCGGTAGCTTTCCGCGTATCCGGCGACGTTCAGCATGAACCAGCTATGTTCGAAGGTGGCGTTATGCGCCACGTACGGCTGCTGGGTAAGCCGCGCGAGCAGGCCGGCCTGGGCTTGGGGCCATTCGTCGAAGAGTCGGTACCCGGCCTCGCTGCTGCGGCCGCGTACATCGATGCCGGTGAGTTTGGCGATGAGGGCGTTGCCGAGCGCCGCGTTTTCCGGCGGCACGCCAAAAGCGAGGCGGGACTGGCCGTAGGCGTCGCCGGCGGCGTAATAGCCCTGCTCATAGGCGTATGTCTCGGGTTCGCCGGCCGGGCGCGGACTGGCCATGTTCATGAACTCGAAGCCGACGTCGATGATGTAGTCACGTGCCGGATCGATGCCGGTGGTTTCGATGTCGATGCCCATCACCGCGTCCACGTCGCGGCCGGGCAGGTAGGCGTCGCGCCAGTCGGGCTTGGGATGGTGTCCGGTAGCGTTGCCAGACGCGGCGGCACCACCCGGCAGAGCGGCACCACCCGGCGAAGTCGCGCCGGAGAGATTGGCGCGGGCCATCGCCGCATCGCCCGCACGCTTCTGGAAGCGCTGGGCCTTACGTCGTTCGGCGCGTGCGTCAAGAATCGCCGCCGTACGGTCTTGGATATCGTCCAAGGCGACTGTTGTGGGGAACTTGACATCGCTGTTTTCGGCAGCAGTGTTTCCGGCAGATGCGTCACCGGTTTCACCGCTCAGATTCAGCATGCCTTGGTCATCGTTCGATGGGCGGCTGCCGGAGTACGGCCTGAGCACGGCAACGGTAGTCCTCCCCCGCCGTTCGCGACTGACCACCCATAGGTGTTGCTGTTCGCCCAGATGCAACAGCGTGTTGATGTTGTCGTTGAGCCGACGATTGGCGTAGGCGAGCGCGCGAGGCAGACGATAGGAGCCGATGAATCGATCGTAATCGGTCATGAATGTGCTGTTGCATTGGGCGATGATTGATTCCAGATGCTCGCGTGTGGCGTAGTCGGCCTTCAATGCGTCGTGGATGGACTGTGGGGTGGATTCCGGTATTGTGCCGACGCCATGCGCCAGGTCCAGAGAACGCACCCAGTCCCAGTCGATGGTGGTGCCATCGGCGTCCTTGGGCATGGACGCCGCCCATTGGGGAATGTCTCCCTTGGCGGCGTCGAACCATGCACGGTCGGTCATAGTGCGAAACCGAGCTCTTCAGCGGCCTCGGTGGGCACCGGGTCTTCGCACCAGTAGTCCTCGAGGTTCTCGTTGGTGGTCAGCGAACGGATTTCGGCGCGATCGATATACAACTCGCCGCTCAAATGATCGGTTTCGTGCTGGAAGATGCGTGCGGGCCAGCCGTGCAGCGGCTCGCTGTGGTGTTTGCCGTCTTCATCATCCCATTCGGCGGTGATGTCGAGCCAACGCTTGCGCACAGCTTGGTATCCGTCGAAGCTCAGGCAGCCCTCGTAGAACGAGGCGGTTTTGTCGCTGGTGGGTTTGTAGCTCGGGTTGATGATCACGTGGAAGGGGAATTCCGCGATTTCGCGCGGATCATCCTCGTCGTCGCGCACGTGGTCTTCGACCACGGCGAGCGCGAGCCCCAAGCCGATCTGGGTGGCGGCGAGCCCCACGCCGGGTGCCTCCAGCATGGTGGTGTGCATCGTATCGATGAGTTTGGCGAGCGTACGCTTGGAAAGCTGGCCATTATAGGCCACTGTCCGTTGGCGCAACACCGGTTCGCCGGCCTGCACGATGGGCAGGAGCTTCTCCTTGCCGCCGGTTTTGATGAGTTGTTCGACATCACGGTTGAGTTCGAGGTCGACTTTGGCGTTCTTTCCAAACATTGTTTTTTTCCTTAGGGAAGGGTGCTACAGCGCGAGTTCTTCGGCGACGATCTTGGCGAGGCGGGTGCAGACTTCGTCGGCGTAGGCTTGGGTGGCGGCCTCGGCCATCACGCGCACGAGCGGTTCGGTGCCGGAGGGGCGCAGCAGCACACGGCCGGTGTCTCCCAGCAGTTCCTCCTCACGGGCCACGGCATCCTGGATGCGCTTGTTGGTGGAGGCGGCCTTCTTGTCCACGTTCGGCACGTTGATGAGGGTCTGCGGCAGCTGCGGGAAGTCGGCGGCGAGCTCCTTCAGGCTCTTGCCGGACTTGACGACCTCGTTGCACAGGGTCAGTGCGGTCAGGGTGCCGTCGCCGGTGGTGGCGAATTCGCGGTTGATCACGTGGCCGGACTGCTCGCCGCCGAGCGAGTAATCGCCCTTGAGCATTTCCTCAAGCACGTAACGATCGCCCACGGCGGTTTCCACGGTCTTGATGCCCATATCTTTCAGGGCGAGCTTCAGACCGAGGTTGCTCATCACGGTGACCACGAGGGTGTCGTGGTTGAG